>JACDJB010002387.1_pt1 | contig 13636 bp, 13 predicted proteins | sample 7454121 | NCBI WGS metagenome assembly JACDJB01 (sample SAMN14253290, study PRJNA609438) | sludge metagenome | isolation source: sludge after 25d culture with pyrite | collected 2018-12-20 | reverse complement strand
GTCGTCCCACACCGCCTCCCGCAGGCGCCGGCGTGAGCGCTCCGGATCCGTCGATGTGGCGAGCTCCGCGTCGCCCACTGCCAGGAACCGGTACTCACCCATCGTCGAGCTCCCGGCCACCGCGACGGGGCGCCGCCGGCGATCCACCGCGACGGGGCGCCGCCGGCGATCCACCGCGACGGGGCGCCGCCGGCGTTCGACGCGACACCCCGGGGTGATCGGGCACGAAGTAGCGCCACGGGCGATCCACCGCCTTGGAGATCCCGATGCGAGCGGTCGCACGCGGACGTGACGGCGGTGCCAGATCGTCGCGGAGAAGACGAACCGGCGAGCGCGGATCGAGCAGGTCGACCCCGTCCATGCCACCGTCGATGCCAAGCGCCGCGCACGCCTTGCCCGGGCCGTTCGCCAGGTCGCGGTCCGCGACGTTGGGTCCCCGGGCGACGCGCATGTCCGCGATGCCGGCGACCGGATCGACGGCGCGCACCAGCACCGCCTCGGCGACTCCCTCGACGCCGGCCACGACGTTGGCACACCAGTGGATCCCGTAGGACCGGTAGACGTACAGGAGACCCGGCCGACCGAACATGGTGGCGTTGCGCCGCGTCGGACCGCGGTGGGCGTGGCTCGCTGGGTCCTGTGCTCCCCTGTAGGCCTCGACCTCCACGATGCGTCCGATGCGCCCACCCACCACGAGCAGCGCGTTCAGGAGTCGGCGGGCGACCTGGCGAGCGTCGCCGGTCAGAGCCGAGCGTTCCGGCACGACGACCGCACCGGTCACACCCCGGTCGGCGCCCACCGTTGCCGCTCCTGCGAGATCCGCTCCGCGAGCCGCGCCCGCTGCACAGCGACCGGTCCCGGACCACCGCCACCCGGGCTGCGACGGTTCGCCGCACCGGCACCAGGAGCCAGCAGGGCGACGCCGCGCGCTCCGAGCTCGGGCTCTGCGGCCACCAGGTCGACCAGGGCGATGCCCTCGTCGAGCGACCGGCGCACCAACGCGCCGACGATGCCGTGAGCGGCCCGGAAGGCGACGCCGTCGGTCACGAGCAGCTCGGCCAGGTCGGTCGCGGCCGCGTACGGCGAGTCGGCCGCGTCGGCCATGCGCCCGGGCCGGAACGTGAGCGTGGAGTACAAGCCGGCCATGGCCAGCAGTCCAAGACGGACCGTGTCGAACGCATCGAAGAGCGGCTCCTTGTCCTCCTGGAGGTCCCTGTTGTAGGCGAGCGGCAGGGACTTCATGGTCGCCAGGAACCCTGTCAGGTCGCCGATCAGGCGTCCCGCCTTGCCGCGGGCCAGCTCGGCGACGTCGGGGTTCTTCTTCTGCGGCATCATCGACGAGCCCGTGGCGTAGGTGTCGTCGAGGACGGCGAAGCCGAACTCATCGGTCGTCCAGAGCACGACCTCCTCACCCATGCGCGACAGGTGCAGCCCGATCGTGCAGAGCACGAACAGCGACTCGGCGACGAAGTCACGATCCGAGGTGGCGTCGAGGGAGTTCTCGAAGCGGACGGGGAACCCGGCGTCGGCGGCGGAGAGGTCGGGATCCAGCGGCAGCGACGTGCCGGCGAGCGCCCCGGCTCCCAGCGACGACACGTTCGTGCGACGTCGGCAGTCGGCCAGGCGATCGACGTCACGGAGCAGCGCCCACGCATGGGCCATCAGGTGGTGCGCCAGCAGCACCGGCTGCGCCCGTTGAAGGTGCGTGTAGCCAGGGAGGCGGATCGCGCCGCCGTCCGGGCCCTCGGTGAGCGAACGATCGGAGCGCTCGGCGAGCACGTCGACGAGGCCGAGGACGAGCTCCGCCGTGGCCGCCAGCTCGCCAACCACGTGGTGGCGGAACGCCGTGGCCACCTGGTCGTTGCGGGACCGGCCGGTGTGGATCTTGCCGCCTGCCGCACCGACGAGCTCGGTGACCCGACGCTCGATCGCCGTGTGGACGTCCTCGTCGGACGCGGCGAACTGCAGTTCGCCGGCACGGAACTCCATCTCGACGGCGTCGAGACCACCGAGCAGAGCGGCCAGCTCGCCGTCGTCGATGAGCCCCGCTCGGTGCAGGCCCCTCACGTGCGCCTTGGAGCAGATGACGTCATCGGGCAGAAGTCGCTGGTCGTAGCTCAGCGACTCGGTGAACTCGACGAGCGCGTCCGCCGGGGCCACCTCGAACCGGCCGTGCCACAGCTGGCCGCGGCCCCCGGCTCCGTCGTCGCCGAGCAGGTCTCCGGTCCCGGCGGTACCCGTGGTTCCAGCGTTCATCGCCGAGAGCCCGGGCCCTGGATGTCGGACCACGTCTGCACGCCGAGACCCCAGAGCCGCACGAAGCCCTCGGAGTCCGCGTGGCGGAATCGGTCCGCTGCGTCGTAGGTGGCCAGTCCGTAGTCGTAGAGCGACCTGGGAGCGCGACGGCCGACCACCCAGCAGCGGTTCGGCTCCAGGCGCAGCCGGACCTCTCCGGTGACGTGGGCCTGCGAGACGTCGACGAACGCGTCGAGCGCGTCGCGCAGCGGAGAGAACCACAGTCCGTCGTAGACCAGCTCGGCGTAGCGGTGCTGCAGCGCGATCTTCTGGCGACCGAGGTCGCGCTCGACGGTGATCGACTCCAGATCGCGATGCGCCATGATGATCGCCAGCGCGCCCGGCGCCTCGTAGGTCTCACGGCTCTTGATGCCGACCCGCCGGTTCTCGACCATGTCGATGCGGCCCCACCCGTAGCTGCCGACCAGGTGGTTCAGCTCGATGATGATCTCGAACAGCGGCTTGGGTGTGCCGTCGAGCGACACCGGCACGCCCCGCTCGAACCCGACCGTGATCTCGACCGGCTGGCTGGCCGTTCGCTCGGTCATCTTCCAGACGCCCGCCGGCGGCTCGGCCCACGGGTCCTCCATCTCGCCGCACTCGATCGCACGGCCCCACAGGTTGTCGTCGATCGAGTACAGCTTCTCCTTGGTCGCGCCCACGGGGATGCCGTGGGTGCCCGCGTACTCGATCGAGTCCTCTCGGGTGAAGCCCCAGTTGCGGACCGGTGCGAGCTGCTCCAGGTCCGGGGCGAGCGCCATGTAGCTGACTTCGAAGCGCACCTGGTCGTTGCCCTTGCCCGTGCATCCGTGGGCGACCCCGTCGGCGCCGTACTTGCGAGCGATCTCCACCTGCTTCTGGGCGATCAGCGGCCGCGACAAGGCCGAGACCAGTGGGTACTGGTCCTCGTAGAGGGCGTTCGCCTTGATGAACGGTGCCAGGAAGTCGTCGGCGAACTCCTCGCGGAGGTCGAGCTCCTCGTACGCGATCGCCCCCGCACCGAGCGCCTTCTCGCGATTGCCCTCCAGCGTGCCCTCCTGACCGACGTCCGCCGAAAGGCACACGACCTCGACCCCGAGGTGCTCGATCATCCAGCGCACCGCCACCGAGGTGTCGAGCCCACCGCTGTAGGCCAGCACCACACGCTTCGCCATCCTGTCCGTCCCTTCTCACTGTCGGTCTGCTGTTCTGTCTGAGCTGAGCTGAGCTGGCCTGTCTGTCCGAGCTGGCCTGTCTGAGCTGGTCTGTCTGAGCTGGCCTGTCTGAGCTGGTCTGTCTGAGCTGTTCCGGGCCGTCGCTGCCCTCGCGTCGGTCAGCCCAGCCCGGCCAACTGTTGCAGCTGCTCGGCCACGAGGTGGCCCTGGCGCTCCCGGGCGATCACCAGGAGCGTGTCGTCGCCTGCGACGGTGCCCACGACGTCGTCCAGGCCGTTGCGGTCGATCGCCGATGCCACCACGTGCGCCGACCCCGGCGGCGTGCGCAGCACCACCAGGTCACCGGAGCGCTCGACCTCCACCAGCCAGTCGCTGAGCACCCGTCGCAGGTGGTCCTCCGGGGCGACCTGGTCACGGGGAAGCTCCGGGATCGCGTACACCGGGTCCCCACCGGGAACCCGCACCTTGATCGCCCCGAGCTCCTCGAGGTCCCGGCTCACCGTCGCCTGGTTGACCGTCACGCCCTCCGTGGCGAGCAGGTCGACGAGCTGGCTCTGGTTGGTGACGCGGTGCTCCTCGAGCAGGCGGGCGACGCGGTGCTGACGCTGCTGCTTGCCGGCCATCAGCGCCGGCCCTCGGCGGACCCGTCGGCACCGCCTGCCTCGGTGAGGAGCCACACGAGGAGGCCGCGTGCGGTGTGCATGCGGTTCTCTGCCTGGTCCCAGATCCCGCTCGACGGCCCGTCGAGCACGCCGTCCGTGGCCTCGTCGCCGCGGTGCGCCGGAAGGCAGTGCAGGAACACCGCGCCGTCGGCCGCAGCGCCCATCAGTGCCTCGTCGACGCACCAGCGGGCGAAGGCGTCCTGGCGCTGACTGCGCTCCTGCTCCTGGCCCATCGAGTACCACGCGTCGGTGTAGACGGCATCGGCGCCGTCGACGGCGCCACGGGCGTCGTCGACGACCTCGACGTCCGCGCCAGCGGCGCGCATCCGATCGAGCGACGCGCCGTCGAACGCGTAGCCGGGTGGGCTCGAGATCCGGAAGTGAACCCCGGTCAGCCCGCATCCGATGCCGAGGGACCGGGCGACGTTGTTCGCGTCGCCGACGTAGGCGATCGTTCGACCATCGAGGCCACCGAACCGCTGCCGCACCGTGAGCAGGTCGGCCAGCGTCTGCACCGGGTGCGCATCGTCGGACAGCAGGTTGACCACCGGAACCGAGGCCGCGCCCGCCATCCGTTCGACCTTGTCGTGCTCGAACACCCGGGCACCGATCACCGCTGCGTACCGCGACATGAGGCGGCCGAGGTCCTCAGCGGACTCCCGCTTGTCGATGCCGATCTCGTCGTCCTTGAGCGTGACGGGATGACCGCCGAGCTGGAACACCGCCATCTCCATCGAGGTGCGCGTCCGCGCCGACGGCTTCTCGAACAGCAGCGCGGCGCCCTTGCCATCGAGCACCCTCGGTGGATCGGCGAGCTCGGAGAGGTCCAGGATGCGGACGAGCTCGTCCGCTGTGAGGTCGTCGACCTCGAGGAGATGTCGGGGTGGTGCGTCGATCACGATGCGTCCTCTTCAGCGTCGGTGGCGAGCAGCTCCGAGATCACCTCGACGATCGCCGTGTTGCCGATGGTCAGGTCCTCGTCGGAGATCAACAGGCTGGGGGCCAGGCGCAGCGCGGTCGGCGTGACGGCGTTGGTGAGCACCCCTCGCTCCAGCAGGAGCCGACAGAGCTCGCGTGCGTCGACCGACACCTCCACAGCGATGAGCGCGCCGAGGCCCCGGACGTCGATCACGCCGTCCACACCCGACAGATCCCGTTCGACGAGCTCGCCGATGTGGCGAGCGCGGGCCGGCACGTCGTTCGACTCCATCACCTGGAGCACGGCCCGGGCGGCCGACGCGGCCAGCGGCTGGCCGCCGTAGGTGGTGGCGTGGTCGCCCGGCTCGAACACGGCGGCGACATCTTCGCGAGCCCAGCACGCGCCGATCGGCACTCCGTTGCCCAGGGCCTTGGCGATGGTCACCACGTCGGGGGTCACGCCGAAGTGCTGGTGGGCGAACCACGCGCCGCAGCGACCCAGGCCCGTCTGGACCTCGTCGACCATGAACAGCACGCCGCGTTCGGTGCACAGCTCGCGTGCGCCGCGGAAGTACTCCACGGTGGCGGGGTTGACGCCACCCTCGCCCTGCACCGGCTCCAGCAGCACCGCAGCGACCGACGAGTCGATCGCTCGATCGAGCGCGTCGAGATCGCTCCACGCGACGTGCACGAAGCCGTCGGGCAGCGGTTGGAACGGCTCGTGCTTGGACGGCTGGCCCGTCGCGTGCAGCGTGGCCAGCGTCCGGCCGTGGAAGCTGCCCAGTGCTGACACCACCTTGTAGCGCCCGTCGGCCCCGGCGTTCAGGCCACGCAGGCCTGCCCTGGCGTTCAGGCCACGCAGGCCTGCACTGGCGTTCAGGCCACGCAGGCCTGCCCTGGCGTTCAGGCCACGCAGGCCGGCCCCGCCGAACTTGCGCGCCAGCTTGATCGCGCACTCGTTGGCCTCGGCACCCGAGTTGGCGAAGAAGACCTGACCGCCACCGCCGAGCAGCCGGTCGAGGGTCCGGGCGACCTCGGGCCCGGGCACCGAGCCGAACAGGTTCGACACGTGCAGCAGCGTCCGCGACTGCTCGGCGAGCGCGTCGGCCACTGCGGGGTGGGCGTGGCCGAGCGACGTCACCGCCAGACCGGACAGCAGGTCGAGGTAGCGACGACCCTCGTCGTCGACGAGCCACGAGCCCTCACCGCGGACGAACGTCACCGCGGGCACGGGATAGGTGGGCATGAGCGGCGAGCTCACCGGGCGGACTCCTGTTGGGGCGGGGCGGCCGCGACCATGGTGCCGACGCCCGCGTCGGTGAGCAGCTCGAGCAGCAGGACGTGCGGGCGACGACCGTCGATGAGGTGCACGGAGCCGACGCCGTGGCCGATGGCGCGGACGCAACCCGACATCTTCGGCACCATGCCGCCGGAGATGGTGCCGTCGGAGATCATCCGAGCGACGTCGGCCCCGTCGACTCGCGTGATGAGCGACGAAGGGTCGTTCGCGTCGGCCAGCAGTCCGGGCACGTCGGTCAGGAAGATCAGCTTCTCGGCACCGAGCTCCTCCGCGATCGCCGTCGCAGCGTCGTCGGCGTTGATGTTGTAGGCCTGCCCGTCCAGGTCCACGCCGATCGTGGCGATCACCGGGATCAGGTCCATGGCGAGCGTGCGGACGATCAGCTCGGGGTTCACCTTGCGAACAGCGCCGACGAAGCCGAGCTCCGGATCGTGGACCTCTGCTTCGAGCAGGTGCGCGTCGGTACCGGCGAGACCGAGTGCGAGCGGGCCGAACCCGTTGAGCGCGGTCACGATGTCGGTGTTGACCTTGCCCATCAGCACCATCTGGGCGATCTCGAGCGTCTCGGCGTCGGTGACCCGGCGTCCTCCGACGAACTCGCTCTCCTTGCCGAGCTTCTCCAACCACTCGTCGATCTGGGGACCCCCGCCGTGGACGACCACCGGCCGCATCCCGACCCGGTGCATGAGGACCACGTCGGACGCGAACTGGGCGAACAGCTCCGGGTCGCCCATCGCATTGCCGCCGAACTTCACGACGACGACCGCTCCCCGGAACCGCTCGATGTAGGGCAGCGCCTGGAGGAGGACGTCGACGGCCAGCTCCGGATCCCGTCGAGGGTCGAGCCCGGCAGCGCCCGCACCACCAGCGCTCGTACCGGCAGCGCCCGCACCGGCAGCGCCCGCACCGGCAGCGCTCGCACCGGCAGCGCTCGCATGGGCAGCGCCCGGAGGCTGGCCGGGGCTCACGGGGCGGTCCCCACGACGGCGAGGCCCTGCGCCTCGGGCAGTCCGAGCGCCAGGTTCATGCACTGCACGGCCTGGCCCGACGCCCCCTTGCCCAGGTTGTCGATCGCGGCGATGGCCAACACCGTGGCGGTGCGCTCGTCGTAGCGGGCCGTGACGTGCGCGGCGTTCGTGCCGAGCGTGGCCTTCGTCGATGGCGACCGCTCCGCCGCCACCACGAACGGCTCGTCCCGGTATCGCTGCATCAACACGTCGAGGACCGCCTCGGTGCTCAGTCCGTCGACTGCGGGACGGGCGTAGCAGGTGGCGAGGATGCCCCGGTTCATGGGGACGAGGTGCGGCGTGAACAGGACCGTCGCTCCCAGGTTCATGTCCATCTCGGAGGTGTGGCGGTGATCGAGCAGGCCGTAGGCCTCGACGTTCTCGTCGACGGCGCAGAAGGTCGAGCTCGGCTTGGGTGGCCGACCGGCGCCGGACACCCCGGAGACGGCATCGACGATGATCCCCGTCGTCTCGACGAGGCCGGCGTCGACGAGCGGCCGCAGCGCCAGCGTGGCCGCTGTCGGATAGCAGCCCGGCGCGGCGACCGCCTCGGCGCCCTTCAACGCGTCGCGGTGCAGCTCCGGCAGCCCGTACACGAACCGGTCGAGCAGCTCCGGCGCCGTATGCGGCTCGTGGTACCAACGCTCGTAGGTCGCGGCATCCCCGAGCCGGAAGTCCGCGCCGAGGTCGACCACCGCGCCGACCTTGCCGAGTACGTCGCCGACGATCGCCTGGCTCGCACCGTGGGGCAGCCCCAAGAACACGCCGTCGACCCCATCGAGCAGCGCGGGATCCCACCGCTGGAAGATCAGGTCGGGGTACGCCAGCGCCAGTCCGGGGTACAGCTCGGCAGCAGCGTTCCCCGCTTGGCTGTCACCGGTGGCGAAGGCGACGTCCAGCGACGGGTGCTGCGCGACGATGCGCAGCAGCTCCGCACCGGTGTAGCCGGATGCGCCGATGATCCCGATGCGGGCTGTCGTGCTCGCCATGGCAGCCCACCCTAGCGCAGCTTCATTCATCACGCCGCATACTTCTGCACCTTCGAGGAGCGCCCTCTGCCCGGCTCCCGTTCTGTTCGGCGTTTCACAAGGTTCTCCTTGTGAAACGCCGAACAGAACGGGGCCAGGAACGCGACGGTGAGGTGGTGTCAGGAACGGAGGGTGGCGTCGTGGGTGGCGACGACCTCGTCGATCACCGCCTGTCGCACCGCTCCGACCTCGGCGTCGGTGAGCGTTCGATCGTCCGCCTGGAACCGGAGTCGGAACGCGAGGCTGCGGCGATCGGCACCGAGCGCGTCGGATCGGAACACGTCGAACAGCTCGAGGCGTCGCAGGAGCGGTGCCCCGGCGCCACGGATCGTCGTGCGGACCGCCGCAGCCGGGATGCGGTCCTCGACCACGAAGGCCAGGTCGACATCTGCAGAGGGGAACCGGCTCACCGGCCGGGCCACGCGGACCGGTGCCGGCAGGTCGAGCAGCAACCCGAGCTCCAGCTCGAGCAGCGCCACCCGCTCCTCGATTCCGAAGCGGTCGAGCACCGCTGGGTCGATCTCGCCCACCGAACCGGCGACGAGGCCGGCCACCTCGACGACCGCGCCACGGGCGGGGTGCACGCCCGGCAGCTCTTCCGCTCGCAGCACGACGGGACCGACGCCGAGCGCGGTGATCACGACGTCGAGCAGCTCCACGGCTTCGGGAGCCTCGGCACCCGCGAGCACGACAGCCAGCTGCTCGCGCTCGCCGTCGAGCACCCGGCCGAGGCGCGACGACTCGTCGACGTCGACGATGGCACCGCGCTCGCCCAGGTCGAAGACGCGGCCGATCTCACCCAGCCGCACACCCGGGATCCGGTGGTTCGCGTTGTGGGCCACCGCAGCGAGGAGACCGGGGCGCAACGACGTCCGCAGCACCGACTCCTCCGCCGCGAGCGGGTTGGCCAACACGAGGCCGTTGGCTGGGAGGTCGCAGCGCTCCAGGTCACCAGGCGCCAGGAACGGCATCGGCATGGCCTCGCTGACGCCGAAGCCGGCGAGAGACCGCCGCAACGCCCGACGGCTCCGCTGCGCTCGGGTCAGACCCCCCGGCTCAGGGGCGACCGGAACGGTTCGGGCGATGCGCGACAGCCCGTACATCCGGGCGATCTCCTCGATGACGTCGACCTCGGCCGACGAGTCCGGACGCCACGTGGGCACGGCGACGACCAGGTCCTCGCCGTCGTCGGTGCAGGTGAAGCCGATCGGCTCGATCAACTCGACCATCAGGCCGCGGTCCAGGTCGGTGCCGAGCACGCGGTTGACCCGTGCGGGGCGAACGGTCACCGTCGCCCGCTCGGGGAGCTCGCCGTCCGCGACCACCGCTCCCGGACGCAGCGACGCGGCCCCGGCCAGCAGCTCCGCGAAGCGGGCGATCGCCCGGTCCGCGACCTGCGTGTCGACACCCCGCTTGAAGCGTGCCGATGCCTCGGAGTGAAGGTTGTGCCGGGCCGACGAGTCGGCCACCGACTGCGGATCCCACCAGGCGGCCTCCACCAGCACGTCGGTGGTCGTCTCGGAGATCTCGGTGGACGCCCCGCCCATCACCCCCGCCAGCGCGACGACCACGTCGTCGCCATCCGCGATGACGCCGTCGTCGGGGTCCAGGTCCCGGACGACGCCGTCGAGCGTCTCGAGCTGCTCGCCGGGCCGGGCCCGACGGATCCGCAGCTGACCGCCTCGCACCTTGGGCAGGTCGAACGTGTGGGTCGGCTGGCCGAGCTCCAGCATCACGTAGTTCGACGCATCGACGACGTTGTTGATAGGCCGCATGCCGGCAGCCACCAGGCGCTGTGCGAGCCAGCGGGGCGACGGTCCGATGCGCACATCGCTCAGCGCCCGGACGGCGAACCGACCGCACAGCAGCGGGTCGTCGATCTCGACCGACACGCCGTCGATCGCAGGTCCCGCCTCAGGCGGAGTGGGCTCGGGGATCCGGAACGCCACGCCCTGGCGGGCGGCCAGATCTCGGGCGACGCCGGCGACGCTGAGCGCGTCGGGTCGGTTGGGGTTGACGTCGAGCGCGAACACGACGTCGGAGCGGATCTCGAGCGCGTCGGCGAGCGGCGTGCCCGGTGCCGGAGCGTCGGCCCCGGCGTCCAGGAGCAGAAGACCCGATGAATCGTCGCCCAGCTCCAGCTCGCTGGCCGAGCACAGCATCCCGAAGCTGTGCTCGCCGCGCATCTTGCGCGCTGCGATCTCCAAGCCGCCGGGCAGCACCGTGCCGATCGTCGCCAACGGAACCAGCGCGTCGGCGACCACGTTGGGTGCGCCGCAGACGATCTGCAGCGGTTCGCCGTCGCCGGCGTCGACGTCGACGAGCCGGACGCGGTCCGCGTCGGGGTGCGCCCGGACGTCGAGGACGCGGGCGACGACGACGCCGTCCAGCGAGCCGCCGACGGTGATGATCTCGCCCACCTCGAGTCCCAGGTCGGTCAGCTGCTCGGCGATCGCCGCCGGACTGCCGGTGATCGGGGCGAACTCCTGCAACCAGTTGAGGCTCACCCGCATGTCAGAACTGCTCCAGGAATCGCATGTCGTTGGTGATCAGGTCGCGGATGTCGGTGAGGTGGTGACGGATCTTGGCGAGTCGTTCGATGCCGAACCCGAACGCGAACCCGGACCACTCCTCGGGGTCGAGACCGCAGGCGCGGAGCACGTTCGGGTGCACCATGCCGCAGCCGCCGACCTCGAGCCAGGAGCCGTCGGGCTGGGAGACGTCGACCTCGGCCGACGGCTCGGTGAACGGGAAGTACGACGGACGGAGCCGGGACGTGAGCTCCGCACCGAAGTACGCCTTGGTGAACGTCTCGATGGTTCCCGACAGGTCGCCCATCGTGATGCCCCGGTCGATGACCAGCATCTCGATCTGGTGGAACACGGGGAGATGGGTGGCATCCGCGGTGTCCTGGCGATAGGTGCGCCCGGGGCACACGACGTAGATGGGCGGCCCGCTCCCCTCTCGCACGGCTCGCAGCATCGTCCGCACCTGCACCGGCGACGTGTGGGTGCGCAGGAGGAGCTGCTGGGTACCGACGCCGTCGAGCTCCGACGAGTCGAGGTAGAGCGTGTCCCACAGCGAGCGGGCGGGATGCGAGGGCGGCAGGTTCAGCGCCTCGAAGTTGAACCAGTCGGTCTCGACCTCCGGTCCGTCGGCGATGGTGAAGCCCATCCCGACGAACACGTCCTCCAGGCGCTCCCAGGTCTGGGTCACCAGGTGGACGTGGCCGGCATCGGCCCGACCGAGGTGCTCGGTCAGGTCCAGCCGCTCGGCTGCCAGCTGCACTCGTCGTTCCTGTGCGGCGAGCTCCCCGATCCGACCGACGACCGCCGCTTCGAGCGTCGCTCGGGTCTCGTTCAACGCAGCCCCGAGCACCTTGCGGTCCTCGGGGCTGAGGTCGCGCATGCCCGCCTTGAGCTCCGAGAGCCGAGACCGCTTGCCGAGCAGCTCGGACTCGACAGCCTTCACCTCGTCGGTGCTCGGAGCGTCGCCGATGCGAGCGACACCCCCGGCCACCAGATCTCGCGCCTCCTGGGCCAGGTCCGCACCGCTCACTTGGATCGCTCCTCCCAGGTGCTCGCTCCGCCGGCGGCGGGAGCGCTGACATCATGGCCCACGGGCGAGGTCGTGCCCCCAACGTGTTCAGCGGCAGCGGAGCGCGCCACGCCCGCAACGGGAGCGGCGCGCCGCTGGCGCGCCGCTTCGAACACCACCAGCGCGCCGGCGACCGCTGCGGTGAGCGATTCGACGTCGCCCTCCATGGGGATGCTGAGCCGATGGGTCGCAGCCCGGCACACGTCGTCGGGGAGGCCGTTGGCCTCGCTGCCGATCAGCAGCAGGCCTGCACCTGTCAGGTCGCACTCGTCGATCGGCGTTCCGCCGTCGCGCACCGTGGCCCAGCTCTCCAACCCGGCCGCCGACGCAGCATCGAGCAGCGCGGACAGTCCAGCCCCCTCGGCGACCGGCAATCGGAACAGCGCACCGGCGCTGGCACGGACGGTCTTGGGGTTGTGGGCGTCGACGCAGCGCTCGGTGAGCACCACCCCCGCGCAGCCCGCCGCCTCGGCGACACGCAGCAGCGTGCCCGCGTTGCCGGGATCCTGCAGCTCGACGAGCACGAGCACCGCACGACGGGTCGCGACCGCACGCTGCACGACGTCGTCGACGCTGTCGGCTCGTCGTTCGGCCACGGCCACGACCGACTGCGGGTTCACGACGTCGAGCACGCGAGCCAACGCCCCTTCCTGGACGGGATGCACCGCGACTCCCGCATCGCGTGCCGAGCGAACGGAGGCGAGCGACAGCCCCGCGGGCTCAGCGAACACCGAACGCAGGGCGACGCCGGCGCGGAGCGCCTCGGCGAGCAGCACCGGCCCGTCCACCAGGTAGGTGCCGGACTCCGAACGCGCGCTGCGGCGCCTCGAGAGGCGCCGCAGCTCCTGCAGGGCAGGGTTCGACGGAGTCAACCCCGCGTGGGGCTGAGCGTCGCGTCCGGTCGGTCGACGGGTCAGGGTCGGTCAGCTCAGCTCGCGGCCGGCTCGGCGGCGGCAGACTTGGCCACATCGACGAGCGCGGAGAACGCCTGCGGATCGCGAACCGCCAGATCGGCGAGCGCCTTGCGGTCGATCTCGACCTCGGCGACCTTCAGGCCGTTGATGAAGCGGCTGTAGCTGATGCCGTCCTTGCGACAGGCCGCGTTGATGCGCTGGATCCAGAGCTTGCGCATCTCGCCCTTGCGAGCACGTCGGTCACGGAACGCGTAGTTCCCCGCGTGCATGACCGCCTCGTTGGCGGCCCGGAACGTCCGGCTGCGGTGGCCGTAGTAGCCCTTCGCCTTGTTGAGTACGGCGCGGTGCTTCTTCTTCGCGTGGACGCCTCGCTTGACGCGTGCCATCGTTCAACTCCCTTTGCTGCGGTTCGGTCCGGGGCGAGTGGGCGCCGGGACCGGGGTGTGTCGGATCGTGGACAAGGGCCGGGGGTGTCGCCCCGGCAGGCGCTCAGAGGCCGAGCTGGCGACGAGCGCGGGTGCGGTCGCCGCCGGTGAGCTCGGTGGTCCCGGCCAGGCGGCGCTTCCGCGACGGGGACTTCTTCTCGAGGATGTGGTTCAGGTTGCTGTTGCGACGAAGGATCTTGCCGCTGCCGGTGACCTTGTAGCGCTTCTTCGCACCCGAGTGCGTCTTCATCTTGGGCATGGTGGTACCTCTTGTCTCCTGTAGATGCAGATCGACGCTCGAGGCCGCTCAGCGGTCGATGCGCCGTCTCGTCGTGG
>JACDJB010002382.1_pt1 | contig 13659 bp, 11 predicted proteins | sample 7454121 | NCBI WGS metagenome assembly JACDJB01 (sample SAMN14253290, study PRJNA609438) | sludge metagenome | isolation source: sludge after 25d culture with pyrite | collected 2018-12-20 | reverse complement strand
TTGCCCAGCTCAAAGCGGCGAGCAGGCAGGCGACTGACCGTGGCTGCGGCGGTGAAATCGACGTACAGTTCTTCGGGTATCAATAATTCTACCGGCGACAAACGGGCCAGTTCTTCCGCCAGATCGCGCCCGCCGTGGAACTGCGTTGTGGCGAACTCTCCGGTTGTGATGTCGGCATAGGCCAAACCGGCGCGACCATCTTCCACGACGACCGTTACCAGGTAGTTGTTCCGCCCCGCCTCCAGCATCCCCGGTTCGACAACCGTCCCGGCCGTGAACACCCGAACGACCTCGCGTGGCATCAGGCCGTTGATCGTCTCGCTCCCCATCTGCTCGCACAGGGCAACCTTATATCCCTTGGCAATCAGGCGAGCGATGTAATTCTCGGCCGCGTGATGGGGAACGCCGGCCATCGGTACGCGCCCTCCCTTGCCCTGTGGCCGGCTGGTCAATACCAGGTCCAGCTCACGGGCAACGACGGCCGCATCATCATCAAACGTCTCGTAGAAATCACCCAGCCGAAAGAAAACGATGGCATCCGGGTGTTGGGCGCGGATGTCGAGATATTGCTGGCGGCTTGGAGTCACGGTTTCGCCGGACATAAGGCTTGAGACAGTGGGATGAGAGCGAGCTAGACGCTCAAACCATAGACGTTACGCAGGGTATGCTGCACGGCTTCCCACGTGGGTGCAACGGGCGGCAATTCGGGCGCGGGCACCCCCTGGTCCTTGAAGCCGGTCGATGTCATCAGGCAGACAACCGGCCCATCAAAACGCATACCGGCCGCCTGCCGCAATCCGGCCACACCGGCCGCACCCGAAAATTCGGCCCATAACCCTTCGCGACCCATGGCGGTTTGTGCAGCAGCGATCTCCACATCGGTCAGCGCCAGAGCATCCCCTTCGCTCTCCTGCACAGCCAGCACGCCGCGATAGCTATTCATGCCGACGACGATGCTGTAGGCAGCGGTTGGGGCCTCATCCACGTGAACAACAGAGCGGCCTGCTGCCAGCGCCGCCCGCAACGGCGCGCCGGCCGCCGGTTCGCAGGCGAACATCTGCGGCAGCGGCCCCATTCCCGTCAGTCGTTGCAACTCCTTGAAGCCAAGCCAGACGCCATAGAGCAGTTCGGCGTAGGCGGTAGGGATGAAGACGGCCGCCGGGACACGATCGCCCAACTGCCGGTACAATTCCCAGGCAATGGTCTTGTACCCCTCCGGGCCAAATGGATGGCCGGTGTGGGTTGTGGTGATATTACTGACCGGCATATAGCCGGCACGCTGCACCAGTTCACGCATAAGCACGCGCCGTAGCGCCCGCGGCAGGGGGACGACAGCCGCACCATAGGCCGCCGCCATGCGCAGCAAATGAGGTTCGGTCCCCTCGGTGATAAATAGCACGCACGGCAATCCGGCGCGGGCGGCATAGGCTGCCGCCGCAGCGCCGTGGTTGCCCGAGGAGGCAACCGTCACTCCCGGCGCGCCGCTCAATACAGCCGCGCTGACCGTGCAGAGGTTCAGGCGATCCTTGTGGCTACCGGTCGGGTTGCGGCTTTCATCCTTTATGTAAACGTCGGCGTTGATCCCGGCCCAGCCGGCCAATCGGGGAGCGGCCACCAACGGCGTGCCGCCCTCGCCCATCGAGAGACCGATCGCCAACGGCGGCAGCAGCTCCCCCCAGCGCCACAGCCCGGGGTACGGATCGCGGTTGAAAAATCGCGCGGGAACACCGTCGTAGTCATAATCAATTGCCAGCGGAAATTGCATTTCGTCCGTGCTCGTGTCGGGGCAACCCTCCACCAGCGGGGGGAAAAGCGGATAACGCCGGGCGGGGTCGCCCAGCGAGCGCTGGGCAACGGCCAAGGACAAGACAGGATCGCGCGTAATCTCAGTCATTTGCTGTTTTCTGATGTCGCAGGCTGCTCATTCCAGCTCTCCAGCCGGCGGCGATGACGATCTTCCAGCTTAACCAGCGGCCGAACACTCTTCATGAGTTCGTGGCTTTCAGAAAAAGGCATCCCCTGGTGTCGCATCAAATAGGCGGCAACTACTGTGGCCGAACGGCCGCGCCCCTTGGCGCAGTGAACCAAAACAGTTCGGCCGCTATCAATCTGTTCGTCGATCCAGTCCGCCCCCTCGCTCAGGTAATTGTCCTCAGGAACCATCGCGTCCAGCACCTCAAGGCGGTGATAATTGATCCCGTGACGCTCATAGAACTCGCGGTCGCCCTCCCGCTCGGCGCGCATATCAAGTACAGCCGTGATGTTGTGGTCGAGGAGAAATTGATAGTCGCGCTCGTAGGTTGGTGCGCCGCCAAGCCATAACTGAGGCATGATGCGATCGAACCAGCGATGGCCCTGGATTCGCTCGTAGACGTAGCGAATAGTCGGATAAAATTTGTCGAAAGCCCAGTGGAACGGATTCATCGCCCATAAGCATAACCCCGGCGGCGATGCTTGGCAACGAGCCGGCGCCGAAATTACCGGCCGATCATTTGCGGGTCGATCAACGCTCAGGCGGGCCGGACAGCCAGTTGCGCAGCGATGATGCGATCCATCTGCTCATCGAAGAACGGATCGACGCGCTGCCTGATGGGGTTGGCGTCATACCAATCCACGATTTCGCGCGCGCCGTCGGCAAACGGAATCTCGGCCGCGAAACCCGGGACGATGGTGCGGATCTTGCTGTTATCGAAGATAGCGCAATGGGACTTGTCGCCCAGCAAGCTATCGCCCCAGTCGGGGTCAAATCGGGCCACGGCCTCAGACGGCACATGAGCAATCCGCGCCGCCACACCGGCCGCCGCGCCCAGCAGCCGCGCGATCTCATTCCATGTCAGCCATTCGTCGCTGGTGATGTGAAACGCCTCACCAATGGCGCGGGGTTCCCCCAGGAGGCCGATGAATGCGCGGGCAAAGTCGCGGTGATGGGTCAGCGTCCACAATGAGGTACCGTCTCCATGAACCAGTAGAGGTTTGCCGTGCCGGAGCCGGTCGATCAACGTGTAACCGCCGCGAAACGGCAGCAAGGTGCAATCGTAGGTATGGGACGGACGTACAATGGTGGCCGGAAAGCCCTCGTCACGATGGGCGGCCATCAATGTCTCTTCACAGGCGATCTTGTTGCGCGAATATTCCCAGAACGGATTGTCCAGGGGCGTTTCTTCCGTGATGGGCAGGCGCGCCGGCGGCTTCCGGTAAGCAGATGCGGAACTGATGAAGATATACTGACCCACTCGACCGCGAAACAAATTCAGGTCAATGGTCACTTGCTCGGGCGTAAAGGTGATCCAGTCGACAACTACGTCAAAAGTATGCTCGCGCAAAGCCTCAGCCGTGGCCGCCGGGTCGCGAATATCGGCGGTAATAACGTGAACCGCCTCCGGAATGGGGCGCAGGCTGGTCTTTCCGCGGTTAAGCAGATAGAGATCGATCCCCCGCTCCACAGCCAGCGCCGAACAGGCTGAACTGATGATTCCACTTCCACCGATAAACAACACTTTCACGGCCTACTCCTTCAACAGCGTCTTTCCACACGCATCAGTATCCCCCCACGCGGTCGCAACGTCACCAGCGCATGCCCTTCAACAGGCTCGTCGGATACCCGGCGCAATCGGAACCGCCCGACGATAGCCGGAATGATAATCATGCTCTCCATGAGAGCGAAGTTGTTGCCGATGCATTGGCGCGCCCCGCCGCCAAACGGGAAATAGGCAAAGCGCGGCCGTGCGGCGATCTTCTCGGGCGCGAACCGTTCCGGGTCAAATCGCTCCGGATCGTCCCAAAAGTCGGGATGGCGATGCATGGTATAGGGACTCATGGCGACGATTGAGTTGGCCGGTATGAAATAGCCACCGATCTCGTCGTCCATCAGCGCCCGCCGGCTGATCGACCATGCTGAAGGGTAAAGGCGCATGGCTTCCTGAATCACTTTGTCGGTATAGGTCAGTTGCAAAAAATCCTCGACCCGGGGCACACGGCCTTCCATGGCCCGGTCGATTTCTTCCTCCAGCCGTGCCAACGCGTCGGGGTTCCGATCCAGCAAATACCACGTCCAACTCAGCGTATTGGCCGTTGTCTCGTGACCCGCCACCAGCAACGACATCACCTCATCCCGAACCTGCCTGATGGGCATAGGGCTGCCGTCATCGTAGCGCGCCTCCAGCAGCATTGTCAGCAGATCATCCGGCGCATCGCCGACGGCCGCCCGACGCTCGTCAATGATCGTGTAGACGATGCGGTCCAGAAGCTCGATTGCCTCGCGTACCTTGCGATGGCGCGGCTTGCCGATAGCCGCCATTGTATCCATCGCCTCGCCAATCTCGGCGGCGCGATCGTTAATGTCATAGCTGAACAGCGCCTCGGTCACGATGTCGAGCGTCAGCTGCATCATCTCCCTGGCGATATCAACCGGTTGATTGCGGACGGCCGCGGCATCCAGTCGATCGAGGCTTCGCTGCACTGCCTCGCGCATGAGTTCCGCAAATCTGGGCAGGCTATGGCGGTGAAAGGCAGGCTGAATGAGACGGCGCTGCTCCCGCCAGAGCGGGTTTTCGCTCGTCAGCAACCCTTGTCCGGTCAGCGACTCCAGCATGTACTTGTTCAGGAACGTGTCCTTGTTGTAATGCAGACTGTTGGCTTGCAGAACGTGGCCAATGTAGTCTGGGCGGTTGATCAAATAAGCGGGTTCCACGCTGGATCGATACTGGACGATATCGCCATAAGTCTGCGTCAGCCAGAGAAAAAAGCGCAACGGATTACGCACTTCTTCCCGTCCACCACCACCGGCAACCGGCGGGTGTTTCAGGGCAGAGGGGGTCGGTTGATCGATCATCAGTTCGTCCTTTCTGTGGCGCTCAATTCCGGTTCAAACCACTTCATTATGAAACAAATTCTCCATACAAGGCAAGTAAGGAAGTTTCCAGACAGGGGAATTGAGCTATAATTGCGACGCTTCTACCATAGCATACGTAATTCTGCGACCTAATGGTGTAACCTGACACATAGATCGCTCGGCACATCAGATATAGTTGCCGAACGACCGATTCTGATTCGAGGAGACTCATGACCAACCGATTATTTGACCACTTTGGCGCGCGCGCCAGGCTGAAAGGAACCGACCATCATTATTATCGCCTGGAGAAGTTGTCACACGTAGCCGACATCAGCCGGCTGCCGTTCTCGATCAAGGTACTGTTGGAAGCGTTGCTGCGCACAACCGACGGTTATGAGGTAATGCCCGAAGACGTGGAGCGACTGGCCCGCTGGACGCCCCGGATGGCTGAGCCGTTCGAGATCCCGTTCAAGCCCGGTCGTGTCATCCTTCAGGACTTCACCGGTGTGCCGGCGGTGGTGGATCTGGCGGCCATGCGCGCCGCAATGGCCCGTCTGGGTGGAAAGCCCAGTCGCATCAACCCCATCGTGCCGGTCGATCTCGTCATCGACCATTCCGTTCAGGTCGATCAGTTTGGCTCCGCTTTTGCTTTGTTCTACAACTCCGAGCGCGAGTTCGAACGCAATCGTGAGCGGTACGAGTTCCTGAAGTGGGGGCAAAACGCCTTCGAGAACTTCCGGGTCGTGCCGCCGGCGACGGGCATCGTCCATCAGGTCAATCTGGAATATCTCGGCCAGGTCGTCATGTCCAAGGCAGAGGGAGACGACCGCGTGGCCTTCCCCGACAGCCTGGTCGGCACCGACTCGCACACAACGATGATTAACGGCCTGGGTGTGCTCGGCTGGGGCGTGGGCGGCATTGAGGCCGAGGCCGTCATGCTCGGCCAACCTATCTATATGCTGGCTCCGGAAGTGATCGGCGTTCGCCTGACAGGCAGCCTGCCCGAAGGCGCAACCGCCACCGACCTCGTGCTGCGCATCACGGAACTGCTACGGAAAAAGGGGGTCGTCGGCAAGTTTGTGGAGTATTTCGGCCCCGGACTGAGCAACATGACTTTGGCCGACCGGGCCACCATCGCCAACATGTGCCCTGAGTACGGTGCGACCGTCGGCTTCTTCCCGGTGGATGACGAGACGCTCAACTACATGCGCAACACCGGCCGGTCGGCCGAGCTGGTCGATCTCGTTGAGCGCTACACCAGAGAGCAAGACCTTTTCCGCACCGACGCAACGCCCGATCCCATCTTCACCGATACGGTGGAACTGGACCTGGGCACCATCGAGCCAAGCCTCGCCGGACCGAAGCTGCCGCAGGACCGAATCGCCCTCAAACACATGAAGGATACGTTCCGGCAGAACCTTCTCGCGCCGGTGGGACCGCGCGGCTTCGGGCTGAGCGAGACGGATCTCGAACGGACGGCCGTCGTCACTAACGGCCACACAACCGAGATTAGCCACGGCGCAGTCGTCATCGCCGCCATCACCAGCTGCACCAATACGTCAAACCCCAGCGTTATGCTGGCTGCGGGCTTGTTGGCCAGGAAAGCCGTCGAGGCAGGTCTGAGCGTTCCGACTTATGTCAAGACAAGCCTGGCTCCCGGCTCGCGTGTGGTCGAAGATTATCTGAAACGGGCAGATCTGTTGCCCTATCTGGAGCAGTTGGGTTTCCACATCGTCGGCTTTGGCTGCACAACGTGCATCGGCAACTCCGGCCCCCTGCCGGAAGAGGTAAGCCAGGCCATCCACGAGAGCGAACTCGTTGTGGCTTCGGTACTCAGCGGCAACCGCAACTTTGAGGGTCGTGTTCACCCCGACACCCGCAGCAACTTCCTGGCCTCACCTCCTCTGGTGGTGGCCTATGCCCTGGCCGGGCGCGCCGATCTGGATATGTACAACGAGCCGCTGGGGATCGGCAAGGATGGCCACCCGGTCTATCTGAGCGATATCTGGCCGAGCAACGCTGAAATCAAGCAAGTCCTGGCCGCGGCGCTGACGCCTGAGATGTTCGAAGAACAGTACGGCAACGTCTTCACCGGCAATGAGATGTGGAACCTGATCCCCCAGAGTGGCGGCGAACTATACAAATGGGATGAGAGTTCGACCTACATCCAGGAACCGCCCTTCTTTGCGGGGTTAGCGCGCGAGGTCAAGCCTATCGCCAACATCAACGGCGCTCGTGTTCTGGTTAAGGTCGGCGACTCCATCACAACCGATCACATCTCGCCCGCCGGTTCCATCTCGCGAACCAGTCCTGCGGCCCAGTACCTGATGAACCATAACGTGGAGCCGCGCGAGTTTAACTCCTATGGCTCGCGGCGAGGCAACGATCGAGTAATGACACGGGGCACATTCGCCAATATCCGTTTGCGCAACCAGATGGCTCCCGGCACCGAGGGCGGCATGACCACCTATCTGCCGACCGACGAAGTGATGACAATCTTTGATGCCTCTCTGAATTATAAGGAGACAGGGACGCCACTGGTCGTGCTGGCCGGCAAAGAGTACGGCACCGGCAGCTCGCGCGACTGGGCGGCCAAAGGTCCGCTGCTGCTGGGCGTGCAGATGGTCGTTGCCGAGAGCTTCGAGCGCATCCACCGCAGCAATCTGGTGGGTATGGGCATCCTGCCGCTTCAGTTCAGGCCGGGCGAAAACCCGCAGACGCTGGGCCTCGACGGAACCGAGACGTACTCAACCGTTAATCTCGATGATGAATTGAAGCCGGGCCAAGGCGTCACCGTTCAGGTGGAGCACACCGACGGCCGCACCACGACCTTCGAGACCATTTGTCGCATCGACACACCTGTTGAAGTGGATTACTACCGCAACGGCGGCATTCTCCATACCGTTCTACGCCACTTCCTGGCGGAGTAATTGATGGATACTCAACCGAACTATCCAATATCCATCGGTCGGCGGCCGGTTCTGTTTATCATAGGCCTCGCGTTGTTGATGATCCTGGCGGCCTGCGACGGAAGCGGAACCGCTCCCGAAGCGTCATCTGCCGTCGCCATGCACCGCGCCGACGCGGCCCGCACCGGCCGGTACATGACCACAGGACCGGCAAGCTACGAGGCAATCAAATGGCAGTTCAAGGCCGCCGACTGGGTATTCGGCGCGCCGGCCATCGTAGGCGACACCGTCTACTTCGCGGGCTACGACGGCAACGCCTACGCCGTTGACCGCGAAACCGGCGCGGAAAAGTGGCGCTTCGAGTCCGGCGACGTCATCATTGCTTCCCCGGCGGCCGACGACGCCCACGTGTTTATCGCCAACATGAGCGGGTTGATCGTCGCGCTCGACGGCGCGACGGGTGAAAAGCGATGGGAAGTGGAGGCAGGCACAGGCTTCTCCGGCTCACCGGCCGTGGTCGCAGACCTGGTGTACTTCGCGGGCGAAAACGGGCTGCTTCTCGCCCTGGACAAGAACACAGGCGCGGAAAAGTGGCGCTTCCAGCAACCCGAAACCGCCATTCCTTTCTCACCCGCCGTGGCCGACGGCACGGTATATGTACCCGTTTCCAACGGCATCCTCTACGCACTGGACGCAACCACGGGCGAGGAGCAGTGGCGGTTCGACCCGGGAATAGGTCGAACTGTCTTTACACCAACGGCGGACCCGGTGGTGGCGGACGGCGTGGTCTATTTTATGACCACAAACAGCTCTCTCACCGGCGTGCTTCACGCGGTTGATATTGCTACGCATGAATCGATCTGGCAATTTCCAACGCCGGCGGAGAACTACTCCGCTCCGTCAATCACTGACGGCATCCTGGTATGGGGTAGCCTCGATCGCAACCTGTACAGCGTTTCGGCCGAATCCGGCGAGCTACTGTGGACGTTCCCCACGGAGGACATCATCTTCACCGCGCCCGCCATCGCCGGCGAAACGGTCTACGTCGGCGGATCCGACAAGAACCTCTACGCGATAGATATCCGCACCGGCACACAGCAATGGCAGTTCCGCGCCGAATCGGGCGTGTCGTCTCCCGCGGTCGCCGACGGCGTTATCTACGTAGGCACACAGGACGGAGCCGTATACGCTCTGCGCTGATATCAAATCAATCTGTTTGAAAGAGAGACGAGGAAATTCCATGAACAACAATCATGATACGGAACCGGAAGTACTGGCCGAAACGGAAGATTTCGGCTTCGCCGTGTGGCGCAGCATGGAAGAAGACGGCTACATCTACCATCTGGAGATGGGTGGTGTGACGCTGCATCTCTCATCTGATGAGTGGGAGGAGCTTGTCACACTCATCCACGACGCATCCGCCTAAAGATCGAGCGCAACAAATAAAAAGACCGGCGCAATAACGCGCCGGTCTTTTTATACGAGAGGAAGATGGAACGAGAACAAGCCACCGTTCGCTATGTGCCGATGATCCGGGACCTAGCCGAACAGGACCGGCCGCGCGAGCGCCTCATCAAGGTCGGCGCGGAAGTGCTCTCCACGGCCGAACTCCTGGCCATCGTGCTGCGCAACGGCCCGCGGGGTGAAAGCGTGCTGCGACTGGCCGAACGGTTGTTGGTGGAGTTCGACAATCTGCCGGGTCTCTCGCGCGCGACGATCACGGAACTGATGGCCGTCCACGGCGTGGGCGATGCAAAGGCGGCAGAGATCAAGGCCGCGCTGGAGATTGGGCGGCGGCTGGTCGCCAGTGCACCGGAAGAACGTCCCCGCGTAAGTTCCCCCGACGACGCCTTCCATCTGCTCAAGTCGGAGATGATGTTTCTGGAACAGGAGCATTTGCGGCTCATTCTGCTCGACACGCGCAATCGGGTACTGCGAACACCCACCGTCTACGTGGGCAGCCTCAACACCTCCGTCATCCGCGTGGGAGAGCTGTTTCGCGCGGCCATCCGCGATAACGCCGCCGCCTTCATCGTTGCTCACAACCATCCCTCCGGCGACCCGTCTCCCTCACCGGAGGATATCACCGTCACACGACAGATCGTGCAGGCCGGCAAGCTGCTCGACGTGGACGTGCTGGATCACATCGTGATCGGCCGCAACCGGTTTGTTTCGCTCAAACAGCGCGGCTTGGGTTTCGAGCGCTGACAAACGGCCCGCGGGGTTCGTGAAGCTGATGGAGAGTCGAAAGACCTGCCCCGTCTCATTCGACCACCAGAGCAATATCCGATACTTCAGTAGTAAAGGAGTGGCCTGAACCGACCAACGTGACGCTCTCAATGAGCCGCGGGGGAAGCGCCCCTTGCCGGGCCAGTTCCTCGATCAGGTTCACGTCATAGAAATAGAGCTGGTCCAGCGGCACGCGCTGGTGCGGCCGCTGGATGACGGCGCAGGAGATGCACGCGCCGGGCGTCAGGTTGTCGTCGACCGTGCCGTTGGCAAAAAACCCATGTTGCCACACCCGACTCACGCCGCTGTCATCGATATAGTTGACGATGATAAACAGTGGGCACTCGCTGCCCTGCACTCCGCACACGCCCAGACTGTGATCGACGACGCGCAGGGTGGTTGAAAGACGCAGCGATTCGTAGCCCGACACATCCTGATTTACGGACTGCGTCATCCGCACGTCGGCGTGTCCCACGCCTTCCCGTTCGAATCGCAGCAGCGTGTCGCCGTCGTCGGGCTGGATGGTCGTCTCGCCCTTTGGCTGATCGGGCAACTCCACCTGCCACGAGAATAGCGCCCAATCATCCAGGCCATCGCTAAAATCCCCGTTCCGAATGAGATCGCGCGCCGGGTTGAAAGGGCCGCCGGGCGGGGTCTGAAGTTCCACTTCGGCGCGCTGTCCCGGCTCCAGCGATAACGTCTCGCCCATCGCCGAAACGTCCACCGCCCCCTCGTTTTGCACCGTCACCTGGGTCGTGTCGTTGTTGACCTCCAGCACATATCGCCCCGGCTGCCGGATGTCTATGTTGGCTCCCTGGGGGGTTGTGACGGTCATCTCCAGCACCCTGTCCTCGAAGGGTGGGATGTCAACCCGCACGCGCCCGGCCTGTAAGTCGATCCGCATCCGATTGGGGTTATTGCTCAGGTCAAATCGGGGCGTCTCTGCCCTGTCGATCCGGACCGTCGAATTACCGGCGACCTGGAGCAGCGCATACGGCTCCACGCGATCGGGCGGCATAACAGTCAGCAACGCGGATGCCGTCGTATCCGTCCGAATTGACGTGCCGGAGCCGACGGTTTGCGGCGGTTCACCAACCAGCGCCGCGCGCCGCGGGCCGTTCTGCTCCTCGATGCCGACCGTACCCTGGTTCGCCTGCACAGCGATCTCCAGAGAGCGATCGGCGTTTTGCAGGAAAGCATTAAGGCCCAGCGGGATTAGAATGCTGAGTGAAATGCAGGTGATGAAACTGCCGGTCAGGATGAACCAGGCAAGCCTCTGACGGCCAAACCGGTGAGATTCGCTCATGGATAAAGGACGCGAAAATCGGTAAATTCACCGGTTGCGTTTGCCCAGGTTGCTTCCACGCGTTCCACGCGAGCCGCCGGTGGGCCATGATGAAGGAACTCAAGGAATTGCCGCAAGACATCTTCATCGCCCTCGACAATAACCCGTACCGTACCCTCGGGCCGGTTGGCAACCCACCCCACAAGATTCAGTCTGGCCGCTTCCTGAAGAGTGAAGTGACGAAAGTAGACGCCTTGCACCAGGCCGATGACAGTGGCTTCCAGACGAGCCGGTGAATGCAAAAACATGAGCAGATTATACCGCACTCCCACGGTCGGGCTATTGGGCGGAGCTATGCTGTGGGGATTGCATGGGGCAAACGGGGAGTTGAACGCACGTGATCCGTTCAGCCGAGACCGTACCGCGCAGTTTGCAGCGCTTCGGCAATCACGCGCCATCCGCAAGCGCCCGCAAGATGCGCCCCGGCAGGCCCGGCCCACCGTAGATCAGCGCCGTATAGATCTGAACGACCGAAGCGCCTGCGTCCAGCATCCGACGCGCATCCGCGGCCGAGGCGATACCGCCAACGCCAATGATGGGCAATCGCCCGCCCATCTGTCGGTGGATGTGATCCACGAGCGACAGGGCACGCAACAGCAACGGCCGGCCACTTAGCCCCCCCGTTTCGACCCGCGCCGCCTCGGTCAATTCGCCGCGCCCCAACGTCGTGTTGGCGACAATGAGGCCGTCGACGCCCGCGTCATCCAGCACGACCAGAGTCTCGTCGAGTTCGGCCGGGGAAAGGTCGGGCGCGATCTTGACCCACAACGGCCTGGGCGACAGACCAAGTTGCTCAGCCAGACGCCGGCTTTCGTCGATCAACGCGCGCAAGAGATCCGTCAGAAATCGGCTCCCCTGGAGTTCGCGCAGTCCGGGCGTGTTGGGTGAGCTGATATTCACAGCCAGGTAATCGGCATATGGATAGACGGCTCGCATAACGTCGATATAGTCGCGAGCCGCGTCCTCCAGCGCAGTCTCCTTTTGCTTCCCCAAACTAACGCCAAGCAGGTAGCCCCGAGGCGCAATCGCGAGCGCCCGCAGACGAGGCACGGCGGCCGCGACACCGCCGTTGGGGAATCCCATCCGGTTGATCAACGCACCGTCGGCGGGCAAGCGGAAGATGCGTGGGCGCGGGTTACCCGCCTGGGGTCGGGGCGTCAGCGTGCCGACTTCCACGTGGCCGAAACCCAACAGGCCCAGACCGGCCGCCACTCGCACATCCTTATCGAACCCGGCCGCCATGCCGATCGGGTTCGGGAAGCGCAGCCGGCCGATCAGGACAGGTTGCTGGGGAATGTGTCCGGCGATAGAGCGCAGGAGCGCATGGCCGGCAGCGTTGGATTGCGCCAGCGCCAGCGCGGTCAGCGTCCGCTCGTGGGCCGTCTCCGGGTCGAGATGCTTGAGCAGCGGGAAGAACAGCCGCGCGTATGACATATCAGGCATGTTCCTCGCTCGGCCGCTGTCGCCGCCACAACCGGAACACGAGCAACATCACTATTGCGGCGAAAAATAATAGTCCGCCCCACCGCCCGCGATCCTTCAGTTGCTCGCGCCGCGCGATATCCGCGGCCAGTTGCGCCTCCTGCGTTTGCCTGAGCAGCGCCTTCCAGTCGGGTATGGCTTCTCGTTCCGGCAAGCTATATGATTCGACAATGAGCGCCCGGTAGGCAGCTTCTTCCGATCCCCAACGTGCATCATCCCATCCCAATTCCGATTGAACGGTGGCACGAACCCGCGACAACCACTCGGAGCCGCCGTCGGGCAAAAGCAAACCCAACCGGACACGACGCAGGAGCAGATCGTCCAGATGCACCACGCCCTCGGCGCGCGCCGACCATCGCAACTCGGCCCATAGCGCCGTTGTCCCCGGAATGGCCTCCATCTCGCCCGGTAGAGCTACCGCCGGCAAGTTGATCGCCTCGGTTCCATAGCGACCGAGCAAGCGTCGCCGCGTCTCTTCGGGCAGAGCGGCCAACTCCGGGGTGCTGCCATCCACCGGTTTAAGCACGGGCACGTCATCGTGCAGCCGGGCAAGTCGTGCTTTGCTTTCCTCGCTGTCCACGTCGTCAAAGCGCTCACAGATCTGCTCCAGCGCCTGTCGGGCGATCTGCCGAAAGGTTGTCAGCTTGCCGCCGGTCACGGTCAATAAGCCGTTTTCCTGCCAAATCACATGATCGCGCGATTCGTTCGACGGATCCACCTTCCCGCTGCCGATGACGGGACGGATGCCGGCAAACGTTGCAATCACGTCATCGAGCGTCAGGTCGAGCGCAGGAAAATGGGCGGCCACGGCCACCATCAGATAAGCGACCTCATCAGGCGTGATGGCCGGGTCTGCATCCAGC
>JACDJB010002381.1_pt1 | contig 13668 bp, 10 predicted proteins | sample 7454121 | NCBI WGS metagenome assembly JACDJB01 (sample SAMN14253290, study PRJNA609438) | sludge metagenome | isolation source: sludge after 25d culture with pyrite | collected 2018-12-20 | reverse complement strand
GCCGCCAACTACGGTTCCCTGGCGGTTGCCCTGGCAGCCCGCGGCATTACTGGCCGCATGGTGGCGCTGCGCGAAGGACGGTACACTCACGTTGCCGCCGACTACACCACTCGGGGCATCAAGCGCGTGGACGTCGACGAGTTCTACGACACAGACACCTATCGACCCAAGGTTTCGCATGTCGAAGGCAAGCCGATGTTCCTTTACTAAACCATTACTAAACCATCGTTCTCACGCCCTGAAACGTGAAGGGTATACCCTTCACGTTTCTTTTTTCGCTTGCCATCGACAGAACGGCGGGCCAATGAACGCTCCGATCGTCGCCATGCCATCCTTACGCAGTCTGGCGGGCTTGCTTTTGATCTTCTTACTCAGCAGTTGTGTGGGTGTACGCCAGACCATGACGCCGCCTCCTGAGATCGTCACCGCGACCCCCGCAAAGACCGACGAAATGAGTGTTTCGTATAGTCATAACGCTACACTACCGACAGAATGGGAAGCTGTCGTCGACGTGAAAAGTGAAACTGGTATCGGCGCCGGCAGCGTCATGCTCCAGGCAGGCGACTGGCCATCTCCGCTCACGTTGCGGCTGCACCTGGGCGGTTTGGAGGAACTGCGCATTACGGCCGGCGACGCCGTGGTTGAGCTTTCGGTGAGCAGTGGACCGGGCCAGCAGGTGCATCAGAGCCTCGCAATGGGCGGAGCTCCTGGGCAAGAGCTGACGCCGGCGAGTCCCTACTGGCTAGGTCTGACCGCGGGAGAGAGCTACTATGAGGTGGCGTTGCCACCTGCTCTGCTGCCGCCTGGCGTCGAAGCATTCGACATACATTGGATCGATTTCTATCGCTGAGTGGCGGCGAAGGTGGCGTTCAACCGGGGGCGCGCCAGAGGGGAAGGGCGTCGTCAAGGCCCCTTTTGTAGAAAGCTGTATCGCTCAGTGAGAATAATGGCTTCCGGTGGTCTCCGAGCCGGCAAAATCTACGCAAAAGGAACTCCAATGAAAACAGGCGACATGCAGTACCGTCTGAGCGTGTTGCTACAGCAGACCCTCGATGCCCATCATCGGGCCTTCATCGAGGTCGATGGCGATGATCCGGAATGGCCGTTGTGGTATGCCGGCTATCTCCAGCTGCGGCTGGACGAGGAATTCGGTCTGGCATTGACACAGAGTGAGTTGGTCTATTGGCTCGTGCGAGCTGAAAAACAGCGCCTGGCGGAGCACAGCCAGACCACCTGGCAGGACTTCTATGCCGAGCATTGGCTGGCGGCCGGCTTGTTGTGATGAGAGGAGACACCATGGCCCGACACATCACCGCCGAGCACGAACGTCTGGCTGCTTCTGAGGCGCGAGCCGCAGATTGGAAACACTGGGGGCCCTATCTCAGCGAGCGCGCCTGGGGCACCGTACGCGAGGACTACAGCGCCAACGGCGACGCCTGGAACTACTTCCCGCATGATCACGCGCGCAGCCGGGCCTATCGTTGGAATGAGGACGGGCTGGGCGGGTTCTGCAATCGCTTCCAGAACCTTTGTATGGGGCTGGGGCTGTGGAACGGCCGCGACCCCATCCTGAAAGAGCGACTCTTTGGCCTAACCGGGCCGGAGGGTAACCACGGCGAGGATGTGAAGGAATACTATTTTTATCTCGATAGCACGCCAACGCACTCCTACGCCCGGATGCTGTACAAGTATCCGCAGGTCGAGTATCCCTACGGAGCTCTGACAGCCGCGAATCAGCAGCGCGACCGCAGTGAGCCTGAATTCGAGCTGATCGACGCCCTGCGCCAGGCCCTCTATACCGGTCGCTGTTTCGATGTCTTCATCGAATACGCCAAGGCCGGGCAGGAAGACATCCTCTGCCGCATCACTGCCATCAACCGTGGCCCTGAGGCGGCGCCGCTCCATATCCTGCCACAGCTCTGGTATCGCAAGACCTGGGGTTGGGGCTATGGACGCTCCCGGCTGCTCTTGCTGGCCAGCAGCCGCAACGCCGTCGCCACCACTTCGCCGCATCTGGGCGACCGCTGGTGGTATGTCCACCACCCAGGCAGCCAAGGGGCGTTGCCGCTGCTGTTCACCGAGAACGAGACCAACACCGAGCGTCTATGGGGCGTCTCCAACGCCAGCCCCTATGTCAAAGATGCCTTTCATGAGGCCGTGGTGCGGGGCCTATGGCATCGGGTCAACCCTGAGCAGCGGGGCAGCAAAGCGGCAGCGCATATTCAGGCGATCATCCCGGCGGGTGGCAGCGAGCAGGTCTGGCTGCGGCTTTCTGACCAGCCCTACGAGGCGCCCTTCAGGGACTTCGAAGATATCTTCGAACAGCGCATCGTCGAGACCAACGAGTTCTACGCTTCGTTGCAGCGACCTGACGCCAGTGAAGACGAACGGCGGGTTCAGCGCCAGGCCTTTGCCGGTCTGCTCTGGAGCAAGCAGTTCTACCACTATTCGGTTGAGCTTTGGTTGGACGGCGACCCGGCCCATCCACCGCCGCCTGCCAGCCGGCGCCAGGGCCGCAACAGTGATTGGGGGCATCTCTTCAACACCGATGTGCTCTCGATGCCCGACAAATGGGAGTATCCCTGGTTTGCCGCCTGGGATCTGGCCTTCCACATGCTGCCGCTGGCGCTCATCGACCCTGAATGGGCGAAGCGCCAGCTGATCTTGCTGGTGCGCGAGTGGTACATGCACCCCAATGGCCAGCTTCCAGCCTATGAATGGGACTTTGGCGACGTGAACCCGCCTGTCCATGCCTGGGCAGCCTGGCGCGTCTATAAGATCATCCGCAAGACCACCGGCGTGGCTGATGTGTCTTTCCTGGCGCGCGTCTTTCACAAGCTGCTGCTCAATTTCACCTGGTGGGTCAACCGCAAGGATACGGAGGGGCGGAATGTCTTCCAGGGTGGCTTTCTGGGGCTGGACAATATCGGCGTGTTTGACCGCAGCGCGCCCCTTCCTACCGGCGGTTTTCTGGAACAGGCCGACGGCACAGCCTGGATGGGCATGTACTGTCTCAACATGCTTGCCATTGCCCTTGAGTTGGCCCGTTATCAGCCTGCGTACGAAGATGTCGCCACGAAGTTCTTCGAGCACTTCATTTACATCGCCAACGCCATCAACAAGCATATGGATGGCCGCGATGGGCTGTGGGATGAGGAGGACGGCTTCTACTACGATCTGATCCACACCCCCGATGGCGTTCGCCATCCTTTGCGGCTGCGTTCTTTTGTCGGTCTCATCCCTTTGTTTGCGGTTGAAACGCTGGAACCTGACCTGTTATACCTACTTCCGCACTTCCGCCGCCGGATGGAGTGGTTCATCAAGTATCGCCCGGCGCTGGCAGCGAATATCGCCTCGCTGACGGAGCCAGGTCAGGCAGGTCGCCGGCTGCTTTCGCTGGTCGATGCCCGCCAATTAGGCCGGGTGCTGGCGCGGATGCTGGATGAAGGCCAGTTCCTCTCGCCCTTTGGCCTGCGCTCGGTTTCGAAGGAGCACGAGGCCCGGCCCTACACGCTGCAGGTGGGCGGCCAGGTTCACAGCCTGCGCTATGATCCGGGCGAGTCCAGCAGCAACCTGTTCGGCGGCAATTCCAATTGGCGGGGGCCGATCTGGTTTCCGGTCAATTACCTGATGATCGAGTCGCTGCAGAAGTATCACCACTTCTACGGCGATACCCTGCAAGTTGAACTGCCTGCTGGCTCCGGCCAAATGGCTGCCCTGGACAAGGTAGCGGCCGATCTCTCCCGGCGGCTTTGCCGCATCTTTCTGCGCGATGCAAACGGCCGGCGGCCCGTTTTCGGGCGCGAGGCCCTCTTTCAGGACGACACACACTGGCGGGACTATATCCCATTTTACGAGTATTTCCACGGCGATACGGGCGCTGGCCTGGGCGCCAGCCATCAGACAGGCTGGACGGCACTGGTGGCCAAATTGCTCCAACAGACCGGCGACGACCTCAGTCCCCGCAGCAGGGTGGGTTAGCGCCTATCGCAGCAGCACGGGAAGGTAGGTGGGGTGACGCGGTGGGGCCGTTGGCGTGGCTGTTGTTGTGACCGACGGGGTTGGAGTAGGCGTCTCGGTGGCGGCTGGCAGATCTGTTGTGGGTGTTGCGGTTGGCTCGGCTGTCTCGGTCGGCGAAGGAGTTGCCGTGGGCAGAGGTGTCGCGGTGGCGGTGGCGGTGCGGGTGCGGGTTGGCGTCGCCGAGGGCAGCGTGGTCCGTGTAGGCGTGATGGTGGGTGTGGATGTGGAAGTAGGCGTGGCAGTGGGGGTCGGTGTGGGGGTGATGTTCGGGATCAGCAGCCAGAGATCGCTCTGCGGCCCCAGCCCTTGCGCATCGCCGCCAAAGAGGACGGCGACCGGCCGGTTTCCCGCCCCGGCGTAGTTTTCAATCCAGACAAGGTTATGGGATGGCCGTGCCGCCGGCGCCACCCCGGTTGTTGTCACCTGGCTCCACTGGCCTGAACCGGCGTCAAACAGCCACAAGTCACCCAACCGGGCGCCACCCCAGCCGCCGTGCAGCAAGATTTGGGGACATGAACCCACGTTGGTCATTGCCTGCCAATAGCGGGGCGAAGGAGCGCTGGTCGAAGTGGCTTGCGTCCAGGTACGGCTGGCGAGGTTGAAACGCCAGGTGTCGCCGATTGGACACGGGCCATAGCCGGAGGCGCAACCGCCAAAAATCACCATCTCCTGCCCGCTGCTGAAGGCGGCATTGTGCAGGCAGCGCTGTAGCGGCCGGCCAGCAACCGGCGACACATCTTGCCACTGATCGCTGGCAAGGTCGAAGGCCCAGGTGTCATTGTAACGGCCATTGTCGGTGAAGCCGTGCGAGAGGTACAGAGCGTCACCCGCCACGCCCCCGGCTGCGCCATAGCGCAGGTTGGGCCGCGGCCCCGTCGCCGCCACCTGGCTCCAGGTATCTGTGGTCAGATCAAAAGCCCAGACATCATCGAAGAAACTGCCGGTTGCCTGCTGGCCGGTGCTGATCAAGAGGCGCTGGCGGTCTGTATCGATCCCAGCCACCATGCTGAAGCGCGGCTGCGGCTTGACGGCCGCGCCAGCGGCTAATTCCTGCCAGCGATTTGTGGTCAGGTCGAAAGCCCAGGTATCGTTGCGCGGGCCGCTACCTGCCCGTCCGCCAAACACGATCAGGCGCTGGCGTGCAGCGTCGTAGACCAGGGCTGCGTCGCGGCGGCCGGGCGGGGCGTTGTTTGCGGGCGTGATCTTCTGCCAGGCAGCGCCCTGGGCAAAGAGATCACAGCTCAGCGGGGCGCCGGACGGTTGGACAGATGGCTGGCTGTCAGCGGTTTGTAGTCCGCCGGTTGCCAGCGTCGCCAGCAGAAGCAGGACGGAAAGCAGAAACAGGTGTGCAGGGCGGGATCTCATCGGCTTGGCCTCCAGGGGTGTTTCAGCCGGCCGCCTGCGATGCTCCCTATCTGTGGCTAGCCGGTTGCGTCGCGCATTGGCTGGCTGGGATTGCCTGCTTGCTCGCGCACGTGTTGGTATTGCCCCCAATCTTCAGCCACAAAGCTTACCAGACTGTGAACAAAGCCTTGTGGGTTCTCTAACATCGGACTGTGGCCGGCGCCATGGAACACTTCGAGGTTGTTGGCGCCAGGAATTGCCAGCAGCGTTTGTTCCGCTTCCTCTTCGCTTAACATAATATCGTTCTCGCCGCGGATGAGCAGCACGGGCAGCGTGAGTTGGCGCAGTCGGCCGGCCGGCTGCCAGGCATCCAGGCTGCGGGTGATGGCGACCAAAGCCAGGGAATCTAAGCCTGCGGCTTCGTCCAACAACTGCTGGAATTCGAGCGAGTTCGGATCGAGGCTGGGGGCGCTGGCATGGAGAGCACGCGCCAGCAAGTCGCGCTCACTAATGAGCTGTTCCAGCAGGGCATAGGCCTCGGAAGGCGTTTGCACACCTGACGCCGGCGTTGGTCCGACAAGAACCAGGGCGGCAACCTGGTCAGGATGGGCGAGGGCATATTCGATCGCCACCGGCGTGCTGGTGCTGTGCGCCACGAGGTGGACGCGCGGCGTTGCGAGCGCCGACAAACAGGCTTCAAGGTCCAGCACTTGCGACGAGATGGCGAAACGATCGAGCCGGTTGCTGCCATCGGAATGGCCATAGGCGATAGCGTCGATGGCAACGCCCCGCCAGCCCGCTGGCAGCAGATCGAGCCCCGGCCGCCCCCAGGTGGACGTCCCCAGATTGCCGTGAAGACAGACTACGACCGGATCCTCGCCCGGCGCCGGGGGATAAAAGAAGCGGCCGCGAGGGGTATGGAGGAAGGGCATGGGTAATTGGCAGGCCGTTATGACCACCCGCCGGCGATGGCCTGCCAGATGCTGTCGCGAAGCATTTCGATCTCATGGCGTCGCGGCGGCGAGATGGGTGTACGGGAATTCTGGGCGCCGACATAGAGCCCGCGACTGACTTCGATCATCAACCACGGTTGAGACTTGCCCCCATGCGCCCAGATGTTCCAGCCGCCGGCAAAAGGCTGGTTGATGGCGGCAGACGGGCCGGTCGGCGTCAGGGATGGCAGGCCGGCCAGACAGTCGCCCAGACGTTCGGCCATCGCCCGCGCCAATCCCGGCGGCGCAGTCAGCCGCCGGGAGCCCACGGCTTCGCCTGTGTGATTGCCCAGGTTGGCGATGCAGGCGCGTGGGCGGGCAGCGCCAGGGTCATCATAATGCCTGGGGCCAAAGGCAGCCATGCTGTGGCAATCGATCACCAGCTTGATGCTTTGATCGGCGGCCAGCGCTGCCAACTGCTGGTGCCAGGGTCGCCAATAGCGGTCGATCAGGTGTCCTTCAAGGGCAGCGTCAGGCTCGAACCCCGGCCGGTAGACCTTGACGCCATAGCTCGTCTGCGTTTTGACAATGCCATCGCCGGGCCGGCTGTGGTGGTTGCCGTTGGATCGGTTGACATCGAGAATGGCCCGCGCAAAGGGGAAAGTGAGGCAGCGCCGCACCCGATCGCGGAAATCGTAGATCAGATCGGTGTAGATATCTGCCTCGTGAAAGATATCGCTTTCGCTGAGGGCGATACGATCGGCCACCTCCGGGGGGACTTCCAGACCACAGTGGGGAAGCAAGATGGCAATCGGGAGCATGGAGGGGTGGATGATGGGACGCAGGGAGGCAGGGACGCAGAGACGTAGAGATTGGAGATATGAGATAGGTTCTTTCCTTGTCTACTTGTCTACTTATCTACTCGTATCCCTGTTCCCTTCTCTACTCCGCTGGCGCTGGAGCAGGCGTTGGCGTGGCAACGAAGCCGGAGAGAGCCTTGTTGACGAAGTCATCGAGGCTGAAGGCGGCTACCGTGACATAGTAAGGCGACTCAGAGAACTTGACGTAATAGCGATTGGTCGCTTCGTCTTTGGCGCCGATGCGCAGCTCGTAGGTCTTCCCCTCGCCTGTGGCAGGTCTTGTGCTCAGCGAAACGAGAGCCTGGGGCGAGTCCATCCCCCAGGCCGGATTGGCCTCCTTGCCCAGGGGTTCCACCATCGTGATCGCTGTTGCCTGGTTGAGCAGCGTCTGCACAAGGTCCGCGTCGAGTGTCTGATCAGACGCCAGTCCCGCCAAGGACCACCCTCCGTCATCACCCTTGTCGAAGAGCATCTCGCCGTTGGCGTTCTTGACGCTCATGGCCGTAACATCACCGGCAGGGATGCTGACAAGGCTGGTATCGATGTAGGTAGAGGGTGAAGCGCTGGCGTCGAAGGCGGCGAGGCTGCCGGTCTGGTACACCTGATCATGCCCGTTCAGACGCACGTGGGTGGCGCCAGCGGCCGGCTGAGAACCAAGATAAACCGTGTAGACGTCGCCGGCGCTGGTCTTCAGGTCCAGGCGGCGGACGAAGTCCCCGGATGCCACCTGCAGCCTGGCGTGGCTGGCGGCCGTCTCGGCAATCAGACGATTGGTGTTGACGCCTGTGAGCTTGTCGATCAATGTCGTCACCGTATCGGCGCGGACAGGGAAATCGCCGGCGCTGGCAAGGATCCAGGCATCTCCCTGCCGTGCAAGCGTGATCGCCGCGCCTTCGTTATCGGTGATGGTCAGTTCGCTGATGTCGTTCGCCGCTAGGGTGGGGAGCAGAGCTCCGCCGGTGGCCTGAGTGGGACGGGGCCAATAGACGACGGCCAACAAGATGGACTGGACCAAGAGCAGCCCGGCAAGGATGAGGACAAGTCGGTCTTTCTTGAGCATGGGTCAAGCCTCCTGAGAGGCGCTGCGGGCAGAGGTCGGATCAGGCGCCAGCGCCATCGGCTTCTCGTTGCGGCGGCGCAGCGCCCACACCAGCCCGATGGCAACCAGGATGATGAGGGCAAGGGCGTAGTTGAGGATTTCCCAGAAACGCTGGTCGCTATTCGAGAGCGGCTCCAGGACTCGCGCCTGGGTGCCGCGGGAACGGATGCCCAGCAGGTCAAGATCCTGCACGGACCAATCGACTGCGTTCTGCAGCAGTTGCAGGCTGTGGATAGGACCTTCGGGGTTCAGGCTGGAAGAAATGTTGAAGACTGTGTCGTTGAGAAACTCGCTGCTCGCGACGACGACCAGCCGGGCGTTCTCAGGCGAGCGGTCGATGCGGCTAGCCTGGAGCGCATTCACGTCCGGCGTCGTCGTGGGGGTCGTCTGATTGGGGTCGGGGGTGGGCGCAGCCAGGGTCTTGCCGGCGAAGGCGCTGTCGAATGCACCGCTCACGGCGACTGCCAGCGGGCGGGCGCCGGTCTGACCTTCTACCGGAAAGCCCAATTCCGGGTAAGTGTCCAGGTCAGGCTGGGCGTTGGCGTTGGCGGTCACCCACGACTGCGGGCTGGACGACAAGAGCGTCGTCGTCTCGCGGCCGGCTTGAGCCGCTCCCTCGGCATTCACCGGCGACGCCCAGGCCATGGTCACGGCCGGCAGATTGGCAGTGATGGGGTTGTCTGTAGCCATGCCATCACGGCGGATGTCTGCAAACGGCGGATAGCTGACAGCCTGGATTTCCTGAATCTGTACGCCGCCGACGTTGCGAATGACGGGCACGGGGAAGGGTTCATTCTGCGGGTCCATGACCAGTGTGTTTTCGACTGTGATGCCATAGCTGGCCAGCAAGGGATCGAGACCACCCTGGATGGGGGTCAGCCCCAACTGCCCGGTGAACTGGTCAGGCTGCAGAGCGTATCGACCGGCGGCAGCGACAATGGCTCCGCCGCGCATCAGGAACTGGTCGATGGCAAAGCGCTGCACGTCGTCCAGGTTCTGCGGCGCCGCCAACACCAGGGTATCGATGCCAGCCGGAACCTGGCCTGTGCTCAGGTCAACGTCTTGCACCTCATATTCCTGCGCCAGCTGCTCGCGCAGGCTGCGGAAGGTGGTGATGGGCGCCTGCTGTTGTCCGAACGGGTCGGCAGTGGGCGTCTCGGGCGGAGCCCAGAACCCCACCACCTTGAGGAAGCCCGGCGCGCTGCGTTTCAGCCCTGATTCGATGGCGGTGCGCACTTCTGACTCGCTGGCGTCGGCGCCAGGGTAGATGACCTGCGTCTTGTCGCCGGCTTGCAGCGCCAGGTGCAGGAAGTAGGTTTCGGGGGAGAAAATCGAGGCGGCAAAGGGTTGGATGCCGTACGTCTCATAGAGCGATTGCGGCGTCGATTCGCTGCCGGGAGCCGTGGGATCGACCTGCTGGAATACCAGCTTGCCGTTGGACTTTGCCGCAAGCTCGTCCGCTACCTTCTGGATGGCGGCTGGGGCAGCCTGCAACTCAGCCGGAAGCGTAGCGGGGGTCACATACAGCGTGAGTCGGGCAGGCTCGTTCAGGCTGGCAAGCACGGCGTCGGAGCTTTGGAAGCCCTGCACAACTTTCTTCAGTGAGCGGGTCAGGTCGTATTCAAGATTGCGCAGCCGTACATCCAGGCTGCCATCGGCCTGCGGCTCTACCTCGATCAAGTCCTGGAAATTGATGACCTCGCTCTGGTCGCCATAGCGGATGAGGATGTCAAAATAGGAATTGATGATGGTGTCCTCGTAGCGGCCGGCCACGCGGAAAGGCGTGGGCCGGATGCCGTAGGTCTGGTTGGCTTCTTCTTCCAGGTCCGGGTTTTTGGTGGGGTCCACGACCTCGGCCTTGACCCTGCCCCTGCCGGCAATCTCGTACTCGCGCAGCATGTCGGTGACTGTGGGAACAAGCGGCGCCAGCAAGGGGTGGGTCTTTTCGCTGACGTAGGCGCGGATGAGAAGAGGCTCGGTGAGTGGCGCCAGCAGGTCTTTGGTGGGCTGGGAGAGGCTGTACTCGCGGCCTTCGGTCAGGTCGGCGCGCAGGCCGCTGAGGGGATAGAGCCAGAGATTGAGCAGCAGCAGGTTCAGACCAACCAGCAGCACCACCAGGGCCGACCGCCGCCGGTAGCCCTGCGTGTTCTCGCCTTCGCTCCAGCGCTTGCTGTCCAGAGAGACTGCGTTGAGGAGAAGGAAAAACGTTGTAAGGGAGAGATAGTAGACCAGGTCGCGCAGGTCGATGACCCCGCGCAGGATGCTGTCGAAGCGACTGCCCGCGCCCAGGCCGCGCAGCGCCCCGCTGAGCGAGGCGGGAGCGGCGTCGACCACCGCGCTCGCCCCCACCAGATAGGCCAGCCCACAGACAAGGATGCTGAGGATGAGAGCGACGAGCGAATTATCGGTGCGAGAGGAGATGAACAGGCCGATGGCCGCGTAGGCCGCGGCCACTAACAGCGCCGCCAGATAGCCGCCAATGACCGGACCCCAATCCAGGTTGCCCAGGAACGACACGGTCACTGGGATGAACAGGGTCAAGCCCAGGGCCACGCCCACCATGATCATGACCGCCAGGAACTTGCCAATAACCAACTGCCAGGGGCTGACCGGCAGCGTGAGCAGCACTTCCAGGGTGCCGGTCTCCTCCTCATCGCTCCACTGGCGCATGGTCAGCGCCGCCGTCAGGAAGATGAGCAGCACCGGCAAGCTGCGGAAGAGCGGACGCACATCGGCGATGCCGCGGGCGAAGAAAGCATCGACCCAGAAGAGCGAGAAGAGCGCCAGGGCCAGAAAGACGCCGATGAAGATTAGCGCCATCGGCGAGCCGAAATAGCTGGAGAGTTCTTTGCGAGTGATGGAAAGCGTTTGTTTCATATCAGCCACCTGTCGCCAGTTCGTTGAATACCGTTTCCAACGTGCGCGTCTCACGTCGCAGCTCACGCAAGGGCCAGTTCTGGTCGCGAACCAATCCGTAGATGGCCGGCGCCAGGTCGGGGCCGTGGCTGGCGCTTCCGGCGGGGCCGCCATCGCTTTTGCCGGCGGTGATGCGGTAAGAAGGGAATCCATCGGGCGAGCGTTCCATCTGGACGCTGCCGGCGCCGGGTAGGGCGCGCAGCGCTTTCTCGGCCCCCGCCGGCGCCTGCTGCAGAACGAGCACGGCGCTGGCAGCGGCGGAAAGCTCGGCCAGGCGGGCGTCGGCCTTGACTTCGCCGTTCATCAGGATGATGACGCGGTCGCAGACCTGTTCGACTTCGGGCAGGATATGCGTGGAGAGCAGGATGGTGCTGTGGCTGGCCAGGCGGCGGATGAGATGGCGGATTTCCACAATCTGGGTGGGGTCCAGGCCAACGGTCGGTTCGTCCAGGATGAGAAGTTGGGGACGATGGAGGATGGCCTGGGCCAGACCGACGCGCTGGCGGAAGCCCTTGCTCAGGGTCCCAATGGGTTGAGTCAGCCGCTCTTCCAGCCCGGCCGCGCGCACGGCGGCGGAGATGCGGGCTGACTGGTCGGCCGCCGGGATCTGGCGCAGTTCGGCCATCATTTTCAGATAGCCCTGAACCGACAGTTCATGGTAGAGGGGGGCGTTTTCAGGCAGATAACCAATGAGGGCCTGTACCTGACGCCGCTGCGTGAGCACATCCAGTCCGTCGATACGCGCTTCGCCGCTGTCGGCCTGCAGGTATCCGGTGAGGATCTTCATCAGGGTGGTTTTGCCGGCCCCATTGGGGCCGAGCAGCCCCACGATCTCACCCTGACGGATGGAGAAAGAGACGCTGTCAAGAGCCTGTATGGGGCCGTAGGCTTTGGAGAGGTTGGAGACTTCGATCATCGTTCTGTTCCAAAAGTCAGCCCCGCCGCATCGCCTGACAGGCCAGGAACGGGCAGGGCTTGGATGATTGGGGATACCCCCATTCTATGCAAAGCCGGCGGCTGGGGCAATTTTGGCAACCTGGGATAGGGCCGGAGGTCGTGTTGGGCGTTCGTGTTCCGGCGCTGGTAGAATGGCGGCTTCGGCTTGTGGCCGGCGCACCATGAAGAGACGACGCGATGATTTCCTCCTGCTGACGGTTGTCCTGGGTCTGGTCTTTGGGGCAATGGGGATGAGCATCCCGCTGGCAACGCTGTTTTTGGAGGAGTTAGGCGCCAGCTTCAGCCAGATTTCGCTGATCCTGGCCAGCAGCGCCGCGGTTGGCCTGGTGGGGAGCTATGCCTGGGGGAAGCTGTCAGACCGGCTTGGCCGCCGCAAACCGTTGATCGTCGTCGGACTGGCCTGCATGGCACTTGCCTATGTGTTGCTCAGCCAGGCGACGTCGCCCCAACAGGCGTGGGGGGCGCGATTGCTGGAGGGGGTGGGGCAGGGGGCGTATGTCACCATCAGCCTGGCGATGATGGGCGATGTGCTGGCGCGGCGCGGCGCCGGGGGTCGCGGCAAAGGGATGGGCAGTTCCCGCGGGGTCGGTTCGGTGACATTTGCCAGCGGCGCCCTTCTCGGCGGCGTGCTGGCCGATCGCTTTTCATTGAATTTGGTCATGGCCCTGACCGGGGCGCTCTTTGCTTTGGCCGCAGTGGTCGCTTTGGCGCTGCACGAACCCCGCCCCGCGGCAAGCGTCGCCGCTCCCGCGGCTGGTCGCGCCGTGCGCCGCGCGGCTGGCTTGCCGCTTGCCTTTCTCAGCGGCGTCGTGTTCTGGTCAGCGGCGATCTCGGCTTACAGTTCTGTGTCAAGCAATTACCTGGCGCGTTTGGGCTATAGCAAGGCCGCGATTACCTCGCTCTGGGCTTTGGCGGCGCTGGTCGAGGCGCCGATCATGCGGTGGGTCGGCCAACTGTCGGATGTGGTAGGGCGGGCGCCGGTGCTGGCCTTCGGCAGCTTTATGATGGCTTTGACCCTGATCGGGTTTGTGGCCCTGGCTGCCAATCTGGCCGCTCTGGTCGGCATCCATATCATGCGGGGAGTCTCCTATGGCAGCCTGATGGCGACCTCGATGGTCTATGCGGCTGAGGCAGGCGACCGGCGGACTCGCGGGCATAACAGCGGTCTCTACAATGCCGCCGTCAACGCCGGCCAGTTGGTGGGCCTGATGCTGGGCGGGACGCTGGTGCAGGCGCGTGGGTTCGAGTTTCTGTTTTGGCTCTGCGCAGCAGCGCTGGCGGCGAGCGGCGTGTGTTTCATCGTCCTTCCGCGGGGGCGGCCGCACGTCGCCGAATGAATTCACGGGGACCTTCGATCAGCCAAATTAGAAGTTGCACTTACATTCGTCGGCGCATAGAATCGCCGATAGCTCCGATGCGAGTGCGACACGTTCTTTTGCGACGCATTGCACCGGCACAAGCACACTCCACCGCCTTTCTAGACACCAAGCAAACAAAACCCTCTCATGACCCACCCCACCCGCGTCACCCTCATCGGCTG
>JACDJB010002374.1_pt1 | contig 13706 bp, 15 predicted proteins | sample 7454121 | NCBI WGS metagenome assembly JACDJB01 (sample SAMN14253290, study PRJNA609438) | sludge metagenome | isolation source: sludge after 25d culture with pyrite | collected 2018-12-20 | reverse complement strand
GGTAAGAATATTCATTTAGGCACATTTAAAACTGATGAAGAAGCCTATTCAGCAAAGTTGGATTTTAATAAAAAGAATAGAGTTGTGAATAAATATGTTCAACCATGAAGGCATCCAAACAAATAATAATAGATGCAATCATAAAAGAGATTGAGCAAGGTACAACCAGATCGAAGGTTATTGCAAAATATTGCAAAAAATTACAAAAATCTGAAAGGACGATTGATAGTTACTGGAAAATTGCAAATATTCAGCAAAAAGAAAGGCAAGAAAAGGCCAGTAAGGCGGCAGACGAAGTTTATATCGAAACAAAGGCTGAAGCTGTAAAAACGGTCTTAAAATCGAAATTGGAAAAGCAGATTGAACTCCAAAATGAAATTAACCTTATTGACCAGCAGATAAACGGTGAGGTCGAGTTCACCTTCGTAGTTGGCAACAAGGTTAACAAAAGTCATAATGGTGATGTTTTTATGCTACCCGTTCAGATACAGAACGAATTAAGAGCAAGGAAGCTGCAATATTATGCCGAACTAAACAAGATGAACGGGGACTACGCCCCCACAAAAGTAGCAAATACCGACAAAGATGGCAACGATGTGAAGCAGGTAATAATTATCGGAGGCAAGGAGGTACAATTCTAAGCATTGATGGAAACAAACATAATTAAACCCAAAAAAGTATTATTCGCACCTTTCCCGAAACAACAAGAGTTTCTGGATGCCGCATTCAGTGGAGATTACAGCTTCATTGTCTTCGGTGGTGCGATACGAAGGCGGTGGGAAGACATTTTCCCTCCTTGCACTCTTTCTACTCCTTAGCCGCTTCTTTCCCGGCTCTCGTTGGGCAATCGTTCGTAAAGATTTACCTACGATCAAAAAAAACCTGCTCCCATCGTGGAACAAGATCAAGCCAACATCATTCATAAAATCTCACAACAACGACACGCATACCGTTACTTTCAAAAATGACAGTCAAATAATATTCTGGCCGGAAAGTTTTTCGACAGACAAAGACCACGACAGATGGAAAGGGCTTGAAGTGAACGGCTTTGGGTTTGAAGAAATAAACGAGTGTCAACAAAGCACCTTGTTTAAAGCATTTGAACGGTCAGGCTCATACGTTATACCTATGCAGTTAGGCAACGACGGCAGGTATCATGCATCGTTACAACCAAAACCTATTGTAGTAGCGACCTGCAACCCTACGCAGGGATGGTTGAAGAATTTAGTTTATACCCCTTTTATGGAGGGAACATTAAAGAAGCGATGGCACTACATACAGAGCAGGATTTACGATAACATACCATTATTAACAGCGCAGCCGGATTATTTGCCAAACTTATTAGAAAACTTAAACCGCTACGAGATAGAGGTATTTGTAGAAGGCCGGTGGGATGTGGCTTTACAAACAGGTGGTGAGTTTCTGCGTAGCCTTGACCTGGTTAAGCACACAAAGCCAGTAGAGATTGACCTAAGCACAATAATACACGTATCTATTGACAGTAATGTTTACCCTCACATAGCAGCAACGGTATGGCAGTTGATTAAAAACGGTACTGGATGGATAATAAGGCAAGTAGGCGAAGTACCGGCAGCAGACCCCGACAATACAGCAAGCCGGGCAGGTAAGAAAATGTGTAGCTACCTGCGTAAGATAGATTATAAAGGGGCGGTGTATCTGTACGGCGATAGGTCAACTAAAAGCCGCAATAATATTGATGACGATAAGCGCTCGTTCTTCCAAATCTACAACGAGCAATTAATAAAATCAGGATTCAGAACCGAAGACAAGATGCCCTCGTCTATGCCATCCGTACCGAGCGTTGCCGATTTTGTAAACGCAATATTTGACGGGGATGTACCTGGCTTATCAATAGAAATCGGTGAGCATTGTAAGGAGTCAATCAATGATTACATCGAAACTAAGGTTGATAAGGACGGCACGATGTTGAAATCAAGAATAAACCATCCTACTATACCTAAGCTAACGTATGAAAAGAACGGGCATTTAACCGATACGCTAAAAGACTTCATTGTTCAGGCGTTCCCCGACGAATACAAATCCTATTTAAATTCTAAAACAAAATACATCCAATTCGGATACTTCAAATGATTAAACATTCAAAACAAACATTGGCTAAACTTGGTGAGGAAGTGCTTAGGCTTCATCCGAAGTTAGGTAAGAGTCTTATCGAAAATATAAGTTTACAAACCCAGGACGAAACTTATTTAACGAATGATATACTGATCGCCGAATTAATTTTATATGCAAAATCGGTCGGATTAAATAAAGACGATCTGGTAGGTGTGATTTGCAAGTCAAGTCTTACCGAAAAAAGAAAAGTTTTCATCTGTATAATCTCTAAAGTTTACGGCAGAAAATGGTCGTTTAATCAAACACTTTCAAAAGTTGTAAAAATTTCACCGCAACTTATTTCAAGAATATTAAGTGAGGTAGAATTTAGATACAGAAAAGACGAAGATTTCAGAGATATGTGCAATGAAGGATTTGTCGCTTTGAATAAAAACATTAATTAAAAGTAGTCATGGATATTACTCAAATTGATTCGATTATTGCGAAAGGTGATATAGATGCGTTATTAAGCATAGCCACAGCGTTACAGGATAAGCCTAACCAAAAGGAGGCTGTAAAGCAGTACGACCCGGCCACCCACGACATCATGGACAAAATAAAACGTCCTGATAAACTAATCAAGAATGACAAGGGTGAGACAGAGAAAATCGTATTGGTAGCACGCATCCCCCTTGCAGAGCAAAGGAGAATAGTAGATATAGCGGCATCTTTTTTAGGCATACCCGAATACGCAGCGACCCCGACAAATGAATTAGAGAAAAGAATGCATGAGGCGGTTATTGAGATAATGAACGATAATAAAATGGAATATCAGTTCCGGGAAATCGTTAAGCGCACCATGAGCGAGACCGAGTGTGCAGAACTTTGGTATGCAAAAGCTTTAGCACAGGGAGAGAAAACAAGTTACAGCGATAAGTATAAAATCAAACTACGGGTATTAGCATACGGGCTTAGCGATGAACTGTTCCCTATCATGGACAATTCAGGAGATTTAATTACGTTCATACGCAAGTACATCGTTAAAGAGATAGATGCAAGCGGTAATGTTACAGATGTTGAACACGTAGACGTTTACACAGCCGAAAATATTTACTACGCCACCAAAACAGAAAGCGGCTGGTCATTCAGGGCAACAGAATCAATTACTGAAAAATCAGGCGAAGTAGTTACCCGTAATTCATTACCTAACCCTTTCGGCAAAATACCTATTATCTACCATTCGCAAAAAGAGCCGGAGTGGGCAGGATCACAAACATTAATCAACCGTCTTGAGGAAAAAGTAAGCAACCACGCTGATACAAACGATTACTTTGATAGCCCGATTGTAAAGGCGAAAGGTGAAGTATCTGGGTTTTCAAACAAAGCTGAATCCGGTAAAGTTTTAGAGATGGGCGAAAGTGCAGACGTAAGTTATCTTACATGGGATAGCCTGCCGGAATCAAAGAAAATGGAGCAAGAGAACCTGGTTAAGTTCATTAATCAATATTCGATGAGTACTGACATTTCGCTTGATTCATTAAAAGGGTTAGGCAGTTCATTATCCGGCGTTGCCCTTCGTACATTCTTCACACAGGCGCACTTAAAAGCAGCAGAGAATGAGGCTGTGTTTGGTATTGGCGTAACAAGGCGATTGAATTATCTAAAGCACGTTATTAGCATACTCGATCCTACTCTTGCGCCTGCGAAATCTCTCCAAATAAAGCCAGTCTTCACTTACTATCTTCCAAAGGATACCGAGGGTGAGCAGAAACTTCTTATAGATTCCTACAAAGCAGGTGTGCTTTCCCTCGAATCCGTTTTGCAACAAAGCCCGATTGTTGAAGATTGGGAGAACGAATTAACACGCCTGACAAAAAATAAAGGCACAGGTTTTAGTGAAAAATAGTAACAAATAGTTTCGTTTCTAAAATGCGAAACACTTGCATCACTCGTAATCATTTCATAGGAAAGAGTAATAGATAATTTTATATCGAAAAAGCTCTTTTAATTATGAAGGAAAAAATTATCGCAGCGATTAAGGAAAAATTTCCAGCTGTAAACCTATCCAAAAAAAGGTTAGATGCTATTGCAGCTACACTTGAGGATAAAGTAACGGATGAAACGCAAATCGATGCAAAGCTCGATGAGTTCAACATTTACAACCCATTCACCGAAATAGCACGCAATGACGATGCTATGCGTAATATGGAAGCGAAGTTGAAATCAAAACAAGAGCCGCCACCAGCCACACCTCCAGCAGACTCACCTCCAGGCAATGATGAAAAGCTCGATATGCTAAAGCAGTTGAGCGAATCAATCAAAGCATTAACGGAGAAAGTTTCAGGATTTGAAGCAGAGAAGACTAAAGGTTCGATTCGTACTAAAGTTACAGATCAACTAAAAGACATCCCTGCAAGTTATTGGGGCAAACGTGCATTACCGGAAAAGGATGAGGACATTGAAACTTTTGTAGAAGATGTTAAAAACGATTTTACATCATTCACAAAAGAGATAACAGAGGCTGGTATAGCCTTACATCCATTACCCGGTAGTGGTTCCGGAGGAGTTAGGGGAGAAAAGGCAGCATCAAAAGAAGAAATTGATGCTGTCGTAAATGAAATAATGTAAAATTTTAAAAATGGCAGCTATCGTAAATCTCAATGATGATGTGACAGAAGTTGTTACCGGTAACGATTCTATCGTTATTGTAGATAACTTTCAGTCAATCCGTGGGGGACGTGCCTTAGATACTACCGGGTTTTCGCCAAAGGTGATAAATGCCGGTCATGTAATCATAAAGGAAACATCTACCGGCGCCCACAAACCAATGCCGGCCACAGAAGCAAGCGTTGGAAATATTGCCACACTTGGATCTGTAACAGCAGGAACTACATACACAAATGGCACCTACGAGAATGTACCGCTTTCCGGTGGCACCGGTTCCGGCGCACTTGCAACGGTAGTGGTAGCAGGTACAGTAGTTACTACTGTTACTATCACTAAGGCCGGCAAGGACTATACCGTTGCCGATGTTCTTACCGCTGATAATACATATATAGGTGGCACCGGGTCAGGTTTCAGCGTACCGGTAGCAACAGTTACCACTACTGCTGCCGCCTATGGTTCGCTTCCTTCAGGCCATACTTATGTAGGTATTCTTATTGCATCAATATTAACAGCTAAACCCTTCGCTGGTATAATGGTAAGGGGAACCGTTAACCCGGCCGCTGCGCCTTTCTCAATGACAAGCATTTTGTCAGCATTTAAAACAGCAGTACCACTAATCGACTTCAGGGAGGACTAATAAATTATGAAACAGACATCCTTATTCGTTCAGTATGTATCGAAGTTCTTTAGCGGTGTTGTTGCTGCTATAGTAAACAAGATAAACGACAGTAAAAACCCGTTGGTTTATTACCATAAAAGGTTTTTGAAAAAACAATATTCACCCGATGGTAAATGGGAAAGCATTACAGCAGCCAATACATTGGTAATGGCCGATGTTGTTGCCATGGATTCATCTCTTCCATTAAAGAAGAGGGATTCTATTTCCCGTGCATCCGGTGACATACCTAAAATGGGTATGGAAATGGCGCTGCGTGAAAAACAGCTAACCGATCTGCGCACCCTGGCACTTCGCCCAGAAACAGAAGCACAGCTCATTACAAGGATTTTTAATGATGTACCCCGGGTAATAGGTGGCGTTTATGAAAGGAATGAAGCTATATTCCTTGAAGCTCTTTCTACCGGCGTGGCAGAAATTACAGACACCGAAAACGTTGGTACATCTATCAGGCTGGATTACGGTTATTTATCCGCAAACCAGTCAGGCGTTGCCACTGTATGGTCAAGTACATCGGCTACACCATTAGATGATTTGCAGGGAGTTTGGAATAATGCAAAAAATGCCGGCAACATTATTCAGAAATGGTTGATGGACCGGGCCACTTTCAACAATTTTGCCAAAACAACCCAGGTAAAAGAATATTATGCTTTTAGCGTTGGTTTTGCCGGCACAGCCTCACAGATACCTTCTCTTTCAAAAGTGAATGAATTTCTGAAAGACACTTTTGGGTTCACCATCGAGATCATTGAACGCTCTGTACGCTATGAAAAAAATGGTGTTCAGACCGTTGCCACTCCATGGGCTACTGGAATTGTCATAGGTATTTGTAGCGAAGAATTGGGATTGCTTCAATGGGCAAGATTGGCCGAAGCTGACTTCCCTGTTGAAGGTGTAACATACCAAACAGCAGATGAGTATATCCTTGTATCAAAATACAGATCAAACCAGCCGTCATTGGCAGAATGGACAAGCTCACAATCACGTGTGGTTCCTGTGTTGACCAACGTTGATCAAATTTATAAAATTGATTCTACAGAAGTTGAAGGATAATTTTTTTTTATGGCAAAAGTAGAAATAACAAAACCGGAAGAAACTTTAAAAGTAGAAAAAGCAACAGATAAAAAGAAAAAATATATCGTTGTTGCTCCTTTCAGGGATAAGACAAACTTCAATAAAAAGTTTCAGGCCGGTGAAGATGTAAGCTCATTTGACAAAGGCAGGCTTGACTATTTACTGGGTAAGAAGCTCATTGAATTGAAATGACTAATCTCGAAAGATTAATATCATTAATAGGTTTTGCCCCTTCAAATAATGATTCTCTACAGGGTGCATTAATTGATTTTGGTATTAACGGGGCCGATACTTATACAGTAGCCAACAAGCTTGTTGTTAAGAAAGCAGCAATACAGGTTATACAATTACTGTTAAGCACAGCTGATACAAACAACGGTATGAGCAACGGAGCAGGTTTTGAAATCAAATATGACAGGCAGTCCCTTCTCGATTACCTCGACAGGCTTAAAAAAGAAGTTGAAGAAGAAGAGAATGGCGTTGAGTCAAACAGACTTATTACAGGTAAAACAGTATGGTAAATGGTACATCCATATCTGCCGGATATTATAAAAGGGATTGTTGAGCGTATTAACAATGTATTCTCAACGAGGGAGACAGATCCTTTTACAGTTCTTTTTACTCACGGGAATTATGCTCAGGCAAACAGGGATTTTTATAAAGCGCCGCAAGAAGGTAAAAACAATCTTATTTGGTTGAAAATGCCCTTTGACCAGGTAGTTGGTAAAAGTTCACTGTATTATTCTGATCTGGTTTTTTCTATTGCTATAGCTACAGTATCAGACAATAAGCTATCGCAGACAGAAAGGGATAATACAACCATTAAGCCAAGGCTTTATCCCATGTATGACCTGCTGATGCAGGAATTAGACAGGGAAGGTTGGTTTGTTTTTAATCGAACAAGAACGCCTGAGCACAGGGCAATTGTGGAGTCTTATTGGGGAATAGGCGATGTGAACGGACAGGATACCGATAACCTTTTTAAGATAAAAGCAGATGTTATGTCTGTATTAGACTTAAAAATAAAACTAAGGAAATCATCTTGCCGGTCACAATACAACCCATTAGAAATAACAGATGTTCCTTATCAACCGGTGCAGCTTACTTTCTTTAAAGACATAGAGCTGATAGTTGATGGTGGCGCTGATATTGATCCGGCAGATGGTGCGGACACTGTTTTAATACCTGATTTGGCAGGTTTTGAATATGATGTAGTGCAGAGGGCTTTTGGGCAGTTAAGGAAAGAAAGGGCCCCGGAGATAGTAATCAATGCTGCAGGTGGGTTCACGTTAACCGGTGGTTATAAATTCAGTAAGGATGATACCTACATCATAAAACTAAGGCCAACATTTACTGAAGTAAGCGAGTTGCCGGGTGTATTGCAAAAGAATATTGCAAAAGTTGGAATTGAAATTTAAAATTTTTAAACAAAATAAAATTAAAAAACATGGCTTATTCATTATGTGGATCTTCAGTAGATAATACAGGCGAACAGGAATGCGACAAATCCAGGGGTGTAGGCAGAAAATTATTTATTACTGCTGCTGCAATTGCGCCTGCAGACTTTGCAACAAAAGAAGCGTTTATGGCAAAATTGGTTGCCAATTCAAAGCTTAGTAAAAACCATCCTGATAAGGTATTTCCCATAAACGAATTGCAGGACATAGCAGATAATTCAGAAGCCAATAAAGAAGGCTCATTAAACCTTGGGTTTTCGGCTGTGTTGCTGGAAGGAAAACCAAAATACACTTTCAAAGTATTTGCCGGGTCCGATCTTTTGAAAAGATACAGGAGTTTCAATAATCAAACCGTGCGGATTATTGAGTATGATGCAAATGGCGTGTTTTGGGTAACAAAAGTTGGAGCAAACGCAAAAGGGTTTCAGTTTAAATTATTTACCACAGGCAACAAGCTGGCTACAGGCCAGGCAGTTGAAGAAGGCGTGGTTACCATTACAGCATCTGTAATGTCAAATACCGAGTACCTGGATAATTGCTTTTGGGTAGAAAGCAATGGTAATGTAGAAGATATAAAAGCGTTGATAGACGTGCAGTTGGCTTACGTGTCAAATGCATCAAATGTTTACAAATATTCTGCAAAAATACCGGGCAGTAATCTTACCGGAGATTACAGCATATTGCCAACCTACGGATCGGCCATTGCCGCTTTGGTTGCAGATTTCTCTGCCAAGTCAGGCGCAGGTGTTCCAGCAACCTCGTTGGCCATTACATCAATTTCGTATGATTCTACGCTTGATGCGCTTACTGTAACTTATGATAGCACCGCCTATACTGCTGCAACCGGCAATATAATGTTGGTGCCGCCTACGCCAGCGCAATTGGATACAGGAAGTGTTCCTGATTCAGAATTGCTCTCTGTAACGCATCCGAAGGCTTAACGGGTTTTGCTATTCATTATAAACACAACAAAGCCTTCATTATAAATGAGGGTTTTGTTACAATTTGAATAAAATGACATTTGAAAGCGTAACATTTAATGCTGCATACTGGAAAGATAAGAAAGAGCATGAGTTCATAAAACACGAAAGCCATCATGGCCTTAGTGTTGAACAATTAAAGGAAGCATTTGCGGTTATTAAAGGCAATACGGCAACCCCTGAAAAGAAAAAAGAAGATGCCGACTTTAAAGGGTCTTTATGATAAAATTATCAATATGGATGTCAATAAAATAATTGACAGGTCCATTGATAACACGGTAGATGCCATGGCAGATATTAACAGGGAAAGGATGCTTTCGGGTGTAGATGCAGATGGAAAGGTAATGCCCTTTTATTCTAAACGGTCACAGGAAGAATTTGGGAAACCAAACGGGCCGCATATATTGAAAGATACAGGAGCTTTTCAATCAAAATTATTTTCCCGGAGACGTGGAGAAAGTATCGAAACAAGCTCCACAGATGAAAAAGCGGATATGTTGGAAAAAAGATATGGACATGCAGATCTTTTTATTTTCGGACTAAGTGGGGATTTAAAAAAGAAGTACCAGGATGAGTATTTGGCTCCTGAAATAAATGCGAATATAAATGCAGAAACGGGTTTAAAATTTAAATGATGTCTTATTGCTGGTATTGCGAACAGAAAGATGCTTATTTCACTGATAAGTTGCAATCAGTAAGGCAACAGGCTAAAATACGGGCACGTGAAACGAAACAAACTATGGCAATTATTAAAGAAGGACCAATCTTCAAAATATTCCCGGCAGCAGCAATCCCATCCGGTAGCATCCATGTTGAATTTATATCAAAGCATATCGGAACTGCCACTCAGTAGGTTTATTGATGCAGTAGTTGACAATAATCTTTTCTCTCTAATTAAGTCCGGTAATACACAGCCGGATATGCTGCAACTCTCCGCAGCATGGAAAAATATCCTTGATGAATATACTGAGGCCATGGGCAGCCATGAATATAAACTGTATATCTCGCTGCTGAGAGAAAAGGAACAGTTAATAATTGATTACAACCTCATCCGTTCATTAGTTGATGCAATGCACAATGTACAGGATTACATTATTTCAGAGGGCTTTGTGGTAAATGATGATGTCATCAACTTCCAGCAAGAATCAGGAAAATCTCTTTCTGACGTTTTGCGATACAATTTTATTTTCAATAATAAAGATGATGCTTCTTACCGTGCAGAATTAGATAAGGCAATCCGAAGGTCAGGTATTATTAAAATACAGATAGACATTAAGGCAATTGCGCTGGATGCCATACAAAAAAAGAATGTAAAATCAGGCGGTAAAATGGATCGTAAATATTTTGACAGTATCCTTATCACCATATCAGACCATGCAAAATATGAGATAACGGAAAGTATTACAGTATCAAAATTTTGTGAGCGCATAAAGCGGTATAATTCCTATTGCGAACAGTTAAAAACGAAAATCGGAAAGCATGGCAGATGAATTGGTACGGAGTTATGTAGATAGGGAAGCCTTTGCTTCAGACACTAAATTTATCCTTGATGAAATAAACAAGGGCAGGCAGGCTATTGCTGATGCCATTGAGGCCCGCAAATCAATAAGAGGGGCGTCTTCTGGTAAAGATATAGCCTCAGCATCAGAAGCAGGGGTAAAGGCAACTACAATGCTTTCAGAAAGTACAAAAGCTGTTACTAATTTAATGAAAGAACGTTTTGCCACAGAGGCAAAACTTGTTACTATACAAACTGATTATGCCCGGGAAACGGCAAAAAACCGTGTAGAAATACAAAAAACAAACCAGGAGTTAAAAAATAAAGCAGAATACCAGAAGGCAGAAACAGGTTCCATAGAAAAAGCACGTGCCGCTGTAAAAATACTCAATGCGGAACGAAATAAACTAAACCTCTATACAGAAGAGGGGCGTGCCAGGCAGGAAAAGCTCAATGCCCAGATTGATAAGTACAATGAGTTCATAAAAAAGAACGTGGATGCTCTTTCCCAGCAAAAAATAAATGTGGGTAACTATCAGGGCAGCGCAAAAATTATTGTTGATGCGCTTGAAAAAGAAAAGAAAAAGCTGGAAGAGTTAATAAAAGCCCGGGAGAAATTGGTTAACGTGCAGAATGCCGGTAGTACTTTTAAACCTACAGTTGTTGAAGGTTTTGCCTCCGGGCAGCCCACGGCCAGCGCAGGTGGTGGTGGTGCGATAAAAATAAATACGGCAGAATCCGTTAAACAGTTACAGGTATTAGATAAGCAGATTACAGAAACACGAACAGTTGTTGAAGGTTTTTCACGGGTTACCGGTCAGCCGCAGTTCCTGAAACTTGCCGGTTCTTTTGGCGATGCTACCAAGGAATTAAGATTTTTTACAAAAGCGCTAATTGAAATGGAGAGGCAGGGTCAGGGTAACAGTGAAGCTGCTAAAGCCTTACGGGCGCACCTGGCAACGCTTACCGATGAAATATCAGATGCCAGGGAAGAAGTAAAAGCATTGTCTTCAGATACCCGTGGGTTTGATTTATTTGCCGGCAGTGTAACCTTTGCCGCAGATGCAGCACAAACATTAGTTGGCGCCATGTCTTTAATGGGAGCCAGTGAGGAAGATGCAGCAGAAGCAACAAAAACATTGGTAGCTATTCAATCAGTATCAAACGGGGTAAAGGGGATTGCCAACGAACTTACTACTAGGGGAACAGCAGCCAATAAATTATTCGCCTTTTCACAATTACAGTTAAAAACCGTTTTCGATGCATCGGCTACATCGGCAGCAAGGTTCAGAGCTGCATTAATAACAACTGGTTTTGGAGCCTTAATAGTAGGTATCGGGTTGCTTGTTGCAAATTTCGATAAGCTCAAAAGAGCAATGTCGGGGGTATCAAAACAACAGGAAGAAATAAATGAATCTCTATCTGATTATAAGTCTGCTGCACAAGGGGCTTACGAAATGGTTAATAAAGTATCTACTGCATTTAACCAGGCAAAGGAAGGGGTTATTAGTAAAGATGAAGCATTAAAAGTATATAATGAAACCCTGGGATCATCTCTTGGTTACACTAATGATTTGGCAACAGCCGAAAAAAATCTTACCGATAAGGCAGATGCATTTGTAAAGGTAACAGCATTAAAAGCACAGGCGAACACATTATTTGCCAAAAGTGCGGAGTATAGCGCAAAAGCGCTTACCGCATCACTTGAAGACCAAACAAGCGTCTTGGATAAGGTAGTGGTGAGTATTAAAGGAACATTAATGGGTGTGGCATATGTACCCGGAGCAATGGCTAACGCACAAAATAGTGCTGTTCAAAAAGCTAAAAAAGAAGCGCAGGATGCATCAAAAATTCTTGAAGAGGAGGGTAATAAACTGTTATCCCAAGTAGCTAAGTTACAAGACGCATTTAAAATAACCGATTCGGATACTGGTAAGGATCGGGAAGAAGCAAGAAAGAAAGCAGAAGAATTGGCAAAAAAAGCAAGAGAAAATTCATTAAAAAATCAGCTCGACTTAGAAAAAAAGAATGCGGCGGCATCCAAACAAATAATGATTGATGCTGCAAATGAACGCATACGAATTGCACAGAAAACTGTAGATGATGAGAATGCCGAGTTATTCAGCCAGTTTGGCGCAATTAATGAAATTCAGGAGCAAAAGAAAAAATTAGCCCTTATTGAATATAATGATGCTATTAAATCAGAAAAAACTATAGAAGACGGAAAATTGGTTGTAGTTCAAAAAACAGCGATAGAAAAAAAAGCAGCAAAGCAGAAATTAGATACCGAACTGCTTAAAATTTCTGAAGAAACAACAGCCAAGGAGTTTGAGTTGCAGAAAAATGCCACAGATAAGTTCATTAAAGAACTTGAGAGGCAAAAAGAAGCTCAAAAAAATGCAGTTTTATCTTCAGAGGATGCTGCACGAGATAGTTTGCAAAAGCAATATGCAAAGGATATTATTTCTTTAAATAAAAAGTTTGCAGCTGGCCTCATTTCTCAGGAAGATTATAACAAAGAGCGCCTAAAAATTGACCAGCAATATCAAATAGATTCGTTAAACCAGGAAATTACTTTCCAGAAAAAGCTAATAGAATCAGGCTCCCTTAGCCCAGAAGAAAAAAGAAAAGCATTACTTAAATTAAGCCAGCTCGAAAAAGAACTTGGCGATTTATCTGTTAAAAATACTTTAGATAATGAGGAAAAGAAACGTGAGGCTACTCAAAAAACTTTTGATGAAATAGCAAAACGTTCTCAGCAGGTATTTGACTTTATTGGTGGCATGTTAAATGCAAGCACAACCAAAAGATTAAATGCCCTTGAAGATGAGAAAACCGCTATTGATGAAAAAAGCGCTGCCGAAATTGAGGCTATTAACTCTTCAACTTTAAAAGAAGAAGAAAAGGCAGCAAAAATATCAATTATCAATGCCCGTGCTCAGGCAGAGAAACAAAAGATTGAGCAGCAGCAAAAAGAAATACAACTTAGGCAGGCCAGGTGGGAAAAATCCGTAGCTATATTCAACATCATTTTATCTACTGCCCAAAATGTGGCCAAAGCAATGACGCCATTGGGAAAAATAATTGCTGCCGCAAGTGGTGCCGCCCAGCTTGCCGTAGCCGTTGCCACCCCATTGCCGAGATATTTTAAAGGTAAGCGCAAAGGTGAGCCGGTTAATAACGGCAATGGCTTGGGTATTGTTAATGACCACCCCGATGGCCGCACCATGGAAATTATTGAACATGCAGATGGCACATTTACCAAACCCTCCGGCAGAAAT
>JACDJB010002372.1_pt1 | contig 13714 bp, 13 predicted proteins | sample 7454121 | NCBI WGS metagenome assembly JACDJB01 (sample SAMN14253290, study PRJNA609438) | sludge metagenome | isolation source: sludge after 25d culture with pyrite | collected 2018-12-20 | reverse complement strand
AATCCCGATGCGTCCCGGCGCGCGGCGCACGAGCTGACGTCGGTCGGTCTCGGCGACCGCCTGCATCATTACCCCACCCAATTGTCCGGTGGCGAACAGCAGCGCGTCGCACTGGCCCGCGCGCTGGCGCCCGATCCGGCGATTCTTGTTGCGGACGAACCCACCGGCAATCTCGACGAGTCCACCGGCAAGCAGATTGTCGACCTGCTGTTCGCGAAACATCTTGAGCGCGGCATGACGCTGGTGCTGGTGACCCACGACGCTTCGCTGGCGCAGCGCTGCGACCGCGTGGTGCGGCTGCGCTCCGGCCGCATCGACGGCCCCGCGACCGACCGGCACTGGATCGAGACGGCCTCCCGATGAGCGAAATCGCAGACACGTCACGCCGCGGCACGTTATCGCTCGCGGTTCGCTATGCCCTGCGCGAGTTGCGCAGCGGCCTGCGCGGATTCTATGTGTTCATCGCCTGCATCGCGCTTGGCGTGATGGCTATCGCCGGCGTCGGCTCGGTGGCGGGCAGTCTCAGCGCCGGGCTTGAAAGTCAGGGCCGCACACTGCTCGGCGGCGATGCCTCTTTCGCGCTGATCCAGCGCGAGGCCAGCAAGGACGAACGCGCGTTTCTGGACGCGAACGGCAAGGTGTCAGCCACCGCCATCATGCGCGGCATGGCGCGCGCAGCGAGCGGCGAATTCGCGCTGGTCGATCTGAAATCTGTCGATGGCAACTATCCGATGTTAGGTGCGCTTTCGCTTGAGCCGCGCATCTCCATTCCGGATTTGCTGGCGCAGCGCGACGGCGTTTTCGGCGCAGGCGCCGATGCCGTCCTGCTCGCGCGCCTCGGCCTGAAGATCGGCGATCGCATCACCGTCGGGAATGCATCATTTGAAATCCGCAGCACCGTCGTTGCCGAACCGGACAAGCTGGCGGGCGGCGTCGGCCTCGGGCCGCGCCTTCTGATCAGCGAGGAGGCCTTACGCGCCACTGGCCTATTACAGCCCGGCACGCTGGTGCGTTGGACCTATCGGCTGCTGCTCCCCGATGCCGCGGTCAATGACCGCGCGACACAGGCGGTTGTGGATGCCGCGCAGAAGGCGCTGCCGGAAGCGGGATGGGAAGTCCGCACCCGCGGCAACGCTTCGCCACAGCTTGAGCGCAACATCACGCGCTTCACCCAGTTCCTCACGCTGGTCGGCCTTGCCGCCTTGCTGGTGGGGGGCGTCGGTGTCGCCAACGCGATCAAGAGCCATCTCGACGAGCGGCGCGACGTGATCGCGACCTTCAAGGCCATCGGCGCCACCGGCCGTGAGGTCTTCACGATCTATCTGACGCAGGTGATGGCGCTGGCGACGCTGGGATCGCTGATCGGCCTCGCCATCGGCGCGGCGTTGCCGTTTCTCATCGTCGGCCTGTTCGGGCGCATCCTGCCGCTTCCGGTTGAGGCCACCTTCCATGCCGGCGAGCTTGCGCTGTCGTTCGTCTATGGGCTTTTGACCGCCCTCGCCTTTGGCCTGTGGCCGCTCGGCCGCGTCCATGACGTGCCGGTAGCAGCGCTGTTCCGCGAGGGCGTGGCGTCGGAATTTCACTGGCCGCGCCGACGCTATCTGCTTCTGATGGCGGCGGTGATCGCCGTGCTGGCCGGCATCGCGATCGGACTGGCCTATGACAAGCGCGTCGCCGCCGTGTTCGTTGCTTCGTCGGTCGGGGTGTTTGCCCTGCTTCGTCTTGTCGCGGCGATCCTGATGGGCGTGGCGCGGCGGCTGCCCCGGCCACGGCTGACCATGCTGCGGCTGGCCATCGCCAACATCCATCGCCCCGGCGCCCTGACACCATCTGTTGTCATGTCGCTGGGCCTCGGCCTTGCCGTGCTTGTGACCATCACCCAGATCGACGGCAACCTGCGGCGGCAGTTCATGGCCGCCTTGCCCGAACATGCGCCATCGTTTTTCTTCATCGACATTCCCGCCAGCGAAGCGCCACGGTTCAGCGAATTCCTGCAGAAAGCCGCGCCGGCGGCGCATGTGGAGACCGTGCCGATGCTGCGCGGACGTATCGTCGCCGCCGGCGGCATCAAGGCCGAGGACCTCAAACCCTCGAACGATTCGGCCTGGGTGCTGCAGAGCGACCGTGGCCTGACCTATACCGGCGAGGTGCCGCGCGGCTCGAAGGTGGTCGAAGGCACATGGTGGGACGCCAACTATAGCGGCCCGCCGCTGGTCTCGCTTGAGAAGCGCATCGCCGACGGCCTTGGCGTGAAGGTCGGCGACGACCTCACCGTCAACGTGCTGGGCCGCGACATCACCGCGAAGATCGGCAACCTGCGCACCGTGGACTGGCAGAGTCTGGGCATCAACTTCGTGCTGGTGTTCTCGCCGGCCACGTTCGCCGGCGCGCCGCATACCGACATCGCGACGCTGTCGGAGACACAGTCCGACGCCACCACCGACGCCAGGCTGATCAAGGACGTCGCCGCCGCCTTCCCGATGGTGACCAGCGTGCGGGTTCGCGAGGCGCTCGACTCCATCGGCAAGATGGTCACCAACCTCGTGCTCGCGATCCGTGGCGCCAGCTCGATCACCCTGATATCGGCGATTCTGGTGCTGGGCGGCGCGCTCGCGGCCGGTCACCGGCACCGGGTCTATGACGCGGTGATCCTCAAGACCCTCGGCGCCACCCGGGCGCGCCTGCTCGGCGCCTATGCGCTGGAATATCTCCTGATCGGCCTTGCGACCGCCGTGTTCGGAGTGGCCGCCGGATCGGTCGCCGCATGGCAGATCGTGACCCGGCTGATGACCCTCAGCTTCGTCTGGCAGGCCGGCAGCGCCGCCCTTGTGGTGCTCGCCGCGCTCGCTGTCACGGTCGGGCTGGGGCTTGCCGGAACATTACTGGCGCTTAACCAAAAGCCCGCCTCCGTCCTGCGAAACTTATGACAATTTGTAGCAGCGAAGAACGGGTTTTGCGACAAACAGCCGCGCGGGCGAGGTTGCACCGGATGTGTTAGTTTCCCACATACCGAATACCGAGCGGGTTCAGAATCCGGCTTGAAACCGTCCCGAGATGGTTTCAGGCGCGGTTCTGGGAAATGCTTATAGCTGGCGGCGCAGACCCTTCGCCATCGCCAGTCAACAACGAGGTTTCGACGATGTCGGACTTGGACCGCAACTATACGTCACCTTTCGGCCGGGCCGCCGGGCGCGCTGACGCCGCGACCGTCGATGCCGGTCTGCGCTCGTACATGCTCAAGGTCTACAACTACATGGCGATCGGCCTGGCCATCACCGGCCTTGCAGCGCTCGGCGTGTATATGGGCGCCGTGACCCCCGACGCTTCCGCCGCCGCCGGACGGATCGGCAAGCAGTACCTGACCTCCTTCGGCGTCGCGATGTTCGTCAGCCCGCTGAAGTGGGTCTTCATCCTCGCGCCGCTGGTGATGGTGTTCGCCATCTCCTTCGGCATCAATCGCCTGAAGCCGGCAACCGCCCAGCTCCTGTTCTGGGTGTTCGCGGCGCTGATGGGTATCTCGCTGTCGTCGATCTTCCTGGTGTACACGCACACCTCGATCGTGCGCGTGTTCTTCATCACGGCGGCTTCGTTCGGTGCGTTGAGCCTCTACGGCTACACCACCAAGCGTGACCTGACCGGGATGGGATCATTCCTGATGATGGGCCTGTTCGGCATCATCCTCGCGAGCCTGGTGAACCTGTTCCTGGCAAGCTCGATGCTGCAGTTCGTCGTCTCGGTGATCGGTGTGCTGGTGTTCGCCGGCCTCACCGCCTGGGACACCCAGCGCCTGAAGAACGACTACATCTACGGCTACGCCGCGCAGGGTGGAGACGTGGCAGAGAAGGCCGCCATCACCGGCGCGCTCTCGCTCTACCTGAACTTCATCAACCTGTTCACGCTGCTGCTGCAGCTCCTTGGACAGCGTGACTAGACCTGATCGTGGCTGATCGGTGAACTTGCGAAAGCCCCGGCCGAAAGCCGGGGCTTTTGTTTTGCGGCGGTTCACTGCTAGGACTGCGGGATAGCCGCTCCCGCACCATCCTCCACGACCCGACATGCCTCAGGTTCATATCCGGCCCGCCGCCGCAGCCGACCTTCCCGCCATCACCGCGATTTACCGCGAGGCGGTCCTGCACGGTACCGCGACGTTCGAGCTCGATCCACCCGATCTCGCCGAGATGACCCGCCGCCTTGAGGCACTGACCGGCAACGGCTTTCCGTATCTGGTGGCGGTGAGGGAAGATGCCGTCGTCGGCTACGCCTATGCCGGGCCTTACCGCCCGCGCCCGGCCTACCGTTTCACAGTGGAAAATTCGGTCTACCTCGATCCTGCAGCGCAGGGACAGCAGATCGGAACCCGGCTGATGCAGGAGCTGATCGCCACCTGCGAGGCGCGCGGCTATCGCCAGATGATCGCGGTGATCGGCGACTCCGCCAACCTCGCATCGGTGGGCGTTCACACCCGGGCAGGCTTCGAGATGACTGGCACACTCAAGAATGTCGGATTCAAGTTCGGCCGCTGGCTCGACACGGTGCTGATGCAGCGCGCCCTCGGCGAAGGTGGTGCAAGCCTTCCGAAGGACCCGATGTCGTGAGCATGATCCGATCCGAAAAAGCGGTTCGCCCTTTTCGGGATCACGCCCTATACCAGCGCGAGCTTGCGGTCGATCACCAGCAGCACGCGATCGAGGTCATGACCGCGGCGCAGAATCTGCCCGCTGGCGCCGATCACACTGTAGGCGCCCTGCTTGCGGGCGAGGCGCGGATCTTTCTCGATGCGATAGATCGGCACTTCGGAGGCGCGGCGGAAGATCGAGAACACAGCACGGTCTTTCAGGAAGTCGATGGCGTAGTCGCGCCATTCTCCGTCAGAAACCATGCGTCCGTAGAGATTGAGAATGCGATTGAGTTCGACGCGGTTGAACGTCACGCTCTGGGGCGGGAGCGGTGTGGTGCTGCGCTCCAGCCCCCGGCTCTCGCTTGGATCGACGTCGCCCGACACTGAGCTCATCGGCGCCTCCTGTCATATCCCCGACATGATCCACCCGTCCGGCAGCCCCTGCAAGCCTGATTTCAATTGCTTGCACCGGATCATCCCGGCGGCGGGCATCACGCGGACGTTAGACAAACCATAATGCCGCCCGATTTCGGTCAATTCCCCGCCCTTGTGGACTGCGATCAAGAGTCTACTGCGTTGACCCGGTCCTTTCGGCACCGGATTCCTCAGCCCCCAGCCCCCCGGGGTCGTCAGGATCGGGTCTAGTTCTTCGCAGCAGAATCCCCATCCTTCGGGCCAGCGCGAGCTGGCCTTTTTTATTGGCGATTCGGACCGGATGGACGTTCGCAAACCAAGCGCAAGCATCCCGCGCGAGCGCGGCATCCGCGGCGACAGCTCCATCTCGATTGAATGCGTGAATCAGTTCAGTGAGGTAAAGGCGGCGCCCAGCATCGGACCCGGCTTATCGCGGTTGCCGTCCTGAATGTAGACAGCCGCCGCATCGACGCCGTCGCGCGTGATGTTTTCAAGCGGCACGGTCCAGCTTCCGGCCTTGCCGTTCCAGTCGCCGACCTTCAGCACGTTACGCACCACGTTGTGATAGGTGATCTGCTGACCGCGATTCTCGCCGCGCGAAATGGTGATCGGCACCTGCTTCGACACCGCGCAGATCCAGATCTCCCCGCTCTTGCCGCTTCCATCCGCAACCGACACCTTGATCTGGCCGCTGCCTTGCGTGACCGTGACCGGCACCGACATCACGCCGTCCACATTCTGCGTCCGGTTCGCGGCGTTCTCGATTCCAGCGCGGTCGCTGCCGAGCACATCGGTGGTGCCGTTGACGACGGCCTGCGGCGTGTAGACGCCGCGATTGCCGCGCATATGCGAGTAGGCTTTCTGACGCGCGCTAAACCGCGAGTCGGCGAGCGTGTCCTTCCAGCCGAGATAATCCCAGTAATCAATCGGGAAGCTGAGCGCGACGACCGACTTGTCCTGCGCGAGCTCGCCGAGCACCTTGTCCGCCGGCGGGCACGACGAACAGCCTTGCGACGTGAACAGTTCGACCACCGCGCGCGGGTCGGCGCAGACCGGGGTCACCACCGTGAAGACCGCACAGACACCCAGCGTCCGCGACAGGCGCGACACGATCGTCCCGGCTGTCGCCGTTTTCGGTTCTGGCAGATCAGACATGCCGTCAATCCCTCGGATGCATGATGCCCCATCAGCAGAAAGGCGGCCCATTGATAGGCCGCCCCCTGAATGGTCGCTAGTCACGTCGCGGTGAGCCTGTTCACGGATGCGTTTCTGGCCGATCAGGCGGCCAGTTTGCGCAGCACGTAATGGAGAATACCGCCATTCCGGTAGTATTCGAGCTCATCGAGGGTATCGATGCGGCACAGCAGCGGCACCTGCTGCAGTGAGCCATCGGCCGACACGATCTCCGCCATCAGCTTCTGACGCGGCTTCAGTTCGCCTTGCAGACCGCGAATCGTGACCTTCTCGTCGCCCCTGAGGCCGAGCGACTGCCACGACGTGCCGTCCTCGAATGTCAGCGGCAGCACGCCCATGCCGACGAGATTCGAGCGATGGATGCGCTCAAAGCTCTGCGTCACCACGGCGCGCACGCCGAGCAGACGCGTGCCCTTCGCGGCCCAGTCACGCGACGAGCCGTTGCCGTATTCGGCGCCGGCGAACACCACCAGCGGGACCTGCTCCTGCTGATACTTCATCGCGGCGTCGTAGATCGACATCTGCTCGCCGTCGGGCCAGTGCTTGGTGTTGCCGCCTTCCGGAATGTTGCCGTCGGCGCCCTTGAGCATGAAGTTCTTGATGCGGATGTTGGCGAAGGTGCCGCGCATCATCACCTCGTGGTTGCCGCGGCGCGTGCCGTACTGGTTGAAATCAGCCGGGCGCACCTGATGCTCGGAGAGATACTTGCCTGCGGGCGAGGTCAGCTTGATCGAACCGGCCGGCGAGATGTGGTCGGTGGTGATCTTGTCGCCGAACAGGGCGAGGATGCGCGCGTCCACGATGTCGGTCGTGGGCTCAGGCTGCATCTTCATGCCCTCGAAATACGGCGGGTTCTGCACATAGGTCGAGCTCATGTTCCACTTGTAGGTGTCGCTCGCCACGGTCTTGATCTTGCGCCAGTTGGTGTCGCCCTTGAACACATCGGCATACTTCTTCTTGAAGATCGTCGAGGTGACATACTTCTTGATGAAGGCATTGATCTCCTTCGCGGTGGGCCAGATGTCCTTCAGATAGACCGGCTTGCCGTCCTTGCCGGTGCCGATCGGCTCGATATCGAGGTTCTTCGTCACTGTGCCGGCCAACGCGTGGGCGACGACCAGCGGCGGCGAGGCGAGATAGTTCGCCTGCACGTCGGGGGAGACGCGGCCTTCAAAGTTGCGGTTGCCCGAGAGCACGGCCGCGGCAACGATGCCGTTGTCGTTGATCGACTTGGATATCTCTTCCGGGAGCGGGCCGGAATTGCCGATGCAGGTGGTGCAGCCGAAACCGACCAGATTGAATCCGACCTTGTCGAGATCCTTCTGCAGGCCGGAATCCGCAAGATACCCGGCGACCACCTGGCTGCCCGGCGCCAGCGAGGTCTTCACCCATGGCTTCGCCTTGAGACCCTTGGCGGCGGCCTTGCGCGCCAAAAGACCGGCGGCAATCAGCACGCTCGGGTTGGAGGTGTTGGTGCAGGAGGTGATCGCAGCGATCACCACGTCGCCATGGCCGAGATCTTCCTTGCGGCCATCGACCGGGAAGCGCGCATTGTGATCCGTCGGCTTCTTGTATTCGTTGGTGAGCGCATCGTCGAACAGGCTGGCGACCGTCGGCAGCGCGACGCGGCCTTCCGGACGCTTCGGGCCTGCGAGCGATGGAACCACATCGCCCAAGTTGAGCGTGAGCAGTTCGGTGAACACCGGATCGGGTGACTTCGAGGTGCGGAACAGGCCTTGCGCCTTGGCGTACTTTTCAACCAGCGCGACGCGCGCCGACGCGCGGCCCGAGGTCTTCAGGTAATCGAGCGCCGCCTTGTCGACCGGGAAGAAGCCGCAGGTCGCGCCGTATTCCGGCGCCATGTTGGCGATGGTGGCCTTGTCGGCCACCGAGAGATGATCGAGACCGGCGCCGAAGAATTCGACGAATTTTCCGACCACGCCGAGCTTGCGCAGCATCTGGGTGACGGTGAGCACGAGATCGGTCGCGGTGACGCCTTCCTTGAGCTGGCCTTCGAGCTTGAAGCCGACAACATCCGGCAGCAGCATCGACAGCGGCTGGCCAAGCATGCAGGCCTCCGCCTCGATGCCGCCGACGCCCCAGCCGAGCACCGCAAGGCCGTTGACCATGGTGGTGTGAGAATCGGTGCCGACCAGCGAATCCGGATAGGCAACTTCAAAAGTGGCGGTCTTCTTGCCGACGGTCATCTTCTCCTTCCTGGTCCAGACGGTCTGGGCCAGATATTCGAGATTGACCTGATGGCAGATGCCGGTGCCGGGCGGCACCACGGAGAAGTTCGAGAACGCCTTCTGGCCCCACTTGAGGAATTCGTAGCGTTCCTGGTTCTGCTTGTACTCTTCGGCGACGTTCTTGCCGAAGGCCTTGTTGTCACCGAAGAAGTTCACGATGACCGAGTGGTCGATGACCAGATCGACCGGCACCAGCGGATTGATCTTCTCGGCATCGCCGCCGAGCGCCTTCATCGCGTTGCGCATGGCGGCGAGATCGACCACCGCCGGCACGCCGGTGAAATCCTGCATCAGCACGCGCGCGGGACGGAATGCGATTTCGTGTTCGAGAGTCTTCTTGCTCGCCCACTTCGAGAACGCGACGATGTCCGCCTTGGTGACGGTGCGGTCGTCCTCGTTGCGCAGCATGTTCTCGAGCAGCACCTTCATCGAGTAAGGCAGCTTTGAAATGCCCTTGAGGCCGTTCTTTTCAGCCGCAGGCAGGCTGTAATAGACGTAAGTCTTGGCACCGACCTTGAGGGTTTTCCGGCATTTGAAGCTGTCGAGCGAGGGCATGTGAACGATCCCAGTTCAGAAGTTGGAGATACCCGGCAAAAGGTATCGGAACACCGTCAAAAGCGAAGGAATCAGGGCTGAACCGTGCTGTTTCCGGCGGCTGATTGTGTGCTGCACCAAGTTCCGGTTTTATAGAATCTTTCCAGTCTGTCCACCACACCTCCTATGGATTGTCGCCCTCTCATGCCTGCCACGACTGGAACCGCATTGCCTGACCGCAAGCCCATGGTGAAGTTCTCATGAGGCTTGCAGGACAGGGCCTGCGCTGTGTCAGGGGCGGGCGGGACATCTTTGACGGTCTCGATTTTTCGGTCCCGGCGGGACAGGCTCTTGCCGTCACCGGCATCAATGGCGCGGGGAAATCGTCGCTGCTGCGGCTTGTCGCGGGCCTGCTGCCTGCCGCCTCGGGCACCGTCACGCTGGAAAGCGGCGAAACCGAACTCACCCTGCCCGAACAGGCGCATTATCTCGGCCACCGCGATGCGCTCAAGCCCGCGCTGACCGTGCTGGAAAATCTCGACTTCTGGCGGGACTTTCTCGGCGGACAGGCGATTGACGGGACGGCCAGCCTGGAGACCGTCGGCCTCGGCCACGCCGTGCATCTGCCCGCCGCCTTTCTGTCAGCCGGCCAGCGCCGTCGCCTGTCAATCGCCCGGCTGATCGCGGTCAATCGGCCGGTCTGGCTGCTGGATGAACCGACCTCGGCGCTGGACACATCGGGACAGGCGATGATCGCGAACCTGATGGACGCGCACCTGCGTAGCGGTGGCATCATTCTCGCCGCAACCCATGGGCCGCTTGGAATTGCCGCGCAGGAATTGCGGATCGGCGGTGCCGAATGAAGATGCTTCATCGCAGCTTTCTTGTTTGTATCTACCCCCCTCCCCACCCCTCCCCCGCAAGGGGGGAGGGAGCTGTCCGACATGCGTCGCAATGTTCGGGCACGCTTATCCGGGTTGTTGGCAGGGCGAAGCGGACGCCTCCTTCGTTCCCTCCCCCCTTGCGGGGGAGGGACAGGGAGGGGGGTGATGCACACGCGATGTCGGACGAGCGCTTCCTGAAAAACGGGAGCGCAGCATGACCGCACTCGCCGCACTCATCCGCCGCGACATCGGCGTCGGCCTGCGTGCCGGCGGCGGCGCGCTGATCGGCGTGCTGTTCTTCGTCTCCGTCGTGGTGGTGATGCCGTTCGCGCTCGGACCTGATCTCGCTTTGCTGAAGCGCATCGGTCCGGCGATCCTCTGGCTCGGTGCCATGCTTGCGAGCCTGTTGACGCTGGACCGCCTGTTTACAGCGGATCAGGACGACGGATCGCTCGACCTCATTGCGATGAGCCGCACGCCGCTGGAACTGAGCTGCGCGGCGAAGGCGCTGGCGCACTGGATCGCGGCGGGCGTCCCGCTGATCGTCGCAACGCCGCTGATCGGCATCCTGCTCAACCTGGATGCTGCCGCGACATTTGCCGTCGCGTTGACACTGCTGGTCGGCACACCGGCGCTGACCTTCACCGGCATGATCGGCGCCGCGCTCGCGGTGACCCTGCGGCGCGGCGGACTGCTGCTCGCCGTGGTGGTGCTGCCGCTGTCGATTCCGATCCTGATTTTCGGCGTTGCCGCCTCGAACGCCGCCCTCAGCGAACAGGTGTCCTTCGGAACGCCGTTTTCAATCCTGTGCGCGCTGTCGCTGTTCACGCTGGTGATCGGACCGTTTGCAGCCGCCGCCAGTCTTCGGCAGGGGCTCGACTGATGCGACATTGCGCCCGATCAACTTTTGCAGAAACGCGGCACCGCAAGGCTGGCGCACATTGCCTCGCGCGCCTGCGGCCATTATCAGGACCATCATGAGCCTTATCGATCTCGCCAATCCGACACGGTTCCTTGCGCTTGCCGAGCGCGTGCTGCCATGGCTTGCGGCCGCGGCCGCGATCCTGCTCGCGATCGGCCTTTATCTCTCCGCCACGGCACCGGACGATTACCAGCAGGGCGCGACCGTGAAGATCATGTTCATCCACGTTCCCAATGCGTGGCTGTCGATGTTCGTGTGGGGCGTCATGAGCATGGCAGCGCTCGGCACGCTGGTGTGGCGTCATCCGCTGGCGGACGTCGCCGCCAAGGCCGCAGCACCGCTTGGCGCAGCCTTTACATTTCTTGCGCTGGTGACCGGATCGCTGTGGGGACGCCCGATGTGGGGCACCTATTGGGAGTGGGATGCACGACTCACGTCGGTCCTGATCCTGTTCCTGATGTATCTCGGCATCATGGCGCTATGGCGCGCGGTGGAAGATCCGTCACGCGCCGCGCGCGCCGCCGCGATCCTGACGCTGGTCGGCGCGATCAACATTCCGATCATCAAGTTCTCGGTCGACTGGTGGAACACGCTGCATCAGGGCGCTTCGGTGATCCGCGCCGGCGGACCGACCATGGATCGCGCATTCCTGATTCCGCTGCTCGTCATGGCGGTGGCGTTTTCGCTGCTGTTCCTGACGCTGCATATCGCCGCGATGCGCAACGAGGTGTTGCGGCGACGGGTGCGCAGCTTGCAGATGATGCAAGCCAGCCGGCAGGCGGCGTGATCGCGATGTCTGTTCTTTCATCCTTGGGTCCTTACGCTTCTTTCATCGTAACGTCGTACCTGCTGGTCGGCCTTGTGGTCGCGGGCCTGATCGTATGGATCGGATTCGACTACAAACGGCAGAAGCAAATCCTGCGCGATCTGGAAGCTCGCGGCGTCACCCGCCGCTCGGCGCAGCCCCCGGGCGCATCGTCATGAGCAGCAACAACTCAGCCCCGCCGAAGCGTCGCTCATGGATCGTGGCGCTACCGCTGATCGCCTTCGCGGTACTGGCCGGACTATTCTGGTTTCGGCTCGGCTCGGGCGATCCGGCACGGATTCCCTCCGCACTCATTGGCCGCCCCGCGCCGCAAACCTTGCTGCCGCCGCTGGAGGGTCTCACCGCCAACGGCACGCAAGTGCCGGGTCTCGATCCCGCCGCCTTCAAGGGACAGGTCAGCGTGGTCAATGTCTGGGCGTCGTGGTGCGTGCCATGTCATGACGAAGCGCCGCTACTGGTCAAGCTGGCGCAGGACAAGCGCATCCGCGTCATCGGCATCAACTACAAGGACTCCGCGGACAACGCCCGCCGCTTCCTCGGGCGTTACGGCAATCCGTTCGCGGCCGTCGGCACCGACGCCAATGGCCGGGCCTCGATCGAATGGGGCGTTTACGGCGTGCCGGAAACCTTCGTGATCGGCCGCGACGGCGCCATCGCCTACAAGCTGATCGGCCCGATCACGCCGGAGAACATCGACAGCGTTCTCAACGCCGAGATCGAAAAGGCGCTGAACAGCAGATAAGACGATCCGGAGCAGCACTCTCCGTCATCCTGAGGTGCGAGCATTTGCGAGCCTCGAAGGATGACGTCACAGGAAGCCGTCGCCCTTCGAGGCCCATAGCCGTTCAAAGAACGGCGTTTTTACAAACGCCTATTGCTTCGCTACGGCACCTCAGGGTGACGGCAATTCCCTTAAAATAATTTTGCGCTTTTATCTGCCGTTCATTTTGGAGCCATGGCGCAGCCACGAATTCGCACATACGCTAAGGGCGTTGCACTCACTGTCCTGGAGGGACACCCATGCGTTATGTGAAACTTGCTTCATTGACTGCCGCGACCCTCGCCGCCACGCTTTCCTTGGGCCTGCTCGCATCGTCGCCGTCGTTCGCGCAAGCGACCCAGCCCGCCACCGGCGGCAAGATGGCGCCACCGCCCGCCGCCGCGCCGAAGGCCGACTCGAAGATGGCGCCCGCGCCGAAGGCAGACACCAAGGCCGAACTGCTCGATATCAATTCGGCGACAGCCGATCAGTTGAAGGCGCTCAAGGGTGTCGGCGACGCCTACTCCGCCGCGATCATCAAGGGCCGCCCCTACAAGGGCAAGGATGATCTGGTGCAGAAGAAGATCATCCCCGAGAAGACCTACGCCGAGATCAAGGACAAGATCATCGCAAAGCAGAAGTAATTCTGCACGCGACGAACATTTGAGTATCCGTCATGCCCGGCCTTGTGCCGGGCATCCACGTCTTACCTGCTGCCTTTCGTATAGACAAAGTCGTGGATGGCCGGGGCGAGCCCGGTCATGACGACGAAGCGCAATGAACGCTCACCCCTTCGTAATATCGCCACGTTCGATGTCACTGGCTTCGTCCGTCGCAGGCTCGATGCTGAAACGTTTGATCAATGACGTTTGCAGCATCGCGAAGACAGCGGTGATCGGAATGACGCCGAACGCCTTGAACGACACCCAGAAGTCGGTGCTCTGGGTGCGCCAGACGATCTCGTTCAGCACCGCCATGCCGGCGAAGAAAAACATCCAGCGGGCCGTGAGCAGCCGCCAGCCTTCCGGCGTCAGGTTGAACATCTGGTCGAACATGATGGCGATGAAGGAACGTCCCATCAGCAATCCGATGCCGAGCGTCAGCGCGAACAGCGCATAGATGATCGTTGGCTTGATCTTGATGAACAGCTCATCGTGGAAGAACAGCGTCAGCCCGCCGAACACCAGCACGATCACCGCGGTGACGATCGCCATCAGCGGCACATGCTTCGTCACGACATAAGATGCAATGATCGCGGCAACGATCGCGACCATGAAGGCTGCCGTCGCGACGAACAGCCCGAACTTCGCGTT
>JACDJB010002366.1_pt1 | contig 13764 bp, 12 predicted proteins | sample 7454121 | NCBI WGS metagenome assembly JACDJB01 (sample SAMN14253290, study PRJNA609438) | sludge metagenome | isolation source: sludge after 25d culture with pyrite | collected 2018-12-20 | reverse complement strand
GCACGCGGTGGACGTCGGCGCTGGTGGCGAAATGTTCGGCCATCAGCGGCAGCCAGCGGCCGCCCACCGGCGCGTCGGCGCTGATCGCCATCACCGGCGTGCGGGCGATGCCGGTATAGACCAGTTCGCCGGCCGCCAGCCGCGCGGCGTCGTCCGCGCAGTCGGTCGCGGGTGCATGGTCGCGCAGCGGCACGATGTCGGTGGTGGTGCTGCCGATGTCGATCAGCAGGCCTTCGCCCAGGCGCCGCGCGGCCAGCTCGGCGGTGGCGCGCCAGTTGGCCGAGGCGATGCGGGCGGGTTCGGCCTTCGCGGCCGCGGCGTCGCGGAAACCCGCGCTGCCCGCGTAGAAATGGAGGCTGCCGTCGAGATGGCGACCGAGCAGATCGACCAGCGCGCGCACGCCGTCGCGGCGGGTCGGAAAAAGATCGGCCATCTCGCCGCTCATGGTCACCGCATGGCGCACGGCCGGGATGCCTTCGTTCGCCGCCAGAACGTGCCCGAGCGCCGTTTCCAGGTATCCGGTGCCGCGCCAGAGCGGGCAGCTTTCCTGCCAGACGCCGGAGACGCTGCCGTTCGCCTCGATGCGCGCAGCCTTGAGGTGCGCGCCGCCGACGTCCCAGCCGAGCGTGACCGCGCCGGCTGCGATCCTGCCGGGCGTGATCTCAGCTTGCGCAGGCATGGGCTGTCTCCACGGCGACGGTGCGTTGCGTGCGGGGCCAGGGCCGCATCTCGGGCAGCGCGAGCATGCGCGCGGCCGGATTGTCGCCGAACGCTTCGCGCAGGCCGGCATACGACACGGTGACGCGCGGATTGATCTCGAGCACGAGGGGGCCGAGCGCGCCGTCGATCAGGTCGACGCCGACGCAGCCCCACAGCCCCGGCATCGCTTCGGCGATGCGCGCGGCCAGCGCGGCGTAGCGGCCGTCGGGGTCGCCGAGCGCGTTGACGTCCACGCCCCGGAAGACGAAGCGGCCGTCTTCGCGCTCGACGCGCTGGCGGTTCACGCTCAGGAGCTGCGCCCGGCCGTCGCAGCAGAGCAGCGAGAGCGACAGCGCGGGGCCGGCGACATGCGGCTGGAACACGTAGGTGGCGTGCGGATGCGCCCGCTGCCAGGCCCGCGCGCCGTTCGCGTCGGCGAACCAGAACGTGTCCTCGCTGCCGGCGCCGTCGTCGGGCTTGCCCACCACGGGGCCGGTCATGAGATCCGCCGAAACGAACGTGGGCACCGGCGCAATCCCGGCCTCGGCGAGAGCGGCGGCGGTGGCGATCTTGCTGCCGCTCAGACGAACGGTTTCGGGCCGGCATCCGAGCAGGCGCGCGCCGGCCGCCAGAACCTGTCGGTTGAGGGATTCGAGCAGTCCGCCGCTTTCGGGCGCGACGATCCAGGCGGCGTCCGCGGCTTGCAGGCAGCGTGCGAAGTCCGCGTGGAATCCGCTCGCATCGGTCGGGATCGCGGTGACGCCCGGCGCCTGCGCGCCGGCGAAACGCGCATCGCGCAGCGTCAGGACTTCCGTTCCCGGAATCGCGGTGAGATCATCGACGAGCGCCCGCCACATCGCTTCGCCGTCGGCCGCGAACGCCGGCAAGGCCTGTCCGGCGCAGCCGCCGCCGGTGACGAATTCGAAGACGAATATTTTCATGACAGCCAACTTAGACCTGATTCCCGTGCTCGACCTGATGGACGGCCAGGCGGTGCGCGCGCGCGCCGGCCGGCGCGCCGAATACCGGCCGCTGGGCAGCGTGCTGTGCAGAGGCAGCGCGCCCGAAACGGTGGTCGCGGGTCTGCTGGCGCTGCATCCGTTCGCGCGATTGTACGTCGCCGACCTGGACGCGATTCAGGGGCGCGGCGATCACCGGGCGGTGCTGGCGCGCCTGCGGCGCGCGCATCCCGGGCTGGAGCTGTGGGTCGATGCCGGCTTTGCCGATCCGGTCGCGGCCGCGGCATGGCAGGCCGCCGGTCTGGGCCGCCCGGTGCTGGGCAGCGAAAGCCTGGCCGCGGCGCCCGCGCGCGGCGATTATCCGCCGGGCGCGATCCTGTCGCTGGATTTCCGCGACGCGGGTTTCGTCGGTCCGGCCGGGCTGGCCGAAGCGGCCGGCGACTGGCCGGACGACGTCATCGTGATGAGCCTGCCGCGCGTCGGCATGAGCGCCGGCCCGGACTGGGCGCGGCTGGCCGAGACGCGGCGTCTCAACCCGACCTGCCGGCTGTACGCCGCCGGCGGGGTGCGCGACGCGGCCGATCTCGCCGCGCTGGCGGACGCGGGCGCGGCCGGGGCGCTGCTGGCCTCGGCCCTGCACGCGGGCGTGCTCAATCGCAAAGCGCTTGACGGTTTTCAAGGCGCGCATCCCAGGCACGCAGCCACTGGCGCCAGGGCGAACGGCCCAGCGCGGGTTCGGTGAAACGGCGCAGCAGCGGCTGGCTGCCCTCGCGCTGCCAGGCGGCCAGATCGGGCCCGCTGTACTGGCACCACGACTGCGGCGTTTCGTACAGCGTCAGTTCGACCAGTTCGGGCAGGTAGTCGATGAGCTGCTCCCAGATGTAGATGCTGAGCAGCTCGGTGGTCGAGCGCCAGGCCAGCTCGGGGCCGGCGTAGTTGAGCGTGTGGTGGTCGAAGCGTTCGACCACGCGCGCGTTGACCACGCGCTTGAGATAGCCGTAGTCGAGCACGCAGCCGGTGAGCGGATCGATCCGTCCACGCACCTTGACGTGCAGCACGTAGCGGCCGCCGTGCAGATTGCTGCACTTGGCGGGGTGATCGGTGAGGAAGTGCGCGGAATCGAACACCACTTCCTTGCTGACGGTGACTTCGGGCGTGTCCGGATGGAAGCGCGCCCAGACGCCCGGCATGGCGTCGAGTTCGTCGCGCAGGCCGTCCAGCAGACGGGCGCTGTCCGCGTGCGTCAGCGTGCGCAGCAGGGCGCCGCCCGCGCCGAAACCGCAGTCGAGCGGATGGGTGGCCGCGCCCAGTTCGCGGGCCATGAAGGCCGCTGCGTCCTCCGCCTCGCCGGGCGACGCGAAGGGCATGAATAGGTAGCCGGCGTGCAATTCGCCGGCGTGTGCGAGATAGGTCGCGTATTGCGTGCGCTGCTCCGGCGGCGGCACCCTGGCGGGAAGCCAGGGGCCGACCAGATTGCGCTTCTGGGTGACCAGACCGTTCTTCGCCACGACCCGGTGGGTGCCGGGTGCGTAGTGATATTCCTGGCGGAAGCGGAAACCGTAGGGGGCGAGCTGGGCCAGATCGCAGAACAACAGATCCAGCCAGGCGATGCCGCCTTCGATTCTGCACGTCGCGCCGCTGTCGTCGACCTTGCCCGCCAGACGCAGACCGGCGAGCACCGCGCGTGCGGTCTCGTCCGGTATGCCGGCCGGCATGAGCGGCAGGTCCGACCCGTCCGACGGCCCGATGCGATCGGGCGAAATCAGCAGGTCGAGCGGCAGCGCGTGGCGCAGGGCGTATTCCTGCAGGGTCAGACCGCTGCAGGCCAGCAGATGCTCGTTGTCGAGCACCGTGGGTGTCGCTCCGCATTCCAGGCAGTGCACGGTGCGTCTCCGGTCAGTTGTGGGCGGCGAAGGGGTGACCCGCGCTGCCTTTCTTGGACACCACTTCGGCCGCGGTGGGCAGACCGGCGACGGCGCGCTTGATGGACTGCTTGGTGGCTTCGTAGTTGAAGTCCTGGATCTTGGCGTCGTCCGCGGCTTCCCAGTGGATGAACACGCCGACGCAGATGAAGATGTCGTCGGCTTCGTCGGCCGGAATGGTGCCGTCCTCGACGCAGTCGGCCACCGCCATGGCGACGCCGCGCTGGGCCGGGCCGAACATCTGCACGGCCTGCTTGGCGCCCTTGATCGTCACCTTGTTGAACATCATGGTGTTCGGCTTGCAGGGCAGGTTCGGCGCCACCACGGCCAGCAGGGAGGTGAAGCCGTCCTTGTTGTTCACCAGGCCGTTGCAGAACGCCGTTTCGGCGGCGCTGCCGCGGGGGCCCATGAAGAGGTCGATGTGCGCGACTTCGTTGCCGTCGCCCACCAGCGATTCACCCACCATGACGCGATTGATTTTTGCCATCTTGATCTCCTTTGATTAGCGTTGACTCGGTCGGATTGGAACGGCCGTGGGCGCCGAGTGCTTCGCCGGCAAGCCGTGTGTTGCGGAAAACTGAATCGCGTCGAACGCCGGCGCACCGAGCCGGTCGGCCAGCCAGGTGCCGACGCAGAGGTCGGCGCTGGTGCCGGGATTGATGCCGGCGGATTTGAGCGTGCGGTCCATGTCGACGAGGGCGCCCTGCGCCGCGTCCCACGCGCCGCCGGCGGTCAGTTCGTCGAGGCACTGGCGGGCGCGCTGGCGCACGCCTTCCGCCGCCGCCGCGCCGTGCTTGCGCACGATGTGGCTGTCCGCGCGGTTGGCGAGAAAATCGAGAAAGAGCTCGGTCAGCGCGTGCGCGTCGTCGCCCCAGCGTTCGCGCGCGCGGGCGAGGGTGGCCGCGCCCGCGTCCAGCAGGTCGGCGAAACCGGTGGCGTACTGGCGGGCGATGCAGTCGCGCCGCGAGGCTTCGCGCATCGCGGTCATGAGCGGCGCGTTCGGCGCGCGCTGCACGTCGTGGCGCGGACTCTTGCCGAGCCCGCCCGGCGCGGCCAGCCGGATGGCGCGGTAGACCTGCTCGGTCTGTTCCAGATCGAAGCCGCCGAGGCTGCGTTGCAGGGCGGCCGCCAGCGTCTCGTCGCCGGTGCGCTGCTGCGCGGCGTGCAGCAGCGGCGCGGCGAGCAGCACGATGCCGAGGTTGGTGTTGCAGCCGGCCGCGCGGTGCGTCGCCTCGATCGCGCGATGGATGCGCTCGCCGAGCGCGAGGGCAGGATCGACCAGATGCGGCGCGGCGGCGGCGGCGCTGTCGATGAAGTCCTCCGCGCGCATGCCGTGGCCGGGCGAATGGACGCTGACGTTGCCGGGCTTGAAGGCGAGCACGTCGAGCGCGCAGGCCGCGCGAAAGGCGCTGGCCAGCGCGTCGGCGTGGGGCTGGGCGTGCAGGCGGGCGGTCATGCGCACTGTCTCCGCAGACCGGCTTCGACGTGGCGGTCGAGGAAGTCGTCGACCAGGATGCGCGCGATGTCCTGCGACGCCACGGTCTGCAGGCCGCGCCATGCGGGGATGCTGTTGACTTCCAGCACCGCGAGCCGGCCGTCGCGGTCGCGCATCAGGTCGACCCCGGCGTAGTCCATGTCGAGCGCGGCGGCGGCGGCTTCGGCCATCCGCATCAGTTCCGCATCGTCCGGCGCGGGCAGGCAGCGCGCGCCCTGCGCCACGTTGTTGATCCAGTTCGTGCCGCGGCGCGTCATGGCGGCGCGCGCGGCGCCGCCGGCCACGAGCACGCGGTAGTCTTCCGACGGGCCGGCGGCCGGGCCGACGAAGCGCTGCAGGTAGTAGACGTCGCGGTAGTCGGCGGCGGGCGGCAGATCGGCCGGGGCGGCCAGCCGCCGCAGGCCGGCGCCCTGCGAGCCGAACAGGGGCTTCAGCACCAGTTCGTGGCCGCCGGCCGTCTCGCGCATCAAGAGCGCGCGGGCCTGGGCCTCGGATTCCGTGACCCAGGCAGGCGGCGTGGGCACGCCGGCCTGATGCAGGAGCAGGCTGGTCATCGCCTTGTCCACGCTCTTCTCGATGGCGCGCGCCGCGTTGTAGACGGGCACGCCCACGGCCGGCAGCGCGTGCAGGAAATCGAGCCGCAGCGTCACCTGCTCCAGCGTGCCGCCCGCGATGCCGCGCACGAAGGCGCCGTCGGGCAGCCGTTCCTCGAAGCCGGGCAGCACCAGACCGCCGATGCCGCGTTCGAGGTCGACGCGGCAGGCGGCCAGCGGCAGATAGACGGCGCGGTAGCCGCGCGCCGCGAAGGCGCGCTTCAGCCGCTTGCCGTGCCAGCCCGGCTCGTCGGTGAAGATGACGATGCGGCCGTTCATGTGAAGGAACGCTCCAGCAGCTCGGCATTCAGCCGGCCGGCGCGAAAGGTGCGGCCGCTGGCGAGGCAGGTGACGGCGACGCGCGCAGGGGCGAACAGCAGCGGATCGATCTTGTAGAAATCGTGCCCGGCCGCCTTGAAGACTTCGGCGAAGGGACGGCCGTAGTCCGACGAGGCTGCGCTCGGCAGCCGCTGCGCCAGATCCTCGGCCGCCGCGTCGTCGCCGGCGACGTAGAGCTGCACGTCGCCGCCGAACAGGATGGCGTCGTTGGTGCGGCCCATCGCGGCGAGGAAATCGGGCGAGGGCGGGCACAGCGGCGCCGTGCCCATGCCGTCGACGATGTGTTCCAGCGGGAAGCCGAGGAAATGCGCCTTGTGCAGCGCGACTTCGAGCACCCGCGCCACCACCTGCGTCGCGCCGGCCAGACTGGACGTGGGGGTGAGGATCAGGGTCAGGCGGTCGGCCGCGACGCCGCAGTCGCCGGCGATCCGGTCGAGCAGCGGCAGCGGCGGCGGCTTGCCGGTTTCCAGCACCAGGCAGGCGCTGTCGGCCGCGTCGCGGTAGCCGAGTTCCCCGAACAGTTCTTCCTTGGCGGCAAGCGCGCGGCCGGGGCCGGAACCCAGCGCGAAGAAGCCGTCCTTGCCTTCGCCGTGCGACAGACTCCAGCCGGCGTACTGGCTGCCGAGGCAGGCGAGCACCGGCTGTGCGGTCGACACCGCGAGCGACCAGACGCCGTCGGCGGGCTGCACGGCGACGCGTCCCAGGCCGCCAAGACAGATCTCGGCGATGCGCCGGCCGGCTTCGACGCCGCCGGGCACCGCGATGCCGGCATCGACGATGCGCGTGCCGTTGGCCTGCCGCGAGACGGTCAGCCGCAGGGCATCCGCCTGCGAAATCAGGTGCTCGATCAAGGGCGCGGCGAGCTGGTTGAGACTGGGGGCGGCGGATGGATGCGTCATTGCGATGGCTCAGGCGGAACAGGATGAAAACGGCGTGCAGGCGGCCCGCTCCGCGGCGAAGTTGGAGCGGGCAGTGTCTGCCCGGCCGGTCTCTGCGAGGCGTTCCAGGATCTGCTGGCGCTGGCGCTGCGCCTGCCGTTCGGCGTCGTCGGCGTCCTCGCCGGTGGCGTGGACCGTGCAGACCGGTTCGCCCGGGCCGAAGCCGGTGCCGGCGGCGGGCAGGTCGGCGCACCCGCGCGGCCAGGCGAAGCCGGCCGGCACGCACAGCGACGCACCGGCGTAGACGACCGCGACGGCCCGGCTCGTCGCCGGCCGCGGCAGCGCGATCGGCAGCCGGCCGCGGCAGGCCTGGACGTGACAGTCGAACAGCGGCGGCAGCGGCGGCGCGTCCCAGAGATCCAGCGTGGCGGTCGGGCGGGCGTTCAGTTCGAGCAGCGTCCAGTCGTTTCCGTCGACCACGAAATCGATGCCGTTCAGGCCGCGCAGTCCGAGCGCCGCCGTCAGGGCCTGCGCGGCGGCCAGCACGGCCGGTCCCGCGCCGGGCGGCGCGTCGCGCAGGGCGGTCGCGCCGGCGTAGGCCCACGGGCCCGGCGCCTGCGTCGGCGCGGCGAACAGGCGGTTGAAGCCGACCGGGCGGCTGCTGCGGCCGTCCGCCAGAAACAGCAGGGAATGCGGAACGCCCGCCGCGTGCCGCTGGAAATAGCGGCCGGGCGCCGCCGTCAGGCCGGCCGCGTCGCGGACGTGAAAACCGCCGGACGCGCCGGCGCGCTTGGCGAGCCAGCCGCCCGGATTTGACCGGCCAGACGGCGCGTCCGGCGCATCGAGCCGGGTTTCGGGGTGCGGCAGATGCAGCGTGCGGCACAGGTCGGCGAAGCGGATCGGGTCGGCGCAGGCCGCGAGCACGGCGGGCGCGTTGCCGAGCAGGGGGCGATTGTCGGCGATGCGGGCAAGCCGTTCCGGCTGCGCCTCGAAGCCGGAACCGTAGACCAGGCCCAGGCACTGGCCGGCGGGACTCAGGTGGGTCGCGGCGTCCGCCAGCGCGTCGGTCTCGAATGCGCCGTCCGCGTCGAGCGGCAGACGCAGCCAGTCGCGGGCGAGGCCGCGCGTGTCGCGGTCGGCGAAACCGTCGATGCCGACCGCCGTGCGCCCGGCGCGCGCCGCCGCGGCCGCCAGCGCGCGGCCGCTTTGCGATACCAGCAGAAAGGCTTCGTGTCCGGCGTCACGCGGCATGCTGGCGTGCCTCGTCGAGACATTCCGGAAAACCCAGATAGAGCGGCTTGTCGGTGCTCAACATGCGGCGCAGCAGGCCCTGCTGCACCTGATACTTGAGATTGCCGATGGCGAGCGGGCCGACGCCGACGGCCTTGCCAGAGGCGGCCGTCAGGGCGCTGCCGTCGTCCATGAAGCCGATGCCCTCGATGCCGGCCGGCGGCACGGCATTGATGTCGGCCGCCACGCACAGGGCGGGCGCGTGCCGGAGATGCGCCGCGCCGAGCACCTGCACGCCGGCCTTGGCGGTGGCCAGCACGACCTCGGCCGGCGCGAGCAGGGCGTGCTTGGCGTCGTCCGAGCTGGCGTCGGCCGGCTGGATGTCGACGTCGAAGCGCGCCTTCAGCGCCGACACGGCTTCCGCCGCACGGGCGAGGCCGTCGTGTCCGGGCAGCGTGACGCGCGCGCCGGCGCGCGCGGCGAGCACCGCCGCCACCATGCCGACCGGGCCGGTGCCGCCGAACACCACGACGGTGCGGCCCTCGAGACCGGCGCCGTGCGTGCGCCGGAGCGACTGCTCCACCTTGGCGACCATCGCGGCGGCGGTGGTGTAGGCGCCGCTGGGGTCGGCGAACACGGAAACCTCGAAGGGCGGCACCATGGCCTTGCGCGCGGCGTCCAGCATGTCGGTGGCGAGCACCGCGTCGCGTCCGCCGATGAAGATTCCGGTGCGTTTCACGCCCTTGGGGCCGCGCGAGAAAATGGCGTCCTGGGTGAAACCGGCGATGTCGGCCAGCCCGACGCCGGCGTAGGGGATGACCGCGTTCCAGCCGGCGTCGTAGGCCATGTTCACGTCGAAGGGACTGACGCGCGCGGCGGGTGTGGCGAAGTGCAGCAGATAGGGTTTTTCCATGTCCGGTCGGGCGTTCCTGTTGTCGTTATGGGGGCGGGCGGTCCCGGTCAGACCGCCGCCAGCCGCGCCGCGGCCGTTTCGGTCCGGAAATCGGCGGCCTGGTTGCGGCCCCTGCACACGCTGAATTCGAGTCCGGCGTCCGCGAGATCGATGCGTGCGCGCCGCGCCAGCGCGTGCGCCCGTTCGTCCGAGTCGACCAGGGCGAAGCCGGTCGGCCCCCAGGAGCTCTGGCCGGTGCCGGCGGCGCCGTTCGCGTCCAGCCAGTCGAGCGCGCGCGCGACGCGCGGGCTGGCGAAGCGCCCACCCTGCGCGGGCGCGAAATGGTCGCCGACCGTGCGCTGGATTTCGCTGACGGCGGCGCCGAAGCCGGCGATGTCCGCTTCCGTCAGGGCCGGCAGGGCCTGCATCAGCGCCAGCCGGCACAGGTGGGCGGCGTGGGCCTCGGGAAAGGCCGGCAGGGCGGCGAACGCCTGCTTCTCGGCTTCGCCGTGCAGCCCGACGTGGTGCGGATCGAAAATCAGGACCAGACGCCAGTGCGCCGGGAAGGGCAGCCGGGCGATCGGCAGGGGCGGCGCATCCTGCCGGCCGCGGCCGCCGTCGACGACGAAGCCGCCGTGTTCGAACACGCCCAGGCCGATGCCGGAACGGCTGCCGCGCCCGAGCGTGCCGGCGATCTCGCGGGGCGTCCAGGCGAGACTGAAAAGGCGCGCGATCGCCGCGCCCACGGCCAGGGCAAGCTGGGTGCCCGAGCCGAGTCCGGCGTGCTCCGGCACGGCCTGCCGGATCGACACGCGCACGCCGCTTGGGATGTCGAGCGCGCGCAAGGCCGCCCGGGCGTAGGCTGCGGCGCGTTCGGACTGCGGGCCCTCGGCGGCGACGGTGTCGTCGACGCGGACGGTGACGGTGGTCGCAAGCTCTTCGAGCGCGAGCCCCAGGCTGCCGTAGCGCCGGCCGAGCCCGCCGTTGAGGTCGAGAAACCCCATGTGCAGCCTTGCGGCGGCGCTGACGGTGACACTGTGGCAGGCGGTGAGGATCATTATTGTGGGCTCCTGTTCTCGGAATCCCACCGGAAGCAACGTCCGTGCCATGCAAAAAACGCAGGACAATCATACGGCTAATGCCACGGCGCGGCGGCTACGTGTGACACTCTGTCACCCCTGCGGGTCGGCTGCGTGACAACCGGCACGCCGGCCGGGCGACCGGTCCGGCATGAACGGCTTGATTCGCCGGGCAAAAAAAGAATGTCCGGGCATGGGCATGGAAACTGCTTTATGCGGGCCATTCCTTATTCACAGGCGTGACAGCGTGTTCGAGAGTTGTTGTCCCTTTTGCGGTCTGGTGTGCGACGACGTGCGCGTCGAGGCCGATGCGTCCGGCGTGCGCGTCGAGCGGCCGGACTGCGCGCGCGCGCGCGGCCTGTTCGACGTTCCGGCGACGGGGCAGGCGCGGATCGGCGGGCAGCCCGCCGAGACGATCGCCGCGCTGCGCGCCGCCGCCGCCATCCTGGCGCAGGCCCGCCGTCCGCTGATCGGCGGCCTGGCCTGCGACGTCGCCGGCCAGCGCGCCGCGCTCGACCTGGCGGAACGCGTCGGCGGCGTGGTGGAGCACATGAACGGCGCCGCGCAGTTCCGCAACTGGCTGGCCTTCCAGGACGGCGGCTGGATGACGACGACGCTGTCCGAGGTGCGCAACCGCGCCGATCTGATCGTATTCGCCGGCACCGACGCCGCGCGCTTCCCGCGTTTCTTCGAGCGCTGCGTCGATGCCGATTCGCAGTTCGGCCCGCTCGAACGCACCGTGATCACGCTCGGCGCGGCGCCGGCCGGCGGGCGTGGCACGGCGCACGCGGTCGCACCCGCCGATCTGGCGGCGCTGTTCGCGGCGCTGCGCATCCGCCTGGCGGGCGGGGGCGGCGCGCCCGACGGCGTGGGCGGCGTGTCGTCGGATACGCTGGACGCCCTGGTGGCCGCGATGAAAGCGGCGCGTTACGGCGTGCTGGTGTGGAACGCGGCGGAACTGGATTTTCCGCACGCCGATCTGGCCGTGCAGGCGATGGTCGATCTGGTCAAGGATCTGAACCGCGACACCCGCTGGTCCGGGCTGCCGCTCGGCGGCAGCGACGGCGACACGTCCGCGGCGCAGGTCTGCACCTGGCGCACGGGTTATCCGCTGCGCGTCGCGTTCGAACCGGCCGGGCCGCGCTACGAGCCGCTGCTGTTCGACGCGGCGCGCCTGCTGACGGCGGGCGAGGCGGACGCGCTGCTCTGGATATCCGCGTTCGACCCCGAACGGTCTGCGCCTGCGGCGCCCTGCCCGCGCATCGTGCTCGGCCGGCCCGACATGCGGCTGGACGCCGCGGGGCCGCAGGACGTGTTCATTCCGGTGGCGGTGCCCGGCGTGCACCATGCCGGCATCCTGCACCGCATGGACGGCGTGGTGTCCCTGCCGCTGCAGGGGCCGGCGCCGTCCGCGCTGTTCAGCGCGGCGCAGGCGCTGGCCGCCATCCAGCGGGAGATGACGCATGCTGCGGCTTAAGGGCGGACGGCTCTACGATCCCGCGCACGGCGTGGACGGCGTCGTGCGGGACCTCTACGTCGACCGCGGCCGCCTCGTCGCCGACCCCGGCCCCGCCGCGCCCCTGGATGGCGAGATCGATCTGGCCGGCCGCATCGTCATGGCCGGCGCAATCGACCTGCACACGCACATCGGCGGCGGCAAGATGAACATCGCGCGCGCGCTGCTGCCGGAGGACCACCGCCGCGACCCGGTGCCGGCCGCGGACGGCATGCACGCCGGCTGCGGCCATGCCGCGCCGTCCACCTGGACCACCGGCTACCGCTACGCGGAGATGGGCTACACCGCCTGTTTCGAGCCGGCGATGCTGCCGACGAACGCGCGCCACACGCATCTGGAGATGGGCGACATCCCGATGGTCGACAAGGGCGCCTACGCCATGCTCGGCAGCGACGATTTCTTCCTGCGGCTGCTGGCGGCCGGCAGCGCGCAGCGACTGATCAACGACTACGTCGGCTGGACGCTGCACGCCAGCCAGGCGATGGCGATCAAGGTGGTGAATCCGGGCGGCATCTCCGCGTTCAAGTTCAACGCGCGCAGCCTCGACCTCGACGAGCCGCACCCGCACTACGGCGTCACGCCGCGCAAGGTGATCCAGGTCCTGTCGCGCGCGGTGCACGAACTGGGCGTCGCGCACCCGCTGCACGTCCACGCCAGCAACCTCGGCGTGCCGGGCAACGCCGACACCACGCTCGCCACGATGGCGGCGGCGGAGGGGCTGCCCATCCATCTGACGCACATCCAGTTCCACAGCTACGGCGCCGAGGGCGAGCGCCGTTTCTCGTCCGAAGCGGAGCGGATCGCCGACGCGATCAACCGCATGCAGAACGTCTCGGCCGACGTCGGCCAGATCCTGTTCGGCCAGACGGTGACCGCGTCGGGCGACACCATGAAGCAGTACGCCAACCGCCGCCACGCCCACCCGGACAAATGGGTGGTCGCGGACATGGAGTGCGACGCGGGCTGCGGCGTGGTGCCGTTCAAGTACAAGGACAAGAACTTCGTCAACGCGCTGCAATGGGCGATCGGCCTGGAGCTGTTCCTGCGCGTCGGCGATCCGTGGCGCATCTTCCTGACCACCGATCATCCGAACGGCGCGCCGTTCACCAGCTACCCGCATCTGATCCGGCTCCTGATGGACCGCGGCTTCCGCAATGCGAAACTGGACGAGATCCATCCGGACGCCGCGGCGCACAGCCAGTTGCGCAGCCTGGAGCGGGAATACTCGCTCTACGAGATCGCGGTGATGACGCGCGCCGCGCCGGCGCGCTCGCTGGGGCTGGCCGACCGCGGCCACCTCGGCGAGGGCGCGGCGGCCGACATCGTCGTCTACCGCGACGAGGCGGACCGCGAGGCCATGTTCGCGCGGCCGGAATACGTGTTCAAGGACGGCGAACTGATCGTGCGCGACGGCCGCGTGGTGAACGTGGTCAACGGCGCCCTGCACGCCGTGAAGCCCGAATACGACAAGGGCATCGAGCACGCCCTGCGGGACTATTTCGAACGCTACATGACGGTGAGCATGGAACACGTCAAGGTCAAGGACGACGAAGTGTGCGCCTGCGGCGCGAGCAGACTCATTCCCCATGCCTGCGGGAGTCGCGCGTGATCGTCAACGGCGTACGCATCGACGACACCTACGCGGAAGCCTTCGGCATGAAGGCCACCCGCATCGTCATCACCGCGGCCAGCATGACCTGGGCGAAACACGCGGCGAACACGGCCTTCGGCTTCGCCACCTCGGTGATCGCCTGCGGCTGCGAGGCCGGCATCGAACGCGAGCTTGCGCCCGAGGAAACGCCCGACGGCCGCCCCGGCGTCGCCGGCCTGCTGTTCGCCGTCTCCACCAAGGAGCTGGCCAAGCAGCTCGAACGCCGCGTCGGGCAGTGCGTGCTGACCTGTCCGAGCACCGCCGTGTTCGCCGGCTGCACCGGCGAGGAGGCGCTGCCGCTGGGCAAGAACCTGCGCTACTTCGGCGACGGCTGGCAGATGTCCAAGCTCGTCGCCGGCCGGCGCTACTGGCGCATCCCGGTGATGGACGGCGAATTCCTCGTACAGGATACGCTCGGCGTCAGCTCGGGAGTTGCCGGCGGGAATTTCATCCTGCAATCCGCCGACGCAGCCCAGGCGCTGGACGCCGCCCGACGCGCCATTCAGGCGAT
>JACDJB010002364.1_pt1 | contig 13780 bp, 8 predicted proteins | sample 7454121 | NCBI WGS metagenome assembly JACDJB01 (sample SAMN14253290, study PRJNA609438) | sludge metagenome | isolation source: sludge after 25d culture with pyrite | collected 2018-12-20 | reverse complement strand
CTTGTGGAAAAGTCAAACGCGCATTACCAGGGTAAATGCAACTCTACTCACCCCAAATCTTTAGGAATAACGCCGTTAATGAATACCCCGCACTCTTTGAGTTGCGCGGCAAGCCCACTGCGCCAATGCTTTGCCAAAGCGCCCGAGATTGGTTTGAAGAAGTCAGGGGTAAGGGTGACTTGAGGACCAGCGCTCATGACGTCCAACAACTGTATTGGGGGCAGAAACGCGAGGAGGGCCCGAGCTGGGGAGGTCGTCCAGTCCGGCCTGTCGCAGACTGGAGATAGTCGCCAGTTGTTCGGGTAAAATCCCCGCATGACACTACAAACTAGCAGCATGTCTTCGCAGGAGCCCCATTTTTCGGGGCATGAGACTTTTCCACTCCGGCAGATGTGGCTTAAAAAGGCTTTTGACCAAGCCGGAGCGGATGGGGTGGTCGAAAAAAGCGCCTTCACCGATGAGAGAGCCATCGCTCGCTTCGGCGTCGGCAAAAACATGGTCGCGGCGATAAGGCATTGGGCGCTTGCCTGTGACGTGTTGCGCGAGGGACGAAGCGGCGAGGGCTATGAGGTTTCGCCAAACGCGAAAGCCATTTTTTCCAATGGCGGACTCGACCCCTACTCCGAGAACGCGACGACGGCTTGGCTTGCCCATTGGTGGCTGGCTAGCCGCGGTAACCGCGCGACGACGTGGTTCTGGCTTTTCAATCATGTATCCGCGCCCTCCTTCTCCCGAGACGAGCTAGAGGGGCCGTTGGCAGAATTCGCGGGCAAGCGCGCGCCCAAACGGAAGCTTTCCGCATCCACGCTATCGAGGGATCTGGAAACCTGCATCAGAAGCTACGCTCCGCGAGCGTCCGGCGGGTCGCCGGAAGATATCGCGGAGCCAATGCTTGGCGAGCTTGGGCTCATTAGCGAGGAGGGAAAGGGACGCTTCGCGTTTCGCCGCGGCCCCAAAGCGACATTGAGCGATGGCATGTTCGCTTACGCCTTGCTCGATTATTGGGATGTCTACGCTTCGAGCGCGAATTCGCTGGCTTTCGAGAGCATCGCGTATGGTGAAGGCGGGCCGGGAAGGGTTTTCAAGCTCGACGAGGATTCTGTCGCCGAGCGCCTATTCGGCCTAGAGGACCTGACGGGCGGGATTCTCGCGTGGACCGATACGGCAGGGCTGCGCCAAGTTATGAGGAAGGGCGCTGACCACGAAAAGCTCAAGGAGCGCATGCTAAAGGCGGCATACCAATGACAGAAAAACCCGCTTCAATGCTCTCCGACGCGGTCCGCATTCGCCCGCACTATCAGCGCTCGATCCGCCTGGACGCGGATTTCGGACGGCTTGACGCGCTGGAAGGATATGTCTGCCATCGCACGGCAAGCGCCGCGCTGGAGACAATGTCTCGGCAAATCCTGGAGAGCAATCAGCGCGCTTTCACCTGGACCGGGCCGTTTGGCGGAGGCAAATCCTCGCTGGCCGTCTCGCTGGCCTCCGCGCTTTGCCCAGATAAGGCTTTGCGAAAGAAAGCCCGCGCCATTCTTCGCCTCGAAGAGGTCACCGCGTTCGACAAGGCTTTCCCCTGCAACCGCGGATGGCTCATCGTCCCCGTTGTGGGCAAGCGCGGAAGCGTATCCGAAGAGATATCGAAATCGCTGGGGACCGCCTTGGGGGCGGGGAAAGGGCGCCGAAAGATATCTGCGGCCTCCGTTATCTCCGATCTGGTCGAAGCCGCCGACGATTCGAGCCATAACGGGGTCGTGCTGCTGATCGATGAGATGGGGAAATTCCTTGAATCGTCCGCTCTTGGAATTGGCGACGATGTCTACTTTTTCCAGAATCTCGCCGAGTCGGCGGCCCGGGCCAATGGCCGGCTAGTCGTCATAGGAATTCTCCACCAATCATTCCGGCAATATGCGGCCCGCCTCGGGATAGAGACGAGGGATGATTGGGCGAAGGTGCAAGGGCGCTTCTCGGATATACCGCTGATCGCGGCGAGCGACGAGATGGTCGAGTTGATCGGCAAGGCGATCGAAACCGATGCCCATCCGCGAGGAACTCTTGCGGCTGCCGAAGTCGTCGCAGATAGCATGAGGAAGCGCCGGCCAGCCGTAGGCAAGGACTTTCCCAAAAACCTAAATGCCTGTTGGCCTTTGCATCCCGTGATGGCCGCGTTGCTTGGACCGATATCGAGGCGGCAGTTTGGGCAGAACGAGCGCAGCGCTTTTGGCTTTCTGTCCTCCGTGGAGCCGCATGGCTTCCGGTCGTTTCTGCAATCGCATCCACTCTCCGGGCCATCATGGTATCGGCCGGACAATTACTGGGATTACCTTCGCGCGAACCTGGAGCCCGCGATTCTGGCGTCGACAGACGGCCATCGCTGGGCGCAAGCCGTCGACGCTGTCGAGCGGGCGGAAGCGAAGGGAGCCGACTCGCTCCAGATCGCCGTCATTAAGAGCATTGCCATCATTGACCTGTTTCGCAACGGATCTGGCCTGGCGGCGGAGGAGAGCGTTCTGCTCTCCATCTTCGGGGGAAAGCGCCGCGAGGAGGTGATCGCCTCGCTAGAGCAGCTCGCGAAGTGGCGTGTCGCGCTGTTCAAGAAGCATATCGGCGCTTGGTCGGTATTCGAGGGAAGCGATTTCGATATCGAAGCGGCCGTCTCCCATGCCAGAGCGTCTCTGCCTGGCGTTGATTTCGAGGCTTTGAGCCGTTTGGCCAATCTCTATCCGGCAATCGCGAAGCGCCACTATTACGAGACCGGAACGCTGCGCTGGATGGATGTCACCCTCTGCCGCCTTGAGGAGGCGGAGCGGCTCGCTGAGGGGTATGTCCCGCGCAAAGGGGAATTTGGCATGTTCCTGCTCGCGCTGCCGGATCGGGAGACCAACATCCGGACGGCTTCGCGCCGATGCGCCCAAGCCTCCAGGATCCGTCCTTGGCCGGTGGTAGTGGGGATGCCAGCAAATTACGCCCGGATTTCGGATTTGGGGATCGAGCTGCTCGCGCTTCAGGCTGTCCAAGCAAGGCCTGAGCTCGAGGGCGACTCGGTGGCCCGCCGCGAAGTGACCGCACGGATAGCCGCGGCCCGCTCCAATCTCGAGGAGCAGTTGCGGGCGGCTGTCGCGGTCGCCCATTGGCATGTCGGCGAGATTCAGTCGAGCGCCGCGGCAAGCCTCTCTCCGCTCGCAAGCGAGCTGGCCGACGACATTTACAGCAAGGCTCCGCTCGTATGGAGCGAATTGGTTAATCGCGACAACTTGTCGAGCAATAGCGTGAAGGCACGGCGCGATCTTCTCCATCGCATGCTTAGTCATGAGGGAGAGGAAAACCTGGCTATCGAGGGATTTCCCGCGGAGCGTGGCCTCTATGAGACGTTGCTTAAGTCCACAGGCCTCCATCGGAGGCACCCGCAGACTGGGGCCTGGGGATTCATGGCGCCCGAAAGAGGGCATGCCGGATCCTTTGTGGATTTGTGGAAAGCCGCGCGAGGCTTGTTCACGGGGCCCGAAGATCGGGTGGGGGCCGAGGAGATCGGAAAGATTTGGTCCGCCCCTCCCTATGGGCTTAGGTCAGGCGTCCAGCCCGTCGTCATCGCGGCGTTCCTGCTGGCTCACAAGGGAAATGTCGCCATATACAAGGATGGCGTTTTTATCCCCACGCTCTCCGATGCCGATATCGACGAGTTTCTCCAGGACGAGCGCCGCTTCTCGCTGCGCTGGGTCACGATCGACGAGGACAAAGCCAAAATTCTGCGGGGCATCTCCCAGATACTCTCGGAGATTGGGCGAGGATCGACGGCGCAAGATCCTCTAGAGGCTGCGAGAGCGCTTGTGTCCATGGTTCTGAGCCTTCCCGCGTGGTCCCAGCGCACGCAGAGGCTCTCCCAGGAAGCGCGAGCCATTCGGGATACCCTGCTTCGGGCGAGCGATCCCCATAAGGTGCTTTTTGTCGATTTGGCCTCCATATTGGGGAAAGGCGCTGGAGCTGGATACATCGAAGCGCTCCGAGAGCCTCTCCGCGAGCTGGCAAACGCTTATGGCGATATGCTGAGCGAGATCGAGTCAACGATGCTCAATGCGCTCGACGCGACTCCGGATGATTTGGGCAGCCTGCGCGATCGCGCAGAGACGGTGGCTCAAGCGACGGGAGATTTGCGGCAAGACGCTTTCGCGGCCTATTTGCTTCGGCATGACGGAAGCCGAGCCAGCATCGAGGCGATTCTGAGCCTGGCGGCGAACAAGCCGCCTCGCGACTGGAGCGACCGTGACATCGACGCGGCGCTGCTCGAGGTCGCGAAGTTCGCCCTTCGCTTCCGGCAGGCCGAGGCTTTGATGTCCGTGCGAGGCAGAAAACCGACGAGCGACGCCTTCGCGGTGGTCATTGGGGCCGGAGCGTCCGCCCAAACATTCTCTCGGCAGTTCGACCTGTCTGAGCGGCATCGCGCAGCGGTTGAGAGCCTTGCCGACGAAATTGCCGTTGGCCTAGCGGCCAAAGGGCTGAAGACCGATGTCCTCTTGGCGGCGTTGGCGCGCGCGGGTTTGCGATTGGCGACAGACGAGGAGGCGGAGCGTGGCTGAGAGGCATGTGCTAGGGGTATCCGGCGGAAAGGATAGCGCGGCTCTGGCGATCTTTGTCCGGCAGCGCTTTCCTGAGCTGGATGTGGAGTATTTCTTCACGGACACCGGCAAGGAGCTTCCGGAGGTCTACGAGTTTCTCGGCAGGCTCGAGGGATTCCTCGGCAAGCCGATCCTGCGATTGAACCCCCACCGTGACTTCGACTTTTGGCTGCGGGAATACAACCACTTTCTGCCGTCTCCGCAAACCAGGTGGTGCACTAGGCAGCTTAAGCTGGCTCCCTTCGAGCAATGGGTGCGGCCGATGCTCGCCGCGGGCGACAAGGTCACCTCGTATGTCGCGATCCGATCTGACGAGGAATATCGGGAAGGGTATTCCTCGACGCACACGAACCTGAAGATCAGCCTGCCTTTCCGCGAGCACGGAGTCGACAAGCGAGGCGTTTTTGAGATTCTCGATTCGGCCGGCGTTGGGCTACCAAAATACTATGATTGGCGGTCCCGGAGCGGATGCACCTTTTGCTTCTATCAGCAAAAGATCGAATGGGTCAGGCTCAGACAGCGCCATCCTGAAGCGTTCGAGGACGCGAAGCGATACGAGAAGAACGCCATGGAACACGGCTCGCCATTCACATGGACGAAAGGCGAGCCTTTGGACGAGCTGGAGCGGCCGGAGAGAATCCAGCAAATCATCGAAGACTTTGAAGCCAGACGCAGGCGGGAGTTAAGCAGCCGCCCCGTTAATCCGCTACGTCCAACCGAAGGCATCGTCGACATCGACGAAATATACGGGGAGGACGAAGGTGGGGGGTCGTGCGCTATTTGTCACAAGTAGCAGTCGCCAGAATTTCGGCTTATGGAAGAGATTTTAGATATCCGAATTCACTTTGAGATACGCAAGGGCTTCGTGCAGGTCAGTGAACACCGCATCCGAAACCTGGCGAACCATCTCAAAGTATCTGCCGATTGTTGGATCGCTAACCTGATCCACAAATATTATCTTCTTAGACAATGCTTTCGCGTAACCAACCTCTAAAGCCAATGCATATCCTCCAGGGTTGGACGACTCCATGTTAGCCAGGACTACATCGGATTGGCGCACAGCGTCCAAGTCCCATTCGGTATAGGTCTTTGGATCTTGAAAATTGTGAAGGCTTGGATCTAGCAACTCATCGTCAGGAAGCTCCTTCCTGACGAGCGCTTGCCAGCCAGAGCGAAAGCCGCCAGCCAAGTAAATTTTCCTTCTACTAGTTTGCATTGGTTTTCTGATCATTGATGATTTCTGACAATGCTACAGCGAAGGGGGTGGACATTGCCCGACCATAGAATTCCTCGGCCCGCTTAAAAAGCAATCCAGCAATACTGCTCACCAGCAGCACTTGTAATGGCGCAGGCAATGCCGACTCATATGGAACAAGATAGTGTGGCGCGAATGAAAGGCAGAGTAGATAGTCTACGAGCATGACCAGAAAGGCTGTTGCTACGCCGTTGCATAGCAAGGAAATAAACATGAACCGACGGCCTAAGGAAGTGCCTTCAGTGGATAGGGAGAGCGCCAAATTTCTCATGTCGTGGAAGCTCCAATCGACCCCGCCAGATTCTGTCTTTTGGCCGGGGAGGATTGTCTGTATCTTTTTCCCCATGGCTTCACGAAAGAGAAGGTAGGTTTTCTTTTTTTCTAGTTTTTTGAGGGGGTCTTTGTCGATAAGTCGGGTTTTTTTCAATAATCCGGCAATAAGAAAACCGTGCAGAGCAAGCAGGGCATGGCCGACGGCAAACAGCAAAGACAAAAGCACCAATACAAAAAAGCCGTTATGTTGTTCGACGATCCTAAAAGGGGCGGCTAAAAGTCCGACATGCATGATCAATAGCCCGACGCAAAGAACAATGCCGGGAATTAGAGTGCCTATCAGGTCGTTAAAGAATAGAGCGATTGTTTCAATAGCGTTATCAAACTTCACGGTTTTTCCAAGTCGCTCAAGTGTTGTCTGCAACAATTGCCGCTACGGCTGTGGCCATGTCGTCGTCAGATAGAAAAGGAGCTTGGGCGTAGATTAACCCTTGCTCGCCATTTAGTTTCGCGGCCAGGTGCCCCTTACCCAATAAGAGCTCGGCGCCGGGGCGGTCCAGTGCGATCTTTGAGGTCGCTTCGCTAGCCACTTTTAGAATCAGACGGTTACCAAGGTTTTCGCGAAGCTGCATCGGCATCACATCCTTGTCCGGACGCTGGGCGGCGAATATCAAATGGATGCCAGCCGCGCGCGCCTTCACCCCGAGCCGCTGGACAGCTGCGCTCACCGCCGCCTTATATCCATCGTCAAGCATCCAATCCGCGAATTCATCATGGACTAGGAAGATCATCGGAAGTCGGTTCTCGGGCAGGGATTTGGCGTTGTAGGTCGCCAAGTCCCTAGCCCTGGCAGCTGCGAATGTCCGGTAGCGATTCTCCATCTCTTCAACCAGCCCCGCCAGAATCTCCGCAGCTCGATCGCGTGTGGTGATGATGGGCTCTCGCATGTGAGGCAAATCCTCCAGCGCTGCGTAATCGACGCCCATCTTGGGATCGATAAGGACAATTTGCGCCAAGCCTTTCGGATTGGTCGCCGCGATGTCGAGCAGAATCGCTTGAATCAGAACAGACTTGCCGCTGCCTGTGGCTCCTGCAACCAGGGAATGCGGCTCATGGGAGGCCAGCCCCCCGTGCTCGCCACCAAGATTGAGATAGAGAACCGAACCGTTGATCTCCTGAACGCCAAGGACGAAAGACGTGTTGATCCCGGCCGCGTTTCTGTTGAGGCTTCTTCGAGCCCATAGATCCCATAAGGACACGGACTGTCTTTTGTCGCCGGCCAAAGTGACTACGATTTCACCTGGCTTGGGCTGCACCGTTACCAACTGGAGAGCGTGCGTGGTCAACATCTGCATGCGCTTGGTCTCGATGTCTTCGACCCGTAAGCGATCCGAACCGGCCAGCCGAATCAAACAGCCATTCGGGGTCAGGCGAGTGCCCAACACGGCCGCTTGGAGGCCATAGCTGTTGAGGGCGGACTTGAGCTTGAGCGTCATCTCTTCAGCCCAGGCGGAGCGAGCCGCTTCGTCGGACTGCCCGCCGGCCGCTTTTGCCAAGACCAGATTGGCGAACGCGGAGGAGCTTTCGGCATGCTTCGCCTCCAGCCCCTCGCCGATAACGGGAGCCGGCTCCGCTATGGGAGGTTGCGAAGGGGCAGGCGGTGTCGATATAGGCTTCTCAATGGGTTCGGCCGAAGGGGGCGAGACTGCTTCTGATGAGGGGGGAGCGAGCGCCGCCAAGCGCTCCGCCATAGCCGACCATGCGACTCGGGGCGCCGGTAACCGGGGGCTGGAGGTTTCCCAAGGCGCTTGGGAGCCGATTGAGGCCCGAACCGGAACCGGACTTTCTTTTCTGGCGTAAGCCTCCGCTAGCTTTCGAAGATCAGCGCGGTCGAAGACTTCTTGCCACGCCTCGATGCCGTCGGTGTCGTCGAGCAAGATTCGCTCGGAGCCCGGCGCGGGGGAAGCCGGATCGGCGGAATGGGTGAAAACGTGCGAATAGCCGCGAAGGGAAATCTTCGCTTCCCCATCGCGTAGCTTCGCTCGAACCCTTTCGAGCAGGGCGGAGCAGCCTGGGGGAATATCTGCGTCAATGAGCAGGTCGGCGAGCCTTGAGAGCCAAAGGTCGCGATCGAGACGGCCGGGATCCCCGAAGAGAGCCTCGCGGAAAGTCGAAAGAGTGGCCATGAGCTGGGCCTTGGACGATCTCTTGGCTTCCGCGGCCCCCAGAGCCGAAACATATTTCGACTCGACAACCGCCACATGGAGAGCCGGGCCATCATCCGTTTCCTCCACGCAAAGGCCCAAGATGTCCGCGATGCGACTCTCTCGCTGTGCGAGCCAATCGGCGTAGTCATCAAGCAGGAAGAAGGCGGTGAAGGACAGCCGAGCCCCATTGCCCGCTAAATTCCTGAGCTCGCGGTCGAGCAAGTATCGGCTCATCACCAAGCCGATCATCTCTCCCGCGGAGACCCCCCTTTTCGCCGCTCGAAGGACCACATCGCCAGAGATGGACAGGGCGTCTTTCTTCGCTCGCGCGACAACCTCCTCCATCTCCTCAGCATTGAGGGCCAAACCCAGCTCGTCGAGCCTGCGGCGAGCCAAGACGCCGAGCAGTCGCAGCTCGGAAGTCGAGCTGATGATCATGTTTCGGCCATTCGTCGACGCGCGGCGATAGCGGACGACGGTGACGCCATTAGCCTGGAGCTGGCGCTTGTCGAGCAGCTCGTCATAGGTGGCGACCCATTCGGCCAAGGAATGGGCGTCATCGAGGATTCCCTGAAGGCTCTCGCTTTGCAGAGATATCCTACGAGCTGGCAAAAACAGGCTTCCTGGCGGGGCGTCTTGCTGCCTCGTGACCGCCGCGACCGCGCTGACATAAGCCCAGCCGGAAGCGGTTTGGCGGGGGCATGTCAGGAAGGTCGTCGATTTGAGCTCGTTCTCGCCTGAGACGCTGCGGTAGGACCAGCGGGATGGCGCGTGCTCCAAGTCTGGGCGATCATTGCTCCAGTCGATCGGGATCCATTCCACCGCCGCGGTCCTCGACACGACATCATGCAAAAAGGCGATATCGAACGGCCGAAAGCCAGCCACAGATGAGGGCGGGGTGGCTGAAGAGGGGATCGCGGATATGCGAAGCTTCGACATGAAGTTCTCGGAAGTTTCGCTGACGATCGGCAAATCAGGATCGTCCCCTGATTTGGCTACAAGCTCCGCATAGATTCTTCGCAGTTTTGCGGGATCGCGATGGCGAACGGATACATTGCATTGAAAGTCGCCGGAAATCTGCATCCCGGCAAGCTCGCGCACCGTCGCTAGGGGGAGCTCCGCAGCGTCGGAGTTGTAGAGTAGGACGCTCAAGTTGGCCGCTTCATGGGGCTGGAGGCTCACATACCGCTCAAGCAGATCCTTGACTTGCTTGGCCGCCAATCCTGGATCCACATCGCTCAAGGAGTCGTCCTGTCCTCGAACGGGCTGTTCGAGGAGGCTGTAACCGTTGATTGTGCTCGTCTCGGAGACCAAGACCGAGACGCCGCCGCGCGCCGCGATGGCGATTTCCGGATAGAACGGATGGGCCAGCTCCTCGGAAAATTCCTTGAAGAAGATTTTCGGGTCACCGAAGGAAATGTTCTCGCTGCCGAGCATATGGGCCACGAGCCCCGCGACTCTGCGAGTCTTAACGGCGAGAGCTTTGAGCCGCTCCGGATGCCATGGGGGAACGATGACGCAGGGCTGCTCGCCGAGGACCCGCGCTGTGCCGATGGAGAGCGCTTCCGCGACGAGCCTCGAGCGGCAAACATCTCCGCGGGCGTGGGTGAGCAATGCCTTCAGGAAAGACCCGAAGGAGTCGGCCTGCCGCAAGACGGCTTCGCCATGGAGGCCGATTTCGATGAAGTCTTTCACCGCCTTGATGTAATCGGCCTCAAAGGTATCCCAAGCCGCCCGCAGCTCGTCGTGCTGCTCCGAGGTGAGGCGCCCCTCCGACGCGAGATCGTCGATGGAGCGCTTGATGGCGCTCCTCTGGCTCCGAAGCTTTGCCGGAGCCGGGACCAAGGAGCCGGAGTCTCTGGCGAACGTGGCCTCGAGGGTTCCGGTGTCGAGAAGGGAAACGCTTTGCACCCCGCCTTTCTTGCTCACTAGGCGGCGAGGAATTTCCGTGTAGGCGACCGTTCCCTTTTCCTGGAGGCGGTTCATGTCGTGGAGCAGAGACAGGCCGATCGCTTCGGGGCGGAACGACCACAGAAGCTGGGTCTTCCCCAAAACAGATTCTTTCTCGCCGATTCGCTCGACTAGAGCGACCTCGAATTTGATCTGAACGGCTTGTCTTGCGACAGAAACTACCTTTTTGACGGTCTTGCGAATCTCCTTCTCGCGGGCGATGAAGGCTGGGTGATCGAAGAGGGGCTGGGGCAGATTGCTGCTGCCCATGCGCTCGACACGCCAGTCGACCTTGTCGCCCATGAGTTCGCGGATTCCGCGATACATGAGGGAGAAGAACGCCCCGACATCATGATTGAAGCGCTCGCGCCATTCCGTGCGGCCCTTGGACACGGTAAAGCGCAGAAAGCGCTCGCCCTTGGGCTGCCCTGTTCCGGCCACCAGGCGCTGAGCCGCTGTGGCGAATCCATCGAGAAAGTCGTGGCACTCGATGGGCTTGCCGAAAACAACCTTTTCCCAGCGCGAATGCAGCGATGGGCTTTGCTCCATGTAACGCCTGTGGAGATCGAAAAAGGATTCGTCGTCCTCGTTCCATTCCGAGCGCCGCTCCCTGCTCTTCAGGTCCTCCAAGTGAGCGCGCCAGCGGGCGTCAAGCAGGCCAGGCTCGTCGCAGTCGTGGTCGAAAAAATGAAGGGTCGCCTCGGCGAGGCCTTGCTGCTTGGCTCTCGCTTTGTCGAAAATGTGATGGACGCCGTCGATTTCCCACTCGAGCAGCGCCAACTCGGATGCGGCCAGAGTGTCGCCCGGCGGCGCGCCGATGAATGCCTCGATGACAGGACGGGCGTGGTCGGCGATCTGATCCGCGTTCTGCTCCAGCCGGTCGCGCATTTCCTCCGGATCCAACGGCTGGCCGTTGGGGCGCAGGTGCGACAAGACGGGCGCGCGATTGGCGAAGATCTTGTCGAAGGCCTTGCGCCACGGGGTGGCCGCGGTTCCGAATGTTCGGGCGTTGGAGAACAACAGCGTGTCCCGAGGGAGCCCAACCCAAGGCAAAGCCCATCCAAGCGCGTGGCGGATTGGATGGCCAAAGGTGTTGGTGGCCTCGCTGATCTTGGCACAATACTGCCCGAGCTGACTGAGCGAAAGCTCCGACGCCGCCACCAGACCCTTCAGGCCCGCCCGGAATACCGCTCGATCTTCCGGGGTTGGAGACATGCCAGCGACATGGCAGGCCGCCTCGACCCAGGCACCCTCATTGGCTCTGAATTCCCTGGCGCCCAATGCCGTGACATGGCCGAGGGTGTCTGCGAGGTTATGCTCGTTCCCGTTGGCGGTGAGAAGCGCCTCGCGGGATGTTCCCGCGTTGCGGACAGCGCCGGCATTGAGATTCGTGAGTGCTTCGGGAGGGATGTCCTCGCCGGTGACCAAGGTCTCTGGAATTTTCAGATCGACTCTGGGCGCCAGATCAGGGTTGGTGAGAATCTCGCGAACCACGGCGGCGATTTGGCCCGGGGAGAGCTTGTCGAGCCGGAAAAGCGCTGAACTGTCTGATCCGCTTCCGTCGTTTTGGCGGGCGTCGGCCAAGCGACGCTGGAGGATGTCGGCGCCTACGCGCCCGACGATTCTGTCGGTCAGCATCAGCTATTGCCTCCCGCCGCGAATGGGTTTTCGACGAAAGAGCACGAGTCGGAAAGCCTTCGTATCAGGCCTAGGCTCATAAGCCTGCTTTCGAGGTTATCGCGGTTGTCGCTTAGGGCTTCCTGATCGACGAGGCCTGAGCGAATCAGGTGAGCCCCTTCGGCGTCGCCGATGACGAGGCCATAGCGCCGCTTGGCCTCGTGCAGAAATTCATCGAGCTGCATGCGATCCTCGACCATTGCGATAACAAGTGTCTTTAGGAGGCGATCGTTCGGGGCGTATCGCGTCCTGCGGGCGAGCCTTCTCGATCCCAAACCGATCGCACGAGCCCAAGCGGCGTGGATCTTGCCGAAGTGCTGCGCGTGTCTGGAGAGGGCTTTTTTGACCAACATCCGAATCATCTCCTCGCCGCTCATCTGGCTGTAGTCGTTTTCATCGTCCTTTTCGTCCGGCGGCCACTGAAAGCGCTCTCGCATGGCGAGCATGCATTGCCCGTTGGGGTCGTTCGAAGCCAAAGCCTTTCCCCACTCGGGGGTGAGCATGAATCGCTCGATCGAGGACTGAACCGCTCTTTCGGAGAGCGCCTGGTTTGCCTGGTATGAATCGCCAGAAAGAGCACGGACTTTGGTGCGCTCGCGAGAAATGATTTCGCAGACGATCTCGATAGGCTGCGTGTCTCCCGTCTCGGATTTTCCGCACTCGAGGAAATAGAGCAGCATGTTCAGGCCCGCGCTCGCTATTAGATGCTCAAGGGCGTCATAGATAGGCATGTCGCGGGACAGAATCGCGAGCCAATCCTCGCAAAGACAATCGAATCGAGGATGCGAGCGATGGGGAAGATACCCGACATCTCGGGGCTCCGCGGCGTGTTGAGACTCGCCTTGCAACGCTTTAGCGAGTCGATTGAGCGAGGAGGACGGAGCATAGAGACGCTCGACCAGCTTGGCGCCAAGCTCCGGGCCCTTGGCTGAGCGGCATAGCATCAAGTAGAGGATTTCGCCGGTCCGCGCGAAGAAGCGCCGATCATTTGAGGCGCCTGCGGTGTCAATGCGCAAGTCCTCATAAAGAGCGTCAGGCCCGTAGGGGAAGATGAACTTGGAGCTCCAACGCTTGTTGCTACGCGCTTCAAAGGCGGACGACCTGAGCAGATCAATGGCCTTCGCGAAGTCCTCGAAAGTGGGAAAAACCGCACGCAAGTAGTCGATATCCTTGTCACCGTGCCCTGTGGCTTGAGCAAGGAAAAGCTCTTTCCAATGGATCCACTTGTCCTCGTCGGAAATGAGCTTTTCGCGGACCATCTCGACGTAGGGATTGTTGAAAAGTAAGGACCGCAGGCGAATTTGGCGCTGGGGCTTATAGCGCGCTTTCGTATTATCTGGCTCGGCGAGAGGAGCGTCTTGGTTGGAGCCAAGGACTCCGAGGAACTCAAGGACGGTCAGATGAGGGAGCTGTTCGTCATAGAGACGATGGCCCCAGATGTGCTCGTCGACGGCGAAATCGACGCCTTCGATCCGCTCGCGTGTGCTCATGCTCCGACCCTCACGGCGATGGGCTTCGAGAATCCATGGCCATCCTGGCCGATCTCGATGAAATTCAAGGAGAGGGTGCCGTCGTCTGGGAGAGGCTCCTCCTCGTCTATCGGGGCCATTCTGGAAATTTCGGCCTGCCGCAGCAGGCGCGCCTTGAACGCCATCAAATCCTCGAGAGACTCGTTGGAGAAGCTTCCCGGCAGCGCACCTTCGGCGACCCGGCAGAGGAATTCGAAACGCACGGGAGAAAGCGCGAGGGAGACTTGGCCGCCGGCGCCGGGCGTGATGGAGATGTCGATCCGGGGGCGCCGGGATTGT
>JACDJB010002360.1_pt1 | contig 13792 bp, 10 predicted proteins | sample 7454121 | NCBI WGS metagenome assembly JACDJB01 (sample SAMN14253290, study PRJNA609438) | sludge metagenome | isolation source: sludge after 25d culture with pyrite | collected 2018-12-20 | reverse complement strand
GTGTCGCCATCGCTGCCGGTCACCTCGGGCAGCGCACCGCCATCGGTGGCGACGAGGCAGATGCCGGTGGCCATGGCCTCGATCGCGGGGAGGCTGAAGCCTTCATAGAGGCTGGGCACCACTGCCAGCTCGGCCTCGGCGTAGAGCTCGACGATGCGCTCGTCGGGCACGCCCGACACGAAGTCGATGTGCGGGCGCAGCCCGAGCTTGTCGATGAGGTCGTTGCTGGCGCCCTCGCGGGGACGGCCGATGATGGTGAGGCGGATGTCGTCGCGCTCGGTGCGCAACTTGGCCATTGCCTCCAGCAGGTACGATAGCCCCTTCAGCGCAACATCGGCCGACGCGGTGGTGATGAGGCGGCCGGGCTGGCGCTGCACGGCGGGCAGTGGCGTGAACAGCTCGGGGTCGACACCCACCGGCACCAGCTTCATGCGGTCGAGGGCCACCTTCATGTCGGTGTGGATGTCCTTGATGCTGTTCTCGCTGACCACCACGACGCGCGGCATGCGGCTGGCCACGCGGCCCTGCATCTTCACGAAGTTGTACCAGCGGCCGATGCTCCAACGCTTGCGCCGGCTCTTGGAGTGCTCCATCTCGAGTGCCCGATCGCGGGTGATGGGGTGGTGCAGCGTGACGATGGTGGGCATCATCCGCTCGATGCCGAGGATGCCGTAGCCGAGGCACTGGTTGTCGTGCACCAGGTCGAAGTCGTGCGGGCGCTTGCGCAACGCCTCGAGCACTCGCACGCTGAAGCCGAGCGGCTCGCCGAACGTGCCCTTCAGGTGCGTGAACACCTCGGCAGCATCGCCCTTGCTCTTGATCTCCCAGTAGCCGGGGAAACGGCCGGGATAGTGGTCGTTCCAGAGATCGAGACTGGGCAGCTTGTGCAGGGTCACCCGCTCGTCGAGCACGGGGTAGGGCTGCCCGCTGAAGACCTCGACGGTGTGCCCCAGATCCACCAACGCCTTGGTGAGGTGGCGTGTGTACACGCCCTGACCACCCACGTGGGGCTTGCCGCGATAGGTGAGGTAGGCGATCTTCAGCGGCGCTTGGGGGTCGAGACCCTGTGCGCCGACCGGGGGTACTGCAGACATGGGAAACCACGCTATCGGGGCGGGGTTACCCGCCGGTAGCTGTCACGCGGTTGCAACGCGGTGTGACCGGTGTCGTGGGCTGGTGTCGTGCGCTGGTGCTGCTCAGCCCGGGCAGGGGTCGAGGACGAAGCTACCGCTCACCGAGCCGGCGTTGCCGCGAACGTCGGTGACGATGGCGGTGTAGGTGTAGCTGCCCGGGGCGGGCGAGTCGAGGAGGATGTTGCCGTACACGGCGACGCCGCCGCGATCCTTCAACTCGGTGGCACCCGAGACCGGGCCCTCCCAACGGATCGCTGCCGGGAATTGGATGCCCGACTCGTCGCTGTACTCCACGTACACGTTGGGATTGCCGAACTGGCATGCCGGATAGCTGCCGCTGGGCCCGGTGATCAGCACCAGCGCCGGGCCGTGCTCCACGCGCGCGCTCAACGCGATCTGAGTGGAAGCGCCACCAGGGCCGGTGAGCGACAGGGATGCTTGGAGGTCGCCCTCGCCGAGGCCGGTGCGGTCGAGGGTGATGGTGACGGCTTGCGACTGGCCCGGCTGCAGCGTGCCGCCCGAGTTGGTCACCACGAACGGAGCGGTGGCGCCGCTCGTGCCCCAGTTGACGGCCCGACCCCCGGTGTTGCTGATGGTGATCGAGCCCGACGTGGCGCTCGCGCCGAGGTCGAGCGTGGTGCGCGACACGCTCAGCACGCCCGGCGCCGGGAGCGTGGTGGCCGGCGCGGTGGAGGTGGGCGTGGCGGTGCTGCTGGTCGAGATGGTGCTGCTGGTGGAGGTGCTCGTCGAGGTGGTGCTGCCGGCCGTACTGGTCGTGTCGGACGCGGTGTCGGCAGTCGTGTCGGCAGTCGTGTCGGACGTCGTGTCGGACGCCACCGAAGTTGCGGCGGCGGCGTTGGTCGCCGCCGGGCCGTCGTCGCCGGTGGTCGCAGCAACGATGGCGCCACCGCCGATGCCCAGCAGCACTGCTGCGGCCGCGCCCAGGAAGACCGCCGGCACCCGCACGTGCCGCAGCAGGCGAGGGAAGCCGCCGTCGGCATCGAACTGGTACGAGTGCGCTGGTGCGGCGCCGGGCGTACCGGCCTTGGCCAGGATGGTGTCGCGCAGTGCGATGGGCGCCGCGAACGCGGGTGCCGCTCCCAGCAGTGCCAGCGGTGCCGCCTTCTTGCGGGTGCGCTCGCAGATCTCACAGTGCTCGATGTGGCGAGCGACGCGCTTGCGTACGAGCACGGTGAACTGGCCGTCCCAGCCGCGCAGCACGTCGGCCAGATCGGGGCACTCCTTGCGGCCGGCCCTGGCGACCACCAACGCGCCGAGGCTGCGCTCGACTCGGTCGCGCATGCGGTGCACCAGCGTGTAGCTCTGCTCGGCGCTCACGCCGAGCGCGGCGGCGAGATCGCTGCCCTGCAGGCCCTGGCGCACGCTGAGCTCGAGCACCAGCTGGTCGCGCTCGTCGAGGCCGCAGGCGGCGCTACGCACCAGCTCGCCCAGCTCGGCGGCCGAGAGGGCTTCGCCTTCGGCATCGGGTGCCATCGGGGCGGCCACCTCAGGTGCCCCCATCGCGGAGAAGTCGGTCGGTAGCGCCCGGCCGCGCTTCTTGGTGCGCCGGTAGACCTCGTTGCGCAGAATGGCGTAGAGCCATGGCTTCAACCGTTCCGGCTCGCGCAGCTGGCCCATCCGCTCGGCGGCGATGAGGAACACGTCCTGCATTGCATCGGCTGCCTCGTGACGGTCGCGCAGCATCGCGGCGGCCGTGTCGTACAGGCCCGCGGAGAAGCGGTCGTAGATGCCCGCAAGCGCGCCACGATCGCCGGCCGTGTAGGCGGTGACCAGTTGGGCGTCGGTGCGCAAGTCGGGCATGTGCCATTGATCCTTCTCCTTGCCTGTCAGAGCACGGAGTCGGACGTTCCTCTCACTTCTTCGCGGATTTCGTCGAATGTTGCCATGTTCCTCACCGATGGCTCCACCGGATGCTCATGTGGCGCTGCAGGAGATCACCCGGCTCCAGCCGCGTCGCGCCGCCGATGTTGAAGGCGTCGGGGGGCCCGCTCTGCGGTTCGACGCAGGTGATGTCGTCGGGCATGTCGTACACGACCCAGTGGTCGCAATCGCTGTCGATGGTGACCGTCACGGTCGGGAACTGCAGCCGCAGCGGCGCCAGTGGCTCGATGAAGCAATCGTCCCACGGCGGTGGAGGTGCCGGCACCAGCTGCGGCAGTGGCAGGTAGTCGTCATCGCGCGGGTACATCCGGCCGAACTGCAGCTGCGTCGCGACCGGCTTGCGGAAGCACGGATGCCAGCCGATCACCGCCGGCATCGGATGCGCGGTCGCGTACACGGAGAGCACGGCTGCCAACCCGTGCTCGTCGAGCTGCAGGTGTTGAGTCGCTCTGCCGCCGAATGCCCATGGGAGGTCGGTGGCCAGGTCGCAGTAGTCGAGACCGGCGTCGAGCACCTCCCACCGGCTGGTGAAGCCGGTGCCGTGGATGGCGTGCGGCGGCATGTTGGCGGGCATCTGGTAGTGGTGGCCGTCAAAGGCGAAGCGACCGCGGCGAACCCTGCCGGCCCACGGCACCATCGGGTAGCAGCCCCAGGTGAACGGCGCTGCGGACGGGTCGTCGTTGAGCAGCTCGTGCCCGCGCACGCGCAGCGCCCCGATGCGGCCACCCTCGTCGGGGTGCACGGTCATGAGGGCGTCGCCCACCACCAGTTCGATCATCCGGGCATTCTCCACCATCCGGATTCCCTACGCTCGTTCGTCATGCGTGGATTGGTGCAGCGAGTTCGGTCGGCGAGCGTCACCGTGGGCGACGAGACGGTGGGCTCCATCGGGCCGGGTTTGTGCGTGCTGGTGGGTGTCACCCACGACGACGGCGCGGATCACGCTCGCAAGCTGGCGGAGAAGATCTGGCACCTGCGGGTGATGGACGACGAGGCCGGGGTGATGAACCGCAGCGTCGCTGATACGACGCACCAGGTGCTGGTGGTGAGCCAGTTCACGCTGTACGGCGACACGTCGGCCGGGCGCCGCCCGAGCTGGATCGCCGCCGCCCGCCCCGAGCATGCCGAGCCGCTGGTGCAGGCCGTCGTCGAGCACCTCCGGCTGCTGGGAGCGACGGTGGCCACCGGCAGGTTTCGTTGCGAGATGGTGGTGTCGATCGAAAACGACGGCCCCGTCACTCTGCTGCTCGAGCTCTGATCCCCGCCGACTCGTCCAGCTCGGAGGTGATGGAGGCGCTGTTCCACGATGCGGCACGGGTCCGGTGGGTGGAACGAGAGTTCGGCAGCACCGACTATGGTCACGGTTGACATTTCGTACACGCCGGTTCGTCGCGACCGCGTGGGGGAGGCAGCAATGGCGCTCGCAGAACGGCTCGGCAATCTCGGCACGGAGACCGCATTCGCGGTGTCGTTGGCCGCTGCGGACTGGGCATCGAAGGGGAATCGGGTGTACCCGTTCCACCTCGGCGACATCAACCTGCCCACTCCTGCCAACATCGCCGAGGCGATGAACGTGGCCATCGCCGAGGGCAAGACCGGCTACTGCGCAGCGGCAGGCATCGCGCCGCTTCGTGAGGCCCTGGCGCACGACATCGGTCAGCGCCGCGGCCTCACCTACGAGCCCACGAACGTGGTGGTGCAACCCGGTGGCAAACCCGTCATCGGCAAGTTCATCCAAGCGGTGATGAACCCAGGTGATGGCGTGTTGTACCCGAACCCCGGCTACCCCATCTACGAGAGCATGATCGAGTACTACGGCGGGCAGAGCCTCGCGTATCGCTACGTACAGACCGACACCGGCTTCGCGATCGACATCGACCACCTACGCGATCAGATCGCCTCGGCGAGCGGACGGGTCACGGCCATCATCTACAACAACTTGCAGAACCCGCTCGGCTGCGAGAGCTCGCCGCAGGAGATGCAGGCCATTGCCGACATCGCCATCGAGCACGACCTCTTGGTGCTGGCCGACGAGGCTTACTTCGAGATGCGCTACTCGGGCGACAGCACATCCATCGCCTCGTTGCCGGGCATGCAGGAACGCACCGTCATCCTGTACACGTTCTCCAAGAAGTTCGCGATGACGGGGTGGCGCCTCGGTGCGGCCGTCGCCCCGATTGCCATCGCCGAGAGCTTGGCCAAGCTGAACACCAACGACGAGAGCTGTACCACTCACTTCGTGCAGGCCGCCGGTGTCGCGGGCATCACTGGTCCCGGAGACGGGCCGAAGGCGATCCTCGACGAACTGCACCGTCGGCGCGATGCGGCATGGGCGGAGCTTGCCCAGATCGACGGCCTGGTGTGTCCTCGACCAGAGGCCACCTTCTACCTCTTCCCGAAGGTCACCGATCTGATGGCTCGAATGGGTTTCGACGAAGTCGGTGCCTTTGCAACAGCCGCGCTGCACCACACGGGCGTGTCGTTCTGCACGCGCAAGCACTTCGGCCGCCCGCAGCCGGGCGAGCAGCACCACTTCGTGCGCTTCGCCTACTCGGGCCTCTCCGTCGACGACATCCAGGAGGGTCTGTCCGGCCTGCGCCGGTGGATCGAGGCGGCCAAGTGAGCCCTCGCATCGCCGTCACCGGTCGCATCCCCTCTGCGGGGCTGGACCTGCTGCACGAGGCGGGTGAGGTGGTTGCCTGGGATTCGCTCGACGTGCCCTCCGTCGAGCAGGTGCACGACATGGTGCGCGGCGCCGATGCAGTGCTCACACTGCTCACCACCAAGGTCGATGCGGCGTTCCTCGATGCGGCCGGCCCCCGACTGAAGGTGGTCGCCAACGTGGCCGTGGGCTACAACAACATCGACGTCGCCGCCTGCGTCGAGCGTGGGGTGGTCTGCACCAACACGCCTGGCGTGCTCACCGACGCCACGGCCGACATCGCCATGGCACTGGTGCTGATGGCCACTCGTCGCCTCGGTGAAGGCGAACGGATCATCCGCAGCGATGCTCCTTGGCAGTGGGGCATGTTCTACATGCTCGGTTCAGGCATCCAGGGCAACCAGTTGGGCATCATCGGCATGGGCGACATCGGCCAGGCGCTCGCACGGCGGGCCAAGGCGTTCGGCATGAGGATCGCCTACAGCAATCGCAAGCCCGTGTCACCTCGCATCGAAGCCGACCTCGGTGCGCAGTTCATGAGCCAGGACGAGTTGCTGAGCACCAGTGATGTGGTCAGCCTCAACTGTCCGTACAGCTCGGCGACGCATCACCTGATGAGCACCGATCAGTTCCGGATGATGCGGCCCGGTGCGTTCCTGGTGAACACCGCGCGCGGTCCGATCGTCGACGAAGCCGCGTTGGTGGAGGCGCTGCGCAGCGGCCAGATCGCCGGCGCCGGCCTCGATGTGTTCGAGAACGAGCCCGCTGTGCACCCTGGCCTGCTGCAGTGCGAGAACGCAGTGCTCATCCCACATCTCGGCTCCGCCACACAAGAGACCCGCGCAGCCATGGCCCGCCTGGCAGCGCACAACGCGGTCAACGTGTTGGCCGGGGTGGCGCCGCCCACACCGATCCCGCTGCCGTCGACCTGATCAGCGTCGTTCTCCCGGTTTGTGTCAAGCGTCCGGATTCACAGCCCCTGGCAGCGGCTCGACAGCCTTGACGGAAAAGCGGGGGAAGCGGGGGAAGCGGGGGAAGGGGCGGGAGCGCCAGGTGGACAGCGCGAGCAGCAGTGCCATCTGCAGCACCCAGGGTGTGTCGCCGGTGTGCGAGTACCAGGTGCGCACGCCGCGCAACTCGATGGTGCGGGTGATCACCTCCTGCTCGCTCACCGACGTGCGCTGGTACACCTCGCCCTCTGGCGAGATGAACGCGCTGAAGCCCGTGGGCGAGGCCTGCACGACCCACCTGTTCTGCTCGATCGCGCGCAGCCGCGACGATGCGACCTGTTGGCTCTGCAGCACGGTCCAGGTGTAGCTGCTGCCGTTGGTGGGGTTGATGATCACGCTGCCGCCGGCCTCGATGCCGTCGTCGACCCTGTCGCCGAAGAAGACCTCCCACGAGATCACCGTCGCCAGGCGGGTGCCGTCGGGCAGCTCCAGCACAGCCGGCCCAGTGCCGGCCACCGCGTCGCGAGGCACCAGGTCGGTGGGCGCGCCGAGCGCATGCAGCAGATCGCGCATGGGCATGTACTCGCCGAAGGGAACACGCTGCACCTTCTCGTACCGGCTGACCACTTCACCTTCAGGGGTGACGACGACCTGAGCGTTGACGAAGCGGTCGCCGTCGGCGGTGTCCTCGGTGATGCCGACCGCGAACGGTGCGCCGATGCGTTGTGCCTGCGCGGCGACCAGCCCGAGCTCGCGACTGCCTTCGAAGGTGACCACGTCGATCACGTTCTCCGGCCACACGACGAGATCGACGGAGCCGGGCTCGATGGCGGCGGTGGCAGCGAGGTGGCGTTGCAGCACGTCCTCCGCCGAGGTGTCGATGGCGTGCGTGCCCTGTGGCCCGCCGCCTTGCACGGCAGCGACTCGGATGGGCACCCACTGCACCTTGTCCCCGTGCATGCCGTCGGCGAACGTCGGCAACACCAGCCACACGATCATGGCGGCGAGGAACGCCAGCACGCCATGCCACTCGCCCTTGGCGGTGATGCCTCGCTTGCGCGCCAGTGCCGGCACCACCGGTGAAGGCCCGGCGAGCGCGAAGCCCACCTGGAACACGAACCAGGTGAGCAGGATGACGCCGCCGACGCGGACGATCTCCGCGAACGGCCCCGCCGCCTGCCCGATGGCCACACTGGCCAGCGGCACACCGCCGAACGGGAAGCAGAACCGCAACGCCTCGGCCAGCGTGTGCGCTGCCGGGCGGCCGATCACCCGCCACGGACCGCGCGGTGCCACCCATGCGGCCACCGCATGGAACCCTGCGAACATCGACGCCGCCACCAAGTAGCCGGGTGCGGTGAGGAACCACATCCAGGCCATGCCCGGGAACAGCCAGGCAGCGCCGAACAGCCATCCGCGAGCCAGCCGCTGCCGGCCGGTGGCCGCCTGCTGGGCGGCCGTCTCGTACACGGCGACACCGAGGAACGCCAGCGGCCACAGGCCCCACGGCGGGAGCGCGGCGGCGACCAGCAAGCCGCCCAGCACACTGAGCAACGCATGGCGTGACGGAGGGCGCAGGCGGCGTGGCATCGTCGTGCGACGCTACTGGCTGACGGCTCGTGTAGGGCGGCCACCGGCACACCATTGCCGGCACGGCCTACTGGTCGGTGAGCTCCAAGTGCACCACGATGCGCTCCTTGGTGGAGCCCACCGGATGACAGGCGAACAGGGTGGCGGTGAACGCTGCCGTCTGATCGATGATCCAGATCGCGTCGGGAGTGACCACTTCTGTGGAGGTGACCTCGTACACGAAGCGACCTTCGAGGGTGTTGAGCACGACGTCGTCGCCGGGGAGCAGCTGGTCGATGTTGCGGAACGGCTTGTCGTGGCTGGTGCGGTGACCGCCGATGACCACGTTGCCGACATGACCCGGCATCGCGCTGCCCGGCCAGTGGCCGGGGCCGTGGTCGAGCACGCTGAGGCTGACGCCCTCCAACATCGGCTTGACCACGCCCAGCGAGGGGATCTCGAGCGAGCCCAGCTCGACGATCGGCTCCTTCATCTTCGGGTCGGGAGGCGGCATCGGCACCGGCAGCACCAGCGACGTGGTGGTGGTGGCGATGCTGGTGGTGGTGGCCACGGTGGTGGTGGCGGCGATGGTGGTGGTGGGCGAAGCAGTGGTGCCGGGAGCAGCGCTCGTGCTGGCCGGCACGGCTGCAGCGCCCGTCTGCGCACCCTGGCCGCAGCCGGCGAGCAGCATGGCGACCAGGGAGAGAGCGATCACTCGGAGGCGCATGACGGTCAGTCTGCCACCGTCTGGAGAAACGTGTGCAGCGCTGCTGCCGCCTGTTGGGCCGAGCGAATGCACGCCGGTACCCCGATGCCGTGGTAGCTGGCACCTGCAATCGCGAGCCCAGCAGGCAGGGCCTGCTCGGCAGTGGCCACACGTGCCGCGTGGTGTGGCCGGTACTGGGGGAAGGCGCCCGGCCAGCGACTGACGCGCGCGTGCTGCGGTTGCAGGGTGAGGCCGAGGTGGTGCCCCACCTCGTCGATCGCGGCGGCGAGCAGTTGCTCGTCGGAGAGATGCAGCACCGCGAGACCGTCGCGGCCCAGCGAGACGCGCAGCACCACCGACGACGGCAGCCTCCAGTGCGACCACTTCTGCGACCCGAACGAGACGGCGGTGACCAACCGCTGCTTCGGCTTGGGAACGAGGTAACCGCTCATGCCGATCAGCCCGCGCGGCCAATCGCCGGCATCGAGCGCGATGGTGACCATCGCCACGTCGGCCGATGGGATGGCCGCCAACGTGGTGGCGGCCGCCGGCACGGGCTGCCGGAGCAGCCGGCCCGCCGCGGCGGCCGGCGCGGCGAGCAGCACTGCCGCGAAGTGCTCGCCGTCGACCCGCCAGCCCTTGCCGTCGCGCTCGACAGCCTGCACCGGGGTGTTCGTGCGCAACTCGGCCCCGGCGGCCGTGGCGGCGGCGGCCGTGGCGAGTGCGAGGGCACCCATGCCATCGCGAGGGGCGTAGAACACGGGCCCGGCGTTGGCCGGGGGCTTGGGCATCTTGCGGCCGGTGAGCAGCACGCTGCGGCCCTTGCCGGCGAGGTCGGCGATCTGCGGCACCGCCGCCAGGCTGAAGTGGTCGGTGTCGGCCGCGTAGATGCTGCCCACCAGCGGGTCGACCAGGCGCAGGTGGATCTCGCTGCCGAAGCGAGCGCGCACGAAGCCGCCCAACGAGTCGGGTTCCAGCGACGTTCGCCGACGCAACGGCTCGGTGGCCGCGCGCAGCTTGCCGGGCCAGCTGAGCAACCTCGACCGGGCCAGCGCCATCACCTCGGTGGGCATGCCCAGCAGCAGCCCTTCGGGAATCGGGTGCAGCGCATCCCACCACACCGCGGCTCTGCCGGCTTGCGGTGAGACCAGGGGGAGACCCAGGGCGGTGGCCAGCGCGGTGCCCCAGGGAAGGCGGGCCAGGAACGCATCAGGCCCCTCGTCGATGCCCGGGTGGCCGGCGAACGGCGAGGTGCGCAGCTTGCCACCGAGGCGATCGTCGCTCTCGAAGACGGTGACCTGCACGCCCAACCCGTTGCCGTTGCCGTTGTCGTTGTCGTTGCCCGTGCCGGTGCACAGTGCGTGAGCAGCGGCGAGCCCGGTGATGCCGCCGCCGACCACGGCGACCCGTTGGCTGCCAGCGGCCATGACTAGCCGGCTTCGATCACACGTCGGGCGAGCGCGGCCATCACCGTCGGATCGTCGTTGACGCAGGCGGTCCGGGCGAACGCCAGGCCGCGCTGGGCGGCGTGACGGGCAGCCTCGATGTCGAGGTCGTACAGCACTTCCAGGTGGTCGGCCACGAAGCCCACTGCGCTGACGAGCACGCCGCGCTCGGCACCGGCGTGGTTCTCCGAGTCGGCGAGCTCGTCGATCACCTGCAGGATGTCGGGGCCCAACCACGGCTCTGGCGTGCGCCCCGCGCTCTGCCAGGCGAGCGCCCAGCTGTTCCACCGGCCGAGACCGGCCGCGGCGGCCACTGCCTCGGCGGTGGCGCGCAGCTCGTCGGGGTAGCGGTCGCCGGCTGCAACGATGCGTTGTGGCAGCGAGTGAGCGGTGAACAGCACCTTCGTGTTGGGGGGCAGGGTGGCCAGCTTGGCGCGAAGGTCGGTGGCGACGAACTGCACGAACGCCGGTTCCGTAGCCCAGCTCTCGATGCCGCTGACGGTGATGCCGTGCGGTTCGGCCGCAGCGCGGGCGCGATCGAGGTACTGGCCGATGGAGAACGCCGAGTAGTGCGGCGCCAACACGAGACCGACGATGTGACGGAACCCCTCGGCCGCCAACTGGTCGACCGCCACCTCCACCTTCGGGTGTGCGTGCTTGAGGCCCAACGCCACGTGATAGCGGCCGGCGGCGGCGTGGTCGAGAGCAACCTGCAGGCCGGCTCGTTGCGCCTCGGTGCGCGCCGCCAACGGGCTGGTGCCGCCCAGCGCGTCGTAGCGAGCCGTGAGGTCGGCCAGCTGCTCGGGGGTGGGGGCACGGCCGCGGCGGATGTCGGTGTAGTAGGGCTCGATCTCGTCGCGTGTGCGCGGGGTGCCGTACGCCATCAGCAGCACCGCCGTCGTGGAGGTCATCGTCGTGTCGCCTCGTGCACGCGAGCGGCCACGGCGGTGAGCACCTCTGGGTCGGTGTTGGGTTGCACGCCGTGGCCGAGGTTGAAGATGTGGCCGGGGTGTTGGGTGCCGTCGGCCAAGCGGTTGTCGGCAAGCACCGCATCGGTGCCGTCGAGTGCAACGTCAGTGCCGGCGAGCACCAGTGCTGGGTCGAGGTTGCCTTGCACCACCAGGTCTGGGCCCATGCGCACACGCGCGCCGAGGATGGATGTGCGCCAATCGAGCCCGAGCACCTTGGGCCCGGCGGCGAGCATGTGCTCGAGCAGGTGGTCGCAGCCGATGCCGAAGTGGATGCCCGGCGCCTCGGGATGCAGCGCCCGCAGCTGCTGGAACACCGACCTCGAATGTGGCAGTACGAACCGCTCGTAGTCGACGGCACTGAGCGCGCCCGCCCATGAGTCGAACAGTTGGAAGGCGCGTGCGCCGTTGGCCAGCTGGCTGCTGATGGAGGCGACGGCGTGTTGCACGAGGCGGGCCATCAGCGAGTGCCACAACACCGGCTCGGTGTGCATCAGCCGCTTGGTGTGCTCGTAGGTGCGGCTGGGGCGCCCTTCCACGAGGTAGCTGGCAACGGTGAAGGGGGCGCCGGCAAAACCGAGCAGCGGCACCTGCTCGGGGAGCTCGGCCACCATCTGCCGCACGGTGTCGAGCACGTAGGGCGTGTCGGCTTCGGGCTCGAACTCGCGCAGGCGGGCGAGGTCGGCGGCCGTGCGGAACGGTGTGGCGCACACCGGCCCGGTGCCCGGTGCCACGTCGATGCCGAAGCCGACGGCGTGCGCGGGAACCACGATGTCGCTGTAGAGCACGGCGGCATCGACGCCATAGCGGCGCACGGGCTGCAGCGTGAGCTCGGTGGCGAGGTCGGGCACCTTGATCGCATCGAGGATGCTGCCTTCGCCACGCAGTGCCCGGTACTCGGGCAGGCTGCGGCCCGCCTGCCGCATGAACCACACAGGGGTGTGCGCGGCCGGGCGGCCCGAGGCCGCGTCGAGGAAGGGGGTGGACGCCATCGCCCGGGCACGTTACCGTGCGTCGCCGTGTTGCGTCCTGTGCATCAACCTTCGGTGCCCGGCGACCAGCAGTTCGGGTACCAGCCGGCGCTGGATGGTGTGCGTGGCGTGGCGGTGGCCCTGGTGCTGTGCTTCCACAGCGGCTTCTCCTGGATGTCGGGCGGCTACGTGGGCGTGTCGGTGTTCTTCACGTTGTCGGGCTTCCTCATCACGTCGTTGCTCATCCTCGAGCACCAGCGCACCGGCCGCGTGTCGTGGTCGGCCTTCGTGGTACGGCGAGCGAAGCGGTTGTTGCCGGCAAGCCTGCTGTGCTTGGTGGCGATTGCGTTGCTGGCGTGGAGCGGCCAGTTCGCCGGCGTGCCGCACCTGCGGCGCGACATCGTCAGCGCGGCGATGCAGGTGGCCAACTGGAACGCGTTGCACGGCTCGGGGTCGTACGCGGATCTGTTGAGTCGGTCGGCCGGCGTGACCAGCCCGGTCGAGCACTACTGGTCGCTGGCGGTGGAGGAGCAGTTCTACTGGGTCTGGCCGCTCGCGTTCATGCTGCTGCGGCGCGTCTCGAAGGGGCGCATGCGGCTCTTCATGTCGCTCGCGGCGCTGGCCGCGACGGGGGTCGTCGCCGCTCGAGTCATCGCCGTGCACTGGGGGCCCGACGAGGCGTACTGGGCGACACCGGCACGGGTCGGTGAGATCCTCAGTGGCGCGGCGCTCGCCGCCGGTTGCGTGGTGTGGCAGCGCCGACCCCGCTGGCTCGGTGCGCTGGGGGTCGGCGGGCTGGCTGTGGTGCTGTGGGCGGCTGTCGAGTGGCCGACACGAGGCGGGCCGGCGTACGCCGGGTGGTTGGGTGTGTTCAGCCTCGCCTCGGCGGCCCTGATCCTCGGTCTGCAGGCTCCGGGGGTGCTGCGCACGGCCCTCTCGGTGCAGCCGCTGGTGTGGTTGGGGCGCATCAGTTACGGGGTGTACGTGTACCACTGGCCGATCTTCCTGCTGCTCACGCGGCGAACTGTGGGGTTGACCGGTTGGTCGTTGTTCGCACTGCGCATCGCCGCCACGGTGCTCGTTGCTGTGCTGTCGTTCGTCGTGGCGGAGCAGCCGGTACGCCGCGGTGGGTTCTCGCCGCGCCGTGCGCTGACGCTGGCCATGCCGATCACCGTGGCAGTGGTCGTGCTGGCCGTGCTGCTGGTGCCGGCGGCGCCGGGGCGCCGCAAGGTCGCGGTCGCACGGTCCGTCACGCCGACGTCGGTGGCGCAGCCGTCAACGACAACGTCACCGGCAACGACGGAGACAACCGCGACGACAGCGGCAACGGCAACGTCGACGGCGACTGCAACGGCAACGACAGCGGCAACGACAACGGCAACGGCAGCGGCCTTGCGGGTCGACTCGTTGAACGTGGTGTTGATCGGCGACTCGACGGCGGTCGCGCTCAACGACGGCCTCACCGCGTGGGCGGGTGAGGCCCCCG
>JACDJB010002349.1_pt1 | contig 13836 bp, 9 predicted proteins | sample 7454121 | NCBI WGS metagenome assembly JACDJB01 (sample SAMN14253290, study PRJNA609438) | sludge metagenome | isolation source: sludge after 25d culture with pyrite | collected 2018-12-20 | reverse complement strand
TGACGCTCTACCAGCGCTTCACGGAGTTGGGCCTGGAGTTCGCCCCACCAACCCAACGCCTGCTGGTGAAGGAAGAGCGGGTTGCCGAGGCGGCTGCTAGTCGGCGGTAACGGCGCCGAAACGTTGGCGCACGTAAGCGTCCAGCAAGTCGTTGAAGTCTGCAGCGATCCTCGGACCCTGCAAAGTAGTGAGGAGCTTGCCGTCTTGGTAGACGGGCGCCCTGGGCGCCTCGCCCGTGCCAGGCAAGCTTATGCCGATGTCTGCATGCTTTGACTCGCCCGGCCCGTTCACGACGCAACCCATGACGGCCACGCGCAAACCCTCGACCCCTGGGTAGACGTCCTTCCAGCCCGGCATCGCAGACTTGAGGTGCGCCTGAATGTCGCGCGCCATCTCCTGGAAGAGCGTGCTCGTCGTGCGACCGCAACCCGGACAGGCGGTGACGCTAGGGGCGAAGCGCCGCAAGTCGAGCGCCTGCAGCACCTCTTGAGCGATCTCTACCTCACGTTCACGCGGAGCGCCTGGGTCTGGCGTTAGCGAGACCCGGATGGTGTCGCCGATACCCTCGGCCAACAGTGGGGCGAGCGCGGCCGTGCTGGCGACCGTGCCCTTCACGCCCATGCCAGCCTCCGTCAGTCCAAGGTGGAGCGGGTAGTCGCAGCGCGCCGCAAGGCGGCGGTAGACCTCCCACAGGTCGCGGACCGTGCTCACCTTGGCGCTGATGACGATGCGGTCGTGCCCGAGGCCGTGCTCCTCGGCCGCGGTCGCCGAGCGGAGCGCCGAGGCGATGAGCGCCTCGATCAACACCTCGTGAGCCGGCGCCGGCGTCGCGAGCCTGCCGTTCTCGTCCATCATCTGCGTTAGCAGGTTCTGGTCGAGGGACCCCCAGTTGACCCCGATGCGCACTGGTTTGGCGTGCTCGATGGCGACGTCGATGATGGTCAGGAAGTTCTCGTCGTGGCGCTTACCTGGCCCGACGTTGCCAGGGTTGATGCGGTACTTGTCCAACGCCGCCGCCGAAGCCGGGTAGGCGGTGAGGAGCTGGTGCCCGTTGTAATGGAAGTCGCCTACCAGCGGCGCCGTCACACCTAGGTCGTCTAGGCGCTGCCTGATCTCTGGAATCGCGGCGGCTGCACGGGCGTCATTTACCGTAACGCGCACGATCTCGCTGCCCGCACGCCACAAGGTAGCGACCTGCTCGGCGGTTGCGGCGGCGTCCGCCGTGTCTGTGTTCGTCATCGACTGAACCACGACCGGGTGGCCACTGCCGATGGCGACGTTACCGATCCAAGTAGTTGGGGTCGAGCGTCTAAGGGTGAGGTCCATCTGCCAAGAGCTTACTACCGCCTTCAACGGTGGACGGTCAGGGCATGAGCGTAACTCAATCGGCTAGGAGCTCGAGGACCTCTGGTAGGAGCTGCAATGAAGTGCTCAACCCTTCGCCGCCGTGAATGCCTGGGTTGCCAGCCCAGTCGCCGAAGTAGCCCCCGGCCTCTGGGAGGATCACCCCGAAGGGGCTGGCGTCGTAAGGGTTGAGCACCGGGTCGAGCATCAGCTCTAGCCGCCCGGACGCAACGAGCGCGTGGCCGTACGCGTCTGACCAGCCGACGCGGTAGTAGCTGGCGGCCTTGACGCGCTCCCAGGCGGCGCCGCGGCCGGCTGCCTCGAACGAGCCAGCATCCGTGAACGACACGAACGAGCGCGCCAACGTCAGCGTGCCGCGCACCTTCACTTGCCGGCCGTTGAGTTGCGCCCCCTTCCCCTTGGCGGCGCACAACATCTCGCCGAGGGCAGGAAAGTAAGCCGCGCCGACAACTACCTCGCCAGCGGCCTCCAAACCGAGCAGCACGGCGTAGAGCGGCACGCCGCGCATGAAGCTCTTCGTGCCGTCGATCGGGTCGATGAACCACTTGAGTTCAGAGCCGTCGCGCACCCTGCCCCACTCCTCGCCGACGATGCCATGGTCGGGGTAGGCGGCCTCGAGTCGCGCCCTGATCAACTCCTCCGCCGCCTTGTCGGCCTGGGTCACGGGCGAGTCGTCCGGCTTGAACTCGACTTGCGGGTCGGTGCCGAAGTAGCCGAGCGTGAGGCGGCCCGCTTCGTAGGTAGTCTGCACGCAAGTGCGTAGGAGAGCATCGAGATCTAGGGGCATGGGTTGGTATGGTACCGCCACCATGTTGATGACGCGTGAACAGCTCGAGCGCAACGAACGACTGACGTTGGCGCCTTACGCTTCCCTGGCCGTGGAGTCGCGCAGACGCATCCATCCTGAGGGCGAGAGCGCCTACCGTACGGCCTTCCAGAAGGACCGCGACCGCGTCGTGCACACGAGCGCCTTCAGGCGGCTCGAGTACAAGACGCAAGTGTTCGTCAACTACGAGGGCGACTACTACCGCACGCGCCTCACCCACACCCTCGAGGTGGCGCAGGTGGCGACTAGCATCGCGCGCGCCCTTGGCCTCAACGAAGACCTCAGCGAGACGATCGCGCTAGCGCACGACCTCGGGCACCCGCCGTTCGGGCACGCCGGTGAGAAGGCGCTCGATAGCTTGGCCGCGGCCGTTGGCGGCTTCGACCATAACCGACAGTCGCTGCGCATCGTCACGAAGCTTGAGCGGCGCTACCCCGGCTTCCCCGGCCTGAACCTGACGTGGGAGACGCTGGAAGGCATCATGAAGCACGAGACGACTTACGACGTGCCTGACCCCAGTTGGGAGCCTGACGTGCAGCCGTCGCTCGAGGCGCAGGTCGTCAACGTGGCTGATGAGGTGGCGTACAACGCCCACGACCTCGACGACGGCCTCCGCTCTGGTCACCTGACGCCCCTCGGCGTCGTCGAGGTTCCCATCATCGGCGAGCTGTTCAGCCGCCTCGGGCTAAGCATGGACCGCTTCGACTCTGGGCAGCGTTACGTCCTCATCCGGGAGCTATTGGGTGACGTGATCACCGACGTCGTGCACGCGACGCATGCGCGCTTGGCCGACCACGGCGTGAAGTCGCTGGCTGACGTGCGCAACGCCGCCAGCAAGCTGCTCGCGCCGTCCGACGGCATGGCGCGCGAACTAGCGCTGCTAAAGGATTACCTCTACTCCAACTTCTACTTCCACCACCGCCTCATCCGCATGACGCGCAAGGCGCACCTCGTGCTCGAGCGCATCTACCATGCGTACGTTGAAACGCCGGCCATGCTGCCGCCAGACGTGGCGCGCCAAGTGCCTGACCTCGGCCTCGAACGCGCCATAACCGACTACATCTCGGGCATGACGGACCGTTACGCGAACGAGGAGTACCGCAGGCTGTTCGACCCGCTCGCGCTCACCTGATCGCGCCTTGCGGGCAGGACGTCGTCACTGATCCATGCGCGCAACGCCAACGAGGTTGCCGCTGGCGTCGTCACGTAGCCAGGCCGCCGAGTAGCCGCCGCGCTGCACGCGCACGATCAACCACGGGCTAGTGAGCGCCTGCGTCGTGATGCTGCCAGGGCCAGGCTCCGTGAACTGCAGGTCGAGGTACAGCTCGCCCTGCTCGTCTCGCACGTCGATGACCCGCACGCCGTAACCGCCGCTCGACTTCGTGCCGAGGAACAGTGCAACGACGGTCTCGCGGCGGAAGTCCAGCTCCGGCACCGGCGGCACGCTCAGCTGACTGCCGTACGCCTGTTGCCACAGCGAGATCAGCTGCTCGCGGTTCGAGACCATGCGGTACGTGGCCGACGTGAAGCCGACGGCCTGATTGCCTTGCGCCACCACGTCCCACGCGAGCTCCTCAGGCGCCGTGGCGGCGGCGGACGAGTCGACCGCGATGTCGCGCTGCACGTAAACCCCGGTGCGGCGTTGTTCCCCGAGCCCGTCGACGGGGTGCGGCGGCAGCGAGGCGGTCGGTAGCAGCGCCAGCGCGAACGGCCCGCCGCGGGCCCTCAAGGCGCTCGCGAGGGCGTCCGCTTCCGCCGTGGTGAGTTCACCAAGGCCACGTAACAGGTTGAGGCGCGGTCGCGGCACGACGCGCTGCACCGTGCCTGCCTCGCCTTCGAGCATGAGGCGCAGGAACGACTGGCCGTCGTAATAGATGACCTCGGAGACGTTGCTGCCAACCGTAACGAGCATGTCGGTGGTGAAAGGGATGCGGCTGACGGTCACGGGCGGCACGTCAAGCGGCGCCAGCGCCTCGCGCAGGAACGGCTTGCCGTCGACCGCCAGCGTGCCAGTGACTTCGAACTGCTGAGGCGCCCTAGCGCCGGCGCCCTCCTTGGTGGTCAAAGACAGCGTCTGGCCCGCGTATACGAGCTGCGTCGGCTCGCCGTAGAAGTACGAGTAGCGCGCGTTGTCCACGCCGTAGACGTAAAGGTCGTGCATCTTGGGCGCCGTAGTTGGCGCACAACCTCCAAGGAACAACAAGGTGATGGCGACCACCGACCCGACTCGTAGCATCTGAGCCTCCTCCGCGATGCTATCACCCGGTCTTACTGAGGCGTCTGAGGGAGAAGCCGAGGCGATTTGGCCGGCGGTCGGTGGCCTTGCTATGCTCCGGCCGTGACTGACCGGCCCCGCGTGCTGATCCTGTCGGCTTCTATCGGTGGCGGTCACGTCGCCGCCGCGAACGCCCTGCAAGCTGCGTGCGCGGCCCAAGAAGTCGCCAGCACCCACGTCGACCTCCTCGAGTACACCGCAGTGCCTTTCAGGCGGCTGTACAGGCAGGCGTACTTCGACCTCGTCAGGACGGTGCCTGACCTCGTCGAGTGGGTTGGCAGGCACCTCGACCGCAGGCCAAGCGAGTTCAAGAACGTGCAGCAGCGCCTACGGGCGCGCGTCACTCGCATGTTGTCATACGAAGTTCCAGGCATCATCGACCGCTACAAGCCGGACGTAGTGGTGCACACGCACTTCCTTGGGGCCGAGATCGTCTCCGGCCGCATACGGCGCCACCGTCCACTCCCACAGGCGGAGGTCATCACCGACTTCGCCGCGCACGCCTTCTGGTTGCAGCCGGGTATCGCGCGCTACTTCGTCGCTTCTGACGACGTGCGTGCGCAACTCATGGCGGCCGGGGTCAACGACCATCGCATTCGCGTCACTGGCATCCCGATCGGCACCGCGTTCACGAACCCACCCACCCGCGCCGAGGCGCGCGCCGCGATCGGCGCGCCGCTAGACCGCGAGGTCCTGCTCCTGCTCGCTAGCGGCCTTGGAGCCGTGACGCTGAAGGGAATACTCGACCAGCTCATCGATTTCAGGTGGCCCCTCCACGTCGTCGTGGTGTGCGGCCGCAGTCCGGACCTGCTGAGCCTGGCGCGCTCGTACGTCGATCGTGTGCAGGCGCCCGTCTCCTTCTCAGTCAACGGCCTCGTCAACGACATGGCAACGCGCATGGCCGCCGCCGACATCCTCGTGAGCAAACCAGGCGGGTTGACGAGCAGCGAGGCGCTGGCGTCTGGCCTGCCGCTGATGCTCGTTAGTCCGTACCCCCTGCAGGAGGAAGTCAACGCCAACGTGCTCCTCGAGCATGGTGTGGCCGTGCGCGTCGAGCCTATCGCCACCCTCGGCCACAAGCTAAGGCGCCTACTGGAAGCGCCTGAGCGCTTAGCCGAGATGCGCGCCAACTGCGCCGAACTCGCGCGGCCTGACGCGGCGATGACGGTGGTGGCGACCATCGTCGACGAGTTGGTGCCGCGCGGGCGTGGGAGGCACGAGTAGTGAAGGGCAGCGCGTTAGCGCGGGTCGCCATCGTGATCCTCGCCCTCCTCTCTTACACGGCCTTGGCGGCCAGGACGCAGCTTGGCCCCAGCGATCCCGGTACCGGTGGCGTTGCGTACTTCGACGTCGTCGTTTACGGCAGTGAGCCGGAGGGGATCGCGGCAGCGATCGGCGCGGCCGAGGAGGGCGCGCGGACACTGCTCGTGTCGCGCGACGAGCGCGTCGGTGGCCTGTTCGTGCTCGGCGAACTCAACATGCTGGACATGCGAACCCAGCCCTTCAACTACCAGCGCGGCATCTTCGGACGCTGGTGGCGCCAGGTCGGCGCTCACGACGCCTTCGACGTGTTGACGGCAGAGCGTGCGTTCATCAGGCTCTTGGCCGAAGCAGGCGTCGAGGTGTGGCTCGGCGCAGGGCCCGTCGAGCCACGCTTCGTCGACGGCGCGTTGCGCGGCGTGACCTTGACCGACGAGGGCGTGGCCGTCAACGCCATCCAAGTGATCGACGCCAGCGCGGACGCCGACCTGGCCGCCAAGGCGGGTGCGCCGTTCGACTTCGGGTGGGAGCGCTTCGGCGTTGCCCAGCGCCAGGCAGACACCCTGGTGCTGAACGTTGCAGGCGTCGATTGGGCCGCCCTCAAGCGCGGGGTATCCGCACAGGGCAAGGCGTACGCCAGCATGCGTGACACGGTGGCGTGGGGGCACTTCGGAGGCGTGCCAGCCGCCTACGTGCCGACATCGAGCAGGACGCGCCTGCGTGGCCTCAATCTCGGACTGCAGGTAGATGGCAGCGTGCTCGTGAACGCGCTCCTCATCTACGGACTGGACCCACTCGACCCAGCCAGCCTGGCAGCGGGCCGCGTCATCGGTTTGGCTGAGGGCGAGGAGATCCTCGCCTACTTGCGCGAGCACCTGCCGGGGTTCAAGCAGGCGCGGCTGGCGGGAGCCGCCACGGAGTTGTACGTGCGCGAGTCGCGCCACCTCCTCGCGGACTGCATCCTCAGCGCAGACGACACCCTCTCGAACGTCGTGACGGCGCAGGACGTCGCAGCTGGCGGTTACCCGCTGGACGCTCAGAGCTTCACCCCGTACGATTCCGGGTTCGTGTGGGGCACGCCGGAGATCTACGGGGGACGCCTGTGCATGCTCGTTACGGCGAGTGTCGATGACCTGTGGGTCGTTGGCAGAAGCGCAGGTTACGACCCCGTCGCGTTCGCGTCCGCGCGCGTCGTGCCGTTCGGCATGGCGATGGCGGAGGCTGCCGGGGTGGCGGCCGCCACGTCAGTGCGCTTGGGTGTGCCTGCCAGCCGGGTGGCTCACGGCGAAGACCTCATCTCGCTAGTGCGCGACCGCCTGCAAGCGCGAGGCGCGCTCCTCCCGGACGTGCGCCCGCGCCCGGCAGTAGGGCCGACCAAGCACCCTGCTTACTCTGCGTTCCGCGTGCTGGTGGCTCGCGGCTTGGCCGTGGGAGGGTACGAGAACGACCCGAAACTAGACGCACCGGTCAGCGCCATCTCGTTCGCGTATCTGCTCGGCAACGTCGCGACCCGCTTCTATTACCGATCTGAGTTCAGTACGGCGTTGGCGGCCTTCGCGCTCGAGTTGACGCTGGGAGACGGCGCGACGCCCCTCACGAGCGACTTAGCCGCGCAACTACTCGCGCAAGCAGCTTGCGACCTCGGCGACTGCGCTGGCGCCAGCAACTGGGCTGACCTGATGGCAGCTGGTTTGATCGACTTCGCCTCTCCACCTGCCACGCTCACGCGCGGTGACGCTTACCGCCTGGCTGCAGCGCTAGCGCTGCTGGCCCCCGACCTCGCGCGGGCCCCGTAGCTAAACGAGTCGAGGACGGCGGCACGTTTCGTGCTAGGAGACGCGCCCGAGGCCTAGGGCCTTGCCAACCTGACCGAGAAGCATCGGCAGCAGCCCGGCGACGGCGACGAGCGTCCAGCCCCGTGCGCCTAGGAGCTCGATCGCCAGCACCTGCCGCAGTCCCGGTAAGGCTACTGCCAGCGCGACGATCAAGCTGCATGTGAGGACGGCGGCCCACACCAAGCGGTTGCGAGTCACCTGGTTGTTGACTAGTGAACTACCTGGGTCGCGCATGTTGAAGACGTGCCACACCTGCCCGAGCGCCAAGGTCAGAAACGCGACGGTAATGGCCGTGCCGCTGGTCGCCCCCGGCAGCCTGAACGCCAGCTCGAACGCGCCGAGCGTGCTGAGCGTCAGTAGCGCTCCGTAGCCGATGACGCTGCGCCAGTGGCGTGGGGCCAAGAGCGGCTCACTGGCTGGGCGTGGCGGCCGCGCGAGGATGCGCACGTCTCCCCTCCCTGCCCCGAGGGCGAGCGCGGGGAGCACGTCGGTCACCAGGTTGAGGAAGAGGATCTGCAACGGCAGCAAGGGCAGCGGGTAGCCGAGCAGCCCGGCCAGTCCTATGGTCATCACTTCACTGAGGTTGCAAGAGAGCAGGTAGAGGACGAAAGCGCGGATGTTGTCGAAGATCACGCGCCCCTCCTTGACGGCGGCCAAGATGGTGCCGAAAGCGTCGTCGAGCAACACCATGTCTGCCGCTTCGCGCGCCACCTCCGTTCCCCGCAGCCCCATCGCGACCCCGATGTCGGCGCGGCGTAACGCTGGCGCGTCGTTGACGCCGTCGCCCGTCATGGCGACGACGTGCCCCGCGCCCTGGTGCAGTGCTATGAGTTGCAACTTCTGTTCCGGCGCCACGCGTGCGAGCACGGAGGCGTTCAAGAGTTCGGCGCTACCTGCCGCGCCCGCCGCCAGCAGACGCGCGACGGCGAGACCGTCGAGCACCTCGCCCGTCACTGTCAAGCCGACTTGCTCCGCGACGCGACGAGCCGTCACTGCCTGATCGCCCGTCGCCATCACGACCCTGATGCCAGCCGCGTCAAGGCCGGCTAGCGCCGCGCTCACCTCCTTGCGCGGCGGGTCGGAGAGGCCGACGAGGCCGATGAGCGAGAGGTCTGCGTACGGCTCCGTCGGCTCGCCCGCCGCTGCCTTCTCGGCTATGGCGATGACGCGCAGGCCCCGCGCCGCCAACGCCCTGTTCTCTTCGAGCCAGTGCGTGCGCTCGCTCGTGGTGAGGTGCCTGCGTCCGCTGCCCGCCGCGACGCTCGTGGCGGCCGCGATCACCTCGCCGGGCGCGCCCTTCACCAGCACCCAAACCTCGCCCTCCCCGAGGTCGTGGGCCGTTGCCATCAGCCGGGTGACTGAGTCGAACGCCAACTGCCGTCGTTCAGGGAACCGCGCCAGCGCGGCGCCGCGCTCGATCCCGGCCTCGCGTGCCGCTAGCAGGAGCGCCACCTCTAGCGGGTCGCCAACGCCTTCGCCCTCTCGTCCCCCGACTTCCGGCAACTCCGCCGTGCAACAAAGCGCGGCGCCCGTCAGCGCTAGGTGCAGCTCAGTGGCGAGCTCCTGGCTGAGCGGCCGCGGCTGACCACCGTTAGCGGTTGACACTTCTCCGCCCGGTAGGCGCCACTCGACGACGCGCATGCGGTTCTCCGTCAACGTGCCCGTCTTGTCCGTGATGATCACGCTGGTGGCGCCAAGCGTCTCCACCGCCGAGAGGCGGTTGACCAAGGCGTTGCGGCTGGCCATGCGCCTCACCCCTTGCGCCAGGGTAAGGGAGGCGATCACCGGCAGACCCTCCGGCACCGTCGCGACTGCGAGCGCGATGGCCGTCTGCAGCAGCACCAGCCACCCCTTGCCTGACTGAAGCCCGGTGAGGGTGACCACCACCGCCACGACGACGGTCAGCCACACGAGGCGCTGGGCCAGATCGTTGAGGCGCGCCTCGAGCGGCGTGCCTTGCGGGGCTGCCCGGTCAACGAGGGCACTGATGCGGCCGAGCTCGGTAGCCATGCCTGTTGCGACTACGACGGCCTCGCCAGTCCCGCGGGTGACCGGCGTGCCCTTGTGCAGCATCGGGGTGCGCTCCGGTAGGAGGGTGGCGGAAGCGACCGGGGCGGTAGCCTTGGCGACCGGCACGGACTCGCCAGTCAGGCTCGACTCGTCGACCTCCAACCGGCTCGCCTTGATCACGCGCGCGTCCGCCCCCACGACGTCGCCGGCCTCGACCACGAGGATGTCGCCCGGCACTAGGTCGTCCGCTTCGATCGTAGCGAGGTGGCCGCCGCGCCTGACGCGCACGTGCGACACTCCGAGCCGCCTGAGCGCCTCGACGGAGCGAGCCGCGCGCAGCTCGGTGACGAAGCCGATGCCGGCGTTGAGTGCGAGCACGACCAGGATGGCGACGGCCTCAGCCCACTGACCGAACAGCGCCGAGAGCCCAGCCGCCCCTCCCAACAACAACGTCAGCACGCCCTTGAACTGGTTGAGGAGCACCGTCCACCAGGCCGGGCCGTGCTTGAACTCGAGCGTGTTGGGTCCGTACTCGCTGAGGCGCCCTTCGACCTCCGCGGGGCTCAGGCCTTCGGCTTGGTCGACGCGCCACGTCTGGAGGAGCTCAGCTGCCTCGACCGCCCACGGGCTTAAGGCGCGCGCTTCGGTTGCGTTGGGGTGGCCCAGTGATCCAGGTACCATCGCAACTTCAGACTAACGGCGCCTCCCGCGCGGGGCTAGGGTCTTCTTCCCCTCACCCACGGCCCGGGTCCGGTGCGACCTGCAAGGACGCCACGAACTGCTTGGCCGTGCGTCCGGAGTAGCCGTTGTTCCACTCAGCGAAGCGCAGCGCCCGCTCCTCGAGGTCTTGGGCCAACGAGATGCCCTTGGCGCTCGCGAGGGAACGGACCATCTTCAGGTATTGCCGTTGATCTGCTGCCGGGAACGTGATGACGAGCCCGAAACGGTCGGCTAGCGCTAGCCGCTCCTGGTGGGTGTCCCAAGCGTGAACGTCGTCGTCGAGGGGGTCTGGGCGGTCGCTGAGGCGCTCGCGCACTAGGTGCCTGCGGTTGGAGGTGGCGTACACGACCGTGTTGTCTGGCCGCCGCCTCACGCCGCCCTCGAGGAGGCTCTTGAGTGGCCGGTACTCCTGGTCGCCACCACCGAACGAGAGGTCGTCGACGAACAGCACGAACTTGAGAGGCTGCGGCCTCAACTCCTCGAGGAGGAGCGGCAGCTCCTCTAGCGCGCCTACGGGCACCTCCACCAAGCGGAGGCCGCCGCTGGCGTAACGCTGCGCCAAGCCGCGCACGGCGGTCGACTTGCCGCTACCGCGCGCGCCGTAAGCGAGGACATCGTTCGCTTGCTTGCCTAGCAGCAGCGCCTCCGTGTTCTGCGCCAAGCGCTCGAGCGGGTCATCTAAGTCGACGAGCTCCTCCCACGCCGGCGTGTCCGGGTAGCGCACGGGCTCCAGTCGACCGCCGCGCCACGTCAGCACGGGGTAGAGCGCAGCCGGTCCGTTGCCTACGGTCCTCAAGAGCTCGAGGAACACGCTCGAAACGCCGTCTGCGTCGGCGGTCGATAGCGCAGAGGCGAGCTTGGCCACGCGCTCGGCCGCACCGGCGCTCAGGCACGGTTCGGCCAGGCCCGTCAGGACGATCGGGTGCTTGGTCGACGCGACCCCGTCGACGGGTTGGTTCACGCGCCTCAGAAGCTCACCCAAGCGCCACAGTTCGGCCCGTAGTAGCGTGCGCAGTCCGTCTGGCACGCGGCCCGTCGCGTAGGTGCTCAGGACGGAGCGGTTACTGAGGATGGTGTGTGCCATGGCGGAGGCCGGGTCCGGGTACCCAGCGGCAGCGAGCGCTACGGGTAAGTCGGCGCTGGACGCACTCGCCTCTCGCCTGGCCATGAAGGGTCCCCACCAGTCTGCTTGGGATAGGGCCGGGAAGAGCGAGCGAGCTGGCGTCGTCATGCCGGTGAGGGTACCGTGCCGCCGCGGCAGATGAAGCCGCTAGCGATGAGTTCGGTCATGGCTCGCTCGCCGACTTGGATGGCGAGGGGCGACTTGTGGAAGTCCCACCACGCCATGTGAGGATCTAGCCGCAGCAGCGTAGCCGCGGCCGGTGCTTGCAGTGCGTGGCTGTACGAGCCCAATGAGATCGCCAAGCCCCGATAGATCTGACCTAGCGGCCCGTGGGGTTCGACGCGCGCCCCGCGGCGCAGGAAAGCTTGCCCTACGCGCGAGGCGTTGAAGCGCCTGATGGCCCTGACCACGCCGGAGCGCCGCACGTCGACACCTGCGTGCACGCCTAGCCTGGCGACACCGTTGGCGACAGGCAGGCTCGAGAACGGCACCGGTTCGACGAAGCCGCCGTCGATCAACCAGCGTCCGCCGGCCTTCACCGGGGCGAAGAGGCCTGGCAGTGCGCAGCTGGCGCGCACGGCGTCGGCGATGTTGCCGGAATCGACGCGCACTAGCTCGCCAGTAGCGAGGTCGGTCGTGGCGATGACGAGCGGCACCTGCACGTCAGCGAAAGTGGCGCCGAGGAAGTACTTGCGGTCAAGCCAGTCGCGCAAGCGGCGGCCGTTGATCAGGGCGCCATGATGCAGACCGAAGTCGAGTCCCTGGCGCCAGACCTCCGCCATGTCCTGATCGCGCACGATGCGCTCCACCTCGAGGGCGTTGCCCGTGAGGGCGTAGAGCGCCGCGATGATGGCTCCGAACGACGTGCCGCCGAGCATGACGGGCGGCGCTCCGTTGGCGTCGAGCGCCTTGAGGACGCCGACGTGCACGAGGCCACGCGCCGTACCGCCCCCGAGGGCGACGGCTACGCGCATGCCCGCTGTCTCGAGCCGTTGCATGGGTCGATGTTACAACCGGCTACCGGCCTGGCGGCGGACGGGGGCGGAGCGAGCCCGATGGTAGACTCCCCGCGAGATGTCGGCTCTTTACCAACGGGCACGGCCGGTCACGTTCGACGAGGTCGTGGGGCAGGACCACGTCAAGGACGTCCTGACTTCCGCCATCAGGCGCGGGCGAGTCGGGCACGCTTACCTATTCTCTGGGCCGCGCGGGGTTGGTAAGACGACCAGCGCGCGACTCCTCGCCATGGCCGTCAACTGTGAGGCCCCCGCCGAGAAACGCCCGTGCGGTGTCTGCGAGTCGTGCCGCCTCGTCCAGGCCGGTTCGCACCCGGACGTCATCGAGCTTGACGCGGCTTCCAACAACTCCGTCGAGGACGTGCGCGACTTGCGCGAACACGCCATGCTCGCGAGCATGCGCGGCGGCACGCGCGTCTGGATCCTCGACGAGGCGCACATGCTCAGCAAAGCCGCAGCTAACGCCCTGCTCAAGACGCTCGAGGAACCGCCGCCAGGCCTGATGTTCATCCTCGCGACGACTGAACCGGAGCGCCTGCCGCCGACGGTGCTCTCGCGCTGCCAGCACTTCCGCTTCCGGCGCTTGACTGACGGCGAGATCGTCGGGAAACTCGCGCGGCTCGCGGAGGGCGCTGGCGTGGCCGCAGAGGCGCCCGCCCTCGACCTAGTGGCGCGCAGTGCGGACGGCGGCATGCGCGATGCAGAGTCGCTCCTCGATCGCCTCCTAGCCACCGGCGAGCCTGTGACGCTGCAACACACGGAGGACGCGCTCGGACTACCACCTCACGAGCGGCTGCTTGCCATGGCGGCAGCCTTGGCTACCGGCGACCTGACTGGTCTCCTCGAGCAGGCGGGCAGCCTCTACCGGGCGGGTTTCGCGCCGCGCACCCTCGCCGAGCAGTTGGCGCGCACCTTGCGGACGGCGCTGCACGCCCAACTAGCTGGAGAGTCTCAGCTCGCGCTCACGGACACGGAACTACTGCGACTACTCCACGCGCTCGATGACGAGCAGGAGCGCTTCATCAGGCACGACGACCTCTACTCACTCGAGGTAGCTCTCATCAAGGCGCGCAACGCGCTTAGCGGCAACGTGCCCGCCGCGTTCACAGCGCCAGCCGCGGCCACGCATGAAGCTCAGCAGACCGCGGCACCGAAGCGTGCGGAGCCCAAGAAGGTCGAGGGCCCGAGCGCGGCGCCCCGTGACGTCGGGGAGAGGGATAAGCCAGCGGAGCCAGCCGTCGAGGCAGCGCCCGCCGTCGAGGCGCCGCCCATGGCGGGCGCCCCGGCCGGCGCCTTCTCGTGGCATGCCGTGAGGAGCCGCGCCGACGTGCGCCTCAAGGCCTTCCTCGCCCCAGCACGCGTTGAGCAAGCAGACACGGTCATCCGCGTGATCTTCCCCGCAGAGA
>JACDJB010002348.1_pt1 | contig 13837 bp, 12 predicted proteins | sample 7454121 | NCBI WGS metagenome assembly JACDJB01 (sample SAMN14253290, study PRJNA609438) | sludge metagenome | isolation source: sludge after 25d culture with pyrite | collected 2018-12-20 | reverse complement strand
GGGCCTGGTGGTAGCCGGCAGCGGCGTTGGGTACAACGATGCTGCTTACAACAGAGGCGCTCCATCTGCGCGGCGAGCCGACCCATCTCTGTTGTTTCGTCTGGCCGGCGTAGCTGCCGCTGTCTTTGGCTTCAGCCTCAGCGCCGCCCTGCCGCGTTCGGCCCTGCTTTGGCTGGCGTCGGTCTTGCTGCTTTATCTTCTCGCCTTCCTGCTTAGCGGTGTATCAAATGCCCGGCGCGACCTGCCTGCGTTTCTGACGCCGGTGGTCACGCTGCTGCCGGCGCTGGCGCTCAATCGCTTCAGTGGGGCGCAGGCCTGGCTTGCCTACACCTGGCTTCTCGTCTGGCTGCTTGCGCAGTGCGTGCTTATCCAATCTCCGACTGGGTGGCGCCGCGCACTCCCTTCCCGGAAGCTTGGGCTGCTTGCCGCCGGGCTGGTTCTGGCCATCCTGCTCAGTCTGCCGGTCTACGGCGACATCGCCTTCAAAAGCGCGCTCCTGAATCGCGGCGTCAGCCTCACTCCTGCCCGCCGAATTTACATGGCTCGCGCCCTACTGCTCAGTCCCTACGACCATGTTCTGGCGGCCGGCATTGCCCCAACCGAGAGCGAGATTCTCGCCCCCGACACGCCCCTGGACGATCCACAGTCCCAGGTAGTCGCCGGGCTGTACGAAGGCGCCATTGCCAGCCAGCCGCTGGCGCCCGAAGCCCTGGCTGCTTACGCCGAGTGGCTTCGCCAGCGGGTTGGACCGGCGGCGATGCAAAAGGCCCGGTCGCGATTTGAGCAGGCGCTGGTATTGTCGCCCAATGATATCGAGTCGCGCAACCGTCTGGCTCTACTCAAGGCGGCGGCCGGCGATGCCAGTGGCGCCCGGTCCGACCTGGAGAGGTTACTCGCGCTCGATCCGTACTACGGCCCCACCTATATTCACCTCGCCTCGTTGTATCAGCAGGCCGGTGAGATTGACGCGGCCCGCGATCTGTTGGTTGGAGGTCAGGAGCAGGTGCCCTGGTGGGATGAGCTCCCTCGCGCTCTGGCCGATCTGGATTCGTTGAAGTCAACGGGTTCGTAAGGACGGGCGATATGGTCAGAGAGGGTGGTGAGTTTGGAGACCCTTCGGCTTCGCCCAGGACGGGCCAAACCTTTAGGGATAGGGCGCCGATGGTCACAGTCGCCGTCCCTCTGCTGGATGAGAGCCTGCGGTTACCCGGCCTGCTGGAGGCCATCCTGGCCCAGGACTATCCCGCAGACCGTATGCGGGTGATGCTGGTCGATGGCGGCTCGCAGGATGGAACCCGCGAACTGGCGCTGGAAGCTTCGCAGCGCTACGCATTCATTGGCGTCGTCGACAATCCGCGACGGGTGGCGGCAGCGGGGTTGAATTGCGCATTGAGCCAGGCGGAGGGTGAAATCTTCCTGCGTCTGGATGCCCGCACGCGCCCAGCGCCTGACTACGTGGGCGCTTGCGTGCGAGCGCTGGGCGGGCGGCGGGTGCCGGGGCCATCGGCTGCGCCTCTGACGGGGCCATCGGTTGCGCCTCTGGCGGGCGTGGGGGGGCCGCAGGTGGCAGCGGGGGCCTCTCCTGCCGGCTGCATCCACGCCCTGGCCCTGAATCATCCCTTTGGCGCCGGCGGCCCTAGCTATCGTCGCGCTTCGAAGCCAACCCTGAGCGACACCATTTATCTGGGTGCCTACGCCGTTGCCTGGCTGCGGCGCGCCGGCGGTTGGGACGAAGCCTTCGCCTACAACGAGGATTACGAACTGAACACGCGACTGCGAGAGGCAGGCGGTGTGCTGCTCGTCGATCCCGCCATTCATGCCGACTACCTGGCCCGCGATAGCCTGGCGTCGCTGGCCGGACAGTATTTTCACTATGGCCGCTGGCGCACGCTCACGATCCGGCGGCATCGTGGCGCATGGCGTTGGCGGCACCTGGCGCCGGCGCTGCTGACGGCGGTCCTGTTCGTGGCCCTTCTGCTGGCGCCCTGGACGGCATGGCCCCTGTTCTTGCTGGCGGGCGTTTACCTGGGGTTGGATGTGGCTGCATGTTTGCAGATCGCGCTGAGCCCGGGGCTGGTGAACTCCTATTCGTGGGCGGGTGGCGGGCAGTCGAGTACGACTGCTCGGCGGGTGGCGGGCAGTCGAGTACGACTGCTCGGCGGGTGGCAGGCCCTTCCTCGTCTGCTCTTTGTTTTCCCGCTCCTACACCTGTCCTGGGGGGCCGGGTTCTGGCTGGGGGTGCTTCGCCGTCCGGCCGTGGGTGGCGAGTTGTCGTAAGGCCATCGCCCGTTTCCTGCGCAATGCGCGCACGCTTATAATGTTCTCCAACATCCTTCCTTCCAACCTCGTCACGAAGACCACCCAAAGTAACATTCGTATGACTTCGACAATCACCCCCTCCCCACTTTCCGACCTCATCGCCCAAGCGCGTGCCGTCCAGTCCAAGCTCGATAAGCTGTGGGCTGATGAAGGCGTCGACCAGTTGCAGATCTTCCTCGATCCGGGAACGGCTGCAGTCCTGGCCGAGATCAAGCAGCTGAGCATGAGCTTCATCCAGCACGTGGCCCGCCTGGATTCCTGATGCCCAACGCAGGCCAGCGCCAGCATTCGCGCTTGCCGCCTGAACGAGCCCCCTTGTAGACGGACACACCCATGTTTGCTGATGAAGCCAAGATATACGTGAAGGCAGGCGATGGCGGCAATGGCATCGTCGCCTTCCGCCGCGAGAAATTCGTTCCGCGCGGCGGACCGGCCGGCGGCAACGGCGGCAGAGGCGGCGACGTCTACCTGGTTGCCAGCCCGCATCACAATACGCTTGGTCACTTTCGCCTGGGCGTACACTTCAAGGGTGAACGTGGCGCACACGGCGGCGGCTCGAACAAACAAGGCGCGCAGGGGGCTGACTACGATGTGCCTGTGCCTGTCGGCACAGTGGTCAGGGACGCGGACACAGGCGAGTTGTTGGGCGAGTTGTTGGCGCCGGGCGACCGCCTGCTGGTTGCGAATGGCGGGCGCGGCGGGCGCGGCAACGCCGTCTTTAAGTCGCCAACTCACCAGGCGCCCAAGTTTGCCGAAAACGGCGAGCCAGGGGAGGAGCGGTGGCTACAACTGGAATTGAAGTTGATTGCCGACATCGGTATCCTTGGCATACCGAACGCCGGCAAAAGTACGTTGCTGGCGTCTCTGACCCGCGCCCGGCCCAAGATTGCTGACTATCCCTTTACGACCCTGGAGCCGAACCTGGGTGTGACCTTGGTTGGGGACAACCGCACCGGCGTGGAGATCGTGTTGGCGGACATTCCCGGCCTGATCGAGGGCGCCCACACCGGCGCTGGCCTGGGTCTCTCGTTTTTGCGCCATATCGAGCGCACACGGCTGCTCATCCACGTTCTGAATGGCCTCAGTCCTGACCCACTAGGCGATTTCGAGGTCATCAATCAGGAGTTGGAACTCTTCAAGCCTCACCTGGTCGACAAACCGCAGATCGTTGCCTTCAACAAGATGGACCTGCCCGAGGTGCGTGAGCGCTGGCCGGCGATTCGGACTGCTCTTCGCCAGCGGGATGTGGAGGCCCTGGCCATCAGCGCTGCCACCGGCGAGAATGTCCAGCCCCTGATCCAGCGCGCGGCTGCCTTGCTGGCCGAGTTGCCTCCTCCGGCGCCGTTGGAGGAGGTTCGCCCGGTCCTGAGACCACTAGATGAGGACGCGTTCAGCATCGAGCGCGAGGATGGCGTTTGGGTGGTCAGCGGAAAACGTATCGAGCGCACGGCGGCAATGACCAACTGGAACTATTACGAGGCAATCGCCCGTTTTCAGCGGATTCTGGAGGCGATGGGCATCCGTCAGGCATTGCAGCAGGCGGGCGTGCGCGAGGGCGACACCGTCCTGATCGGTGATGTCGAGCTCGAGTGGAGCAATGATTATCGTTACGATGCGTAGCTTTGCCAGAGACCCTGAGGGTTTTCAGAACCCTGAGGGTCTTCGCCACTTTCGGAGGCGCCAAAGATGGACCTTTACCTAAGCGACGAATACATCATGATTCGCGATGCAGCCCGCGATTTTGCGACCCGCGAGATCGCCCCTGTTGCCGAGCACTACGACCAAACCGGTGAATTCCCGATGCCCATTGTCAAGCGCATGGGGGAGCTTGGGCTGATGGGAATCGAAGTCCCGGAGGACTACGGCGGCGCCGGCATGGACGCTGTTGCCTATGTACTGGCGATGGAGGAAATCGCCAAGGCCGATGTGGCTACATCGACGATCATGTCGGTGAACAATTCGCTGTATTGTCATGGCATCCTCACTTTTGGCAGCGAGGAACAGAAGAAGACCTGGGTCACCCCCATTGCCAGCGGCCGCCAGATCGGGGCTTATGCCCTGACCGAGCCGATGTCAGGCTCTGACGCCGGCACGATGCGCACCCGCGCCGAATTGAGCGCCGATGGCAGCTACTATGTGATCGACGGTCGCAAATCATGGATTACCTCTGGTCCGGTTGCAGATCGGCTGGTGTTGTTCGCCAAGACCGACCCTGACACCAACCCCAAGCACAAGGGCATCTCGGCTTTCTTGATCGACACCCGTTTGCCGGGCTTTGTGCGCGGCAAAGTGGAGCCGAAACTGGGTATCCGCGCTTCGGCCACCTGCGAGGTCATCTTCGAGGAATACAAGTGCCCGGTCGAAAACTGCCTCGGCAAGCCAGGCGATGGCTTTCGCATTGCCATGACGGTGTTGGATGCCGGCCGAATCGGCATTGCCGCCCAGTCCCTGGGCGTAGCTGAAGCCGCCTACGCGGCCAGCCTGGAGTATGCCCGCCAGCGGGAAGCGTTCGGCCAGCCCATCGGCAGCTTCCAGATGATCCAGCAGAAGATCGCCGATATGAAGACGCGGATCGAGGCCAGCCGTCTGCTCATCTATCAGGCGGCGCTGGCCAAGATGGCCGCAAAGAAGAGCGGCGGGCGATACTCAACAGAGGCAGCCATGGCGAAGCTCTTCGCCTCCGAAACGGCCATGTTTGTCACCCATCAGGCCGTGCAGATTCACGGCGGCATGGGCTATTCCAAAGAACTGCCGATAGAGCGTTACTTCCGTGACGCCAAGATCACCGAGATCTACGAAGGCACAAGCGAAATCCAACGGATGGTCATCGCTCGCAATGAACTTGGGCTGAGGTGAATCATGCGCGCCATCATTTTCCGCCAACATAGTGCCGAATTCAACTACGAACTTGTCGACGACCTGCCGGCGCCGGCGCCTGGCCCGGAAGACGTACTGATCCGCGTTCACTACTCGGCGCTGAACCGGCTGGATGACTTTGTGCGGCGCGGCTGGAAGGGGCTGACTCTGCAGATGCCGCACGTGCCCGGCTCTGACTTCGCCGGCGAGATTGCCGCTGTGGGGGAGGCAGTGAGCGACTGGCACGTTGGACAGCGTGTTACCGGCAATCCCACGCTCTTTTGCGGGCGCTGCCGTTACTGCCTGCGCGGGGATCATCATCTGTGCCTGAATTTTGGCATCCTTGGCGAACACGTGGCCGGGGCCTGCGCCGAGTATGTGCGCGTGCCAGCGCGTAATCTCCTGGCCGTGCCCGATGGCTTTGACCTCAAGTTTGCCGCTGCTGCCAGCCTGGTGTATCTGACCGCCTGGCGCAGTCTGATCGAGGATGGCGGGCTGCGGCCTGGGGAAACAGTGCTGGTCGTTGGCGCTGGTGGAGGCGTCAATATCGCTTCGGTCCAGATCGCCAGATTGGCCGGGGCGGTGGTCTGGGTCGTTGCCGGCGATGCGGGCAAAGCGCAGAAGATGCGCGATCTCGGCGCTGATTGGGTGCATGACCGTTCTGCCGATCCCGACTGGGGTCGGGCTGTCTGGCAGAGGTCGGGAAGGCAGGGCGTAGATGTTGTGGTTGACAACGTCGGCGCCGCCACCTGGGATGGCAGCCTGCGCTGCCTGGGCCGGCAGGGCCGGCTGTTGACTGTGGGCGGCACGACCGGCTATAAGGCCGACACGGCGGTCAACCTGATCTTTGGCCGCCAATTGCGTATCATCGGCAGCACGATGGGCAACATGGAAGACTGCCGTAAGGTCGCTGATCTCATTTTCAGCGGTAGGATCGATCCTGTCATCGATCATGTCTATCCTCTGGCTGCTTATCCTGAGGCATTGCGCCGCATGCTGGCAGACGAGCATTTTGGCAAGATCCTGATCGGCATCGACTGATCCTATGTCCGCTTACTTTGCTGCCTTGGGCGCCAGCGTCCGGCCTGTACGCAGGCTGCGATCCGACCGGTTGTGGGAAGTCGATGCCTTGCGGGGGGTGGCCATCGTTATGATGGTCATTTATCATTTGCTATGGGATCTGAAGGCGCTTGGTGGGTATGAAATCGACGTCTACACCGGCTTCTGGCACTACTTCCAACTTACAACCGCCTCGTTGTTTACGGGTCTGGTTGGCGTCAGTCTGGCGCTGCGTTATCAGGCAATGCGGGCCCAAGGGACGCTTCGCTATGGGCCGTTCTTTTGGCGCGGCGCTGTGATATTTGGGTGGGGTCTCGTCGTGGGCATTGTCACCTATCTGTTCAACCCAGGCATGTATGTACGGTGGGGGATTTTGCACCTGATCGGTTTCTCCATCCTTGTCTCCTGGCCCTTCCTGCGTTTTCGTTGGCTCAATCTGATCCTGGCGGTTGCGTTGTTGCTGGCAGGTGAGGCCATCATGTTGGTTGGGTTCAACAGCGCCTGGCTGGACTGGCTTGGCCTTGATGCGTCGCCCCGTCAGGCCTTTGACTATTTTCCCATCATTCCCTGGCTGGCTTTGCCGCTGATCGGTATCTTCCTGGGCAATCTCGTGTACGTTAACGGCAGGCGGCGATTCAAGTTGCCGGAGATCGGCGGATGGGCCCCTGTCCGGTTGTTACGACTTATGGGCCAGAATTCGCTGCTTATCTACCTACTCCACCAGCCGATCTTGCTGACGACCCTCACAATCCTGGGCGTGATCTCTCCTCTCTGACCTCATGACGCGGCGCGCCATGCGTTGCACCGTTTGTTCAGACAAGCTATAATTGGCTTTGTGCTAAACTGCACGATAGATGATCAGGGGCGATGGTCGTAGGACCGATCGTTCGTCCGCATCTTCGTCGCCTTCCTCCGCTACCACTCAAGAAGCGCGGTATGAGCAATCGAGAACGAATCGAACAACTGCGCCAGATGCGCGCCCAATCACAGATGGGAGGCGGCGAGGATCGTATCCGCCGCCAGCATCAGCAGGGTAAGAATACTGCCCGCGAAAGGTTGGAACTCCTTGTTGACAAAGGGTCCTTCCGCGAACTAGATCCCTTCGTCACCCATCGTAGCTACGACTTTGGATTGGAAAAGAGCAAGCCCCTGGGAGACGGTGTCATCACGGGCTATGGCACCATCGACGGCCGCCTGGTGTATGTCTATTCTCAGGACTTCACCGTCGTTGGCGGTTCGCTTTCCGAGACGCATGCTGAGAAGATCTGCAAGGTGATGGAAATGGCGCTGCGCAACGGCGCCCCGGTGATCGGTCTCAACGATTCCGGAGGGGCAAGAATCCAGGAAGGCGTGGTCTCGTTGGGAGGTTACGCCGAGATCTTCTTGCGCAATACCCTGGCCTCCGGCGTTGTACCTCAGCTTTCTGTGATCATGGGGCCTTGCGCTGGTGGGGCGGTCTATTCGCCTGCCATCACCGATTTCATTTGCATGGTCAAGGATACTTCCCATATGTTCGTGACCGGCCCGGAAGTCGTAAAGACGGTCACACATGAGGACGTCACCATGGAGGAGCTGGGTGGGGCCATCACGCATGCGAGCAAGAGCGGGGTAGCTCATTTTGTGGCTGATCGGGAAGAGGACGCGATGTTCCTGATCCAGCAGTTGATGTCCTACCTGCCGCAGAACAACCTGGAAGACCCTCCCTATCACCCGAACACGGACGACCCTACGCGGCAGGATGCCGACCTGGATGAGATCATCCCCGATCATCCGAACAAACCCTATGACATGCATGAGATCATCCGGCGGGTTGTGGATGAGGGGCGTTTCCTTGAAGTTCACCAGTACTACGCCCAAAACCTGCTGGTGGGATTTGCCCGGTTAGGTGGGAGGAGTGTTGGCATTGTGGCGCAGCAGCCATCGGTGTTGGCCGGTGTGCTGGATATCGACGCCTCGATCAAGGGTGGGCGCTTTGTACGCTTCTGTGATTGTTTCAACATCCCCATCATCACGTTCGAAGATGTGCCGGGTTTCATGCCCGGCGTGGCGCAGGAACACGGCGGCATCATACGGAACGGCGCCCAGTTGTTGTATGCCTACTGCGAAGCGACGGTGCCCAAAATCACGGTCATTACCCGTAAGGCATACGGCGGCGCCTACTGTGTGATGAACTCCAAGCATATCCGCGGCGACCTTGTCCTGGCATGGCCAAGCGCCGAAATCGCTGTCATGGGGCCAGAGGGAGCGATCAATATCCTCTATCGCCGTCAACTGGCCGAGGCGGCCGACCCTGTGGCTGAACGCATCCGCCTGGTGGCCGAGTATCGCGAAAAGTTCGCTAATCCTTATGTGGCAGCTTCGCGCGGCTACGTGGATGACGTCATTGAACCGCATGAAACCCGCCCCCGCCTGATCAATGCCCTGGAAATGTTGCGTAACAAGCGTGATACGAATCCATGGAAGAAGCATGGGAATATTCCGCTGTGAAACTCACCTTTCGACTTCCATCCGAGAGTTTCTCTCGTTATGAGCACGGCGTCATCGGCCTTGCGACGATGCTTGACGTGTTTATCAAGGGCGATCTGTTGATGGCTGCCGCTATCGACGATCCATCTGGCTGGTACGTACGTGTTCCGTCGTCCGAATCGCGAGAGCTGCATCCGCTTGGTCTTGCTTTCTATGCATTCAGCGGCGAGGTGCAAGAGACGCATGTCGAGCAGCATGGTCTGGAAATCTATTATGATGTCCTGCTGGATTGCGGTGTGCCCATCAGCTTATTGCTGACCGACCCCGATGCCAGACCCGGACAGGGCGATCTGGGCAAGCACGTCCCCGACCCTGGCGCCTGGTTGCAGGGGGTAGCCTGCCTCGGCCTTGATTGGGGCGACCAGGAAGTCCTGCCGGTCGGACACAGCTTTGCCGCCACCGTCTCAGGCATCGACCGGCTTGTGCTTCGTTCCGGTCCTGGCTTTGGCAGCCTGCGCGCTGAAGTCGATCTGCCGCTCACGCCGTTCGCCCCTGACCAGATCTACCTAACCCTGCGCCTACACGACCAAGGAATTGGCGGTCGAGTACGACCGCTTGGCGGTTGATATGTTCAAGAAAGTCCTTATTGCCAATCGCGGCGAAATTGCAGTGCGGATCATCCGTGCCTGCCAGGAGCGCGGGATCAAGACCGTGGCCGTCTATTCTGACGCGGACCGTACGGCCCTCCATGTGCGCTATGCCGATGAGGCCTATCATATCGGCCCGTCTGCCGCACGCGACAGCTATCTGCGCATCGATAAGCTGATTGACGTGGCCCGGCACGCCGGCGCTGACGCCCTCCACCCAGGCTACGGATTCCTGGCCGAGAACGCAGCCTTGGCGGCTGCCGTGCGCGACGCCGGCCTGACCTTTATTGGCCCCTCGCCCGAGGCCATAGAACAGATGGGCGATAAGGTGACAGCGCGCACGACCGTGGCCAGGGTCGGTGTGCCTCTGGTGCCTGGCACGCCGCGCGATCTCCATGACGACGATCTTCTTGCCGCAGCCGAACGCCTGGGCTATCCTGTGCTGGTGAAAGCCAGCGCCGGCGGCGGCGGCAAGGGCATGCGCCTGGTGCGGCAGCCAGATGAACTGTTGGGGGCGTTGAGCGCAGCTCGCCGCGAAGCGTTGGCGGCGTTTGGCAACGACAGCATCTATCTGGAAAAGGCCATCGAGGGGGCGCGGCATGTCGAAATCCAGGTTCTGGCCGATTCACATGGCAACGCCATCTATCTGGGCGAGCGCGAGTGTTCGATCCAGCGGCGGCACCAGAAGCTGGTAGAGGAAGCGCCATCGGTGGCGGTGGATGAGGCGCTGCGGTCGAAGATGGGCGCAGTTGCGGTTGCGGCGGCGCTGGCAGTCAATTACACCTCTGCCGGCACGATCGAATTCCTGGTGGACAAGGATGGCAACTTCTACTTCCTGGAGATGAACACACGCCTCCAAGTTGAGCATCCCGTGACCGAGATGGTGACGGGCGTCGACATCGTGAAAGAGATGATTTCCATCGCCGATGGTCGCCGCTTGCGCTATAAGCAGGAGGACATCAGGATCAAGGGGTGGTCCATCGAGTGCCGCATCACTGCCGAAGACCCGGACAACAACTTCATGCCTTCTGGCGGGAGCATCCTTGCCTTGCGCGAGCCAACCGGCCCCGGCATTCGTGTTGAGTCGGCCTTGTATGAGGGGATGGAGGTGTCATTGTTCTACGACCCCATGATTGCCAAGCTCATCGTCTGGGGCGAGACCCGCGCCGAAGCCATCCTGCGTATGCGGCGGGCGTTGAGCGAGTACCGCATTGCCGGTATCAAAACCTCGCTTCCTTTCCACATGGGTCTGATGGATTCACCTCGCTTCCAATGGGGTCAATTCGACACCAAGTTTCTGGACAGCTATTCGGCGACCTGGACGCAGGCCCAGGCCGAAGAGGAGCGCTTGGCGGCGCTGGTGGGAGCGATGCTGGCTCATGAGCGCGGCTTACGGGCCATTGCCATCTCGCATGGCGCCGAACAGGGTGCTGCCAGCGCCTGGCGTCGGTCGGCTTTGCTCACCGGTATGCGGGCTATGATCTGAATTTCAAGGGTCGAAGCGTCATGAAATACCAATCCCAGATCAACAACAATACCTATGCCGTCGAGATCGACGCCGAAGGCCAGATCCTCTTCGACGGCGAGCGGATCAACGCCAATCTTCTGCAAGTGGGCGCTTTGGGGCTCTATTCACTTCTGATCGACAGCCGGTCGATGGAACTGGTTGTGGAGGAAACGCGGCAGGGTTATCGCGTCACTTTTGGCAGCCATACATTCGATGTGCAGGTGGCTGATGAGCGCCAGCTGAAGCTCGCTGGCAGGCGCGGTGATCTCGACGCTGCCGGCGGCGAGATTCAGGTCAAAGCGCCCATCCCTGGACTGGTGGTGCGCGTCCTTGTCCGCACCGGCGACGCCATCAAGTCCGGACAGCCGCTCGTCATTCTGGAGGCCATGAAGATGGAAAATGAGTTGCGGGCGGTGCGCGAAGGCACAGTCGGCGACGTTCGGGTCAAGCCGGGTGAGCGCGTCGAGCAAGGGGCGGTCTTGCTTGTTATTCACTGAACATTCCAATCTCCGACCATGTCCAATCTTCCTCTTTCGCAAATCGCTGCTGCCTGGGATTCTGATGCAGTGCAGCCCGTGCTTCGACGCTCGCCCGAACGCAAGACCCCATTCGAGACTTCCTCTGGCATCCCGGTGGATCGACTGTATCTACCTGAGGATGAACTTGCCGGGGACTACAGCGATCAGCTCGGATTTCCCGGTGATTTCCCCTTCACGCGCGGGGTGCAGCCGACGATGTATCGAGGTCGCTTTTGGACCATGCGCCAGTATGCCGGTTTTGGCACCGCCGCCGAAAGCAACGAGCGCTACAAGTATCTGATCGCCCAGGGGCAGACGGGTCTTTCGGTGGCCTTCGACCTGCCCACCCAGATCGGCTATGACGCCGACGATCCCATGGCCTATGGCGAAGTTGGCAAGGTTGGCGTCGCCATTTCCTCGCTGGCCGACATGGAGACCCTGCTCGATGGAATTCCGCTGGACAAGGTCTCGGTGTCGATGACGATCAACGCTCCGGCAGCCATCTTGCTGGCGATGGTGATCGGTGTCGCCAAAAAGCAGGGCGTGCCCGAAGCGGATCTGCGGGGAACGGTGCAAAACGATATCCTCAAGGAGTATATCGCCCGCGGCACCTACATTTATCCTCCCCAGCACTCGATGCGTCTGATCACCGATCTCTTCCGCTATTGCGGCCAGCGCGTGCCGAAGTGGAACACCATCAGCATTAGTGGCTATCACATTCGCGAAGCCGGCAGCACGGCTGTGCAGGAAGTCGCGTTCACGCTGGCCGATGGCATGGCGTATGTGCGGGCGGCGATAGAGGCAGGGCTGGATATCGATGATTTCGCCGGTCAGCTAAGCTTCTTCTTCAACGCGCATAACAACTTCTTCGAGGAAGTGGCCAAGTACCGGGCTGCCCGGCGTTTGTGGGCGCGGATCATGCGCGATCGTTTTGGCGCCAAGGACCCACGTTCCTGGAGCTTGCGTTTTCACACCCAGACTGGCGGCTCGACCCTGACCGCGCAGCAAGCCGAGAACAACATCGTGCGGGTGACGTTGCAGGCGCTGGCGGCGGTGTTGGGCGGTACCCAGAGCTTGCATACTAACTCGATGGATGAGGCGCTCGCCCTGCCAACCGAGAAGGCCGTGCAGATTGCCTTGCGCACGCAGCAGATTATCGCCTATGAGTCGGGCGTCGCCGACACGGTCGATCCGCTGGCGGGTTCTTATTTCATCGAACGCCTAACTGATGAGATCGAAAGCCGCGCCTCCGCCTATATCGATCGCATCGAGGCGATGGGCGGTGCGGTACGGGCAATCGAAGAGGGGTTTGTCCAACGCGAAATACAGGACGCCGCCTATCGCGCTCAGCAGGGTATCGAGTCCAACCGCGAGAGTGTCGTGGGTGTCAATCGCTTTCAGGTGCAGGAAAGCCAGGAGCGCGATCTGTTGCGCGTGGATGAGAGGGTGCAGGCCGAGCAGATCGCACGCGTCCAGGCCGTGCGGAGTCGTCGCGATCCTGCGGCCGCAGCCGACTGGCTTGACCGCATTGCCGCCGCTGCCCGCGATCCCCAAGCCCCTTTGATGCCGCTGTTCGTTGGCGCCGTCCAGGATTATGTTACTTTGGGCGAGATTTGCGGTGTGCTGCGGCGGGTTTTCGGTGAGTATCAGCCTTCGACTTTGCTGTGACCGCCATGCCCAGCCCCTATAGCGACGTCAACGCGCAGACCGCCGACAAACAGCCCAACTCGCGCATGTGCTTTGTCTGCGGGATCGAGAACCCGGCCGGATTGCACGCGCATTTCTATCAACTAGACGAATGCACCTGCATGGGCCGCTTTCTGCCTGCGGGCTATCATCAGGGCTATCCAGGTCGCGTCCACGGCGGCATCGTGGCAGCGATGTTGGACGAAACGATGGGGCGCGCCGTGTGGTCAGACCGCTCCGCCTGGGGCGTAACAGCAGAACTGACCATCCGCTATAAGGCGCCGACGCCGCTGGGCGAGATGTTGACAGTGGTCGGGCGCATCACCGAGTCGAAGGGACGCATGTTCGAGGCGGAAGGCAAGTTGCTGCTAGCCGATGGCACGGTGGCCGTGGTCGCCAGCGGCAAGTTCATCCGTTTGGCATTGGACAAGATCTTGCAGGAGGGGACCGCCGGTCTCGATCCAACCGTGGAACTGTTCGTGATACCAGAGGAGACATAATCTGTGATTCGTCGCATCAATCATATTGCCATCGTTGTCGCTAATCTTGACGAAGCCTTACGCACCTATCAGGATCGCCTCGGCCTGGCCATGGTTAAGCGTCTGCTGATGCCCGATCAGGAGGTTGAGATCGCCTTCTTGCCGGCGGGCGAGAGCGTGATTGAATTGATCCAGCCTGTCACCGAGACTTCGGGTGTGGCCAAATACCTGGCCAGCCGCGGCGAAGGCTTGCATCATATCTGCCTGGAAGTGGAAGATGTCCGCAGCACCATGGAGGAG
>JACDJB010002346.1_pt1 | contig 13845 bp, 10 predicted proteins | sample 7454121 | NCBI WGS metagenome assembly JACDJB01 (sample SAMN14253290, study PRJNA609438) | sludge metagenome | isolation source: sludge after 25d culture with pyrite | collected 2018-12-20 | reverse complement strand
GCAATTTATGCCGGGTGCATGCGCGAAAATTTGCGAATAAAAAAGGCCCCGACAAGAATAATCGGAGCCTGAACAGTTTTCAGCGGAGAGGGCGGGATTCGAACCCGCGATCCCTTTCGAGATACACGATTTCCAATCGTGCGCACTAGGCCAAACTATGCGACCTCTCCGTATCAACCGGAATTATAACCCGAAAGGAGCTGGTTGCCAAAATGCGCCGGCAATTGGGCGCCCGGCAGCAGCTCGCAATGGTTGCGCAGCTATATGCCGTCGGTATATGATGGGTGAGAAAGTCACCTGTGAATTTGCCGCATTCGCCGACTGAGGTTCGCCCCATGAGTGATCCAACACGCTGCCCCTGGGCTGGAACAGATCCCCTCTATATCGCTTACCATGACCAGGAATGGGGGGCCCCCGTCCACGATGACCGGGTTCATTTTGAGTTCCTCATTCTTGAGGGCGCCCAGGCGGGGCTGAGTTGGTCAACCATCTTAAAAAAGCGTGGCCATTATCGACGCGCGTTCGACGGCTTTGATCCCGCGCTCGTCGCACTATATGACGAGGCCAAAACGGCCGCGTTACTGAATGACGCCGGCATCGTGCGCAATCGTCTCAAGATACGGGCCGCAATTCAAAACGCCGGTTGCTTCCTGCAGATTCAAAGGGAGTTCGGCAGCTTTGATCATTACGTCTGGTCCTACGTGGGCGGTCGTCCAATTGTAAACACGTGGCACAGCCTGAGTCAGGTCCCTGCTGAGACGGCCGAATCGCGCGCATTGAGCAAGGACCTGAAACGCCGGGGATTCTCGTTCGTTGGCCCTACGATCATGTACGCCCACATGCAGGCCACCGGACTGGTGAACGATCATCTCACCGGTTGTTTTCGGTTTCACGAACTTCAATCGAGTAGCCATTGAACTCTATCTTCATCACACAACATCTCTTATGAAAAACAATCTCTTCACCACCGTCATAACGGCCGATACATTGAACCAACACCTCCAGGACCCGAACTGGGTTATCGTCGACTGTCGGTTTGATCTGGCAGATTCGTCGGCGGGCGAGCGCAGTTATAAGAGCAGTCACATCCCCGGCGCAGTCTATGCCCACCTGGAGCAAGATCTGTCTATCCCGATGGGTCCGTCCGGTGAGGGCGGCCGGCACCCTCTCCCGTCTCCGGCGTTCATGATGGAGTTGTTCGGTCGTCTGGGTATCGGGTCGGGTGTCCAGGTAGTGACCTACGACGATACCAGCGGTCATTACGCCGCCCGATTGTGGTGGATGCTGCGCTTCATGGGGCACGAGGCGGTGGCAGTCCTTGACGGAGGCTGGGGAGTATGGCTGTCGTCCGGACACCCTGTCGAGAGCGGTGTTGCGATGGCAACGCCACAACGTTTCGAGGGCGCGCCTCGCTGGGATCGCATCGTGGGCATGGAAGAGGTTCAGTCGGTCCCGTTGCTGGTCGACAGCCGCGCGCCGGAGCGGTATCGTGGCGAGATCGAGCCGATTGATCCTGTGGCGGGTCACATTCCTGGAGCGATCAATCGACCCTATGCGGCCAATTGGACGGACACAGGACAATGGCGCGCGCCCGAAATACTCCTCGGCGATTTCCTGGAATTGTTTGGTTCAACACCGCCCGAAGAAGCCGTTTTTTACTGCGGTTCGGGGGTCTCGGCCTGCGTTAATCTGGTTGGTATGGCCCGGGCAGGTCTGCCCGACGGGCGTCTCTACGTCGGTTCATGGAGCGAGTGGAGTCGGCTAAAGCTTGACCTGCTATAATATTTCCCTGTTGCAGTTGACGTGTTTCTTATGCTACACTGCTGCCGGGTTTTGTGAGTTCGGCGCGATTGTCGGCCGGCATCGCAAGACTGAAACTGTGGCCTTCGGAGGCATATTTTCGCTGAAATGCGAAAGGTAGCCCATTGGCGCGCCTGTAGACTTCTATACCTCGACATGGCTAATGACAGGAGCTAAAAGATGAAAATGTATACGAGAGACAGATCTGTTCCGATTCGCCGGATGATTCTACTGGTTGCGCTGATGGCTATGCTGGCCCTCATCGTCCAGGTTGGGGCTGCCCAAACCGCTGAAAACCCATCGGCCGCAACAGATGGAACGTTGACAGTCGGTAAGACGACCACACCGGCAGGCGGGCAAGGATTCTGGATAACCGCCGCTTCGTTCCAGGGGTCCTGGGGTAAAACCGGCACAGGCCCCGGACAATATCGCCAACCACGTGACGTCGAAGTAGACGCAGCGGGCAATTTCTACATCGCCGACCATCGCACCAGTCGCGTGCAAAAACTGGATTCAAACGGCAACTACATCGCGTCAATCGGCTCGCGTGGCCGCGGGGTCGGAAAGCTGCTTCGCATCAACGCGATCGCCGTGAGAGGCTCGCTTTTGGTGGTCACCGACACCGACAATAATCGTATTGCCGTCTTCAACACTAACGGCTCGTTCATTGAGAACTGGGGAAGCCAGGGAAGCGGCAACGGCCAGTTCAATTTGCCGCAGGGCGTTGCTTTTGATGCAGCCGGCAACGTTTACGTAGCCGATACATGGAACCATCGCATTCAGGTGTTCGATGATCAAGGTACCTATTTGAGACAGTGGGGATCCCTCGGCTCGGCCGCGGGTCAAATGCGCTTCCCGGCCCACCTCGACTTCGACGACGCCGGTAATCTGTACGTCGCCGATTCCAATAATCATCGCATTCAGGTCTTCGACAGCCAGGGTACGTTTATACGGCAATTCGGAACGCAGGGCAGCGGACCGGGGCAATTTTATCTGCCTGTGGGGCTGGATGTGGGTAGCGACGGCTTCCTGTACGTTTCCGACACCTACAACAACCGCGTGGTGAAACTGACATTGACCGGTGAATACGTCGGCCAATGGAGCCAGGTAGCAAATGGAGCGAATGTCTCCCGACCCAACGGTCTGTTGCTCGTCGGCAACAAGGTTTACGTGTCGGACCTCGACGCCAACAAAATTCAAATTTTCAGTCAGGCGACCTTTGGGTTGAATGACGGGCAACAACAGGCGGCGTCTTTGCCGGCGGGAACCTATAACGTTATCGAAGCGCCCAAGAGCGGCTGGACGCTGAACAGCGCGACTTGCACCGGCGGGACGCCCATCGCCGGCGGCGTACAAGTGGCCTTGGGCAATGGTGCCTCTGTGACCTGCGCTTTTTCAAACAGCCAGTAAGTAAGTCAACCCGGTTCCTGAGTTGACGGACTGATTTTCACAGTCTGAGTTAAAAAGGGCCTGGAGCGCGTAACTCCAGGCCCTTTTCCATTAACCCGATCGTCCTGCCTTCAGGCGAGACTGTAGCTCGGTCAATGCATCCCATAGACCCGAGGCTGCAAGTGTTGCCTGCTCGGGCCACGTAGCCGGATCGGCCAGCCGGAAACGGCGACCGCCCGCATCCAATATTGCGCGCAATCGTTCCACCGGCGCTTCCGCCAAGGTGGCCAGGTCGGTAATACCGTGCTCAACCAGAAGCGCGGCGATCTTCGGGCCAATGCCTTCAATGATCTCCAGCCCCTTCGGCCGTCCTGCTTCTGCTCGCGTCGTTGGCTTCGGCACGGCCGCGCTATCGTCCACCGAGCTATCCACCCGAGTTGCAATGGCGACAACTGCGCCATAGATTTTCCCGTCAAGATCTGCTTCAGTCATCCCGGCATAGATTGTCACCTCAATCTCATCAATATCACTCTCGATTTCCTCGAGCAGCGCATCGATTGCCCCCTCCACAGCCTCATCCTCCAACATGGCGATCTCGTCTTCCGACTCGAGCGCATCCGTCACCATTACGGCCGCCTCATCGGGATCATCGCCGACCGTCTCGACTCCACCCGACCCGGCAGCGACGGCCATCACGATGGCGATAGTCTCCCCGGCATCCTTATCTTCGACAACCTGGGTGTAGATAGCCGCGTCCACCGTCCCCTCATCATCACCATCGCCGATTTGAGCAATGGCCGCCGCCAGAGCAGCATCTTCCAATTCATCAAGGGCCTCCTCAGAAGCGACCGTCTGGCGACGAACAATAACCGAGGCAGGAAGAGGTTGTTCCTCGCCGGTCATCTCCAGCCACGATTCGCCCCCCGGCTCTTCATCTTCATCCGCATCGGGGACAGCCATTTCGCTCTCCTTTAGCCGGCGGATCGTCACGCCCAAACTATCGATATACCAACCGGAACGGCCAAATAGCCCTACGATCTCATAGCCGGCCGGCGCTTCGAACGCGTAATCCCGATCGCCGCCGACCCCGCCATATAACAAGGAACGACGTTTGTTGGTCCGGAATTGAATAGAGTCGATGTACCAACCGGCGCGACCACTGATCCCGATCAGGTATTCGTCCTCATCCAGGTAGAAGACATGATGATCACCGCCCAGGCCACCGATCTGGGGGCACTCACCGACTCCACCCGCAGCATCCGCATAATCAAAGCGCAGAGCGTTAACAACCCATTCCGCATAGGTGTGAATTACCGTCAGCCGACTGCCCTCCGGCACGTCATAATGATCGAATGGTTTACCCCCATTGCCGCCCGCCGGACCCATTTGTATTTGTTCCATATCTGCTTCCTCCAGCAATTAAAATGTGGATGGTCAAATCCTCTCCCGTTAAACGCTATTGTCGCCTACTTCTAACCATTTGCCTAACTCAGGGATATGAGTAGGTGCAGGTCGATGCACGACCGGTTCACCTCCCTGAGTCATGTAAAAAAATCCCGCGGGACTTGCGGGTTGATCATGAATCGGGCACAATTGTTGTAACGTTACAACATACTATGGTTGAAGATCGGACTTCCCTGCTCCAGTTTCTGGTGCAACATTATACGCTCGATGGGCTAAAGACCCTATGCTTTAACCTGTTCGTCGACTACGATAACCTCGGTGGTGACACCAAGAACGCCAAAGCCCGCGAACTGATATTAAATCTCGAGCGTGCCGGGCGGCTGGAAGAACTGACCGCTGTGCTGAGTCGTGAACAGCCGCGTGCCTTTCGCAAGGAATTCGAAAAGACGCCGCCTGTTCCACGCATTCCAAATCGACGCACCCGAGATCCAAACCAGATATTCATCAGCCATGCCCATGAGGATGATGTATTTGCCCGCCGGCTTTCGGCCGATCTGCAAGCGGACGGTTGGTCGGTCTGGATCGCACCCGACAGCATTCAACCAGGTGAAACATGGGTAGAGGCGATCAATCGCGGATTAGAGGAAAGCAGCTATTACCTGTTGGTACAAACGCCGGCTGCGTCTTCGTCGCCCTGGGTGGTCACGGAAACCAACGTCGCCATCAGCATGGAGCATCAGCGGCTCATGAGATTCATACCCCTCGACGTGGCGCCCAGCCGGCCGCCGCCGCTTTGGACTGCCTACCAGAACGTACCCTTTCGCGACAACTATTTGCGCGGGCTGGAGCATCTGCTGGCGCGGCTGAATGGCCGAACACCGCGCCCCTCTTCGGCCAATGGAAGCGCGGTCAGAAAAGAAAACGGCCACACCAACGGCCTTTCCGGCGGCCGTTCATTCTCCAATCGCCGCCTGCACGAACGCTCGCGAGTCGAATTGATTCGCATCCCATCGGGAACATTCCCGTTTGGTGCGCGCGAGCCCGAGGCTACTCGTGAAGTGGCCTGGCGAAGTGTTCATCTCCATGAATACTGGATCGGATGCACGCCCGTCACCAACGCTCAGTTTGCCCGGTTTGTGGAAGCCACACACTATCGCACAACAGCCGAAGAAATCGGTTTTTCGCGCGCATGGTCCGACGGGCGTTGGGTGGACGTCGAACGCGCCTATTGGCGACGGCCGGAAGGGCCGCGAAGCAGCATCGATGAACGTCTGCACCATCCCGTCGTATGCGTCAGTTGGCTCGACGCTCAGGCCTACTGTGAGTGGGCAAGCCTGCGGCTGCCGGCCGAGAAGGAGTGGGAGAAGGCAGCGCGGGGCGTGGAAGAAAGGATTTACCCCTGGGGAAACGAAAAGCCGTCGCCGCGACGAGCCAATTTCGGTATGCGTCATGAGTCAACAACGCCTGTCGGCCAATTTTCCCCCGCCGGAGATAGTCCCTATGGCCTGGCAGACATAGCCGGCAATGTCTGGGAGTGGACTTCGTCCTGGTTTGACGCACCGGGAGAGGTGCAGCGATCGCGCGTGGCTCGCGGCGGTGCGTGGTCCAGCGAGGCGGATAATCTGCGGGTCACCTATCGGATCGATGTTGACCCGACATTACGATTCAACACGTTGGGATTCCGCGTGTCGGCCCAGCTTGGCGATCCCGGGTTTTAGGGACAGATGAGGCAGGCTGCATCGCCTGCCTCATCTGTCGTTCCGCGGTCCACTATAGCCCTGATGCCTTCTTGCCGGGAGGCGGTTTGTGTGTACGCTCCCCACGACGCGCGTCAGCTTGCTTTCGCTCAATCTCCTCTCTCTCCTGGCGAGCACGGCGCAGATCCTTGCTGGTCATTACGTTCAGATTCACGTCACCGCCTTCCTCATCGTGACGGACTTGCAGCGGTACGATGGTTACAACCACGCGCTCCAGTCCTGTCAACCCGAGATTGAGAATCAGCGAACTGTTCTGATGAAGCGCCTGCGTGAGGACGGAATCCATCGCCAAATGTCCCATGACAATATGGACAATAGCGTCCGGGTTCTCGCGCAGCAGGTTCATCACGTATTCGCGAATGGGCGCCATGAGATGGCGATAGGGTGATTGAATGATCACCAGTTTGTCATCACCGATGTATTGATCCCATTTTTCCTGAGTCTTCTGCGCTTTCTCGGGATTGACGCCGACATGAATAGCACGCCACGGACTGCCGAGCGATTTGGCAAAATTTACCATCTGTAGCGTGCCCATATGAACGCCATCAACGAGCAAAACCGTTATCACTCGATCCGTTCGGATCTGGAACCGGGCATTCTCCAGGCTGAGCGCCTGGGCCACATCTTTATAATGGCGATGAATGCGTGAAAAGATGAAGACAAGCGTGGGAATGATAATAATGACTACCCAGGCGCCGGAGGTGAACTTGGTCACAGCGAAGATCATCATAACGATGAACGTCAGCGTCGCCCCAATGGCGCTGATGATCATGTGGACCCGCCAATGATCATCATACTCCAGGTCCGTCTCCAGACCTTTTTTCTTCTCTCCCGGCTTAAGCTTGCCTATGCGCCGAAAGCGAATAACCATACCGCTTTGCGATAGAGTGAAACTGAGGAACACGCCAATGGCATAGAGCGGGATGAGGGCCGTCGTGCTGGCGCGCATAATGATGACCAACAATGAAGCGGCGACGGCCAGCGTCAAGATACCCCACGAGAAGACCAGCCGGCCGCCGCGATAAGTCAATTGCCGGGGCAGAAAGCCGTCGGCCGCCTGAATGGCCGCCAGCCGGGGAAAGTCGGCGTAGCTGGTATTGGCCGCCATCAACAAGATCAACGCTGTTCCGGCGATGACCAGCAGATAGGGGATCGTGCCATCACCATAGACTGTCCGCGCAAGCTGGGAGATGATCGTCTCACTATGTGAAGGGATAGCCTCGATATGACGCGACAGGAAAGTAATACCCAGAAACAAAAGCACCAGCAATGTACTCATCACCACCAACGTCCGGGCCGCATTGCGACTCTTCGGCTCGCGAAAGGCGGTGATGCCGTTGGAGATAGCCTCGATACCCGTGAGGGCGGCCGAACCGCTGGAGAAAGCGCGGAGGATTAGGAACAACGTCAGCGGTGCGGCAGCCTCAGTAACAAACTCGACGCCCGTCACCGTACCCAATGTGCCTGTCGCCCAGCGGAAAAAGCCCACACCAAGCGTAAGGAACATCATTACGACGAAGAAGTAGGTGGGAATGGCAAAGACAGTTCCGCTCTCCTTCACTCCACGGAGATTTATCAGGGTAACAAACGCAATGATGCCCACAGCCATCGGCACACGCCACGGAGCCAGTTCGGGAAAGGCCGAGACGATTTGCGCTACACCCGATGAAATCGAGACGGCCACGGTCAGTACGTAATCGGTCAGCAATGCCGATCCGGCTACCAATGCCGCCGTTTCACCCAGGTTTTCCCGGGCAACAATGTACGCCCCACCACCGTTCGGGTAAGCGAATATCGTCTGTCGGTAGGAAATGGTGACGATTATCAGCAAGATCGAGATAGCAATAGCAATGGGCACAGACAGACCAAGATAGGCCAGCGTACCCGTCAAAGCCAGGATGACGAGGATTTCCTCCGTGGCGTAGGCTGTCGAGGAGATCGCGTCGGACGCAAAAACAGCCAGCCCCACTTTCTTGCTGATTACCTGGTGCGCCAGCGTTCTTGTCTCAAGCGGCCGTCCAATTAACAAGCTGGACAAATTGGGTCGCTTGGTGGGTTCCTGCGGATCAGTTGACATAATTTCTCTCATCAATAGAGCACAACCAGCCGCTGCCGGTGGCATCCTAAAAGATTGGTTTATTAGCAGGCCGATTGGGAGTGCAAGTGGATCATCGTGTGCGCGGCTTGCTTGCCGGTAGATGAATATAACATGAGCGGATGTGCCCGACAAGGGCATCGATCTGGAGCAATCCGTCAGTTAGATGAGAGATCGCCCGCGCAACTGTCGATTATTCGCTTTTTCTCCCGCAATAAAGTATACTGTGTTTTGGTTTGTCATCCGGGCCGTAGCGTGGATTGAACTGCTACCGGCCCGATTTCGTTTTATGGAGTTTCAAGTTGTCCAAGAAGATTTATGTAGGTAATTTGTCGTTCAATGCCACGGAAGAGCAGGTCCGCGATCTATTTTCTGAATTTGGCACCATCGAGTCGCTGGCGATGATCAATGATCGGGACACGGGTCGCTTTCGGGGTTTCGCGTTTGTCGAGATGGAAGATTCCTCGGCCAACGCAGCCATTAAGGCACTCAACGGCAAGGAGATCGATGGACGCGAGCTGAATGTGAACGAAGCCCGGCCGCGCGAAGAGCGCTCCGGCGGCGGCGGCAGCTATCGTGGCGGAAACAGCGGTGGCGGCTATCGTGGCGGAAACAGCGGCGGCAACCGTCGCAACGATTACGGCAACCGCGACCGCGGCAGCCGCAACAACTGGTAATCCACGCGCCTGGATGGCGCATTAATCGATAATGGTGATACGGCTGTCCCGATTCATTCGAGACAGCCGTTTTTTATTGTCGCCCAGACAGCACTATCGTTAATTCTTGTTGCCTTCTCCGACCCCGCACCCCGAGTGGGAAATAGATCACAGCGCCAACTTATTGGCGGCATCGGACGCGCGCAATAGAGAGACCGATGCATCTTCATAATGCAAGGTCGTGTGTGCCGAGCCGAGGTGATGATCGATGATACGCATCGCCCGATCCCATTTCTGCACAGCGGGATGGTCGGCGGGCAAATCATCCACACCCTCGGCCGCCAGCGTAACAACCTGATTTATATCGTTCTCAAGGAAATTCAAACGCGCGGCGCGTTCGTTAAGCTGAGCAAAACGCTCCTGAATCTCGCGTTCAATTGTTTCTAACTGGTCCATCAGGGGTTCCGCTTCGCGGCGATGATGGGCGGCCGCAAAATGGGACTGGACGGTTTCAAAATCGGCCGCGCGCTGCTGGATATAGATCACGTGATCGGCCAGACAGTTCCAGGGAGCAGCAATCGCCAACGCATCGTCGATCAGCGTCGGTAAGCTTGCACGCAAGCGCCCCACAAGCGCTCGTGTCGATTGGACGCGTGTCACCCAATGCTCCCACACACGCTCAAACTCAACCACCTCGTGGCGGAACTGGTCCAATGCAGCCGGTTGTCGTTTTGCCGCCTCATACGACGCCAGGAGTCGCGCATGACGACGCACCAGCGGGTCATCGTCGGCCAACCGAAGCAAATGCTGTCCTGCGTTCCATGTCCTCTCCAGGTTTTCAAGCGTCGCCGCAGCCTCGCGTTCCAGTCCGGCGATAATATCATCCTGACGGCGAGTCAGATTATCAGCCCGGGTTCGTAATTGGGCGGCCCGCCCCGGCAGACCGGCATCAGCCAGCGCGGTCGCTCCGTCGACAGTATCCTGGTCCAGCCGATCCAGTAGTTCAGCCAGCTCGCGCCGCAAACCGGATATGGCATCCGTCAGAGTGGCCCCATCATCACGCGTTTCCAGTAGTCTCGTCTGGCGATTCGCCGTCGCCAGATCGCGAGCCAGCGTCGTGAGACGAGCGGCCGCGGCCAAGTCTGCGCCGGCAGCGGCAAATTCGCGCCGGCGACGATGAGCCATGGCGCTCTCGTTCAGCAGGGCTGCGGCACGCCTCAATAGAGGCCGCACTTGCGGTGGCCCCTCGGCCGCGTCGGGGCCAGCCTTGATAGTTGCCTGAACGTCGTCCAGTTCAGCAATCGCACGGCGCAGACGTCCATCCAGCACCGTCCGCTCCTGCTCCAGGGCGGCCGCTCGACCCTCCAGTTCCGATAACGTGGCTGACGCAGCCTCCAACGCTCCGACGCCATCATCAAGTGTCGCCAGCGAGCTATTCGATCCTTTCGATTGTTCCCATTGGGATAACAATTGGCGGACTGCCGTAGTATCTCGTGTCAGATCGTCAAGCGCCTCGATCCCTTGCGATCTCTCCCTCTCAATGGCCGAATCGACCAGCGCCAGCCGCTCGACAAGCGCGACCTGCTCGACGGACAGGCGCTCCGGCAAGGCAGCCAACCCATCGAGTGTGCTTTGAGCCTTGGCCAACGCCATTCCGGCCTGCACCATCTCGCCCCGCAGTTTCCTGAGTTGACGAGCGTCGGAAAGGATTACCGCCACGTGACCGGGGATGAGGACAAAGTGTTGAACCGGCAAGAGGTAATCATACACCTCGGGGCAAGACAACGCGGCAATTGTTTGGTCAATTACAGACAGCCTGGTTTTCGTTTCGGCCAATTGTTTTCTTGCTATGGCGACAGCGTTCCGATAGGCCGTCGAGCGCAGATCGCCATAGGGAATCAGCCGACGTTCGACGCGGCGCGTGTCGCGCTCCAGTGTGCGCAATTCTTCCCGCTTGGCGTCACGTTGCTGCCGGTTGATCCGCGAGAGCCGCTCCAGATAGGCCGGGATGAAGACAACCAGAAACAGCAGCAGGATGAGAATGACCAAAATAACGGTTAGTAGCGATTCCACAACATTTTGCCCCAAACAGAAATCCATCCCTATTATAAACGAAAAAACCCGACCGAACCCTTGCGGATCGTCGGGCTTATCTGATTGTCCGTGTTGCGGCGGAGAGAATAGAGTGGCCGGCGACTGAACCACGCCGCGCGTTATGACCTCATCGGCTCAGGTGGTATGACGGCCCGATCCGCCCAAAGCTTTGTAGATAGCGCCTGCCAATTCATCGGCGCGTTTTGAGCCAATCATTATGCTGCGGCCGTCAATCAGAGTCAATTCGACCCCCGTATTCCCGCTGACATTATAGGCTACACGATTGCCCCAACCGCGAACTCCCCAACCACCAAACTCGCCCAGAGGGCGATAAACCCGAATCTCGATGCCGGCTATTTCTCGCAGCTGAATGCGCCGGCTGATGAAGGGACGATACTGAATCAGTATCGCCTCGGATCGCACCTCAACAACCATATGGAGCCAGAGGAAAAACGCCGGAAAAGCAATGCCAACGATCAGCCAAATGACCACAACCAGCGCATTCGATCCCGGGTTGTTACCCACTTGAATGCCGCGGACGATCTGCGTAAAGAAGATCCACCACTGGAGGGCAGCCAGCCCGAAGATCAAAGCCATCACCCACCAGACATCACGCCACTTCTGATCCTCATGGAACAGCAAACCCTCGTTCATGGTGTCGCCCCCTCGGTTTCGACAGCCCGTTGGGGACGCCACTGCGCCAGGATCGCGTCATGCAGCACGTCAGGTTCCATCGACCCAATCAGAATCTGGCGACCATCAGCCATTGATAGCTGTACGCCGCTATTGGTTGCCACAACATAAGCCATACGACTGATGCGATCCGAGCCGAGGATGCGGTCGTTGTAATCGCCGCGAATGTCGTCGGTGCGAAGATCAACGGCCGTGACATTGGAGAGAGGGAAAATCATACTGCTACTCATACCGTTCCTGACAGAAACGCGATCCGGGTAGACTTCGGTCAACATCTGCATGCGACCATAGAGGACGGGCAGCAACACACCAAGCGGCAATCCAATTGCCAGCGCAAGCCAGGACGGCATGTCGAGCGCGCCGAGAGAGCGCCCCATCACAGCAACCCACACGACCAGGAACCAGCCGAACAAGGTCCCCACTACGGTCAGAAGCGTAAACGGCGGGAGCGCGCGATAATATTGCACCTCGCGATAAACAGGTTCGACAATTTTCATTGACAGGATCATAGTCAATCCCATGATTTCAGGCTAGTCAATCGAGCGGCCAACCAGCTCGCCGGGTGGTTCAGGGTCGCTGATTACACTAGTCGCTATGCGAAGCGGGGTGATGCCTGATGACAGCGGCCGCCGATACGTGGCATGGAACGCCAACCACAGCGCCGTCATTATAAATCCGGTCAGCGCCGCCACACCCATAACACGCTGAATAGGCAGGCCGACCACGTCGAGCAGGAACCCCGCGGCCATCGTCGACATCGCCTGTGTGAGTGTCAGCGCGGCAAACTCAAACGCGAATACCCGGCCGCGATATCGATCGGGCACGGCCGTCTGGAGCAGGGCCGCCGAGAACACCCACAAGGTTCCGGTTCCCACCGTGCGGGTGACCGTGGCAAGAAGCAACGGCCCCAGCGAGCCAACGAAAGCCAGCCAGGTTGTGCCGGCGGTCATAATCATAAATCCCAGACTGATACCCAATACGAGGCGTCTGGGTTTGTCGCCGAGCCATCGCCGCATCAGCAACGGCCCCAGGCCCGTACCCAGACCACTCACGATGTAGATCAAACCCAGCGTTGCCGTGCCGGGATCGGCCACCCCAATCCGGCTGGAGTTTTCCAGCGGGAACAAATCATTGGCGTAGATAATCTCCAACACGTTGATGGCTCCCCAGACCAAAGATCCACCCGCTTTTGCCAGGGCAACGCCCAGAATAAACGGCTCTTTCAAGAGATACAGGAAACCGTCCAGGAAGGCGAACCGCGAGGTGGTGCTTGCGGCATTCTCCGCTTGCGCGGGCGCGACGACCCGACGATCAGGGAGAACAATCCGCGCAATGAAAAGAGCCGACAACAGAAATGATCCCGAGTCAGCCAGGAAGGCTGCGTCGGCTCCGAAGAATGCCGCCACCACCCCACCTGTGAAGGCGCCCAGCGCCAGCATGGTGCTCCACGTCAGGCTATCGAGCGCGTTGGCCGCCACCAGTTCATCGGAGCGGACGACATTGGCCAGGACCGCGCCGCGGGCAGGTGTAAAGAGCGCGCTCAGACTGAACTGAAGCACGGTCAACAGATAAAAAACCCAGATGTCGCCCGGGTCGCGAACGAAGAGGAAGCCCAATACCGCCACGCCGCGCAGGAGATCCGACAGGACCATGATGCGCTTGCGGTCAAATCGGTCTGCCAGAACGCCGGCGACAGGGCTGAAAACGAAGAGCGGCAGGAAACGCGCCAGGAACAGGAAGCTCAAAGCCGTCCCGCTGTCGGTCAGACGGCTGATGACTTCGGCCGAGGCGATGACGTTAAACCAGTCGCCGAATTGGGAGATAACGCTGCCCAGCCAGAGGTTGCGGAAGTTGGCATTCCGGCGAAGCAGGTCGAGGTATTCGTTCATTCCCGGGCAATTCTGACCCAAAGCAATCATTGGGGCAATAACTGCACACCTCGCGGCGCGCTTTCCTT
>JACDJB010002345.1_pt1 | contig 13849 bp, 15 predicted proteins | sample 7454121 | NCBI WGS metagenome assembly JACDJB01 (sample SAMN14253290, study PRJNA609438) | sludge metagenome | isolation source: sludge after 25d culture with pyrite | collected 2018-12-20 | reverse complement strand
GCTCTTGTCGCCGGAGCGCGCCTTCTCGCGCTCGTAGGAGCGCTGCGCGATCTCCAGTGCGTTGTCATAGTTACCTTGCGTGAGCATGATCGAAACACGGGCAAGCCCGCCACTGATGCGTTCGCGGCGCTCCGGCTCCCATTTCGCAGTCCAGACATCGACCTGATCATAAAGTTTGGTCGCCTCGTCATACTTGCGTTCGAGGTTCAGGATTTGCGCGAGGAAGACATTGGCGTTGACGACCTGGTTGGAGTCGTCGCCGTAGCCAAGTCCCTTGTAGATGCCGACCACTTCGCGCTGAAGCTGTTCGGCCTCGGGGTAGCGTCCCTGCTCCTGGATCACATAAACGAACACCGCCAGAATGCCGGCCGTATCGGCATGGAATTTCCCCGACTTGCTGAGACGGCTGAGAAGCGCGCGGCGGACGTCTGCTTCACCCTCGCCGACGCGGCCCTGCTTGACCTTGGCGCGGCCCTCGAACGCTGTGCCCCAATCGACAAGGCGCTCCATCTCCCCTTCCGCGGGCTTGCTTTCCCATTGCGACATGGTCGGGATGGCGTTGGCATAGAACACCGCCGACTTGTGATACGCAGCCTCGGCATCGGCGTATCGGCCCCGCGCCTCCGCCACCCTTCCAATGCCGTCTTCCATCGTTGCCTGCCAGACCATCCCGTATGTCGGAAACACCGGCCAACGCCGCGCCTCGTTCATCAGGTTGCGGTTTCGCGCGACATAGGACTCGGCGAGATTCACGTCACCGGACTGCAGCGCCAGAACAGTAAGCGCGTTATTGAGGCTGAACAGACGGCCTTTCCCCTGTTTGGCGAACGCGGCGACCTGCTTGTTGTACATCGCCATGGCGCGCTTGTGCTCACCCTTCTCGCGTAGGCGCCGGATCAGGAAATCTTCGTGCCGGCTGGCCACGGTCTTGTAATCATCTCCCTTGCTATGGGTGACTGCGAGTTCGGCGTCCGCCAGCGCCTCGTTGCTGCGGCCGAGAAGCGTTCGCGCTTGCCCGCGCTTGTAGTGAAACGCCGCAAGCTCGCTACCCTTCAATCCGGCAGGCACCGGAGCGTCAGCGGTTGCGGTCAAGTCCGCGATCTTCGCAGGATCCGGCTTCTGCTGGTCGAGAATGGCCGTGATGTCGGATACCGTCCGAGGCGGCGCGACCAGCGGCGCATTGCGTTTGGCCAACGCCGCTGCGCCAGCGGCGATGTCTTCCTTCTTCGGTGCGGAGACCTTCGCTGCATCGAACAGCGCCGCCGTCGGCATCTTCGCTTTGACGCACGGTTGCACGGCGGCGCGCGCCCTGGCGAAGCACCTCTCATGATCGCCCCCGCTACCTCTGCACGCCTGATACGTCGGCCTGCCGACGGAGGCGCGGCATTGCTCGAGAGCCGCTTCCTTATTGAACGCGACCGCTTCCGGGCTGGTAGCGACTGCTGCAAGAAAAACGAAAATTGCGGCGATGCCGCTCCGTGCGCCAGTCGTCATGGCCTGCTCCCGGTCATTATCATTGCCACCGAAACGCGGTGTGACCAGAGCGCAATGGGATGCCGTCCAAAAATAATAAAGATCGAATATAGACGGGCCCATATCGTCCCGGATCAATTGTATTGATTAGCGTCAAGGAACGACACGAGGTCAAGTACATGCAGAGATGGAACCGAAAAAAGCCGGCCCCTCCCCCAAATGGGTGACGCACAAAAAGAAAACGGACGCCCGCGCGGGCGTCCGTTTGCGATTTGTGATTGAAGCTATGGAGGATCAGGCGGCCTTGGAGCCGGTGTCCTCGGGGCGCTTGTCGATCACCTTGTCGACCAGGCCGAATTCCTTGGCCATCTCGGCGGTGAGGAACTTGTCGCGCTCCAGCGCGTCCTCGATGGCCTTATAAGGCTGGCCGGTGTGCTTGACGTAGATCTCGTTCAGCCGCTTCTTGAGATTCAGGATTTCTTGCGCATGCAGCATGATGTACGTCGCCTGCCCCTGGAAACCACCCGACGGCTGATGGACCATGATGCGCGAATTCGGCAGCGAGAAGCGCATGTCCTTTTCGCCGGCGGCGAGCAGCAGCGACCCCATCGACGCGGCCTGACCGGTGCACAGGGTCGAGACCGGCGGACGGATGAACTGCATGGTATCGTAGATCGCGAGGCCCGATGTCACCACGCCGCCCGGCGAGTTGATGTACATCGAGATTTCCTTCTTCGGATTCTCGGCTTCGAGGAACAGGAGTTGTGCGACGATCAGCACCGACATGCCGTCCTCGACCGGACCGGTGACAAAAATGATGCGCTCTTTCAGGAGGCGCGAGAAAATGTCGTAAGCCCTCTCGCCGCGATTGGTCTGCTCAACCACCATCGGCACGAGGTTCATGTAGGTTTCAACGGGATCGCGCATTTATCACCTGAAGGTTAGCTGAGGCGCAGCCGGACAGCTTGAGGACGTGGAGAGTTCCGGCGGACGGTTGGCCTCGTGATGCAGAAAGGTCGGACCCTACAGATATAGCAGGAGAACCCTGCCACAAGAGCGGGAAAAGGCCGCAAAGGCCTAAAAGCCCGTCCAGTTGAAGCCGATTCGGCTTGTGGCGAAAAGCGATCCGGGCAGGCTCCGGGGCCTTATTCGGCGCACATCGTTAATGGTTTGAGCCATTTCCGCCATGACCCGGGAGGTCATGGCCGAATATTCCGGACCTGCTATCGTCCCACACGGATGCTGCAACGAGGATCGGACCGGAATGCTTTACGCCGAAGACCTTGCGATCGGCCAGCGCTTTGCCTTTCGCAACTATCTGATCGAGGAAGCCGAGATCATCGACTTCGCCAAAAGGTACGATCCCCTCTTCATCCACATGAACCCTGTGGCCGCGGCCAAAGGCCCGTTCGGCGGGCTGATCGCCAGCGGACTGCAGACGCTTGCGATTTATCAGCGGCTGGTGGTGGAAGCGATGTGGACGCAGGTGGCCGGTGTCGCGGGCGCCGGGATCGAATCCCGGTTTCTCCGGCCGGTGCGCCCGGGCATGACACTGACAGGGCATGCGGAGATCGCGGCGCTGCGGCACAGGCCGGAGCGAAACAACGCGATTGTGACGGTGAAAAGCCAGATCACGGACGGGACCGAGCAGATGCTGTCGGTGTCGCTCGATGCGGTGATCCATTCGCGGGCGGGTCACCGCCAGTCGTAACTGGCGATGACCGATCTTTTGCGGCCTTTATCAGGCCGCCGTCTTGTCGTCTTCGATTTCCTTGACGAGTTCGTCGCGCGTAACCTTCTTCTCGGTCACGTTAGCAAGCTCGAGAATGAAATCGACGACCTTGTCTTCGTAGATCGGCGCGCGAAGCTGGGCCAGCGCGTTCGGGTTGCTGCGATAGAAGTCCCAGACTTCCTTCTCGCGGCCGGGCGACTGGCGGGCACGGTCGATCAGGGCACGGCTGACTTCGTCGTCGGTGACGGTGATCTTGTTCTTCTCGCCAATTTCAGAAAGGACGAGACCGAGGCGCACGCGGCGGTCGGCGATCTTCTCGTACTCGGCCTTGGCCTTCTCCTCGGTGGTGTCTTCATCGGCGAAGGTCTTGCCGGTGGATTCCATCTCGGCCTTGATCGAGTTCCACATCAGCTTGAACTCTTCCTCGACCAGCGAGGGCGGCGGACCGAACTTGTGGGTCTCGTCGAGCTTGTCGAGCAGCACGCGCTTGACGCGCTGGCGCGACGCGCCGGCGAATTCAGCCACCAGCCGCTCGCGCATGGCTTCCTTCAGCTTGTCGAGCGATTCCATGCCGAGGTTCTTGGCGAACTCCTCATCGACCTTCGATTCCTGCGGCGCTTCGATCAGGCTCGCGGTGGTCTCGAACTCGGCATCCTTGCCGGCGAGGTTTGGCGCGGCGTAGTTCTTCGGAAACGAGGCCTTGACGGTCCGGGTCTCGCCCGAGGCGATGCCGATGAGCTGGTCCTCGAAGCCCGGAATGAACGTGCCCGAGCCGATCACGACCTGAATGCCTTCGCCAGTGCCGCCATCGAATGCCACGCCGTCAATCGTGCCCTTGAAGGCCACGGTAACGCGGTCGCCCTTCTCGGCCTTCGCGCCTTCCGCCTTGGCTTCATACGGACGGCTCTGGTCGGCGATACGCTTCAGCGCCTCGTCGACGTCGGCGTCGGTGACGTCCGCCACCGGTTTCTCGACATTGAAGCTCTTGAAGTCAGCCAGTTCGATCGCCGGCACGACCTCGATCGCGACCGAATAGTTCAGGTCGGACTTGCCCTCGAGGATCGCCTCGATTTCCTTTTCCTCGGTCGGCATGGTGACCTTCGGCTCGGTCGCAAGGCGGAAACCACGCTCGGTGAAAATACCGGCATTGGTGTCGCGAATGAGCTGCTCGACGGTCTCGGCGGCAACCGAGCGGCCATAGACCTTCTTGAGATGGGCGACAGGAACCTTGCCGGGACGGAAACCGTTCAGCCGAACCTTGTCCTTCATGTCGACAAGACGGGCATCCACCTTGGCATCAATATCCGACGCGGGAACGCTGACCTTGAACTCGTGCTTCAGTCCCTCTGCGAGGGTCTCGGTGACCTGCATGACGTCTATCTTCTTCCAGCTTGGCCCGGCGGGACCGGGTCGTTGTCAATCTGTGGATACAACCGTCGGGCCACGGAGCCGTTCGGCATGTATCGGTGGTGCGGCGGACACGTTCCCGCGAGGGATGTCTCCTCCAGAATTCCTTGCGCAAACGAAAATCGCGCGTGGTGCGCCCGGAGGGACTCGAACCCCCACATCTTTCGACACTGGAACCTAAACCCAGCGCGTCTACCAATTCCGCCACGAGCGCGCAGTGATCGTCGTCCAGCGGCACAGCCGCGAGCGGCGGGCTTATAACATGAGGCAACCGGTTCGCAGCAAAAAAATGGCTTTTGCAACGCGGTCTTAGCGACAAGGGGCCGACTGGACAGGGCTTACGGAAAATGGTCCGCATGGGCCATGAAAGAGTCGACGAAAAACATCATGACAAATCAGGTTTTTTCGCCCTCGCGGCGCTCCCTGCTGACCGCTCTGGGCGGAGCTTTTGCCTCCGGTATGGGGCTGCCTGCGCTGGCGCAGTTCCCCGCAAGTCTCAGCCTGCACGCCCGGCCGGGCAAGCTGGCATCCGGTCCTCCGAAAGAGGTCTGGCTGCTTGAAACCGGCCGCACCGGCGCCATCCGGGCCGCCAAAGGCGATCTCTCCGTTACACTGAAAAACGAACTTCCATCACCTATCATACTGAATTGGCTTGGTATTGATGGTGCGAGCGCGGCGGAACCGCTCACCGCACAAGCGCCCCTCCCGCCGGGAGGACGGGCAGCCTTCACGCTGCCCCTGCGTCAGGCCGGTACGGTACTGATCAGCGCGCAGTTCCTGGGCGATGCTTCCGGCCACCCATCGGCTGGCCGCGCCCTGATTGTCGAGGACAGCCCACCTATCGCCGTGGACCGCGACGAGGTCCTGCTGATCGAGGACTGGCGGGTGAAGGCCGACGGCAACGCCATCGTTCCGGGCCAAAGTCCGGACGGCACTACCCTCACCTACACTGTCAACGGACAGACGTCGCTCAACATCGCCGCGAAGCTCAACGAACGGCTGCGCCTGCGATTCATCAACGGATGCGCCCGCTCCCCGCTCGGCCTGAAAATCGAAAACCATGACATCCGCGTCATGGCCATCGACGGGCTGCCGGCCGAACCGTTCCTCGCGCGCGACGGCCAGCTTGTGCTCGCGCCGGGATCTCGGATCGACGCCCTGATTGACGCGACCCGCGCACCGGGCACCGTCTCAAAGATCATCCTGCACGACGGCACCGGCCCGCGCACGGTAGCGCAGATCACCATGTCGAACGATGCGCCGGTTCGCGCAGCGCCGCTGCCGTCCGCGCCTGCATTTCCGAGCGCCGGCTTGCCGGAGCGGCTGAACCTTCAGGGCGCATTGCGCAGCGATCTGTCGCTCGATCCCAATGCGCAATGGATCGCGCCGTTGAAGTTCGACGCCGCAACGAAGCCCGCCTACAGCGTCAAGCGCGGACGCACCGTGGTCATGGCGATCAGCAATCCGACCGCGACGCCCATCGCCTTTCGGTTGCACGGGCATCACTTCCGCCTGCTCGACCGGCTCGATGACGGCTGGAAACCGTTCTGGCTCGATACCTTGATGCTGGACAAGGGCCAGACCCAGCGCATCGCGTTCCTTGCCGAATATCCCGGCCGCTGGCTGATGGAAACCGCCGCGATCAACTGGGCCGCGCCGAAGCTCGTGCGGACCTACGTCGTCGAGTAGGCCGTCAATACGGCGGCTTCCTCCGCTCGCGCTGCATCCTTGCCGCTTCGACCCACCACGTCAGATCGTCAGCGAAACGCGGAAACGCCCTGACCAGCGCCTTGCCGCCCTCGCCGATCGGCTCCCCGGTTTCCGAAAGCGACTGGCCGATGGGGCCCACCGCGATGGTCTGGGATGTCACCACCATACCCATTTCGGAAAGCGTGCCGTGCCAGGCCAGCGCGGCACGCGCACCCGAAAACCGTCCCGCCGAATAACTCGCAATCGCCGCCGGCCGCCAGAACCATTCTTCCAGAAAATGATCGGTGAGATTCTTCAGGCCCGGCTGGATGCCCCAGTTGTATTCGCCGGTAACGAACACGAAGCCGTCCGCGCCGATGATCTTCTGCGCGAGCTCCTCGAGCGCCGCGGGCGCCTGCCCCTTCGGATACTCCTTGTACATCCGGTCCAGCATCGGCAGACCGACAGCCCTGGCGTCGATCAGTTCGACATCAGCTCCGCGCTCGCGGAAATTCCGGACAATGAAATCCGCAAGACGAATGCCCATCCGGTCGGAACGGTACGAGCCATAGAAGACAAGAATACGATCGGCCATGAAGATAACTCCCGCGAGGACTCGTCACACGTTCAGGTCGCTGTGCAGACTGTCACACCACGCTTGCCATGGCGAAGGAATGTCCCCTTCTTGTTCATCGTGAGCGTGATGCCCCGGCCTGTGTAACGCGCCCCCGAAAGCGTGAAGCGCTTTCGCAGGGTCACGGCCTTGCCGTCAATCTGCAGGTGGGCCTGCTTGGGATCGTATTTCAGGAAGGCCGCGGTAAATTGCGCGCCGTCGGCGCATACAAAACTCTGGAAGGTCTGCTGGGCAGCAGCAGGTGACGCGTCGATGCACGCCAGCGCAGCGAGAAACGCTGCGAACGAGAGAGAGTGCCGTGTCATGTTCAGTCCTTCCGAATGTGATCTCGCCAAAGCCTGCGGCCTGAGCAAGGAACCGCGCCAATCTAGCAGGGCCACCTTTCCTGTGCATATCGCAACGGCGGGCGGGAGCCATCCGGCGCACGGGAGTAAAGTGCCTCAGCCACCGGCGGACGTCCCATCACAAGCATTTAAAATGATTGTGTTTTCGGCATCTTTCGGTCGGCCTGTGGGCCGGTCGCCGCCTGCCGCTTCAGCCCGGAGGGAGGGTCAGATGCTTGAGAATGTGCCGCTCCGGGATGCCAGGCCGGCTGTGATCGTATGTCCCGAGTGCAGACGTCATCTCATGGAGGTGATGGATGTGCGCTGGGCGATGACAAAACTGGAGTTCACCTACGCCTGCACAGGGTGTGGCGCGCAGACCATTCGCGCCATCGCGGGCGATACGCCGGTGTTCGTCTCGCGCGCATCGACGCACTTGCGCAGTCTCGAAATTTTCAACTTCGATCCCGATGCTGGAAAGACCCCTCTTCATCGTACGGCCGAGACGGCAATCAGCACGCAGGTCGTGCGCGAACGGCGCCTGGATTGATTAACGAGCACTTCTGACATTCCAAGGCAAATCGAACTTTTTAATCAACCCAAGTTCCAACCCCGCGCTTCCGTGAACAGGAAGTCCATTCCACTCTGTATCCTCTGGACTTGCTGTAAGAACCTCAATGGCTGGAATCTGTGCCAATTCCTCTTTTATCAGGGCATTGATGCGGAGACTCGTTATCTGGGTAGCGCCGGGTTTCCGATAAAAATACAGGCGCTTTGCGAGTCCCATTGTCGCGACACCGACATACAGAACAGCATCAGCCTTGACGAAGGCATAAACTCCAACATGCTTTGGCAACGAAGCGTTTGAAACGATTTCGCCTTCTGGTGAAAGAGTCCATTGATCAGAAACCTCAAAACCAGAGTGCAACAATACATCCCGAGTCAATGCCGCCTTCAACGGCTTAACCGCAACGGGCACCGACAAGGTGCCACGCTCTTGCCGCCGCCCTTCCAGCAAGCCCGCATCAGTCAGCACCTTGTAGACATGCTGGTATCTTGTTCCGACTTGGCGCGCTATCTCCGCTACGCTAAAGCCTTGTCTCGCGAGAGAACGTATGTCTTCAGAAGTCGCCATCTGCTTTTCAAATAAAGCCGCGATAATTGATTCAACTCAAAAGCACAGATTGGTCATCACCTTGCCGGACTTGTCCTTGAGCACATAAGGACATTCGGCGCGCTTGAGCGCCGCCTTGGCCTCGTCGTTGCCGAGCGCCGCGGCCTTTTCGTAGTAGGCCTTCGCCGCGCTGGAATCCTGCGGACCGCCGCGTCCCGCCTTCGCAAATGCGCCCATCCGCTCCAGCGCGCCCGGATGATCCTGCGCCGCGGCTTTCTCGAACAGGCTGCGCGCGCCGGCGTCATCCTTCGGCCCGCCGACACCATCCTGCAGCATGAGGCCGAGCTGGAATTGCGCCTCCGCATTGGTCTCGGCAGCTTTTGCCAGCAGCGCGCGCGACCGTGCCGCATCCGCAGGCGCTGCGCCTTTTCCGGTCAGGGCCGTCAGATTGCTGACGCCGCGCGGATTGCCGCCTTGAGCAGCGCGCTCGAACAGTTTCGCCGCCGCGGATTCATCTTTCGCAACGCCTGCGCCGGTGGCGTAAGCGACGCCGAGTTCGACCATCGCCGACGTGCTGCCCTTGTCGGCGGCCTTGCGCCATGCACCGATCGCCTCAGCGGTCTGCCTGTTGGCGGCGTAGGCACGGCCGAGCTGGTACATCGCGCGCCGTGTGTTTGAGGCCTGCTTGCAAAATCGGATCGCGGTGGCGACATCGCCGGCCGCAATATTCGCAACGCCTTTCACATCTGCCGGCTTGTCGGGATCGGCCGGATCGGCGGCAAGGCGGTCGCACAGCACGAGATCCGCGGACTGCGCGCGGAGGTGCGGGGCAGCGGCCATCAGCGCAAAGGCCGTGATGCTGAAAAAATAGACAGTTCTCGGAAGTCGCTTCATCGCGGCACTATAGCGCCTTCGCGCGAAGCAATACAGCCGATGCGAAGGATCATTGCCGCGATTGCGGAAAGAACGGCGACACCAGGAGCGACGGCTTGAACGGTCTCCACTGGCCTTCCGGCTGCGCCAGACGGTCCGCGATGACCCACAGCGCGGGCGCGTGAAAGCCGAGACCGAGATGCGTGGTCCGGACCTCGATGTTCTCGTTGGTGGGATGCTCCTGCTCAAGACATGCCTGCCACGCCACGATCCCGTCGGAGCGCGTGTAAATCGCGGTCGCAGGCATCGGCAGCGGCCGGGACAGTTCCGCGATGCGCGACGCCGTGACTGTGCTCGACGGCTGGCCGGTGAGCAAACGCCACACCGTGCGGAGATTGTTCGCGTTGGGCGCGGCGAAGGGACTGCCAAGCGTCACGACAAGGCGGACATGGTCCGGGCTGCGGCGCGCCACTTCACGCGCGAGAATGCCACCGAGACTCCAGCCGATCAGGCTGACGCGCTGACCGGTCTTTCGCGACAGGTCGCGGACCGTCTGCGCCACCGCCGGCGCTTCGAGTTGCGGAAGCCGGATGTTGCGCCCGCGTCCCCAGCCCTTCACGTCATAGCCGAGCATGCTCAGGAAGCCGCGGATCGTGAATGTGGAATTGTCGTTCGCGCCCAGCCCCGGCAGCACCATCACCGGATGACGTTCGCCGCGCGGCGCGGTCGCAAGAAACGGTGCGGCGGCCATCAGGCCAGCAATGTCGAACAACCCGCGCCCTTCGAGCGCGAGATTGAGTCTGGATGGCGGTGAAATCGTCGTGTTGTTCATGAGCGTGGTCCCCCTGGCGAAGGATCATGCCTATGACTGAATCGCTCCGCAATCGCGAAACCGGCCTATTGGGCGCTTGACTCGTTCAGCCATTCCAGAATCGGCGCATTGATCTCGCGCGGATAGGTGTGGCTGAGATCGTCGATCTCGCGATAGGTCACGTTCGCACCTGCGCCTGCGAGCGCACGCTGCGCCTGCCGCGCCACCTCGACCGGAAACATCCAGTCCAGCGCGCCATGGGTAAGGAAAATCGGCAATCCCTGCAAGCGTTCGGGATCGGCTGTCGAGACCAGCATCGGGTGAAACGTCGCGGAGACCGGCGCCAGATGCGTGAACGGTGACGCACGATCGAGCGCGCTGACATAGCAGAACGTGCCGCCGTCGCTCATGCCGGTGAGCAAGAGACGCCGGGGGTCGATGTTCCATCGCCCGCGCACGCCTTCGACGATGCGCGCCAGATTGGGCGTGTCGTTGTCGTCGCCCATCAGCGCCCATGTCGAGCCGAGCGAATTGCCCGAGGATGTAGGCGCAATCAGGATCGCGCCGAAACTGCGGGCGTCGCGCAGCCAACTCCAGAGAAAGCCGCGCCCGTGGCCACTGCCGCCATGGAGCGCAACCACCAGCGGCCATACGCGATCCGTCGTGTAACTTTCCGGCACGTAGAGCGAAAAGCCGCCGCGTGTGCGCGGCTCATTCTCGACATGAAACACGCCGGTTTCATTCTCGCGCGGCGGCGGCATCGCGCGCTTGAGCGCATCGGCGTCCGAGCGCAGCGATGGATCGAGAAAGAACGCATTGACCACCGGGATCATCGACGCCAGCGGATAGAGCGCCTCCTGCGCGCGGGGCAAATGGCGCAACGCCTTGAACACCGCGCGGATGTCGCCCTGCCCGGCGGCTTGCCGCAGTTCGGCAAATCCCGCCAGCGCTTCATCACTGGCGCGCGCCAGCAAAGCGCCGACGCTGTCGGGCCCGCCATTGTCGTCGAACTGCGGACGCACGGCCTGCAACGCGGCTTCCGGCGTGCCGATGGCCTCCATCACCTCCCCGAATGCAGAGGGATCGAGATGCCGCGCCACAAGACCGAGGGTCTCGATGCACGTCAGCAAGGGAAGAATGGTTTTGGACGGATCGGATGTCATGGACGCAGGTTAGTGGCCCCTGCCCGGCTGGCAAGGCGGCGCTCCCGATTGGCAGCTATGACCGCGTCATATCAACACTTCAATACGTTGACATGGCCTTGCTTGCCGTAATCGAGAAGCAACCGGTCGCGTGTGACCAATCGCGCACCGAGGTCACGCGCGGTTGCTGCGATGATACGGTCGGCGGGATCGCGGGGCGGCTTTCCCGGCAGAAACGATGAGGCGATCAGCACATCAGGCGACATCACCGCAAGTCTGACACCCGGCGCTTCGCAGGCTCTGGCAAACCAGCTCTCGGCCGACATCTGCAGCCGCAAACGGCCGCGCCCGACAAGGAGACCAATCTCCCATGCTGTGATCGGCGACAGAAATACCAGTCCGCCATGCTCGCTCACGTCCCGCAAGGCTTGCATGGCCTGTGGCGCAAGAGGCTCGTCCTGCACAAGCCAGATGAGCGCGCAGGTATCGAGGAGAATTGGTGGAGGCATTACCTCTTGCCCCATTCAGGATCAGCCGGCGCTGTGAGATCCACCCCCGGAACCACCTGCGTGACCTCCTTCAGAAGTCCCGCGAGAGGGTGAACCTTGTTTCCGCCTGCGGCGGAAGCAGCTTTTTCGCTTGATGATACCGCGGGCCTGCCGACGCGACGGAACACCAGCTTGCGATGGGCCATATCGACCTGCTCGCTCTCGAAGCCAGCCTCGAGCCAAACCTTTGTCATCACACTATTAAGCGAATTGTTGCTCCACCATGCGCGATAGCGCGCTGAAGCGGGCAGCCTGGTGCCGGTGACACGCTCGATCTCCGCGAACGACATCGGCACACGATCTGTTTTCTGATTTTTGAGAAAATCGCCCAATGGCTCATATTTCGACATCAGCGCCTCCGATATGTACTAAATATATATAGTACATATATTAGACGATACAATACATTTATTGCGCCGCCCCCGCCACGGCCAATCCTACTCTTCCGGCTCCGTGGTGAAGAACAGCGGATAGCCCTTGGCCTTGCCCAGTTCCGTGGCTTCCTTAGCCCGCGTCTCCGCCACATCGCGGGTATAGACCGCGATCACACACGCGCCCTTCTGATGCGCGGTCAGCATTACGCGGCTTGCGGTCTCCTCGCCCATCCGGAACACGGCCTTGAGCACCATGACCACGAATTCGCGCGGCGTGTAGTCGTCGTTGAGCAGGATCACCTTGTAGAGCGGCGGCCGCTGCAGTTTGATCTTTGTGGTGGTTTTCGGTTTGACGGTCGTAGGGCTCATCGGCGCTCTCTTGGTGTCACACCGGGCAGAGGCTGCGAAGTGAGGGTTGGGCATCGCCACCCTACCCCCACATTATTTCAACGGGTAACGCAACGAGGCCGACATGCCACAGGTCGCATCCAGCGTCATTTCGCAGATTGATTATAACGCCGCCGCGCGCCAGCTTCACGTCACTTTCGCGAGCGGGCGGACATATGTCTATTCCGATGTTCCAGGCGAAGTTTACTTCCAGTTCTGCCGGGCCGCCTCAAAGGGCGAGTTTTTCAACAGCATGATCCGCGACCGCTACACATTCACCGAACGGCGCTGACGCCGGAGGCCGGGATCAGTGATCGCCGTATGGCGCGGCGAATATAAGTCTAAAATCAATACTTATGATCCGCTCGCAAAGCCATTCACAGCAATTATGCCGCATTAGCGCCTATAAAATATGGATTCTTTCCGCTTGCGCGGCGTTTTCGCGGAAGCTAGTTTATAGTTCTGAAATTGAACTTATAGTCGTCGCAAGTGAATCGGCGGCATACGGGAGAGAAAGACCATAATGTCGAGAATACTGTTCGCTGCACTGGCCGCTTCGCTCGCACTGACTACTGGCGCGGCCGCAGCCGACGCCCCGGGCGTCACCGCCACCGAAATCAAGGTGGGCGCCACCTTCCCCTTCAGCGGCCCCGCCTCCTCGCTCGGGAACACCGGCAAGGGCCTGATCGGTTACGTCAACCAGATCAACGATCGCGGCGGCATCAACGGCCGCAAGATCAATCTCATCACCTATGACGACGCCTACAGCCCGCCGAAGGCGGTCGAACACACCCGCAAGCTGATCGAAAGCGACGAAGTGGCTTTCATGTTCGGACAGCTCGGTACACCGTCGAACTCCGCAACGATCAAGTACATCACCGGCAAGAAGGTTCCCGATACGTTCATCACCACCGGGGCGACCAAGTTCACGGATTCCAAGGAATACCCGCTGACGACGACATCGCTGCCGAGCTACGACACGGAAGGCAAAATTTACGCGAAGTACTTCAAGGCGCAGCTCCCGAACGCGAAAGTCGGCATCCTTTACCAGAACGACGATCTCGGAAAGGACTTCGTCAATGCGTTCAAGCCGATCTACAAGGACGAGTTCACCAGCAAGGTCGTGGCGCTGGCCTATGAAGTCGCGGATCCCACGGTCGACTCGCAGGTTGTCAACCTGAAGGCCGCAGCGCCGGAAGCGCTGCTGATCGCAGGCACACCGAAGTTCGCGGCGCAGGCTTTGCGCAAGATGAACGAAATGGGCTGGAAGCCGCTGACACTGGTCAATTTCGTTGCCGCTTCAATCGGAAACACCTTCGTTCCGGTCGGACTCGACAAGGTC
>JACDJB010002344.1_pt1 | contig 13849 bp, 8 predicted proteins | sample 7454121 | NCBI WGS metagenome assembly JACDJB01 (sample SAMN14253290, study PRJNA609438) | sludge metagenome | isolation source: sludge after 25d culture with pyrite | collected 2018-12-20 | reverse complement strand
GCCCCGGCCGAGGCCAGCAGCGCCCCGTCGGGGCTGAAGGCCAGCCCATAGACGCGCGGCGCCTGGCCGGTCAGCAGCCGGCCGGCCATGGTTCGCTCGGCGACGTCGATCAGGACGATGGTCTCCGGCTCGCCGGCCACGCCCAGCAGCGCGCCGTCGGGGCTGAAGGTCACATCCCAGACCTGGCGCAGGCCGGTGGGCAGCGGCTCGCCCAACGGGGCCAATGTGGCCGCGTCCCAGAGGCGCACCGTGCCGTCCCAGCTGCCCGTGGCCAGCAGGCGGCCGTCGGGGCTATAGGCCACATCGAAGATCTCGCGCGCGTGGGCGGCCACGGGGCTGCCTTCGACGGGCGCGCCCGTGCCCAGGTCCCAAACCATGAGGCGGCCCAGGTCGTCGGCCGAAGCCAGCCGCGCGCCGTCGGGACTGAAGGCCAGGGCGCGGGCGATGGTTTCGTGGCGGCCCAGTTCCACCGCCGCCGGCGGCCGGGCGGCCATGTCCCACAGTAGCACGCGGCCGTCGGGGCCGACGGTGGCCAGATCATCGCTGCCGGGCCGCCAGGCCACCCGGCGCGCCGCCCCCTCGTGGGCCGGCAGCGGATCGCCCAGGGGGATGCCCTGATCGACGTCCCACAGCCGAACCAGGCCGTCCTCGCCCGAGGACGTCAGCGCGCCCTCGGGGCCGAAGGCCAGCCCCAGCGCGCCGCCCTCGTGGGCCCACAGCCGGCGCGCGCGGGCCGGGTCGCCGCCCGGCGCCCAGACGACCAGCGCCCGATCGGCAACGGTGATCAACGTGGTCCCGCGCGGCGTGCCGGCCACGGCCAGGCTCCAGCCGGTGGCTTCCTGGCCGGGCAGCGTCAATTCGGCCGTCATCCGGGCGTTTTGCGGGTTGACGGCGGCCCACTGGACGATCTGCCGGTCGCCGCCGGTGGAGAAAAGCCGCCCGGCGGGGTCGAATTCCAGATCGAGGACGGGGCCGTCGTGGGCGGCGGCCGCGGCCACCGGCTCCCACGTCGTCGAATCCCACAGGGCCAGGCTGCCGTCGCGCCCGCCTGAGGCCAGCCATTGCCCGTCGCGGCTGAAGGCCAGGGCCGAGGCGGCGTCGGTGTGGGCGATGAATTCCAGGAGAACGACCCCGGCGGCGGGATCGGCGATGCGCAGCACGCCGCTGTCGTCGCCGAAGAGCAGCCGGTTGGGGTCGGTGGGGCTGAAGGCCAGGCGAGTCGGGGTCCGGCCTTCTTCCATTATATAGCTCCACACCGGTTCGCCCCCCGGCAGCGCGCGGACGATGAGCGAATCGCCGCCGATGGAGGCCAGATAGCGGCCGTCGGCGTTGAAGGCCACCTCGCGCACGGCGTTGTCGTGGGCCGGCCAGCCGGCCAGCCGCCGGCCGGTGGCCGTGTCCCACACGGACACCTCGCCTGCGCCGCATGTGTCGTCGGCGCAGCCGCCCGAGGCCAGCAGGTGGCCGCCGGGGCCGAAGGCCAGCGTCATCGCGCCGCCCGGCGAGAGTCCCACCAATGTTTGCGGCGACAGATCGGCCGTGTCCCACAGGACGATCCGCCCCGTTTCGTCGGCCGAGGCAAAGCGCGCGCCGTCGGGGGCAAAGGCCACCGCGTTCACCCGGTCTTCGTGGGCGCGCAGAAAGGTGACCAGATAGGGATTGGCGGTCAGATCGTAGCGCAAAAACGCGGCCGTCTCGGCCGAGGGGGACAGATGATAGGCCTCCACGCCCAGGAGCAGGGCCAAATCGTATTGCGAGGTCAGCATCGTCGCGCTCTCGGTGGTCAGCCGCCGGGTCAGGGCCAGCCGCGCGCTTTGTCGGGCTTGCAGCAGCGCCGCCGCCAGCAGAGCGATGAGCACGAGCATGACGGCGGCGACGGCCCAGATGTAGCGGGGCACGGCCAGCCACCAGCGAAAGGGGCGATTGGCCTTCACCCACTTCGGGTTGAAGACCTCGCTGTAGACGGGGTTGGCCACGGCCAGATGGCCGCCCACGTCGGGCCGCACCAGCCCGCAAAAGCGCAACTCGCGGTGCACCGGCGATTGCTCCACAAAGCGCACGCGCCGGCCGCGGCGGACGGCCCCGTAGAGGCGCAATAGCTCCTCCCGATGCGGGCTGTTCAGCATCGTTTCGCGCACGTAGGACAGATTCACGTCAAGCTCGCTGGCCTGGTCGGCCAGCAACAGCCAGGAAACCAGATCGTCGACGGCGGCGTCGGTCCATTTGCGGCTGTCGTCCTGGGCGATGGTGCGGCAGATGTGCTGGGTCAGATAGGGGTGGCCGTTGGTCCAATGGAAGACGCGACGCAGGATGGCCGGGTCGCGCCCGGGCAGGCCGTCGGTCAGGATATCGGCGTCGTCGAGCGTCAATTCGCCCAGCGGAACGGGCACGCCGACGTTGAAGCGCGTCAGGGATTGATCGCGAATCAGCCGGTCGGGGGCCAGCGTGCCGATGAGCACGAACGCCAGCCGGCAGCGCGGCTCCCGGGCGCCCATGGACTGGTAGAGGGAACGAACGGCGCGCAGGAAGTCGTCGCCGAATGTCAGGGCAGAGATCGTCCCGATCTCGTCGACGAAGACGGCCGCCCGGCCGCCGGTCTGGGCGCAGACAACGTCCCCGAGGAACGTCAACAGGCGGTCGATGGCCGTCCGGCCGTCGTGTTCGGCCCACCAATCCGTCACGTCGATGTCGATGAGCATCTGGCCGGCCAGCGCGTTCAGGAAGCTGCGGCACCATACGTCGATGGTGACGTCGGAGCCGCTGCCGAAGCCCTGGAGATCGATGTAGGCGGTGGGGATGCCCTGGCCCCGCAGTTCGGCCTGGGCGCGGAAGATAAGGCTGGTCTTGCCCATCTGCGAGGCGGTCAGCACATAGGCCAGTTCGCCGCGGGCCAGCAGTTCGCGCAATTGGCGGTCGGCCGCCCGTTCCACGTAGCAGGGCGCATCGAAGGGGATAGCTCCCCCATCGATATAGAAGAACGCCCGATCATCCGCGGTTTGGAACATGGAGTCTGTCGGCGAAGTATTGGCGATAGAGTTCGCAACGACAGACGTAATTATTACCGACTTTGGCCACAAGTCCAGCTTTCAACAGGTGATGGCCGACTTTGGGGTCGGTGCAGCAACGATTCTCCAGCACCTCGACGATGGCCGCGCGCAGGCGGGGGTCTTCCTCGATGCGCTGCAACTGCCAGTTCAGGTGCTGGTGGAAGGGGCCTTCTTCCTCGGCCGCGGCCGCCTGCAACTCGGGCCAGGAGAGGCTGCCGGCCACCAGAGTATAGAGCGCCACGCGCGTCAGATAGGGCTGGCCGTTGAGCAGTGCGTACATGGCCATCACCTCATCATCGGTCAGAGGAGAGTCATAGCGCGTATTCAACTCGGCCGTCTGGGCCGGCGTAAAATCGTGCAGATAGAGAACGTGGCCGATGTTGAACGGGGATTCGCCCACCTTGTCGATCAGCAGATATGGCTCGGTGGAGATGGCCATCATCAACGTTAGCTTGCGCCAGGTGACGTCATAGGCGCGCAGGTTGTGCCACGAGCGCAGCAGGCCGAAGAAATCTCTGGAGAAGGAGGTCAGCTGCAGCATGTCGACCTCGTCCATGGCCAGCAGGATCGGCCGCTCGCTGCGCCGCAGGGCATATTCCATCAGCCCCCGCAGGTTTTCCTGGGGCAGCAGATCCCGGCTCCACTTTTTTTCCCAGACGTCCAGGTCCAGATCGAGGGTGGTGAAGACGCGCGCCGAGAGGGCGCGGGCCAGATCGCGCAGCGAGCCGCGCGCCTCGTCGCCCATGCCCTGGAAATCCATATAGACCAGCCGCGCGCCGAAGCTCTCCTGGGCTTTGGAGATGCCGCGAGCCAGCAGCGACGTCTTGCCCACCTGGCGCGAGCCGCGGATGGTGATGGTCTGCCCTTCGCCGCGCAGGGCCAGGGCCAGCTTGTCGTCGGCATCCCGCTCGATGTAGAACGGGTCGTCCGGACTCATGCCGCCGCTGGGGTATTGATATTCCAGTCGCCAGGGGATTTCGTTCCGGTTCATGGGGATACCTTCCATTGTGCGCAACTCTTCGGCCAACATCATTCTGGCTCTCCCGTATTCCCGGTGATAATGCGCGCCCGCCAGGACCAGCATATCCTGCAGGGCATTGGCGGCGATGCGCCGGTTACGAATCGTCTGACTATGGAGGATGTTATAGGGCCGCCAGCTGCTATCAAGCCAGCGCGGATCTTCGGGGGAGTCGAGCGAGGGGCCGGGCAACGCGCCCGGCGCCAGACGGGTGATGGCCTCTTCGATGACGGCGCGCAGGGCGACCAGGGGCGTTGTGTGATCGGCCGCCTGTCGCGCCGCCACCTGTCGCAGCCCCAGCAGGGCGTTGTCGTCCAGCCGATCCGGCCGATGCCATTGCTTGACGGCATCGTGGACCAGATCATCCCATTCCTCTTCGGTGAGTGTCGTGAGCGATTGTGCGATCATCTTCCCTCGATACAATGCTGCGCCGCGCGCCCCCCCCCGCTCGCGGCTTGTCCCTAACAAAGTCAGGTTACCACTTTCCCCGCCGCCAAACTCCCATGAAACTCCCCTCTTTTCGGTCGTCGGGTGGGGAGTTCTCTCCTGCCGGGGGCGCAAACGGGATAGCTCCGGGGGATTTTGTCGCCGGCGGATCGTGTATCTTATGGTCAGATTTCTTGCCCGCCCAGGCACAGCAGAGGAGGAAACGATGACGACTCAGGATTTGAGCGATTCGCTCCGGTTTCAGCCCATTGTCCGGCGGCTCTTCGGCCGCAAAGATGCCCGCCACCCCGTGGCCCAGCCGGCTGCCCACCGGCACCTGGAATTTGCCCACGGCCGGCGCGGCGTCTCCTACGATTTGCTCTTTGGCCGCTATCTGGCCGGCGCGCGGCGCATCACCATCACCGACCCCCACATCAAGGGGTTCTACCAGGCGCGCAATTTGATGGAACTGCTGGAGACCGTCGTCCGCCACAAGCCCGACGGCCGGACGGTGGACGTCCACCTGATCACCGAATGCAGCGAGACGGAGGAGCTGGCCCGCAAGCAGGCCGGGTTCCTGGAGGACGTCGCCGCCGTTGCCCCCACCGAGGGCATCCGCTTCAGCTGGGAGACGGCCCCCGATCTCCACGACCGCTCAATCGTCACCGATGACGGCTGGAAGATCGCCCTCGGCCGCGGGCTGGACATCTTCGAGCGCTACGACATGCACAACGCCTTCGATTTCCAGAATCGGGTGCAGGTTTGCCGCACGATCAAGGGATTTTCAATGACGATCGTCAATTTGCTCTGACGATCGACCCCGCGACTGACGACGGCACAACCTTGCAAGGTAGATTTACTTACCCTATACTAATCTGACCGTATCAGGTCTGTGCCGTCGGCAGTCCGCGATATCCAGTCGCTTAACAGTAAGTCTTTCGTTCCGGTGCGCTATGGATCCGACACTCATTTTTGGATTGTTGCTGGGCCTTCTCGCCGCCTTCATCTGGTGGATGTGGCGGCGCGGCCGGGTGGGCGGTGGCCGGGCGCGTGGGCCGCACCCCCGACCCGCCACGCAGCAGCTGGTCTGCGTCCAGGGGCCGCTGGCGCCCCGGAGCTTTCCCTTCGTCCAGGGGCGGCTGACAATTGGCCGCGAGCCGGGCAACGACGTCGTCATCAACAGCCTCACCGTGTCGCGCCACCATGCCCGTCTCGACGTGCAGCCTGCGGGCATCACCCTGAGCGACCCCGGCAGCACCAACGGCACGTGGATCGCGGGCCGACGCATCGCCGGCCACGTGTTGGGCGAGAACGACATGTTCCAGATCGGCCCGTGCGTTTTCGTGGTCATGTTCCCCGGTCGGGCGGTGGCGCCGCCGCCGCCGGTGGCCCCCGTCGAGCAGCAGGTCTCTTCCATCTCTTCGGCCGTCGCCCGCAGCGTGGAGGTTGACGAATATGAGCGGCTGGACGTGATCGGCGACGGCGGCGCGGCCTATGTCTACAGGATGCGCCACCGCACCGACGGCCGGCCGGCCGCCCTCAAGGTGCTCAAGGAATCGGCCGATCCCTACTTCAAGGCGCGTTTTCCCGGCGAGGGGGAGATCGGGCTGCAGCTGGACCACCCCCACATCGTCACCGTCTATAACACCGGCGTCTTCAACCATGCCCGCTACATCCTGATGGAATACTTGCCCGGCGGTTCGCTGCGCGAGCGCCTGACCGGCCCGCTGCCCGTGAACCAGGCCATCGGCATCTTCGGCCAGATCTGCCAGGCGCTCGACTATGCCCACAGCCGTCGCATCTACCACCGCGACATCAAGCCGGAGAACATTCTCTTCACCGCCACGGGCGCGGCCAAGCTGGGCGACTTCGGCATCGCTCTGATGACGGGCATGAAGCGCATCACCCGCGAGGGCGTCATCATCGGCACGCCGGAATACAGCTCGGCCGATCAGGCCCGCGGCCAGGACCCCGACGCCAAAAGCGATCAATACTCGCTGGGCGTGGTGCTCTATGAGATGCTCACCGGCCGGCCGCCGTTCTCCTCGAACGACTTTCCGCCGCTGGTCATCCTGGAAAAGCACCTTTCCGAAGCGCCGCTTCCGCCGCGACGGATCAACCCGACCCTCCCGACCCGGGTCGAATCGGCCGTGTTGCGCATGTTGAGCAAAGACCGCACCCGCCGCTTCGGCTCCATGATGGAGGCGGCCGCGGCGTTGGGCTACCACTCGGCCACCCCGTCGCCGGCCGCCCGGCAATCGATGCCGGCCGGCGGGATGGGGCCGCGCCTGGTCAACCTGTCCACCGGCCAGGCATGGCCGCTGAACCGGCCGGTGGTCGAGCTGGGCCGCGCCCAGGTTGATGACGCCCACGTCTCGCGTCGCCACGCCGAAATCCGCCACAACGGCTCCACCTTCATCATCATCGACGTCGGCTCGTCCAACGGCACCTTCGTCGAGAACCGGCGCATCGCCGCACCCACTGTGCTATTGCCGGGGGCCCGCATTCGTCTGGGCCAGGCTCCGGTTTTGTTGCAGTTCCTTATCGACGAGCCGCCGCCCACCGGCCGGTGACTCACCTGATTGTTTGACCGGGAGGTATATCATGTCTGAGATTATGAGTTTCTGGTATGACTGGGGCGTGTTCGTCGGCGTCTTTCTGGCCGCCGCGGCCGCCATCTACATCTTCTTCGACTCGCAACAGGCTGTTGCGCCCGGCCGGGCCACCTTGCCGCGCATTCTCAGCATCGTCGGCCTGGCGCTGACGCTGCCCAGCCTCTATTACCGGCTGACCCAGATGGACGGGGCCGACATTCTGGCCGACTTCTTCGAGGGCGACAACAACTTCTCGTTGTTCCTCTATCTGGCGCTGGCCGGCGTGTTGCTGGCCCTGGGAGCGCTGGTCTACTACTTCATGAGCGTCCGGAACGAGGCCCCCGGCCCCAGCACCGTCTACCCGCCGCTGCCGCCCGCGCCGTCGCTGCCGCCCGCGCCGCCGCCGGAGTCGGTTGCCCCGCGCCCCCGGCCGGTGGCCGCCACCCAGCCCGTGAACCAGGAGCCGGCGCCGCAGGCCTGGCTGGTGGTTCGCGCCGGGCCGCGCGTCGGCACGCAGTTCGGGCTGGGCATGTCGCGCCCCAACATCATCGGCCGCGACCCCGCCAAAGCCGACATCATCATCGACGAGGATTCCGTCAGCCGCGAGCATGCCCGCGTGCGCTTCGAGAACGGCCAGTTCGTCATCTATGACATGGCCAGCACCGGCGGCACCCACGTCAACGGCAACAACGTCCAGCGCCAGATGCTCTACGACAACGATCGCATCAATCTGGGGCGCGTCGAACTGGTCTTCAAGAAAGTCTGAGGGAGGATAGAGCGATCATGAGCAGTCAATATGACAAGCAGACCGAGTTGTATGACTCCAAGGCGTATGGGGCGGGCGGCGCGGCGCGCCGCAAGACCGAAGTCCTGGAGCCGAAAGGACCGCGTATCATCGCCATGCTGGTGGGGGTGGAGGGCGCGCCGGGCATCGCCGGCCACATCTTCCGCCTCAGCACAGCCAGCGGCACCGCGATCGGCCGCGATTACGAGAGCGACATCGTCATCGACGAGCCGGCCGTCTCCGGCCGGCACGCCATGGTGAAGCTGGACGAGGTGGAGAAAGGGCGGCTTCAGTTCTTTATCCAGGACCTGGCCAGCGAGAACGGCACGGTCGTCAACGGGCAGAAGATCATCAAGCACTATCTGAGCGAGAATGATCGCATCACCCTGGGCCGGGCCACGCTCGTCTTCAAGATCATCGACGATACCCCCGGCGCCTAGGCCGGGACCACAGGAGGCTTTATCATGTCCGCATTGCGCAAGTATCACATCCCCTTGCCGGGGGCCGTTCTGGCCCTGATCGCCTTCTTTCTGCCGTGGCTGTCGGTGGGCTGCGCCGGCTTGCTGACGGTGGAGGGTTCGGGCTTCGATCTGGCAACCGGCGCTTTCTTCGAAGCGATCGGCGCGGCTCTGGGCGGCGGCGAAATGCCGGTCGATCCGGGCATCTTCCGCGCCCTGTGGCTCATCCCCGCGGCGGCCGTCATCTCGCTGGCCCTTGTCCTGGTCACCCGGCGGCGGCCGGAGATGGAGTCGCGCACCGGCCTGGGCCACGTCGCCGTCGGGCTGCTGGGCTTCGCCGGGCTGCTCTTCATCTGGCTGCAAACGCGCAATCTGGGCGGCGGCAGCGAACTGTCGGCCCTCACCGGCGAACTGGTGCAGATGAAATACGGCGTCTGGCTGACTGTGGCCGCGCTGCTCATCATCGTCGTCGGCGGCGTCGTTTCCTGGATGGGCGCGCGCTCGGGCGCGGCCGCCTATGACGCCGGAAGCTACGGCTACACCCAGACGAGCATGGGCGACATGGGCGCGGGGTCGGCCGCCGGCGCCATCGGTGCGGCAACCTACCAGCCGCCGGCAATCGAGGCCTATGACGCCCCCATTACCCTCAACGACCCGGTCGCCGCGCCGCCCCGCCAGGCCACCGAAATCCTGGACAGGCGCGATCCGCTGGCCATGGCCTGGCTGGTGATGAAGGACGGCCCGCGCGCCGGCCACACCTTCCGGCTGCTGGAAGTCACCAGCATCGGCCGCGACGCCGGCAACGACATCATCATCGACGACTCCTCGCTCTCGGGCCAGCATGCCAAGATCAAGTTCGAGGACGGCAGCCACTACGTCATCTATGACCTGGCCAGCACCAACGGCGTGTTCTACTATGATGACGAGAAGCAGGATTGGGTGCGCGACTACCGCATCGACCTGAGAGACGGGCAGCAAGTGAAGCTGGGACGCACGGTGCTGCACTTCATGGCCCCCGACCTGGGAAAGGACGCCTAGCACAGACCGGATAGACGCGCCCGGCAGGCTCGCCTGCCGGGCGCGGGAGCACGATGATGACCCTGAGCTTGCAAGTCGCCCACGCCGGCCACGTCGGTCTGGAACGCGAAACCAACGAGGACAGCTATCTCGTCCTTGTGCCGCCGGGGGTGCGCCCGCCGGTCGACGGCCTGTTGCTGGTGGCCGACGGCGTGGGCGGAACCAACGCCGGCGAGGTGGCCAGCGGCGCGCTGGTGGAGGCCTTCCTGGGCTGGTTTAACGGCAACACCTATGGCGGCGCGGTCCACTATAACCCGGCTCACCCCGATTATTTTGTGGCCGGCCTGAAGGACCTGCTGGAAAACGCCAACGAATCCCTCTATCAATTGGCCGGCACGCGGCCCGAATGGGCCAAAATGGGCACCACGGCCACGGTCGCCCTGTTCAGCAACGACCGCCTGTTCGTCGGCCACGTGGGCGACACGCGAGCCTACCTTCTGCGCGGCGGCGCGCTGCGCCAGCTGACGGCCGACCATTCCTGGGTGGCCGAGGAAGTGGCCGCCGGGCGCATGACCGATGAACAGGCCCGGAATCACCCCCGCCGCAACGTTATCAATCGCGTGCTGGGCAACAGCCTGCTGCTGCGCGTCGACCGCCAGGCCTATGACCTGCAACCGCAGGACGTGGTCATCCTGACGTCCGACGGGCTGACCGGGCTGGTGGGCGACGCCGAGATCCAGGCCGCGGCCCTCGGTTCGCGCTCGCTGCAAGAGGCGTGCGACCGGCTGGTGGCCACGGCCAACAGCCGCGGCGGCCACGATAACATCACCGTGCTGGCCGCCCGCGTGCTGCCCGAGGGGCAGGGGCGGCCGCCCACGCCCGACGGGGTGGTGGTCAGTTCCGTCTATCTGGGGCGCGGCCCCGCGCTCAATGGAGCCGCCGGTCGCCGGCCGGAGCGCCCCGACCGGGGTTATACCGTCGTCGGGACCCGGCCGCCCGCGGCCGCCCGCCCCGCCGGCCGCGGGGCAAGCGGCCGCCGCTCGGCGTCGGGCGTGGCTTTGTTGCTGCTTGTGGCTTTGGTCGTCGTGGCCGGCGCGCTGGGGGTGGCCGCGGCCATCGTCGTGCGCGATAGCATGTTCCTGCCGCTGGGCAATCGACAGGTTGAAACCGTCGCCCTCAGCGGGCTGCTGGCCGCCCTGTCCGTCCTCATTGGTTTTATTCTGGGCATCTTCGGTCATCAATGGCTGGTCGAACGCCGCCGGCCGGATGCCCCCCCGCAGGAGGAGAGATCATGAAGTCTCGTATTTTGCTTGTTGTGATACTCATGGCCCTGTGCGCCGCTTCCATAGCACTCCCGGTCGCCGCGCAGTCGAACATACGGCTCGAGTTCCAGCCCACGGGCGACGGCGACGCAACGGCGCGGGTCGATGACGCCGACTTCCCGCAGCTGCGCCTGACGACGACGCCCATGAGCGATTCCGGCGTGCCCATCGGCGGACTGACGACGGCCGATTTCACCGTGAGCGAGAACGGCGCACCGGTCGACGACCTGGTCGTCAGCGAGCGCGTCGATCCCAATCAGGGCATCTCCGTCGTTCTGGTGCTCGACGTCAGCGGCAGCATGGTCGACGACATCGACGCACTGCGCGCCGCCACGGCCACGCTCTATGACCAGGTGCTGCAACAGACCGACGAATCGGCCATCATCACCTTCGCCGCGCTGGAAGACGGCCGCGGCGTCAACCTCGGCGATCCTTTCCCGCAACTGCTCGAAGGGCGCGAGACAAACTTCACCAACGATGAGGGGCTGCTGCGGAACCTGATCAACGGCCTGGTCATCAACCCCGGCGACGGCACGCCGCTATATGACGCCATCTACAAGGGCGCGCGGCTGGCCCTGGCCGACGCCGCCAACTCACGCCGCGTGGTCATCGTCATGACCGACGGCGTTGACGAAGACCGCCAGGGCACGGCCGAGGCGGGCAGCCTCGTCTATGATCGCGACAACGTCATCGAGGAACTGCGCGAGTTGAACGTGCCGGTCTTCACCGTGGGGCTGGGCGATGAGATCGACAGCCCCTTCCTGCAGCGTGTGGCCAACACCACCGGCGGGACCTATCAGAACGCGCCGACGGCCGAGGCGCTGGCCGGCATCTTCACCGAAGTGGCCTCGCAACTGAAGGTCAAATACGACCTGTCGTTCACGTCGCGCACGCTGTCGGACGGCGGCCAGCACACGGCGACCGTCGAGGTGCGCACCCCCCTGGGCAACGCGACCGAGGACGTCACCTTCCAGGCCCACTACCCCATCCGGCCGTGGGTTCAGGACGTGCAGGCGGCCAACCCGCGCCAGGAGTTCCGCTCGCTGTCCAACGTCGAGAGCGTGAAGGGGCGGGTGACGCTGCGGCCGACCGTCGTCGCTCGCGGCGACATCGCCGGCGTCAGCTACTACGTCGATGACGTGCTGGTTCATGAGGCCGACGCCGCGCCGTGGGAATTCTCGTGGAACACGACCGAACTGGCCGCCAACGAGAACCACCGGCTGCGCATCGAGGCCCGCGACGACAACAACCCCGCCAACGTCGGCCTGACCGACTTCGAGCTTCTGGTGGAAGAATGCAGCATTATCTGCCAGGTCGAAGAGCAGACCGGCATCCCGGCCATGTACCTGCTGTTCGGATTGCTGGGCCTGTTGTTGCTGTTCACCCTGTTGCTGGTGTGGCTGGGCCGTCGCCGGCGGCCGGAGCCGGTCTACGACACGCCGATCTACACGCCGGTGATCGAGACATCGCCGGCGCCGGTGGAGCCTGCGCCGAAGCCGGTGCGGCCCACCGTGAGTACCGAGGCGCCGGCCGCCGCCGCCCGTCCGCGGGCCAAGACCGAGGTGCTCGACCTTCGCACGGGGCCGATTGCCTTCTTCATCGACCTGGAAACCAGCCGCCAGTTCCCCCTGACCGATGGCACGTCCATCGGCAGCGGGGCCGACAACGACATCATCCTCGATGAGACGTCCGTGTCGGGCAAGCACGCCAGGGTGAAACTGGAAGACGGCGCTTATGCGCTCTTCGACCTGGCCAGCACCAACGGCACTCTCGTCAACGGCGCGCCCATCACCCGCCACGTCCTGGCCGACGGCGATCGGGTGCAGCTGGGGCGCAAGACGCTGGCGTTCAAGAAGGTGAGCTGAAAGTGATGAATGACGAACGATGAGCGCGTTCCGAATTCGTCACTCGTGATTCGTCGTTCGTCATTCTCCGGAGCGTATGATGTCTGATTTGACCGGCCGCGCGTTGGGCGCCTATCGGGTAGAGAAAAAGATCGGCGAGGGGGGCAACTCCGACGTCTATCTGGCGCGCGACACCGCCCACGGCAACGAGCAGGTGGCCCTGAAGGTGTTGCGGCTGGAGCATCACGCCGACCCCAAGAAGGTGGAGCGCTTCTGGCAGAGCGGCCACAACGCCCGCGAGCTGAATCATCCCCACATCGTGCGCGTCCGCGAGGCCGGACTGGCCGATTCGCGCTACTACATCGCCATGGATTACATGGCCGGGCGGTCGGTGGAAGACGTGCTGAATGAGGGAGACGACGTGCTGACCTGGGCCGCCGCGCTGCGCTATCTGGAGCAGGTGGCCGAGGCCGTCGACTATGCCCACAGCCGCGGCGTCGTCCATCGCGACATCAAACCCAGCAACATCCTGCTCTCGGCCGACCGGCGCAGCGCCTGCCTGACCGACTTCGGCATCGCCCTGCTGACCGGCCGGGTGACGACAACCCATTCGGGCACGCTGGTGGGCACGCCGGAGTACATCTCGCCCGAGCAGGTGCAGGGGCGCACCGCCGACCGGCGCAGCGACATCTATAGCCTGGGCGTCACCGCCTATCAGATGTTGTGCGGCCGGCTGCCGTTCGACGGCCCGGCGGTGACGGTGCTCTATAACCACGTCCACACCCAGCCGCCGCCCCTGCGCCGCGCCAACCCCCGCCTGCCGGCCGGCCTCTCCCGCCCGGTGAACAAGGCGCTGGCCAAGGAGCCGGAGCGCCGCCATGCCTCGGCCGGCGATTTTGCCCGCGACCTGAGGCGGGCGGCCGACGGCCCGAACCGGGCGCTGTGGGCCGGGGTGGGCGGCGTGGCCCTGCTGGTCATCCTGCTGGCCTTCGTTTTGCCCCGTTTCGGCGCGTCGGACGGGGGGGTGATCACCATCACCCGCGTCGTGACCGCCGCGCCGGGGGCAATTGCCCAGGGACAGACCTCATCATCGTCGGTGGGGGTCGCCGCGCCGGGGGTCACCGTTGCGGGGGCCACCTCGACCCTGGCCCCCACCGGGCGGGCCACCAGCACCGACCGGCCGCCGGCCACGGCCGCGCGGGCCACCCCGACGCCGGCCACGGCCGCCGCCAATACGCGCGTCGCCACGGCCACGGCCGGCGCGCCGCGCCCGCTGGCCCCGGCCGATGGAGCCGCCGTGGCCCGCGATGCCGCCGTCCAGACCTTCCGCTGGGAGTGG
>JACDJB010002341.1_pt1 | contig 13870 bp, 11 predicted proteins | sample 7454121 | NCBI WGS metagenome assembly JACDJB01 (sample SAMN14253290, study PRJNA609438) | sludge metagenome | isolation source: sludge after 25d culture with pyrite | collected 2018-12-20 | reverse complement strand
GAAGAATGAACTGATCCATGCCCACCCTGATCGCAGGCATTGTCGCCGTCGCGCTGCTTTACGTCGCCCTCAATGTCATCAAGGGCGCCGATCCGAAATGGCTGGCGAAAATCGTCCGCACCGGCGGGGGCATCGTCACGCTTGCCGCCGCGCTGTTTATCGGCGCACGAGGCGAGATTGCGGTGGCGATTCCGCTCGGGATTTTCGGTGCGGGTCTGCTCGGCTGGTCGCCATTCGGCGCCCAGCTTGGCTCTGCGTGGGGAAATTACGGCCCCGGCGCGTGGAAATCACACGGGCAGAAGTCCAAGGTACGATCCCAGTTTATAGAGATGACGCTCGACCATGACACCGGGGCGCTTGACGGCGTGCTGACGGCCGGCCCCGAAGCGGGGCGCGTACTGGATGATTTCACGCTCGACGAACTCATTGTCCTCGCGCGGGGGTTCGATGCCGAGAGCTGGGCTCTGCTGGAAAGTTATCTGGACCGCCGGTTTCCCGCCTGGCGAGAGCACGCGCAGGGCGAGGGGGCAGGCCGGCGTGGCGGCGAGGATCGCGGTGCGGCGGCGGGCGGCAAAATGACGGCGGAGGAGGCTTATCAGATCCTTGGCCTGCAGCCGGGCGCGGGGCGAGATGACATCAGCCGCGCGCACCGCGGGCTCATGAAGAAACTCCATCCCGACCAGGGGGGCTCGACGTACCTCGCTGCCCGTGTGAACGAGGCCAAGGACACTCTTCTTCGCAACCATCGCTGACTCCAGCACGCAACATCACGCCACAAGCCGAGCGCAGCCTTCGTCCGTCCGTTCGATGCCCCCGCGGACGCCCGCCGTTGTCCGGCGTGATCAATCCCGCAGTTAATGTTTTAGAGACCAAGTCTTGAAAATTCGTTGAATCCGGTCGGGCGAGCGCGAAAAGTTGTCGCGGGCAACGTCTTCGCGTCGTGGTCTGTGACGTTCGGTTTGAGGTTCGCGACTTTCCCGGCAAAGAAAAAAGCCCGCGGGTTGAGCCGCGGGCTTTTTCGTGAGGTTTGCAAGCAGGACGTGCGATCAGTTCCTGATGGCGATGCAGGAAATGTCGGAGCGCTTCAGCGTGCGGCATGCTGCTTCGGCGGAGTCCTGATTGAGGCCGGCGAAGCGTGCGCGATAGAGCGTCTTGTTGCCCTTCGAGACCGTCTCCGTGAACTGCTCGGCGTCACCGAGCAGCTTGCTGGCGCTGCCGCGTGCGACGTTGAGCCGCTGGCGGGCTTCGCTTTCGGTTTCGAGTGCGCCGACCTGAATGATCCAGCCGGAGCGCGCTGTGGCCTTGATCGCACCGTTATGCTGGACGGTCTGTACCGGCTGCGGAGCAGGCGCCGGCGCAGCCTGCTGCACGGGCTGTTGAGGAATGGCCGATGTCTGAAGCGCTGCGGCCTGCGCGCCGAGGGTCGTGGGCGGCGCGCCGCGAGACGGGTCTGAATAAGCCGCTGTCTGTACGGACGGGGCGGGTGCCGGCACCGCGCCGATAATGGCCTGTCCGATGCCGTTGCTGGTCTTGGGCTGGGCGGGCAGCGGAGCGGGGAAATCACCGGCAGGCTGGGCACTGGCGACAGGCCATGGTTCGGCGCGGCGATCGGCGGCTTTTGTCTCGGGTTTGGCTTCAGCCTTGACTTCGGCCTTGGCAACAACCGCCTTCGAGGTTTCCGCGACCTCGGTGCGGACCGGAGGAATGGCGCTGGTGGCAACCGGCGCATGGCCCGGCGCAGCCGACGCAACCCTGGTCTGGCCCATGCGAACCTGAACCGTCTTGACCCGCACCGGGGTCATGGGTTCGGCGGAGCCGGGGATGGCTGCCATGGTCTGCGAGGCGATCACACCACTGGTGAGCGGTGCGGGAGCCGGCTTGTCCTGCTTCTCGACAGCTTCCGCCGTCTTGGCAGGAACCGCGGCCGCGCGCGGCATCGGAAGCGGAACAGGCTCCGGCGCCGTGGAGGCGACCTTGATGGCGCCCTGCACCTGAACGACGGGAGCTGCGCGGCTATTGGTCTCTGCCCCGTCGCCGTCGTCCGCGCTAGCCACCTTGGTGCCGACGTTGCGTTCGGTGATCGCAGCCACCGTGCGGCGGGTCGCGGCTTCATCGAGATGTTCGGCGAGCAGGTTGCGCATGATGGCATCGCGCGAGCCGCCGCTGCGGCCGCCCATCACCACGCCGACGATGTAGCGGTTGCCGCGCTTCATCGACGTCACAAGGTTGAAGCCCGATGCGCGGGTGTAGCCGGTCTTGATGCCGTCAACGCCTTCGACCCGGCCCAGCAGCTTATTGTGGTTGCGGATCGAACGGCCCTTGTAGTTGAAGGCCTCGGTGGCGAAATAGCGGTAGTAGCGCGGGAAGCGGTCCTGGATGGCGCGTCCGAGGGTCGCCTGATCGCGCGCGGTGGTGACCTGGGAGTCGTCCGGAAGTCCGTTAGCATTCTTGTAGACGGTCTTGCTCATGCCAAGCGCGCGGGCCTTGCGCGTCATCGCTTTGGCGAAATCGTCCTCATTGCCGGCGATCGCTTCGGCGATCACGACGGCGGCGTCGTTGGCGGAGCGCGTGACGAGACCCTTGATCGCGTCTTCGACACGGATCGTTTGACCGGGCCGCAAACCGAGCTTGGTCGGCGCTTGCCGGGATGCATAGGCTGACACGTCCATCGGCGTATCGAGCTTCATCTTGCCGCTCTCCAACTGCTCGAACAGCAGGTACAGCGTCATGATCTTGGTGAGCGAGGCGGGATGGCGCAGGCTGTCGGCGCTGGTGGCCTGAAGCGTGCTGCCGGAATTGGCATCGACGATGATGGAAGAGAAGGCAGGGCTGTAGCTGGAGACAGTGTGGCTGCGGTGGCGGTGACGCCGGCGCGCATCTGCCGTGTCGACGGTGAAGGTGACGGCCACGGAGACAGTGGCGACGCCGAGAAGGCAAAGACCAAGCGCGCGCAGCGACGCTGACGATTTGACCCCAAGCATGAATTTCCCCGTCCGATTCCCAGTCTATTCGCCTCGTTCTGAGGCCAAATTTGGTCCGGCCGCGGCCAATCTTCGGGCCACGTCGTCCATGCGAAGCAGCGGATCCGAAGGGCTATTACCCGCCCTCGCAGGCGCCCAGGTAAGCTACTGGAACCGCTTGGCTTTTCCCGCTTCTGCAAAAGCGCGAAAAGCCACAGGGAATCAAATTAGGTGGCGACGGTTTCAAAAGGGTTAAGCAAATGTTTCCGGCGTTTGCAGGATTTGTCTCGGATTTAAGAAGATTGTGCGACGCACAAGATTCTTGACTTATTTGTGCGCTGCAGTAATACTAAGGTCGTGGTTAGGGAGCCGGGTACCTCCCGGCGCGTGCAGGTCAACAGTCTGGGAAAAGGACACTCCGTAATGGTCAAGGTTGAAGAGTTTCAGCAGTTCGGCAAAGAGCAGTTCGACGCAGCGGTTGCATCCGCCAACAATTTCTCGAGCGGCTTGCAGTCGATCGCGAGCGCCTACGGCGACTATGCCAAGAAGTCGTTCGAGGACACCAAGAGCTTCGTGGAGAAGCTGTCGGGCGTGAAGTCGATCGAAAAGGCGATCGAGCTGCAGACCGAATATGCCAAGACGTCCTACGAGACGTTCGTCGCCGAGTCCCAGAAGATCGGCGAACTTTATGCCGATCTCGCCAAGCAGGCTTTCAAGCCGTTCGAGGGACTGGTCGCCAAGGTTTCGCCGACCGCTCACTAACTCGCGGTTCTCGGCAACGAAAAAGCCCGGCGCAAGCCGGGCTTTTTTATTGCGTGCAACAGTCTGCCGCCCGTTATTTGGCGATGCGCAGCTTCGACAGCGATGAACCGATCGAACTGAACGCGGTGTTGATGCCGCTGGCGCTCGTGGTTGCGAAGTAGTTGCTGGTGCTGCTTGCGCAGTACGACATCACGCTCGATGTGTTGTCGTTGTTGGTGTTCACCTGGATCGTATAGATCGTGATGCCGGCGGCCTTGGCGTTGTCGCAGAGCAGGCGCTGCCGGGCGTCGATCGCCGACACGCTGGAGCTGTTGCGGTTCTGCGTGTTGTCGCCGTCCGACAGCAGGATGATGGCCTTCGTATACTTGTAGTTGGTATCCTCGGCCGGCGCATTCAGCGGATTCTGCTGCAACAGGGACAGCCAGGCCCACGCCATCCCGATGGCCTGGTTGGTATTGCCCTCGGGCTGCATCGCATCGACCTTGTTCTTCAAGGCTGTCCAGTCGTAGGTCAAAGGCAGAATCGACGTCGGGCAGTCGGAATAGTTTTCCGCCGGGAACTGGGTGTTGAGATTTGACACATTGTTCGCGGTCTGAGTCGTGCTGTACGGCTCCGTGCTCATGGTGTCGTAGGCGATTGGCGTATCGTAGCGATCCGAAACGCAACCGGTCCAGCCGGTTTTCGTGACTTTCGTCCAATTCTCGCCACCCTGATTGGTGCAATCGGTCTGAGTCAGGAAGCCGAGCGTGGTGGACCCCCACCTTCCCTTGGATTTGGTGCATTGTCCGAGATCCCAGCGCAGCCATTTAGTGCTGGTGGTGGCAATGCTGCTGACATTCACGTCCTTGGCGAACGGAATAATGGAGATGTAGACGTCGCCATTGGTCTTCGCCGCGGTCTGCATCTGGTCAATCAGGCTCTTCGCCGCTGTTTTCAGCGCAGCCATCTTGCCCGAACTCGACATCGAGCCGGTGTTGTCCAGCGCCAGCGCGACGCGCAGCTTGGTGGTGCCCCAGACGGTGGTCGAACTCGCGCCGAAATCGAGTTTCGGATAACCGACCACTTTCATAAAGTCGGTATTCATGGTGCCAGAGCCGTTCAGCACGATCTTGGAGCCTGCGGCGGCGCTGTTGGTATATGTGGCCGTGACGGCGACATTCAGCGCTTCCGGATGCTTGTAGAGGGCCTTGAAGTAATCGTTTGCCTTCTGGGTAATCTGCGCTGCGGTCAGGCCGGCGGCATCCCTCGAAATCATCAGGGCCGCGGTATCCAGCGCTGTCTGCATGGCCGTGCGGGCGTTGTTGACGCGGGTGTAGTCGACTGCCGCGCCCACAAACCCGAGGATCGGCACGATCGCGATGCCAAACAGCACGGCGACATTACCGCCCTGCGCCTGGCGGAAGCGTGCGAGCGATCCGCGAAGCCGGCTGAACATTGATGCATCGGTCATGACGTCACCAGACAAGGGAGGTTCTGGAACGCGAGATAGGCTGCAGGCGTGAATAGGTAGTAAAGTGCTGCGATGAATAACGGGTACACCTGAGGCAAACGGCTCCGGCGAGGCGGCCGGACCGGCTTCAGCGTAAAGCGCGGGTATCCCGTTTCGTTCGGATTTTAACGATTCTTCCGCCGCATCGGTGGAGTGCGAGATCGCAAAGCGCTTGAAAACGGATGCAATGGTCATGGCGGTCACCGGAAATGGGTCCTGCCATGTCGTAGAAGGGCGCAATGAAAGGACGGTAAAAGGCGGCGCTGATTTACGTAAAAAGCCCCATAAATTGCCGGTTTTAGCCCCTCAATCGGTTCCTATTGTCAATATCGCCTCAACAGCGGGCATCGAATTCGGCGAGAATTTCCACGATTTGCATTAACCAAAGGCAGCGGCTGCGCGAGCGCCGCACAGTTTTCCACGCCCATTTTGAGCCGGTAACAGTGTGCTTGCGGGGGAGCGGGAGCCGACCCATATTGTTAATGTCATTCATGCGCTCCGGCGGGTACTTCGTCGCCGGAAGGTTGTCTTTGCGGAATTTTTGAACTCTCAAGCCATGCTGCACGCGTCGTCATATCCGGAACCCGTCACCGCGCCCGAGCCATTCGGCGCACGTCTCGCCAGCGTCCATCCGCGCATGAGCAAGGACGACAACGGCAATGGGGGACGGGGCGGGCCGGGAACGTCCGTCATCACCAAGGTCAAGCCGAAAACCAAGAAGCCGAACCTCTATCGCGTGCTGATCCTGAATGACGATTACACGCCGATGGAGTTCGTGGTTCACGTTCTGGAGAAATTCTTCAACAAGGACGTTGAAGCAGCCACCACGATCATGTTGCATGTCCATCATCACGGCATCGGGGAGTGTGGCGTTTTTACGTATGAGATCGCGGAAACGAAAGTGACGCAGGTGATGGACTTCGCACGAAAACACCAGCATCCTTTGCAATGCGTGATGGAAAAGAAGTAGCATTTGAGTCTCGCCCGGTTGGGGAACCGGAAGAGACCTGGAGAGTACGAACAGGTTGCAGGAACTGATCAAGCCGGACCGGACGACGAACGATCAAAGTTGAAGTGGCGGGGGCCATAAGGGACGCGAATGCCGACTTTCTCTCAGAGCCTTGAACAATCCCTGCACCGCGCGCTGGCGATCGCCAACGAGCGGCACCATCAGTATGCGACACTCGAACATCTGCTGCTTTCGCTGATCGACGACTCGGACGCGGCCGCGGTCATGCGGGCCTGCAGCGTCGATCTCGACAAGCTGCGCGGTAGTCTGGTCAATTATCTCGAAACCGAATTTGAAAATCTGGTCGCCGAAGGCTCCGACGACGCCAAGCCGACCGCCGGATTTCAGCGCGTGGTGCAGCGCGCGGTGATCCATGTGCAGTCATCCGGCCGCGAGGAGGTCACCGGCGCTAACGTGCTGATCGCGATTTTCGCGGAGCGCGAGAGCCATGCGGCGTATTTCCTGCAAGAGCAGGACATGACCCGCTACGACGCGGTGAACTACATCAGCCACGGCATCGCCAAGCGTCCCGGCGTCTCCGAGGCGCGGCCGGTGCGCGGCGTCGATGAGGAAGCCGATGCGAAGGGCAACGACGACTCCAAGAAGAAGGGCGAGGCGCTCGAAACCTATTGCGTCAACCTCAACAAGAAGGCGCGCGACGGCAAGATCGACCCGGTGATCGGCCGCAACGCCGAGATCAACCGCGCCATCCAGGTGCTGTGCCGCCGTCAGAAGAACAATCCGCTGTTCGTCGGCGACGCCGGCGTCGGCAAGACCGCGATCGCCGAAGGCCTCGCCAAGCGCATTGTCGACAGCGAAGTGCCCGAAGTGCTGTCTGCTGCCACCGTGTTCTCGCTGGACATGGGTACACTGCTGGCCGGCACCCGCTATCGCGGCGATTTCGAGGAACGGCTGAAGCAGGTCATCAAGGAACTGGAAGCGCACCCGAACGCGATCCTGTTCATCGACGAAATCCACACCGTGATCGGCGCGGGCGCGACCTCCGGCGGCGCGATGGATGCGTCCAATCTGCTGAAGCCCGCGCTGGCCTCCGGCACGATCCGCTGCATGGGCTCGACCACCTACAAGGAATACCGGCAGCACTTCGAGAAGGACCGCGCATTGGTGCGCCGGTTCCAGAAGATCGACGTCAACGAGCCGACGGTCGAGGACGCCATCGGAATTCTCAAGGGCCTCAAGCCGTATTTCGAGGATTATCACAAGCTGAAGTACACCAACGACGCCATCGAGGCGGCGGTGAACCTTTCGGCGCGCTACATCCATGACCGCAAGCTGCCGGACAAGGCGATCGACGTGATCGACGAGTCGGGCGCGGCGCAGATGCTGGTACCGGAGAACAAGCGCAAGAAGACGATCGGCATCAAGGAAATCGAGACCACCATCGCGACGATGGCGCGGATCCCGCCGAAGTCGGTTTCCAAGGACGACGCCGAGGTGCTCAAGCATCTCGAGACCACGCTCAAGCGCACGGTGTTCGGGCAAGACAAGGCGATCGAGGCTTTGGCCGCGTCGATCAAGCTCGCGCGCGCGGGTCTGCGCGAGCCGGAGAAGCCGATCGGGTCCTACCTGTTCTCGGGGCCGACCGGCGTCGGCAAGACCGAAGTCGCCAAGCAACTGGCGGCGTCGCTCGGCGTCGAGCTGATCCGCTTCGACATGTCGGAGTACATGGAGCGGCACACGGTCTCACGCCTGATCGGCGCGCCTCCGGGCTATGTCGGCTTCGATCAGGGCGGCCTTCTGACCGACGGCGTGGACCAGCATCCGCATTGCGTGGTGCTGCTCGACGAAATCGAGAAGGCGCATCCGGATCTCTACAACGTGCTGTTGCAGATCATGGATCACGGCAAGCTGACTGATCACAACGGCAAGCAGGTCAATTTCCGCAACGTCATTCTCATCATGACGACCAACGCGGGCGCGGCCGACCTTGCACGTCAGGCGTTCGGCTTCACGCGCAACAAGCGGGAAGGCGACGATCAGGAAGCGATCAACCGGCAATTCGCGCCGGAATTCCGCAACCGCCTCGACGCCATCGTGTCGTTCGGTCATCTGAACACCGATGTGATCGGCATGGTGGTCGAGAAGTTCGTGCTTCAGTTAGAGGCCCAGCTTGCCGATCGCGACGTGACCATCGAGCTGTCCGAGCCTGCCAAGGCCTGGCTGATCGAGCACGGCTATGACGAACAGATGGGCGCGCGGCCGATGGCGCGGATCATCCAGGAGCACGTCAAGAAGCCGTTGGCGGACGAAGTGCTGTTCGGCAAGCTCAAGGGCGGCGGGCACGTCCGCGTTGTCCTGGTGAAGGACGAGCAGGGTGCCGACAAGATCGGCTTCGAGTTTGTCGAAGGTCCGGTGACGCCGAAGCCCGAGAAGCTGCCCGGTTCGCGCAAGCGTGCCGCACCGCGCAAACCGAAGGGCGGCGGGGATGGTCCGAAGGGTCCGACGAAGCCGCTCATGAAGGTCTGAGCAAGGCTGTCAGCGAAACAATAAAACCCGGCAATCGCGAGATTGCCGGGTTTTTGCTATTTGCTCCGGGCTTGCTTCCCACGTATGCGATGTTCTTGCAATGAAACGGTGGTGCTCGAACATATTTTGTGCGGCTGGCGCTGTGACACTCCTGCTGATGGCGACAGCCGTGCGTGCCGATGAGCCCGATCCGCCTGCGGCCTCTGCGCCGGCAGCGAAGGATGCGAATGCCCGCGAGGCGATGTGCCTGATGATCGAATCCGCGGCGTCAGCGCACGGCCTGCCGCTGGAATTCTTCGCGCGCGTGATCTGGCAGGAAAGCCGTTTTCAGCCGGATGCGGTGGGGCCGATGACACGCAGCGGCCAGCGTGCGCAGGGTGTCGCGCAGTTCATGCCCGGCACCGCGAGCGAGCGCAGATTGCTCGATCCGTTCGATCCGGTACAGGCGCTGCCGAAGTCCGCTGAATTCTTGCAGGAGTTGCGCGAACAGTTCGGCAATCTCGGGCTAGCGGCAGCAGCGTATAATGCGGGGCCACGACGAGTTCAGGAGTGGCTGGCGGGCTCGGGCTACATGCCGTCCGAAACGCGCAACTACGTCCATGCCATCACCGGAAGCTCGGTCGATGACTGGGCGGCCGCGGGCAAGGGCGGTACGATCAGGGATCGCGCACCGCCGGCAGGGTGCCGCGATTTGATGGCGCTGTTGCAGCGCGCGCCAAATCCGTTCGTCACCGGGCTTGAGCAGCGCGTGAAACTCGGGGTTGCGATGCCCTGGGGCGTGCAGCTTGCCGCCGGATTTTCGCGTGACAGGGCGCTGGCGATGTATGCCCGTTCCTTGAAGCGGCTGAGTGCGGTGATCGGTGATCGCGATCCCAGCCTGCTCAGTTCGGTGTTCCGCAGCCGCGGCACGCGGCCGTTTTTTCAGGTGCGCATCGGCGCCGACACGCGAGCCGCTGCGAATGAACTCTGCGAACGCATCCGGCGCGCCGGGCAGGCGTGTCTCGTACTGAGGAATGCAGAGCAGCATGGTTAATCGGAGAGGCGCGGGATCATGGCGGGCCGCAATTGAGAATCTCGCATGACGGTTAACGGCGCGGCCGGAGTGTCGATCAAAGAAGTCCTTTGTTTCCAGGCATAACTTTCATTGGCGCGGGCGATGATATGCTCAATGAAATGCTAACGCGATGCCGGTGATTTTCGCTTAAGTTTTGCGAAACCGTTTTCCAATCATCTGATGGCGTGTGCGGCGGAATTCATTTCGCGGCATGGAAGAGGAGGCCATCATGCTGACATTCGGACTTATCGGAATCGCTTTCGCGACGCTGTGTGTGCTTGGATCGCTGTCGTCGTCGGCGCGAGAGCCGTCGATCTGAATTCGCCTGCTGAACGCAGACTATCGCCTGCAGGCGGCCATGGCCCGTTACACGGGCAGCACGTTTGCGCCCGAGCGGCCTGAACAGCATGCCCGGCAATTTAGCGGTGCGGCCTTTCCCGCAGCGCGGCCTTGTTCCCTTGACGCAGAGGCCGTTTCACCGGCGTGATCGTTTCATTCGATTCACCGGTATTTGCACCCCTTGGCGCTTCCTGCCCTCGATTCCCCGAAATGGCAAAGCTCTGTCGCGGCCTTCGCGTTCGGGGTGAAATCGGCGTTGTCGTCCATTCTTGCGCTGGTGCTGTTCGGCACGTTCATCGGCATCGGCGCGTTCGCGCATGACACAGGTTTCACGCTGGGCTGGGCATTGGCCAGCACAGTGCTGGTCTGGGCAGGGCCTGCGCAAATCATCCTGATTTCGACCCATCATGCGGGTGCAACGCTGCTGGAATCGGCGCTTGCGGTGACAATCAGCGGCATACGCCTGCTGCCGATGGTGGTTTCGGTGTTACCGATGATGCGAACCGCTGAAACCAAAATGCGCCAGCTTGTTCTGCCGTCGCATTTCGTGGCGGTCACAGTCTGGGTCGAGAGTTTCCGTTTGCTGCCGCATGTGCCGCGCGGACGGCGGGTTGCCTTTGTGAACGGGCTTGGCAGCGGGCTGACGTTCCTGAGTTGCGTGGCCGCGGTTCTGGGTTACGGCCTGGCGGCAAACCTTCCGCCGCTGCTGGCGGCGGGGATTCTCGCGCTGACGCCACTGACCTTCCTGCTGTCGACGGCGCGCAATGCACACAAGCTGGTGGACAAGCTGGCGCTGGCGCTCGGGCTTGCGCTGTATCCGCTGGTGCAACTGCTGCACACCGGTGTCGATATCATGATCAGCGGCTTGACCGCCGGAACGATCGCCTATGTGGTCAACCGCATTTGGAGGCGCGCATGAGCGGGCTTCTCGGTGACGCACATGCCATCGCGCTGTTGTTGTTCGCGGGCTTCCTGTCGAACGAAGTATGGCGCGTGCTCGGTCTCGTCATCGGCGGCGGGGTCGATGAGAGTTCGGAGTTCCTGATCTGGGTGAGGGCGGTGGCCGCCGCGATCCTTGCCGGCGTTATTGCCCAGATTCTGATTTCGCCGCCCGGCGCGCTGGCGACGGTTCCGGACGTGGTCCGGTATGGCGCGGTGGTAGTCGGCGTCGCGGTGTTTTTGCTGGCGCGCAAGTCGGTTTTCGCCGGCGTGGTCGCCGGAGAAATCGTCGTGCTGGCGGGCAAATGGTGGATGGGCTGACCGGCCTTGCGGTTCAGCCGTTCAGCGCCGCGATTAGCCGGGTGGCGTGATCTTCCAGCACCTTGACGTCTTCCTTGCGGCTCGCCGGGGGCAGCAGCGCGACGCCTTCGGTGCGCGGCATCACATGCATATGCAGGTGATAGACGACCTGACCGGCCGCGGGTTCACTGAACTGTTGCAAGGTGATGCCGTCGGCGTTGAACGCCTTCAAAGCTGCAACGGCGATCTTCTTCGCCGTTCGCGCGACATGAGCGAAACTGTCGGGCGAAATGTCGAGAATGTTGCGGGCCGGTTGTTTCGGGATCACCAGCGTGTGCCCGGGACAGCGCGGCATGATGTCCATGAAAGCGAAGGTGTGTTCGTCCTCGTAGACCTTGTGGCAGGGAATCTCGCCGCGCAGGATCTTCGCAAAAATGTTGTTGGGGTCGTAAGTGCTCATGGTGTGTCCCTGAAACTGGATGGCGCACCATCGCCGCCCGATGCGGCGCGGTCAAGCGTGCTTGTCGGAAGGCCATCCATGTCACGGCTCCGTCGTGCGCTCGGGAATACCTGTGGCGATTTCGTCGATCCGGTCCGCGAGGTCGGTGAGGTCGCGGTGCAGCCCGTCCAGCGTGAAGGCGAGGCCGAAGGCACGGCCCACGGCATTGAAATCCAGCGCGCGCATCACGCCGGATTGCCGCAACCCCGTGAATGTTTCCGTAAAGGCAAGATGCGCGGCGCCGACGTCGTTGCGGGTGACGACAGTGACCGTATCGAGCGCGGTGGCGCAGCGGCCGGTCAGTTCGGCCTGTGCGCGCAGCAATCGCGCCGCCGCCGGCGCGAGCATGGATGCGATCTGATGCGGCAGCGGCTCCCGCAGCACAGTCCCGATCCCGACCAGATCGTTGCGCACACGCCAGAGCGTGCGCGGGATCGCCGCGGGGATGCGGTGGTCGGCGAGCTTTGAGGCGCGCTCACGGTCGGCATCCTTCAAGGCCTGCTCGACGGCGGCGAGGGCCTGACGCAGGGCCGGATGCTCGCTCGAAGGCGCGAGCGCCTCGCCGCGATCGAGCGCATCGGCTTCCGACAGCAGCAGCCGCTGAATGCGGTTGAGGACCGCGATGGATCGCGCGACCACGACCGTATGGGACCGTGCCGGAAAGATCAGCACCATGGCCAGCACGCCAATCAGGCCGCCAAGCCCGATCTCGATGATGCGGTCGAGCACGAATTGCTCGACCGGTGCGCCCGCCGGATCGGTCAGCAGCATGATGGCGGCCGTGACCGGCGCCACGCGCAATTGCGGGCGAATGGCTGCCGCCCATACCGTCGCGCAGGTGACCAGAACCAGCGCGAGGCCGATGCCGAGCGAAGTGCGCGAATGAAAGGCTGCGGCGAGCCCGCCGACAAGCGCGCCAGCCAGCGTGCCCATCATGCGCTCGGTCGCGGCGCCGAGCGTTCCGCCGATGGAGCCCTGCATCACGATCATCACCGTGAAGACCGCCCAGTATCCCTGCGGCAGGCCGAGCGCCTTGTAGGCCGCATAGGCGGCACCGGTCGCAATCGCCACGCGAAAGGTCTGGCGCAGTTCAGGGGCGCGCCTGATCAGGAATTCGCGGATGCGGTTGGAGGTCGAACTCAAGGCATGCTCTCTTCTTTGTCATCGCCGGGCTTGTCCCGGCGATCCCGATTCGTTGAGCACCGTGCTTCCTGATCGGGATGCCCGGGACAAGCCCGGGCATGACAAACTTGCTTGCTAGTCCATCGCGGTCAGTTGCTCGTGTCAATCTTCCGAAACGGCCCGGCTTCGGTCAGTTCGCGGACGGCTTCCTGTACATAGCTGCGCTCGCGCGCCAGATAATCGCGGATCGCGCGGCGCAATCCCGGATCGGCGATGTAGTGCGCGGAGTAGGTTGTCTGCGGCAGGTAGCCCCGCGCGATCTTGTGCTCGCCCTGTGCGCCCGCCTCGACATTCTTCAATCCGCGCCGGATCGCGAAGTCGATGGCCTGATAGTAGCAGACCTCGAAATGCAGGAACGGATGATGCTCGATGGCGCCCCAGTGGCGGCCGAACAGCGTGTCGGAGCCGATGAAGTTGATCGCGCCCGCGATCCAGCGTCCGTCGCGCTTGGCCATGACGAGCAGAATGTCCTTCGCCATGGTCGCGCCGATCTCGTCGTAAAACGAACGGGTGAGGTAGGGGCGGCCCCATTTCCGCGAACCGGTCTCCATGTAGAACGCGAAGAATGCGTCCCAGACATCGGGCGTGATGTCGTCGCCGGTCAGGGGGTGAATGGTGATGCCGTTGGCAAGCGCATCGCGGCGCTCGCGGCGGATCGCCTTGCGGTGGCGCGAGGCGAGGGTGGCGAGGAAATCTTCAAAGGTGCCATAGCCTTCATTGTGCCAGTGAAACTGCTGGTCGGTGCGCTGCAGGAATCCTTGTTTGGCAAGGAAGTCCCATTCGTCCTTATGCGCAAACGTGACGTGAACGGAGGACGCCTGGGTCGCGCCGCACAGCGCGATCAGTCCGG
>JACDJB010002337.1_pt1 | contig 13876 bp, 15 predicted proteins | sample 7454121 | NCBI WGS metagenome assembly JACDJB01 (sample SAMN14253290, study PRJNA609438) | sludge metagenome | isolation source: sludge after 25d culture with pyrite | collected 2018-12-20 | reverse complement strand
GGCAAGCCCATCATCGAGAACCAGTCGATCGCCTTCATGCTGGCCAACAATAAGACCGAGATCGACGCCTCCCGCCTCCTCGTGTGGCGGGCGGCATGGATGGGCCGCAACGGCAAGGAGTTCACCGCCGCCGAGGGCTCGATGTCCAAGCTGATGGCCGGCCGCACCGCTGTGTGGGTCACCGAGCGGGCCATCCAGATCCTGGGCGGCTACGGCTACGTCCGCGAGTACCCCGTCGAGCGCTGGCACCGTGATGCCAAGATCTTCGACATCTTCGAGGGCACCGAGCAGATCCAGCAGCTGGTGATCTCCCGTGCCATCTCGGGCCTGCGCATCGAGTAGTGGAGATCCCCTGCAATTGCAGGGGATCTGAGGTTGCTCCCGATGCCTCGATGATGTCGGCGGCGAGGTCGATGAGCACGTCGCCGGGGAACAGGCTGCGGTCGGACGCGAGCGCAGCAATCTGCGGGGCGATGTCGTCCAGGTCGGTTCCGTTGGCGAGTCCGGACAGATCACGATCGACCCGGAGGTCGCGCGCGGTCGCCCCGTCGTTCGGGGAACGCGCGTGCGGGTTGCCGACGTGCTCGCGCTGTTCGCGGGTGGTGCCGACGAGGCGGAGATCCTCGAGGAAGGTGATCGCATCCTGAGCGTGTGCGAATCCTGAACGACGCGCAGCACCTCTTGGCCTTCGACGTTCCGGCTGTGCATCAGTCGGCGATGCGGTCGAGGTGCTGTCGGATCTGGTCGGCGAGTTCGGGGAGCGTGAGCGGATGCGACACCAAATCGGTCGCTTCCGTGGCAGTTCAGATGCTGCACTGGCCACATGGGCCGCCACGGGGTGCGCAGCAGCTGGGACGACGTGCCCCCGACGATCCGCGACGCGCTCGACGACCTGCTCGGCGCTGAAGTGACCCTGACCGAACCGCTCGCCGGGGGCTTCTCCCCGGGTCCGGCGGTGCGGGCGACCTTGTCCGACGGCGACACCGTGTTCATCAAGGCCGCGGGCACGTCGTTGAACCCCCACTCGCCGGCGATGCACCGCCGAGAAGGCCACGTGCTCGCCGGCTTGCCGTCGTTCGTCCCGTCGCCGTCGCTGCGCGGCGTGGTCGACGACGACGATTGGGTCGCGCTCGCCGTCGAGTGGGTCGACGGCCGCCACCCGGCCCCGTCCGATCCCGACGACCTCGACCGGGTGCTCGGGCTGCTCCACGAGATGGCGGACCTCACCGACGGCATCGAGATCGACGGCGTCGAACCCCTCGCAGCGACCCATCCCGACTTGTTCGACCACTGGTGCCTCCTCGCCGGTGACGCGCCGGCCGGGCTCGACGAGTGGAGCCGCCGACACGCAGAGCGCCTCGCCGAGGTGGACCGCCACGCGGCCGAGGCGAGCGTGGGGTCCCACCTCGCTCACGTCGACGTGCGGACCGACAACCTGCTCCTCGCTTCGGACCGAGACATCCTCGTCGACTGGCCAGGCGCTTCGTTCGGTGCTCCGTGGGTGGACCTGGCAACCCTGCTGCCCGCGCTGCACCTCGACGGCGGTCCGCCTCCGGGCGACGTCTTCGACTCGACGTCCCTCGGACGCAAGGCCGACCCCGAAGCCGTCGACGCGTTCGTCGTGTCGCTTGCCGGCTACTTCACCCGGATGTCGCTGCTCCCGGCTCCTCCCGGGCTGCCGACGCTGCGCGGGTTCCAGGCCGCTCAAGGCGTCATCGCCCGACGCTGGGTCGCCGAACGCCTCGACCTGGACTGATCCGGACCCCTTGCAGGTCGGCGGAGCGATGGGCGTCCCCGCAGCTCACGCTTCGGGGATCGCCATTCCGAAGGTCTCGAGGGTGATCACCTCGGGTTCAGGGCCGCCCCGGTGGCCTGTGTCGAGAGCGTCGATCGCCGCGAGCTCATCGTGGCCGAGCTCGAAGTCGAACACGTCGAAGTTCTCGGCGATCCGTGCCGGGTTGGTCGACTTCGGGATCGCCGAGCGACCCTGCTGGACGTGCCAGCGCAGCATCACCTGGGCAGGTGACTTCCCGTGCGTCGACGCGATGCCGGCGATGGTCGGGTTCTCGAGGGTGCTCGAGCTGTTGCCGTCGCGGTAGAAGGTGATCCCTCCGATCGGGGACCACGCCTGGGTGAGGATGCCGTGGCCGGCGTCGGCGGCTTGGACGGCGGGTTGTTGGAAGTACGGGTGCACCTCGATCTGGTTGACAGCAGGCACGACCGAGGTCTCGGAGATCAACCGGTCGAGGTGCTCGACCATGAAGTTGCTCACGCCGATGGCACGAACCTTGCCGTCGGTGAGCAACGTCTCCAGGGCACGGTACGCGCCGAGGGTGCGATCGAACTCGCCGGGCAGGGCTTGGTGCAGGATCAGCAGGTCGATGCGCTCGACGCCGAGCTTGCCGGCGCTCTTGTCGAACGCATGGAGCGTCTCGTCGTAGCCGTAGTCGGTGATCCACACCTTGGTCTCGACGAACACGTCGTCACGGTCGATGCCGGCTCGAACGATGGCATCGCCGACGCCTCGCTCGTTCAAGTAGGCCGCGGCGGTGTCGATGTGGCGGTAGCCGATGCGCAACGCCGACTCGACAGCGACTGCGGTCTCGTCCGGTGGGGTCTGGAAGACGCCGAAGCCGATGGTGGGCATCTCGACGCCGTTGTTGAGCTCGATGGTGGGGACTTCGGTCATGGGTGGCGACTCCTTCGGCAGCTCAACCTACGAGCGACTTCCACGACGAACCAGGCCCTGCCGGTACCACCCCGACGACTCGTCCTACTTGATGCGGTGCAAGGTGTTGGAGTCGGTGTGCGGGAAGGGGTCGGCGAACTCCTTCATCTCGAGCGTGGTCAACTCGGCGTAGCTCCACGTGTCGTCGTCGTTCAGGGTGATCGTCACCTCGTAGGCCGTGGTGCTGGCGTTGGCCGTGAGATAGGTGTTCTCGCCGATCGCATAGTTGCGGTGACCCTGTGACGCGCTCATCGTGAAGGACCGGGCGTCCGCCGTGGTGGTGCCACCGGCCAGCACGGTGATCCCACGAGGGACGACGAACCCGCGCACCACTTCGCCGGTGGCGCCGTCGTACAGCCAGTAGCCGACTTCGGTGTGGAACGGGATGTCCTCGTCGTCACGCCACATCGCCGAGTGGTAGTCGAGGCCGTACAGCGCCTGGGAGCCGTTGTCGACGGGACCGAACGGCTTCATCTCGACCTTCTCGCGGTACGGCGTCGAGAGCACCTCGCCCCGGGAGTGCGAGTAGGCGGAGTCGAGACCGCCCGTGCCCTCCCACTCGCCGATCAGCGCCGCCAGCGGGCCCCACTCGCTCATCTCGTCCTCCGGGTTTCGCGTTGGTGTGATCGTCATTCGTAGCACTCGTTCGGGCAGTGGAGGCGCGCCCACGACCACCGCAGAGATCGGCACCGACACGAGGTCGTCCTCGAGCCGCGCTGAGTCCGAGCCACCTCGCCGTTCGGCGCAACTCCCGAACGGGCCGCGTGGCGGTCCCCTGGGATCGGTTCGATCGCGCCCGGGTAGGGGCGTGCCATGGACGTGATCCCCGTCGGCGCTCTGGTCGTGACGCTCTGCGCAGTGGTGGCGGTGGTGCCGTTCCGGCGACCACGGCTGCTGGCGAGGCTGAGCTGGATCGTCAGCAACTTCCCCAACGAGCTGCCGTTCGTGTTCCTCCTCGTCGTGGTGGCGCCGAGCATCGTGTCGGTGCTCGACGGGGGCCGAACCGACCGTGACTGGATCACGTTGGCCCTCACGATCGTGGTGATCGCCGCGCTGGCAGTCGTGGTGGTTCGGGCGCTGCGGACCAGACGCGTCATGGCTGCCGCCCTCGACGAGGTCATCGGCCACGGATGGCGGGACGCCGTGGCGCTGGGCGATCGACCCGCGGAGTCGGTCCTGCGACGGTGGGTGCGGATCCTGCTGGTGCCGATTCCGATCCGACCGCTCTCGGTGCGGCGGACCGCGAACGTCGCGTACGGCGACCGTGGCGATGAGCAGCTCCTCGACGTCTACCGGCACCGATCCCTTCCCGACGGTGCCCCGACGCTGATCCACCTGCATGGCGGTCGGTTCCGCTGGGGCCGCAAGAGCCGGGAGTCCCGAGCGCTGCTGTTCCGCCTGGCGAAGCATGGGTGGACGTGCGTCAGCGCCAACTACCACCTGTCCCCGACGCCCGCCGCCGGCTACCCGACCCACCTGGTCGACGTGAAGCGGCTCCTCGCATGGGCCCGATCCGACGGCGCCGCCCACGGGATCGATCCAAACGTCGTCGTCCTGGCCGGTAGCTCCGCTGGCGCGCATCTGACGGCGATGGCCGCCTTCACCGCGAACGAACCGGCGTTGCAGCCTGGTTTCGAGGAGGTCGACACGTCGATCGTGGCGGGCGTCTGCCTCGGCGGGTACTACGGCGGACTCGACGGCCGGGACGACTCGCCGACCTCGCCGATGAGCCACCACGGACCTGTCCCGCCGTTCCTCGTGGTCCACGGCCGCAACGACACCTACGTCGCAGCCGACGGAGCCCGCCGCCTCGTCGAGCACCTTCGCCGTCAGCCGGCGGGGATCGCCGCCTACGCGGAGCTGCCGGGCGGCCAGCACGGGTTCGACCTGTTCTCCTCCATCCGCTTCGAAGCGGTCGTCGACGGCATCGAGTCCTTCGCCGCGTGGGTTCGCAGCGGGCAGGTGGCATCGACGAACCCGGCGCGACGCTGACGGGCCGGCAGCAGGTGACTCGGCCTCTCGCGGGTTGACTCCCGATCAGCGCAGGCGGACCCGGACCTCGCCGATCCCCGGCTCGGGTGTCGGGCCAGTCGACGCCCGGCGGGGAACGATCAGTCGAACAGGCCGGCAGCGTGGAACCGCCGGAGCTCGGAGGAGATCGTCGGCTCGAGCGCCAGGATGGCGCCGGGGTCATCCGCGACGACCGGACCGACGATGAGCGCGCCGACGGCTGCGACGATGATCTCGCAGCTCCGGCGTCCGTCGTCGGAGCTGGAGCCCAGCACGCGGGCCAGCTCCTCTGCGATGCGTCGCTGGACCTGCGCCCGCCGCTCGATCGCCACCGGCCCGGCGGCGAAGGTCTCGACGAGGAACAACCTGGCCTCCGCCCTGTGCTCCGCCATCAGAGCCAGGTATCGGTGCAGGCCGCTGATCGCCTGCTCGATCGGTGAGCCCGGTTCGTCGACCGAGTCGGCGAGCTCGGCGATCAGCACCTCGCTCACCAGGTCAAGCGCGGCGAGGAAGCCGTCGGCCTTGTCGGCGAACAGGCGGTAGTAGGTCTCGCGGGAGACGCCGGCGTGGCGCAGCACCGCCGCGACCGGCGTGCGCGCGTAGCCGTCGGTCGCCATGGCCTCGGCGAACCCCACGAGGATCCGGCGGCGCTGGTCCTGCTCGACCTGCTCCCGGGACAGGTCGTGGCGACCGCGCGGGAGCCGTCGGGGTTCACCCACGGCGTGGGGCGTCGGGCTGGATCCGCAACGTCGAGATCGTCGTGGCGAGCATGTCGTAGTGCCCGACGAGGAGGACGAGCTCGATGAGCGAGCGCTCGTCGAGATGCCGGCCGAGCACGCTCCAGGCGGTGTCGTCGACGTCGCGGGCGTCGAGCAGCTGGTCGGTGGCCTCGATCAGCGCCGCCTCCCGGTCGGACCAGCGCACGTGCTGTGCCGCGTCGGCATCGGCGAGCGACTCGATCGCGGGGGCGTCCAAGCCTGCTCGGGCCCCCAGACGGCGGTGGTGCTCGAGCTCGTAGGTGCAGCTTCGTCGATGCGCGACCCGGAGGATGACGATCTCTGTCTCCCGGCGGGGGAGCCGACCTCCGGGCATCAGCATCCCGGCGAAGCACAGCCAGCCGCGGAACAGGCGTCGATGCCGTCCCAGCGTCAGGAAGAGGTGCGGCGGTGCCGTGTTCGACGCTCGGCCCAGCAGTCGGGCGATGGCGTCGTTGGTCCGGCCGACCTGGCGACGGTCGCCGGGAGCGATGCGTGCGCGGCCGGCGCTCGCGACGCTGCCCGTGGGCGTGCTCACCGGGACTCCGGCTGGCGCGTCGTGAGCTCCGCCTGCTCGGTGCGGGCGATGTCGAGCACCGGAGCGAGCCGCCGTTGCGTGGCGACCTCGAAGGCGGTCTGGGCGATGCGGCGCACCGGCAGGATCGGCCCGACGTACCAGGGCGCGCAGATCGTCCGGGAGCGACGGGCGATGCCGCGCTCGAGGGCATCGATCCCGACGTCGAGGGGCGTGACCTTCGTCAGGCTCCGTCCGCCGAGGAAGGCGTTGGCGGCGCGGGTGTCGAAGCCCCGGCGGGTCATCTCGGTGTCGAGCTCGGCGAAGTAGGCCACGCCGAGGCGGGCACCGGACGGTCGCAGCTCCTGTCGGAGCGTGTTGCCGAGCGCTTCGACGGCGGCCTTGGACGCGCTGTAGGCGCCCATCAGCGGCACGTGCACGGCCGCCGCGAGGGACGACACCGCGACGGCATAGCCGCCGGGATGTGCGATGTGGGGGCCTGCGGCGCGGAGCGTGTAGTAGGTGCCGAGCACGTTGACGGCGATGGTCCGCTCGAGGATCGCGGGGTCTCCGTCGACGATCGGCATCTGCGCTGCGACACCCGCGTTGGCGACCACGACGTCGAGCCCGCCGAGGGCCCGCGCCGCGTCGTCGACGACGTCGTCCACCAGGGACCTGTCGGACACGTCGCAGTACCACCACGGCGCGTCCAGCTCCGACGCGGTGGCTTCCAACTGGTCCGGTTCGAGGCCGGCGAGCGCCACACGGGCGCCCCGCTCGTGCAGCCGTCGGGCGAGGGCTGACCCGATCCCCCTCGCCGCACCGGTGACGAGGATCTTGCGGCCTCGCAACGCGTCGTTCGGCACCATCGGTCGATTGCTCATGCCGGGTGACCGTACCATCTGCGAACAACAGTGTTCTTGGTTGCTGCGCCGCCGGTCCAGGATCCCCGGATCCGCGAACGGTCGGTCAGGTTCTCATCCACCGTGACCGACCGCGTGGGCGGTCACGAGCGTGGCGACCAGGTCCGGGTCGATGAGGGGGAGCCAGTGACCGCCAGCGACGGGCACGAAGGAGACGTCGTCGCCGAGGAACGCGGTGGATGTCGCCAGGACCGGCGTGACGTAGCGGTCGGCCGTCGGCACGATGACCTGCACCGGCACGTTCGTGTGGACCGGCCTGGGTCCGACGAGCGCGGACCCCACGTTCGCCCGGTAGAGGTTCACGCCGTTGGCACCGTTGGCCTGGGTGCGGGTGAGGGCCTCGTCGTCGGGGAGTCGCTCGGAGGGGACGCCCTCGTTGCGCTCGAGCACGAGTGCCCACATCCGACGCGACACGCCGGCGCGCCAGAACGCGGGTGCCAGGAGCGGCAGCTGGAACGCCGCGACGTACCAGGACTTCGCGGCCTGGTAGGCGATCGTGGTCAGCGAGACCGGCGCCGGCCCCCGCCGGCGGAGCAGCGCGCCGACGGCGTCGAGGTGCGGACCGGAGATCGACGTGTACGACGCGAACCGGCTCGCGCCGTCGTCGTCGACGAACCGGTCGTCGCACACGAACTGCCAGCCCTGGATCGACCCCCAGTCGTGTCCGACCAGATGCACCTGCCGGGGCCGGCCGTCGAGCGCCGGAACCGTCGCGTCCAGGACCGACTCCATGTCCTGTGCGAGCAGGTCGAGTCGGTAGCCGTCGACATCAGCGGGCACGCCGGATGCACCGGCACCCCTCACGTCGTAGGTGACCACGTGGTGGCGATCTGCGAGCAGGTCGGCGACCCGGTCCCACACGTGGTGGTCGTCGGGGTAGCCGTGGACGAGCAGAACCGTCTGCGCCGCGCCGACGTTGCGTTCGAACACTGCGAGCTGGAGGCCGTCGCCACCGTCGACGGTCCGCTCGAGCACGTCCTCTGGTCGATCCATCCGCGAAGTCTGTCGCACGGCGGATCGCACGGGGCATGCTTCGGTCATGAGCTCGACGCCGTCGCGGGACCAGTGGCTCGTCGCCGGCCAGGAGCTGCTCCGTCGAGGGGGCATCGGTGAGGTCAAGCTCTCCGGTCTCACCGCCGAGCTCGGCCTGACGACGGGCAGCTTCTACCACTCGTTCCCGAACATGGCCGGCTACCTCGACGCGCTCGCTCGCTTCTACGGGACCGAGCAGCCCCACTCGCTGCTCGATTCGATCGACGACGACGACCCCCGGCGCCGCCTCCGTCTGCTGTACGACCTGGCGATGCGGGCGCATCGAGGATCGCTCGATGCGGCGATGCGCGACTGGGCTGCGGACCACGACGTCGCCGCCGAGGCAGTCCGCGAGGCCGACGCCGTGCTCCTCCGGTTCGTGGAGCGGGCGTTTCGCGACATGGGCTGCGACGACCAGGGAGCACGCGTCCGGGCGCAGCTGTTCGTGTCGGTGGGCGTCGCTCGCCTCACGCCGCCGTGGCCGCTCGACGCCGATCCGTTCGACGCCTTCCTGGACGCCCTTTCTCCCTGATCGTCACACCATCCTTGATCGTCAGACCATGTCGGTCGGGCGGAGCGCGAAGCCCAGCGCGTGGCGACCGGCGAGCTCGGCGGTTCGGTCCCAATCGAAGATGACGTGGCCCTTCAACACCTCGACATCGCGCTGCAGGCGTTGCAGCGGCGCCGTGCTCATGTAGACGCTCGCCCCGGCACCCTCCGCCACGGTCGAGATCACGTGACGGCTTGCCCGCACCGTGGCCGCGGCGGTGAGCCGGCACGAGACCCGAAGGTCCTCATCCGCGCCCGGTCCGTCCGCGGCGCACGCGGCTGCCAACTCGGTCAGTGCGGCATCCCATCGGAGTCGGGCGGACCGGAGATCGCTGATCGCCGTCGCCAGTCGGGCCTGCGCGGTTGGCTGCTCGCTGGCCTTGTCCCCGAGCGAGTAGGCGAGCACGCGCTCCTGGAGGCGTGTGCGGTAGAGGTCGACTGCCGCCTCGGCCGCGCCGAGCGCCGGTGCCGAGGCGACGAGCGCGAGCACCGAGGGCACGGGGTGTCGAGCCATGCCGTCGCCGTCGACTCCGTCCGCGGTCAGGAGGAGCTCACGGGCGTCGAGGCTGAACCGCTCGGGCACGAACGCGGCCTCGATCCGCACGGTGTTGCTGCCGGTCGCCCGCATGCCGGACGTGTGCCACACGTCGTCGACTGCGACATCGGCGATGGGCATCGCGAAGAAGCGCGTCGTCGGTTCGGGTTCGAGCCGGAGGCCGTGCACGAGCACCCAGTCGGAGTGCTCGACGCCCGTCGCCCACTCCCAGCGACCGGTGACGACGTAGCCGCCGTCGACCTCGGCGTAGGTGCCCGTCGGCGCCAGAGGTGCCGCGGCGAGGGGAAGCGACGTGGTGAACAGCTCGCCGTGCGACGCCGACGGCAGGCGTGACAGCAGCCAGCCGTGGAGCTGCAGGAACGAGATCGTCCACGCCGACGCGACGCACCCGCGGGCCATCCATCGGGCACCGTGGGCGAGTGACTCGATGCCGAGCCCGTGTCCCCCGAGCGACGTCGGGGTGCAGACGCGCATGAGGTCCGCAGCGTCGACGGCGGCGAGCGTCGCATGGGGGAGTCGTCGGAGCTCCTCGGCCTCCGCGGCGTTGGCGGCCAGCACCCCGGCGAGCTCAGCACTGCGCGCCAGGTGGGCCTCGTGGTCGATCGGGATCGGTGCCATGATGGCGATCACATAAGTTCACTTATGGTCGTTGGGCAAGCAGGGTCGTTGGGTAAGCAGGGTCGTTGGGCAAGCAGGGTCGTTGGGCAAGCAGGGTCGTTGGGCAAGCAGGGTCGTTGGGCAAGCAGGGTCGTTGGGGCAAGGGAGTCCGCCATGAGAGATGAGGACCGGATGGAGATCACCGGGGTGAGCCACCTCGCGCTGGTCTGCAGCGACATGGCCCGAACGGTCGAGTTCTACGAACAGGTGCTCGGCTTCCCGCTCGTGAAGACCATCGAGCTCCCCGCGGGGATGGGCCAGCACTTCTTCTTCGACATCGGCGGGACTGACAGCCTGGCGTTCTTCTGGTTCCCCGACGCTCCCGATGCGGTGCCTGGCGTCTCGGCCCCGGCCGCTCGCCCCGACAACGGCGATCTCACCTCGGCGGTCGGCTCGATGAACCACATCGCCTTCCAGGTGTCGGAAGACAGGATCGAGGAGTACCGAGAGCGGCTCGTGGCGGCGGGTGTCGAATGCTCGACCGTGGTCAACCACGACGACTCGGAGTGGACCGTCGCCGAGGAGATGCACCCCGGCGTGTACGTGCGCTCGGTGTACTTCCAGGACCCCGACGGGATCCTCCTCGAGCTCGCAGCATGGACCAAGGACGGCTTCGACGCCTCCGACGTCCGCCACACGCCGGCCACGTCGTCCGCACGAGTCGGTGAGCGGTCCTGATGGGTCGCCTCCGCCAGGTTGCTCGTGCCGAGACCGAGGATCCGGTGGTCAACGCGATGTACGACCTGCTGTTCGGCAAGGGCGTCGATCCCGTCGCCGAGGGCAGGATGGGCACCGCCACCGGGAGCGAGGGCGACTGGTGGACCACCTACGCCCTGGCGCCCGACATCATGGAGCACGCGGTCGCCGGCTTCGTGATGTACCGCAGTCCCGACCGGCTGCTCGACCCGGTCCACCGGGAGCTCGCGCAGTGCCGCATCGGTTGGGCGGTCGGCTCGAAGTTCGTCTACTCCCAGCACGTCCAGGCGCTGCGCGGCCTGCACGCCGATCCGGCGAAGATCCGTGACATCCCCACCTGGCAGACCTCTGACGCCTACACCCGAGTCGAGCGCGCCGTGATGGCCTACGCGGACGCCATCGCGTTCGACGGCGGTCGCGTCAGCGACGAGCTGTTCGCCACGCTGCGAGACGAGCTCACCGACGAGCAGGTCTTCGAGCTCACGTACATCAGCGCGATGTACCTCCAGCACGCGGTGGTCACGCGGGCGCTGCGCCTGGAGTGGGACGACCAGCCCGAGCACGTGCAAGAGGTGGACCCGCCCGAGGACTTCGACGCGGACCACTACGTGTCGGTCGGATCCGACGTCGAGTCGAAGCAGCAGCTTCGCGACCTGCGCGGTTCCGCCGGCGCGTGAGCACGTGACCGCTGCACTCTCCGATCTCCGGGTCGTCGAGATGGGCCAGCTGCTGGCCGGCCCGTTCTGCGGGCAGCTGCTCGCCGACTTCGGTGCCGATGTCATCAAGCTCGAACCGCCCGGCCAGGGGGACCCGATGCGCGAGTGGGGTCGGGAGAAGGCCGAGGGCCGGTCGCTGTGGTGGCCCGTGGTCGCCCGCGGGAAGCGCTCGGTGACGATCGACCTGCGCGAGCCGGCGGGCCAGGAGCTGGCCCGGAAGCTGGTCGCCGGAGCCGACGTCCTGGTGGAGAACTTCCGTCCCGGCACCCTCGAGCGCTGGGGCCTCGACCCCGCGGATCTCATGGCTGCGAACCCGCGGCTGATCGTCGTGCGCGTGTCGGGCTACGGCCAGAGCGGCCCCTACGCGTCGCGTCCCGGCTACGGGGCGATCGGCGAGGCGATGGGTGGACTGCGAGCCGTCATCGGGGAGCCCGACCGCCCACCGGCGCGTGCCGGCATCTCGATCGGCGACACGCTCGCTGCCACGTTCGCGTGCGTCGGTTGCCTGGTCGCGCTGCACGCACGGTCGAGCACCGGCAGGGGCCAGATCGTCGACTCGGCGCTCTACGAGGCGGTGCTCGGCGTGATGGAGTCGCTGATCCCCGAGTACACGATCAGCGGCTACGTCCGGCCGCGCACCGGCTCGGTGCTGCCCAACGTCGCGCCCGCCAACGCGTACCCGACCGCGGACGGCGAGCACCTGATCAGCGGGAACCAGGACACCGTGTGGCGGCGCCTCGCCGAGGCGATGGGTCGGCCGGAGCTCGGAGAGGACCGACGCTTCGCCACCCACACCGCCCGCGGTGCCAACCAGGCGGAGTTGGACTCGCTGATCGGGGAGTGGACGGCCACGATGACCTCGGCCGGGCTCGAAGCTCTGCTCAACGAGCACAGCGTGCCGAACGGCAAGATCTTCACGGCGCCCGACATGCTGGCCGACGCGCACTTCGCCGCTCGGGAGGCCGTGGTGCGGCTCGCACACCCGCAGCTCGGCGAGTTCGCGATGCAGAACGTCGTCCCGAAGCTGTCGGACACGCCCGGCGAGATCCGCTGGGTCGGTCCGGAGCTCGGTGAGCACACCGACGAGGTGCTCGGGGACCTCCTCGACATCGACGACGTCGCACTGGCCGAGCTGCGTCACGCCGGGATCATCTGACAACGTGGGTCGATGTCCGAGCATCTGGCCACCGTCGTCTGGGATCGCAACGGCGCCGACTTCGGAACCGGCTACGACCGCAGCCACGTCTGGCGCTTCGACGGTGGCGTCGAGGTGGCGGCGTCGTCCGCGCCGCACCTGCACGGCGACCCCAGCAGGGTCGATCCCGAGGAGGCCTTCGTCGCGGCCATCTCCAGCTGCCACATGCTGTGGTTCCTGCACCTCGCCGCGGACGAGGGGTTCGTCGTGGACCGCTACACCGACACGGTGGTGGGCTCCATGAGCCGCTCGGGCCGCGGGGAGCTCTGGATCAGCGACGTGGAGCTGCACCCTCGGGTCGAGTGGGTCGAGCCGGCTCCCGACGATGTGACGGTTGCAGATCTGCACGATCGAAGCCACCACAAGTGCTTCATCGCCAACTCGGTGCGCTCCGAGATCCGGGTGATCCCGTCCTGAGCCGGAGGAGTTGGACCGGTCTACGTCACGAAGCGATCGCGTCTCGGAGGACGCTCATCGTCCGGGCCTCCTCGTCGGGGTTGCCGCCCATCGGCACCGGCGTGAAGTCCGTCGCCCCCGACGCCTCGATCCGGCCGAGCGCTTCGCGCACGAAGCCCTCGCTCCCCACGATCGACAGGTCGCCCAGGCCATGGACGCCCTCGATGTCCATCATCGCCCGGTAGCTCGGGAGCTCTGCGTAGTCGGCGAGGATCGCCGCGAGGAACTGCCGGGCCGGTGTCGGATCGTCGGTGACCCACACGGGGATCGAGCACACGATCGCCGGCGGCGGCCGGTCCGCCTGGGCTGCGGCCTCGTTGATCACGGGCGCGATGTGGGTTCGGATCGTCGTCGGGCCGACGCACCACAGGATCGTGCCGTCGGCGCGGCGACCGGCCAGGCGGAGCATCTGTGGTCCCAGCGCTGCGACCATGACCTTGGGGGTGCCGGCGGACGGCTTGGCGCCCTCGCCGTCGAAGGACCACACGTCGCCCTGGAACGAGGCGCTGCCGCCCGCGAGCAGGTCCTGCAGGATCGACAGGTAGTCCGCCATGTGGCGAACGGGCCGGTCCCACGTCATCCGGAGGCTCTGCTCGACGTGGGGCCGGTGGTTGACGCCGATGCCGACGACCAGGCGGTCGCCGACGAGCGCCTGGGTTGTCAACGCCTGCGCAGCGAGCATGTGGGGGTGGCGCTCCCACGTGGAGATCACCGCCGTCCCCAGCTGCATCGACGAGTCGGTGCTGCCGTGCGCGCCCAGGACCGTGAGCGCGTCGATCAAGCCGACCTGCGCGACCCAGTAGCTGGCGAAGCCTGCCGTCTCCGCGTCGGTGAGGTCGGCCAGGACGCCGGCGACGCCGTCGGTGAGCAACCGTCCAGACCCGTTGATGCCGTAGCGCACGAACGTGAGGCTACGACGAACACGCCGGGACTCGGCGTCGGCAGCGCAGCGGGACCATCGAGGTCATCCTTGGCGGTCCGACGACGTCCTCTGAAGTCGGTGGTTGGGGGAGTGTCACACCCCTTGGGCAGACTGCGAACATGTGTTCGACTGGGGAATGCGGCGAGGGTTCGAGTGGTGCAGGCTCG
>JACDJB010002335.1_pt1 | contig 13877 bp, 12 predicted proteins | sample 7454121 | NCBI WGS metagenome assembly JACDJB01 (sample SAMN14253290, study PRJNA609438) | sludge metagenome | isolation source: sludge after 25d culture with pyrite | collected 2018-12-20 | reverse complement strand
CGCTACGAGAACATGATCACACTCACGGTGCGCGCCAACGGCGAATCGACAAGTGTACGCGGCAGCGTCTTGGGCGACGAACCTTTCATCGTCGCCATCGAGGATCTCTGGGTGGACTTCCTGGCCCACGGCCACTTCCTGCTCACCTGGCATCGCGACAGGCCCGGCATCATCGGCGCCATTGGCACGCTCCTGGGTCAGAACGATATCAACATCGCCTTCATGCATGTTGGGCGCCGCAGCCCCCGCGGCGAGGCCATTATGGTGCTAAACACCGATGAACCGGTGCCCCCCCACTTGATCCCGTTGATCGACGCGATCGTAGCCACCCACCATGCGCGCACCGTCTCGCTCTGAACCAGGCAACGCCATCGGGCTGCGGTCCGGTGGTTTGTTTTTGTGGGGGCAAGATCGGCAGTGCTATAATTATCTTTCGACTTTCTCAGGAGGCCTCCCCTAACCGTGTCCACTTTTGTCCTTGTTGCTCAGATCATTCTTTCCATCCTGCTGGTTGTGCTCGTCGTCCTGCAAACGCAGAGCAGCGGCGCCGGCAGCATGTTCGGCACCGATACCAGCGTCTATCGCACCCGCCGCGGTCTGGAGAAAACACTCTATCAGGCTACCATCGGCGTCAGCATCGTCTTCATCATCGTTTCCATTCTTTCGGTCCTGATCACCGGTTAACGCTTGTAGACAGGTCGCGGACGTCTATTCTCGCCCGGTCTTTATTCTCCTTGGTTCCCGCCCGGTCTCCTGACCGGTGAAACAAACCGGTAGCATCGCAAGTGAGCCGTCATATACGCTGGCAGGCAGTTCTGGCTTTGCTGGGACTGATCCTCGTCGGCGCTCTGCTTAGCTACGCCACATACACCTACACCACCGAGGAGGTTCCTGCGCGTGGCGGAGTGTATGTGGAGGGGGTGGTGGGAAACCCCCAGTTCATCAATCCGGTGATCTGCCAGTTCAACGAGGTGGACCGGGACCTTTGCGCGCTTGTCTTCAACGGTCTGCTCCAGTTCGACGAGCACGGCAACCTGCAGCCCGACCTGGCCGAAAGTTGGGAGGCCAGCCCGACCAGCGATGTCTTCACCTTCACCCTGCGGCCCGATGCGCGCTGGCATGACGGCCTGCGCGTGACTGCTGATGACGTGATCTTCACCGTTCAGCTCATGCAGGACCCAGATCTGCCGGTGCTGCCCGACCTGGCCAACCTCTGGCGTACGGTCATCGCCTCCAAGGTGGATGAACGCACCGTCGTCTTCAAGCTCGGGGCGCCCTTTGCCCCTTTTCCCGATTACACGACCATCCGCTGGTTTGGCGTCTTGCCCAAGCACTACTGGCAGCGCTACAGCCCGCGCGAGTTGACGCGCGCCCAGCTCAATACCCAGCCCATCGGCAGCGGTCCCTTCCGCGTGACTGAGGTCGACAGCCAGCACGTGCGCCTGGAGCCCGTGCCGTCGGGATTTCCGGAGCAACCGATGCTGGAAGCGCTCGAGTTTCGCTTCTTCCCCGACTACGAGAGTATCCTGGCGGCCGCCGAGCGCGGCGACATCCAGGGTGTCAGCCGGGTATTGCCGGAACTGGTGGCGCAGGCCGAGGCGATGCCCACTTTGCAGCTTTTCTCGTCGCCTATCCCCGGCTACAGTCTCGTCCTTCTCAACCTCAACTCGCCCAATGCCCCCTATTTGAGCGACCTGAAGGTGCGCCAGGCGCTGGCCCACGGACTCAATCGTGAACGTATCCTGAGCGACATCGTGCCTGGGGCCGGCATGATGGCAAACAGCCCCATCCTGCCCGGCACCTGGGCCTACAACCCCGATACCCCTTCCTATGCCTATGACCCCGACCGGGCGCGCTCCTTGCTGGACGAAGCCGGGTGGGTCGATACCAATGGGGATGGCATACGTGACAAGGACGGGGTGGCGATGGAGTTCATCCTTCATGTCGATGATTCCTCGCGCTCTCGGCTGATCGCACGCGCCATCGCCGAAGACTGGGCTTCCATTGGCGTCAAAGCCGTGCCGCAGCCGATCGCCATTTCCGGTCTGGTGGGCGACGTCTTGTCCCCGCGCAACTTCACGGCCGCCTTTGTCAACTGGGAGTATCTTGGCGACCCTGATCCCTATCCGCTGTGGCACTCGACCCAGGTGAGCCCTAACGGCCAGAACTATTCAGGCTGGACCAGCCGCCAGGCCGATATCCTTATGGAACAGGCGCGCATCACCAGCGACCGTGAACTGCGCCGCCAGCTCTATGGCGAGTTTCAGACCCTGTTTGCCCAGGAACTGCCGGCCATCTTGCTTTCGTACCCGCTCTACACGTATGCGGCTACGACTGCCGTCAAAGATATCGAGGTAGGTCTGCTCAATCAGCCCGCCGACCGCTTTCGCACCTTTGCCGACTGGTATACACAGACCCGCAAGATCACGCATACTGAGCGCCGTACCCTCAAGCTTGACAATTCCCCCGGCTGATGGTTTACAATAGGCCTTGCTGGCGTTTGGTCACACAAGCGTAAGGCAAGATAGAAGGCCGATGTGGCGGAACTGGCAGACGCGCTGCGTTCAGGACGCAGTGGGCAGGCGCCCATGGGGGTTCAAGTCCCTCCATCGGCACTCCTTCTCAAACCCCGCCGAGTGTTACCCACCCTGGCGGGGTTTGTTTTTTCATGGCACTGCATTTACATCACATGATGAGACCACCCGTGGCGCCCCAACGCCAATTGCGCGCTGTCAGCCAGCTTGTCGTGGCCCTGGGCATCCTGGCCTGTCTTGCTTTTGCTGTGCTCTACAGCGGGCGTATCGTCGCGGGTGTGCAGGCAAGACAGCAGTTGGCCGAGATGGAGCAGCAGGTTGAGCAGCAGCGCCAGTTTCAACAACAGGTGCAGAACTGGATTGCGCAGGCGGACGATGCTCCCGCGGTGGAAGCGTTCGCCCGTGATCAGCTGAACTGGGGACACGCGGGCGACCGTCAGGTTGTTGCCCTGACGGGTCCTTCAGCCGCTTCACCTGAGATGGCGTCGCCGTCGCCGGCTGTCGTTGACTCGCCTTCGCTGCCTAACTGGCGGTTGTGGTGGAACCTCCTTGCCGCGCCGGTTAGCCGGGCTTCCATCTCCGCACCAGACGGCGGTTGAAGAATTCGTGTCAATTTGACACTACGCCTGAAATGCGTATAATGACTTCTACATTGCGGGGTGGAGCAGAGGTAGCTCGTCGGGCTCATAACCCGAAGGTCAGGGGTTCGAATCCTCTCCCCGCTATCTGCAAGGCCCTGGCTGAAAGGCCGGGGCCTCATTCTGTGGCGACGTAGCTCAGAAGGTAGAGCAAGCGGCTCATAATCGCTCTGTCGGTGGTTCGAATCCACCCGTCGCCACCTGATAGTTACCACCCCGCACAACCCCTGCAAGCCTGTTTGGCCGCAGGGGTTTTTGTTTACGAACTCGCAGAGATCAGACCTTTCTCGATGGCGTATTTCACCAGCGCCACGCGGCTGTGCAGGTTCAGTTTCTGCATGATGTTCTCGCGATGCCTGTCCACCGTCTTGACGCTGAGCACCAGCGCTTCGGCGATCTCGCGGTTGGTGTAGCCTTCGGCGATATAGGTGAGCACCTCGCGTTCGCGCGGCGTCAGCAGATCGGCCGAGTCGGCGTGGCCGCTGCTTTCGCGCTGGACATAATCAGTGACCAGCAGCCGCGCCAGCGATGGGTAGAGAAAGACATTCCCTTGCGCCACCACGCGAATTGCCGAGACCAGGTCGTCGGCTGCCGCGCGCTTGGGGATATAGCCCGATGCCCCGGCCTCCAGCATCTGGAAGAAATAGGGCTCGTCCTCGTACATGGTCAGAGCCAAAACGGCTGTGTTGGGGCTGATCGCCTTGATGCGCCGCGTAGCTTCGATGCCGCTCATACCGGGCATGGAGATGTCCATCAACACGACATCCGGCTTCAGTTCCATGACTGCTGCCAATGCAGCTTCGCCGGTGCTGGCCTCGCCCACAATACTCATATCCGCTTCCGCCAGGAACAGCATCCGCAGTCCCGCGCGCACGATTTCATGGTCATCAACCAGCAGTAACTTGATCATGTCTGGCATGTTGTTGCTCCACAGGCAAAGGAATGGTGACAACCAGCCGCGTGCCGCTGCCCGGCTGGGAAAGGATTTCGACATGGCCGCCCACCAGGGTCGCTCGCTCACGGATGCCCATCAGTCCCCAGCCGCCTTGTCTGGCGTCACGCGATTGCACGGCTTCCGGATCGAAGCCGCGGCCGTCATCTTCGACCGTCAACAGCACTTCCGGCTGCTGCAATGAAAGCGTCACTGTCACTTTCTGGGCTTGAGCGTGCTTGGCGACATTGTTCAACGCCTCTTGGGTGATGCGAAAGAGGATGGTCTCGTATTCGGTCGGGGGGCGTATCTGCTCATCGCTGACGATAAACTCCGTGTGAATGCCCGACCGCTCTTCGTATTGTTTCAGATACCAGCGCAGCGCCGGCGCAAGCCCCAGATCGTCGAGATGGGAAGGGCGCAGGTCGGCGATGATCTGCCGTAGTTCACCCAGGGCCTGTGTACTCATCGTCCCCAGTTCGTGAACCTGCTTGACAGCCGGGTTGGGGTTTCGGTCCATGAATGTCTCGACGCCCTTGAGCCCCAAAGAAATGGCTGTGAGCGATTGCCCCGTGGCGTCATGCAGCTCGCGGGCGATGCGCTGGCGCTCGGCTTCCTGCGCGCTTACCACACGCCGCAAAAGCTGCCCTAACCGGTCTTCGCGGCCCTGCAGTTCGCGATAAAGATGTTCGATCTCCTGGCGGTTGCTGCGCTCTGCCACCAGCTGCGTTTCTTGCGCCTCGGCCTTGGCGCGGATGGCCGCGTCCAGGCGACGCTGGCTCTCCAATTCGAAGGCGTTGAGGGCGCGAGCAATGAATAAGGCCAAGGCCGCCGCCATCACGGCCCGAAAGAGCTGGATGGGAATGCCAAACCATTGCAGGAACGTGGCGCTGTTGAGAAAAGTGGACGGGATCAGCGCCGTCTGGCGCACGAAGACCTGTCCCACAACGCCAAAGAGCGCCAGCGCCGTTGCCGCCCACACCAGATCGCGTCCGAACTGGGGCATCCCATGCTCGCGGAAGGTGCGTTGCTGGCGCATCAAAGCCCACGTTCCCAGGATGGCGCCAGGGATGCCCAGGCTGTAGCGGGCCAACACATCGGCCAGGGCTACGGTCTCGGTAGCGTTGGCTCCAAGCATCGTCGCGCTCAGGGTCAGGCCCACGCCCCACAACCCCACCAGGCAGACAAGGGGCAAGATCAACCGCCGCCATCCTGCCCCCGGCGGGCTGAGCAGATACATGCCAAAGACCAGCAGCAAGACAAAGGAGCCAATGAGACAAGCCGTGCGCAGCCATTCGGCCGCCAGCGAGGGGGTGAAACCCGCTGTCAGCGACCCGATCTTCTGAAACATCTCGATCCACTCATGCAGCGCATGCAGGGCGCCAAAAGCGGCAAGCGGCAGAATGGCGGTGGCAAAACGAAAGCCCGATTGTCGCCGGCTGGCCAGGTACAGGGCCTGGCTGAGGGCAAAAAACGCCAGGCCGTAGATGAAGTAGACGACGATGATGTTGCGGACGAAGAAGGCTGAAATGAGATTCATGAAATGCTTGCTTCAGTCTATACGCGGCAAACGAAGCGGCTGGGACAGGCGACAGAACCAGCAGGGAGAGGTACTTGTTTACATGGTCTCTGGCTAATGAGGTTGGCAGGGTGTTGGTAATACGGAATCCATTATACTCCATGATGCGCCAATCCTTCTTTTCGGCTTCGTCTGTAACCGTGCTAAAATCGCGAACTTGTGACCTTCTTATGGACTTCGCCTTTTGGCCCGGTTGCTCTGTTGGCGATCGGTGGGCTTCTCCTAGTCTTTCTGGATAGGCGACAGCAGCCGGGCCGTACTGCCTGGGTGGCAAGTGCGCTGGCCGGTTTGGCCTGGCTCGCCTGGCTGCTGCTTCGCCTTCAACCAGGGCGGGAACCCTATCTGTGGCTGTGGTCGCCGCCGCTGAGTCTGCCTGCCAGCTTGCAGTTTCAACTGCAGGGGTGGTCGTGGTTGGCCGGATTAGTTGTCATCCTGGCGGCGTTCGTGACCCTCACCATACCGGGCTGGCAAACGCGAGCGGGTTTCACCTCGGCGCGTTCATGGGTGCTCGTGTTGACCGCGCAAACGCTGCTGGTAGTGTTGGCCGGCAATTGGCTGACGCTGTTGAGCGTGTGGGTGGGGATGGTGCTCGTGGCTGGCCTGGTCGCAGGCGGCGCCGGCGCCGCGTCGATGCGGGTTTGGTCCTATGGCGTGATTGGCAGCCTCTTCCTTCTGGCGGCGCCGCTCTTCAACAGTGGCCGCAGCCTCGAATCAGATCTCGGCAATCTGGCGCTTAACGCGCAGGCTCAATTCCTCGTCATCCTGGCGTGCGCCATCACCCTGGCTGCCTACCCCTTCCATCTCTGGCTTGTCTCCCCATCCGGGAGCGAACGCGACGAGGCGCCTGCGGTTGGGCAGCGACTGGCGAGCTATCTGCTCCCGGCGCTGGCAGCGCTTTTTCTGCTGGGTCTGTTCTCATTGCCCCTGCTGGCGACGCAGGCCTGGGCGCCTTTGGCGGCCGTTGCTCTCCTGGGCAGCGCCCTGGCTGCCTGGTCCGAACGAGATGAAGGCCGCGCCTGGCTTTTTGTCCTTGCCAACCGCGGCGCCTGGGCGCTGCTGGTGGTGGGCCTGGCGCAGGCGGACGGCCGTCAGGTTGTCCTCTATACCTTGTTGAGCCTGGGGCTGGGCGCTCTGTTGTGGGTGCTCGGAGGCATCGAGCGCCAGACCTCAGGCCGCAGGTGGCCGCTCTGGCTTGGCGCGGCCGTCTTCTATGGGCTTCCCCTCACCCCAGGCTTTATCGCCAATCTGAGCTTAGCCGGCCTGGCCGGAACCTGGATCGCCGTACCCGGTTGGCTTGTGCTCCTGCTGGCCCAAAGCCTGTTCGTTGCCGCTCTGTTCTTGCATCCGGTCAAGCTTCCCTCTCTGCGCGCTACAGCCGATCCCAGCCCGCGGTTCGCCGTTGCCGCCCTCGTTCTCTGCGCTGCCTTCGTCCTCTGGTACGTTCTGGCCTCGCGCAGCCTGGCCACCCTGGTAGGAGCGTTGCCGGCGGTCGCATCAGACTCCGGCCCGTTGCGGCTGGCAGATGCGACCGTGGTGGAGTGGATCACCGTGCTCCTGCCGTTGGGGCTGGGCATTCTTTTGGTTCGCGCCGACCAGCGCTGGTTCGGCGCCTGGCGCGATGTCCAGCGCAACGCAGCCTTCCTGTCTGGTTTGGATTGGCTGGCTGCCGGCGTGGGCCGGGCGACTCACCTGCTTCGGGTGAGCCTCAGCTTCGTCTCTGATCTGGTCGATGGCGCCGGTCAGTTCGGCTGGGTGATCCTGGTCGTTCTCGTGGCCTGGCTCCTGTTGCGTGGCTGATTGGATTCCTCCCATGCCTGAACTCAACGATTTCCTCCAGTACATCCGTCCCCTTTCCGATCAGACAATCCAGGGTCTCAGCCTCCTGTTGGCGGCCGCCATCCTTGTGCTCAGCGACTGGCGCCTGACCGTAGCCGCTTTCGCCGGGCTGCATGTCTTGGCGGGAGCACTCCTGCTGGAGACCAACATCCCGCGCGAATGGGGGCTTCTGCAGTGGATTGTGGGCGCGCTGGTTGGCGTGATGTGGTTTCTTTCGGCCCGTCGCATTGAGACGATTCAGCGCCGCCAGCAAGGAACCCCCTGGTGGCGACCGCAGTGGAGGCTCAACGCCTCCACCTTGCAGCGTCTTGCCGTGCTGCTGCTCCTGGTGGTGGTATTCTACGTCATTCGCCCGGCGCTGCCCTTCCCCAACCTCGATTTGCAGCATGCCCGCTTTGCCACCATCCTGGCGCTGGCCGGGCTGCTTGGTCTGGGACTCGGCGACCGGCCGCTGCGCTGGGGCCTGTGTCTGGGACTGTGGGTGTTGGCGGCCAGCTTTGCCCTGCAGCATCTGCGGGTGGACGTGGGGACGGTCGGTCTGCTGGCTGGATTGGAGATCCTGCTCGGGTTTGCCATTTCCTATCTCATCGTCGTCGATGGCGCCCGCTTCTGGCCGAAACCGGAGGGCATGTGACCCTGCTTGTCGCAGTCCTGCTTTGGCTTCTTCTGCTTGCGCTGGCCGCGCATCTGCTGCGCCGCCTGCCGGGCCTGCCAGGGCTTGTCATCGCGGTCGGGATGGCGCTGCTGCTTGGATTTCTCTGGCGGATACCCACTGAAGGCGAACTGATGGTCATGGGCCGCACTATCGATCTCACGCGCTCCAACACCTTCCTGGGCTTCACGTTGCTTCTGGATATCTCGGCGCGGGCGCCGGTCTTCTTATTGGTGTGCTGGGGCGGGATTTTCGCCCTGGCCGCTGGCTGGACCGGGGCCGACCGCGTGCTCTTTCCCAGCATCCCGCTGATCCTGGCTGCGCTCATCATCGCCCTCAGCAGCATGCCGGTGTTGTGGGCGCCGCTCTGGCTGCTGGTCGCCGCCATCCTGATGGCTTTTCCCGCCCAGGGCGCGAGCCCGCGGCTGGCGCGCGCGGCCTTGCGCATCCTTCTCATTCCCACCCTGGCTTTCCCCTTCTTCCTTTTTGCTGCCTGGGCTTTGGGGCAGGTGGACCTGGCCGTGCGTGAACATGAGCTTTGGGTGACGGCCTGGCGTGGTCTGGTCGTTGGCCTTGCCCTCCTGCTTACGCCTGTGCCCTTGCACAGTTGGATTACCGGCCTGGGCGAGCACGCCCCTCCCTTTGCCGCTGGCTTTCTCGTCGGCGTCTGGCAGATCACCGCCTACGCCCTGGTGCGCCGGATCCTGCTGGCCTATCCTACCGTGGCCGAATACGCCGATCCCGCCTTGTGGCTGCCCTGGCTGGCGGTCATCCACCTGCTGTGGGCGGCAGTCCTGGGGCTTGGGAGTCATCGTCTGGGCCAGTGGTGGGGCTATTTGCTCCTGTGGGATTATGGCGCCGCCTTTCTGCTTTGGAGCTTGAGCGGGGAGTTTGGCAACGAGGCGCTGGTATGGCTGCTGCTGGCAAGGCCATTGGTGCTGGTGCTCGTCGCCGGGAGCCTCCAGGCTCTGGGCCGTCGATTTGGCGCCAACGCTTCTTTCAACGAAGTGCACGGCGCCTTCGAGCGCCTGCCATTTGCCAGCGTGGGCCTTGCTGTGGGCGGCCTCTTCCTTCTGGGGTGGCCCCTGGGCGCTCTGTTCCCCGTGCGTATGGCTGTCGTGCGTCTGGCCGAAGCCAGCCAGCCGGCCACGTTTCTTTGGGTCATGCTGGCCCTCTTGCTCATGACCCTGACGGCGGTGCGGATGCTGCGCACGCTCGGCCAGCCCTTGGCGGATACCAGCCTCCTGCGCGAAGCGCCCCATCTGGCCTGGCTGATCGCGCCTTTGCTTCTCATCGGCTTTCTGCTGTCCATTCACCCTGATCTCCTCGACCCTATCACCTTCACCCTCAGTAACTGGCTGGCCCAGTCGCCCTGACCGGCGCCCGCCTTCACTTTGATAGCTTTTGGCAGGCGCCAAGTGCTACATTGCCTTTGTCTGCGCTAACCCGCATTGCTCCCACAGGCCGGTGGGGGCTTTTTTGCGCCCGCAATTCTTCCGTTTTCAAGCCCATGTCCACACGCAGCAGCCGTCTCCAAGGCTTCTACCAGCTCCCGCCTCTCCAGCGCCGAGAGCAGTTGGCCCTATGGGCTGAGTTGGATGAAGACGATCTGGCAGCCCTGGAGGGCGGTCTGAGTTTGGATGCTGCCGACACGCTTATAGAAAATGCGGTTGGCCTCTATGCCCTTCCCTTTGCCATCGCTCCCAACTTCATCATCGACGGCCGCGAACTGCTGCTGCCGATGGTAGTCGAAGAGCCTTCAGTTGTGGCGGCGATGGCCAATGCGGCCAGACTGGCCCGGTCAGGCGGCGGCTTCAGCACTGGCAGCACTGAGTCGGTGATGATCGGTCAGGTGCAGCTCTTGGATGTGCCCGACCCAGCCCTGGCCGCCGAGCGCATCCTCGAGCGAAAGGCCGAGTTGTTGGCGCAGATCGAGTCCCTCCATCCCACCATCCGGCGACTGGGCGGCGGCCCGCGTGACCTTCAGGTGCGCCATCTGGACGACACCCCTGCCGGGTCGATGCTCATCGTTCATCTGCTGTTCGATGCCCGCGATGCCATGGGGGCCAACGCCGTCAACACCGCTGCCGAGGCTCTGGCCCCCGCGCTGGAAACGCTCAGCGGCGGGCGGGCGCTGCTCCGCATCCTCAGCAATCTGAGCGATCAGCGCCGGGCCTGGGCATCCTGTCGCATCCCTGCCAGCGCCTTTACCACGGATGCCTTCACGGGCAGCGAGATCGCCCGCGGCATTGAGGCAGCCACTGCTTTTGCCACCGCCGATCCCTATCGCGCCGCCACCCATAACAAGGGCATCTTCAATGGCATCGATGCTGTCGCCTTGGCCACCGGGCAGGACTGGCGCGCTCTCGAGGCCGGCGGCCATGCCTATGCGGCGCGCGACGGCCAGTATCGCTCCCTCAGCGAGTGGCGGCTGGAGGGCGATGATCTTGTTGGGTGGCTGGAGCTGCCATTGGCCGCCGGCGTCGTCGGCGGCCTGACCAGGATTCACCCTACCGCCCGCCTCGCCCTCAAGATTCTCGGTCACCCCGATGCCCGCCTCCTCTCTCAGATTCTGGCTGCCGCCGGTCTGGCTCAGAATCTGGCCGCCCTGCGCGCTCTTGCCGCCGAAGGCATCCAGGCGGGCCACATGGCGTTGCACGCGCGGCGTTCGGTTCAGCAACACGCAACACAGAGTGAGCACAAAGTGAAATGACTACCCTCCTCCAACCCTCTCGCGCCGTAGGCATCGCTGGCTATGGCGCCTATGTCCCCTGCTATCGCCTCCCGGCCAAAGAGGTCTCGGAGATGTGGACGGACGGAACCGCCGAGCCGCCTATCGAAGAGAAAGCTGTGCCTGGGCTGGATGAAGACACCGCCACCATCGCCATCGAGGCGTCCCGCAACGCCCTTGCCCGCGCCGGGATTGCCCCCACAGACCTGCGCGCCATCTGGGTGGGCAGCGAGAGCCACCCCTACGCGGTCAAACCCACCTCCACCATCGTGGCCGAGGCGTTGGGCGCGGCGCCGATGGTTCAGGCCGCCGACTGGGAGTTCGCCTGCAAGGCCGGTTCCGAGGCTATCGTCGCCGCTGTGGGTATCGTCGGTTCGTCCATGGCCGATTTCGCAATGGGCGTCGGCGCCGACACCGCCCAGGGACGCCCCGGCGACGCCCTGGAATACACTGCCGGCGCTGGCGGCGCTGCCATCATTATCGGCCCTGCAGAAAGCTCTGTAGCCCTGTTCGAGGGCTCGCTATCCTTCGTCACCGACACGCCTGATTTCTGGCGCCGGCCCGGGGCCGAATATCCTTCGCATGGCATGCGTTTCACAGGTGAACCGGCCTATTTCCACCATGTCGTCACTGCCGGCGAGATGATCTTGCAGGCTATGGGTCGCACTGCCTCCGACTTTCGCTACGTCGTGCTCCATCAGCCCAACACGAAGTTCCCCACCAAGGCCGCCAAGCAGCTTGGTTTCAAGGCCGATCAGTGGCGGGATGGCCTGCTGGTGGGAAAGATCGGCAACACCTATTCCGGCGCCTCCATCGTCGGTCTTACTGCCGTGCTGGACGTCGCCCAGCCGGGAGACCGCATCCTGGTGATCTCCTTTGGGTCCGGCGCAGGCAGCGACGCCATGTCGTTCGAAGTCACAAATCTGATCCAGGATCGGCGCCTGCTGGCTCCCACCACCGCCGACTACATCCGCCGGCGAAAGGTCATCGACTACGCCACTTATCTGCGCTATCGCGGCAAGTTGAAGATGAAATGAGACAAGTTGCCATTATTGGAATTGGGCAAACGCCCGTCGGCGAGATGTGGGACAAGAGCATCCGCCACCTCGGTCACGACGCCGTCGTGGCCGCCATGCAGGATGCCGGCGTCGTGACCGCTGACGCTCTTTTCGTCGGCAACATGCTTTCCGGCGAACTGGCCGGTCAGGAGCATCTGGCCACACTTATCGCCGATTTCGTGGGTCTGCGCGGGATCGAAGCCGCCAAGATCGAGGCTGCCTGCGCCTCAGGCGCGGCAGCGCTGCGATTGGGCGCGATGGCCGTGGCCAGTGGTCAAGCCGAAACCGTCATTGTGGCCGGCATCGAGAAGATGACCGACACCCTGCCCGATGAGACCACCGCCGGGCTGGCGCTGGCAGCCGACCAGGAATACGAGGTCGCCGAAGGCGCGACTTTCCTGGCCCTGAACGCCATGTTGATGCAGCGCTACATGCACGAGTACGGCGTCACCCATCGCGACTTCGCACCCTTCCCGGTCAACGCCCATCACAACGCCCGCAACAATCCCAACGCCATGTTCCCCATGTCCATCTCCGTGGACAAATACGAAAAGGCGGCATTGGTAGCCCCGCCCATCAACATCCTCGATAGCTCGCCGATCTGTGATGGCGCCGCCGCCGTGGTCCTGATGCCGGCCAGCCGGGCGCGGGAATTCGGCCGCGGACAGCGCCTCATCTATATCGCCGGCTCGGCCTCGGCCACCGACACCCTGGCCGTCCACGACCGCAGCGACCCGCTCTTTCTCAGCGCCGCCTATCTTTCCAGCCAACGCGCCCTGGCCCAGGCTGGCCTGCACCTCGGCGACCTCGATCTCTTCGAGCTGCATGACGCCTTCAGTATCATGTCGGTGCTGGCCCTGGAGTCCTGCGGATTGGCCGAGCGTGGCCGCGGCGTCGAGCTAGGCCAATCAGGCGCCATCACGTTGGCAGGCAAGCTGCCGATTACCACCATGGGTGGGCTGAAGGCGCGCGGGCATCCGGTCGGCGCCACGGGCATCTACCAGGTGGTGGAGGTCGTCCAGCAATTGCGGGGCGAGGCCGGCGCCAACCAGATCCCCCACGCCCACATCGGCATGACCCAGAACATCGGCGGCTCCGGCGCCACCATCGTCACCCATGTTCTACGCGGGCAAGATTGAGACTTGACAACGGCGGAAATAGTCTGTACAATAACATTGCAAAACACTGATAAAACTTTTGCAACCACTGTCAAAGCCTATCACGGCTCACCCATCGGTCAGACTGATGGTTTTTGAGAGACCCAGCCGGCTACAGTAAGTGGCAGTTACTCACGAATTTCATTTTCCACGGAGAATCTCAATGTCTATCGCACGCAGTTGGCGAGTCAAAAAACAGCGCTACACCCTCACCGGCGAACTGTGCCATCACTGTGGCTCCACCGTGTTCCCTCCCCGCGACGTCTGCCCGGAATGCGCCAAGCCCGCCTATGACCCTGTCCGCTTGAGCGGGCTGGGCGAGGTTTACAGCTTCACAACCGTGTTCGAGGCTCCCAGGGGCTTTGACGCCCAGGCGCCCTACAACCTGGCCTTGATAAAACTGCGGGAAGGCCCCATGCTGACTGCACAGCTGACCGACGTCGATTCGAAAGATATTCACATCGGCATGCCGGTCGAGATGGTCACGCGCAAGCTCAGCGTCGAAGGCGACGAAGGCTTGATCCAATACGGCTACAAATTTCGCCCTCAAATGATGGCCCTGGCTGCCTGATAGCCACATTTCCCACAGGAAACAATGACGCCCGGTCGCAAGACCGGGCGTTTGTTTTTCCGTCCGTTGATCCCACGGAGCCAGCACGCTCACGTGCGGCTTGCCGCCCCATCGACCTGCGGAGCCAGCACGCCCACGTGCGGCTTGCCGCCCCATCGACCTGCGGAGCCAGCACGCCCACGTGCGGCTT
>JACDJB010002333.1_pt1 | contig 13883 bp, 13 predicted proteins | sample 7454121 | NCBI WGS metagenome assembly JACDJB01 (sample SAMN14253290, study PRJNA609438) | sludge metagenome | isolation source: sludge after 25d culture with pyrite | collected 2018-12-20 | reverse complement strand
GTCGGGAGTCGGATCCGGGTCGTCGACGACGGGTTCGGGCACATCACCACCGGGCACATCACCACCGGGCACATCACCACCGGGCACATCTTCGACGACGGCGACGACAATCGGCGGCCGGACACCGATGCCATCGACGATGTCGGCCATCGTCGCACCCGTTCGCAGTCGCTCGGTGGCCTCGCGGTCGACCGGGTTGCCGCCCCAGAACAGCCACAGCAGGCCGCCGAGGATGGCGAGAAGCGCCGTCCAGATGTTCACCCTGAGACCGAGGATCGTGTTCGCGTGGTCCGAGCGCAGCATCTCGACCCAGAGGCGACCGAGCCCGTAGCCGATGACGTAGACCGCCATCCACGCGCCCCGCTTGAGCACGGTACGACCGCTCGCCCACACGATCAGACCCGCCAGGCCCAGGTTCCACAGGCCCTCGTAGAGGAACGTCGGATGGAACGTGCTCGACGTCAGGTAGCCCGCCGGTCGGTACTCGGGATCGATGCGCAGACCCCAGGGCAGGTTCGTCGGGCGGCCGAAGACCTCCTGGTTGAACCAGTTGCCGAGCCGACCGATCGCCTGGGCGACCGGGAGCGCCGGAGCGGCCGCGTCCGCGGCGAGCCGCCAGTCGATCTTGATGACCCGGCAGGTGACGATGCCGGCGACCACCCCGGCCAGGATGCCGCCGGGGATGCCCAGGCCGCCCTTCCACACCATGAAGGCGTCGGGGAACCACCGACCACCGGAGTAGAGATCGGACCAGTCGGTGATGACGTGGTAGAGCCGGGCTCCGATGAGCCCGGCCGGCACGGCGACCAGCGCGACCGTCGTGACGTCCTCGGGATCGCCGCCGTATGCGCCGTAGCGGCGTCGGGCGATCCACACGCCGGCCAGCGCTCCCAGGGCGATCATCAGCCCGTAGAGGCGGAACGACAGCGGTCCGATGGTGAGGTCGCGGAAGGACGGGCTCGGGATCGACCCGACCAGCGAGGAGTGCCAGGCAACGGTCATGGTGCCGACATGATGCTCGCTCGTCGCTCGCAGGTGGTGCCGGATGTGCTCAGCGTTCGACGACGCCGGCGATGACGTCGCTCCAGCGCTCCGCAGAGGAGGAGGCGGAGAATCGCTCGGCCACCCTCGCCGCGGCACCCGCACCCCGTCGGCGCAGCTCCGCGAACCCGGCCGTCGCGGCGTCGTCGAGGTCGTCCCAGCCGGTGTCGTGGTCGACGAGCTCGGCCAACGTGACGTCCCCGGAAGCGATGACCGCCAAGCCGGCACCGGCGGCACGCAGCAGCGCCCACGACGGGCCGCACGTGGGGCCTGCCGCCACGACCACGTCCGCCGCGGCGATCGCCAGCTCTGCCTGGTCGACCGGTTCCACAGCGCCGAAGTGCACCACCCGGTCATCGACCGACTCGATCCCCGTCGTCGCCACGCCCCGTCGTCCGGCCTCGTGCCGCACCTCGGCCGCAAGCGGGCCATCCAGGACGTGGGCCACGACCGCGTCGGCCGGCAGCCCGAGTGCGTCACGGGCGGCGGACCGCTCGGCGTCGGATCGGACGCCGAGCGGATCCACCCCATAGGCCACGACGTGGACCAGATCCTCGCTGACACCCAACCGAGTCGCCACGTCGCGGTCTCTGCGACATGGGAGCACCAACGCAGCGGAGCGTCCGGCGAGTCGAAGCGCACGGGAGGGAACTGGCTGGTGACGCCATCGCGACACCTCGTTCGTCAGGTGCAGCACCACCGGGGGGCCGCCGCGGACCCGCGCCATTCCCGCGCAAGCGGCGGGCCGCTCGCCGCGCAGCACGACGACATCGGCCCAGCGCTGCTCGCGACGCAGCTGGGTGTGCGTGGCGATCGACCCGGCCGACGGGCCCATCGTGGGCACCGTGGCCGCCAGGCCGGCCGACCTGCCGGGGGTGAGTGCCAGGGTGCGGACCTCGGCGCCCAGTCGGCCCAACGCCCGGTGCAGGTCCAGTGCGGCGTGGCCGTCGTCGTCCGCGTCGGTGTCGCCCAGCACCTGGAGGACCCGCACGCCCGTCGTCGGGGACCCCAACGCCGCTTCGCCGGTCGGGCGTCGCCGGCTCAGATGAGCTGGGCCTCGACCTGGGCCAGCGCGTCGTCCTCGCTGACGTCGAGGGCGAAGCTCAGCTCGGAGACGAGCACGCTGCGCGCCTTGACGAACATCGCCTTCTCACCCGCGGACAGGCCCTTGGCCTGGTCCCGCAGCGCCAGGTTCCGAACCACCTCGGCGACCTGGTACACGTCACCGGACTTCAGCTTCTCCTGGTGGTTCTTGAACCGGCGGCTCCAGTTGGCGGGCTCCCGGACGTCCTTCTTGCCGAGCAGCTCGAACAGGTCGTCGACCTCTTCCTTGCCGATCGGAGCACGCATGCCGACGTCGTCGGCCTTGTCGACGGGGACTGACAGCGTGAGCTCGCCGTGCGCCACCTCCAGCACCAGGTACTCCTGGGTCGCGCCGTTGATCTTGCGCTTCTCCCGCTTCTTGATCACGGCCGCACCGTGGTGCGGATAGACAACGCGGTCGCCGACGTCGAATGCCACTTCGGGGTTCCTCACGAAAGGTCGAGGGAGGTTGGGTCGAGAGAGGTCGTCGCACCGGACATCGGATGCACCGCGTGCGAACCGACCCGGACCCGACGAACGGACGATGATACCACCGGGCCCCGACCCCGGCGATGCGGGCAGGCGGGGCGAATCGACGGGGCGAGAGACGGGGGCGACGTGGGCTCCGATCAGCTGACGTCCTGCCGGGATGCGCCGACGAGCAGGGGTTGACGCATGAACCACTCGGGATCATCGGAGCGCTCCGGGAACCTCCCGTCGTCGTCAGCCCACACGATCTGCATCGTCGGCGGCCAGCGGCGGCCGAGGTCGCTCATGACCTCTCGACCCAGGTTGAACCAGTCGCCGTGGCTGGCGAACAGATCGTCGACCTCGGTGAAGTGCAGACCCATCGGACCGATCCGAACTCCATGGCCGACCCGCAGATCGATCCCCGACGCGACCTTGTCGGCCATCGCCTGGATGATCGCTCCGGCGAGCGGCGCGTCCAGCCCGATGATGATCAGCTCGGGGTGACCGAAGCTGTGGTCGAGGCCCACGCTGTAGGCCCAGTCGCACCCGGTCAGATCGCCGGTCACTGCCGCCACCGTGTAGCCGTGCTCCGCGATGTCCTGCTTGAACTGCTCGACGAGTTGGAAAGCTCCCATGTGCCGCAGTGTGACGAAGGAGTCTTCCCTTGTCTGCAGGTCATTCGGGCCACCTGTGACGCGTCCGCGCCCAGTCGTTGGGTAGATGCCCCGCACCAGCTGGGCCGTCGGGCTGCACTCGGTCGGAGTGCTCGGAGCGTTCTGCCCGATCGAGGGTCCGCCGCCAGCATCCGACCCCCGTCGCTCCGACGCCACTCCGCTCCACCGCCGTCCTCACGACGTCCGCTACGGCGCGGGTGCTTCCACTTCCTGCTGACGGGCGAGGAACCTCCAGCGCGCCCCGCGAGCGTCCCACGAGTACACCACGGCGGTACCGGCGATCTTGTCGTGCAGCGCCCGTCGGTGCCGACCGGTCACGATCGGGATGAAGCCGATGCCGAGGGTCAGGAACGACAGCGGGAGGGCCATGGCGCGCAGGACGCCGTTGCGGGTGGCGCTCGGCGAGCCATCTGCCTTCACGACGCGGATGCCGAGCAAGGCCATTCCAGCCGTCTTGCCGCTCACCGACCAGGGATACCCGAAGTAGAGGACCCACCAGAGGGCGTACGTTCCGGCGGTGATCAGCGAGTTCGGATCCCAGCTGATGGCCTTGCTCGTCACCAGCGCCACGAGCCACGTGATGATCGCCGAGCCCATAGCGAACAGCGTGGTGACGATCGACTGGTCCACCACGAAGGCGGCCAGCCGGGTGACAGCACCGGCGTAGTGGCCCTGCTTGGAGACCGCCGTGGTGAGGTCGGTCGCGGTGGTCCCGTGCGTCACCGAGACGACCCGTCGTCACCCGACGGCAGCGCGAGCTGGTGCTCGACCAGGAGCTGCGGACCCACCGGTAGCTCGTCGGCGTCTCGGTGGAGCAGCCGGTTGGCGATCCGGGCGATGACGGTGTCCATCGTGACGCCCTGGCTGCGGACGGAGTCGAGCGCCTCGGATGCCACCCCGCTCGTGGAGCGGGCGATCAGACCGCCCATCTCGGTGTTCGCCATCAGCGCATCGATGTCGATCTGGTCGACGACGGCGTTCAGATCCAGGTTCGTGAGCAACGCGTTCAGGTCGATCCGGGTGAGCACCGCGTTCAGGTCGAGCTTGGACAGCAGGGCGTTCATGTCGAGCCGGCCGATCAACGAGTCGAGGTCGATGCGTTCCAGCAGGACGTCGAGGTCGAGTCGGCCGATGAGGCCGTCGATGTCGACCTTGGAGATGATCCCGTCGATGTCGACCTTGGAGATGATCCCGTCGATGTCGACCTTGGACACGATCCCGTCGATGTCGACCTTGGAGACGATCCCGTCGATGTCGACACGGTCGATGATGCCCTGCACGTCGACGGCGGACAGGATCGAGTCCAGGTCGATCGAGTCCACGATCCCCGGGGTCAACCTCCGCACGGTGTCTCGAGCGGCAGGTACGCCCTCGTCAGCGATCTGCTCGCGGACTGCCTGACCCTCACGCGACAGCGGTTGGGTGACCCACCGAGCGGCGCCTTCGATCGCCCTCCCGGGTGCCGAGGCAGCCACGCTGGATGCCACGCCGCCCGCCAACTTGGCGGCGACCGAGGCCGCTCCGAGCGCGGCATCGACACCCCAGTTGGGATCCTGCGAGTCGGCCTGGCGGTCCTCGGGTCGGTCGTCCACCACCCGATTCTGGCCGACAGAGGCCGCGATGTGGGCAGATTCCCCTTCACAGGACCGTCGCACCGACCGGTGCTCAAGTTCCGTCGCCGGAATCCCGACCATCCATGAGGAACCACCGCGACCCGAGGACCCCACGATGAAGCGCTCACAGCTTGCCCGCCTCGCCCTCCCGCTGGCCGTGATGCTCACCTTGGGTGCGTGCACCGCCGTCCAGCCGCCACCACCAGCGACGGCCGCATGGCAGGGCGAGATGCTGGCCAGTCTGAACGCCCAGCGCGCGAGTGCCGGTCTTGGCCCCTTGGCGCTGTGCGGCACCCTGAACGTTGCGGCCCAACGCCAGTCCCAGGCCCAGGCGGATGCCAATCGGATGTTCCACGCCAACCTCGCCGCCAACGCGAACGGGTCGGGATATGTGCGTTGGACCGCACTGGCGGAGAACGTCGCGTACGGTCAGCGCTCCGTGGATCAGGTGATGGGGGCGTGGATGAACTCACCGGGCCACCGGGCGAACATCCTCGGCGGCTACCAGCACGTCGGCGTCGGCTTGGCGAACGCTGCGAACGGCACGCCGTACTGGACCCAGTCGTTCGGCTCGAGCGGCACCTGCTGAGGAGGAACGACGAGCCGAGCGGCCCAACGAAGCAGCCGAGCGCCCAACGAAAGGAAGGCTGGTGATCAGGCGGCCGGCTGGCCGGGCGTCTGATCAGGCGGGCGGGGGGCGACAACGCCCGACACGCGGTCCTTGACCCAGGTCAGGCTCCCGTCGGCACCAGACGCGTCCTCCCAGCCAGCGAGCGCCCCGTGCAGGGCCGCTCGGTCGGTGACGACGCCGAGGATCTCCACTGTCACCAGTTCGACCGGGAGGTCGGCAACCCACGTGTCACCCACGGGGTCGATGCCGCCGGGCTCGATCGGCTCCCGCATCACGTAGACCTCACCGGTGTCGATCACCCAGTTGAGCTCCCAACGGATGCCATCGTCGGCAAGCCAATCACGGCCGAACTGCTCCTCCTCGGAGTGCCGGCGCCTCGGATCCGCGTCGTAGAACTGCTCGATGTCCATGCGTCGTCGACCCTATCGGTCCTGTGTGCGCATCAGCTGCAACCGCTCGTCGTGCCGCACTCGGTGCACACGAAGCACGACCCGGCTCTGGTCATCTGCACCCCGCAGGTCATGCACAGCGGAGCGTCGTGGACGGGACGCAACGGCTCGTCGTGTGCGAGCTGGTGAGTGGACGTGACCGGCGTCGGCGGGTCCGCCGGAGCATCGGCGCCCTGGATCGTCGGTGTCACCGCTTCCTCCACGCCCGGCAAGGTGGGCTGCAGACGCTCCGACACGCCGAGGATCCCCAACTCCACCCGCTCGTCGTAGGGCAGGTACTCCAGCGCCAGCCGGCGGAACAGGTAGTCGACCAGGCTGTTGGCGATCCGGACCTCCGGGTCGTCGGTCATGCCGGCGGGCTCGAAGCGCATGCCGACCAGCGCAGCGACGAACGCCCTCAGCGGCACGCCGTACTGCAGGCCGTGGCTGATCGAGATGGCGAACGCGTCCATGATCCCTGCGAGCGTCGAGCCCTGCTTGGACACCCGGATGAACAGCTCGCCAGGCCGACCGTCGGCGTACTCGCCCACGGTCACGAAGCCCTTGCAGTCGGCGACACGGAACTCGAACGTCTTCGACGAGCGGGTGCGCGGGAGTCGCTCCCGAACCGGACGGGCGACCTGCTCGACGAGCTGCACGACCGCGACCTCAGCGGTGGCCGCCACCTGGCGGTCCTTGCCATCGGCGCTCTTCTTGCCCGTGGTGAGCGGCTGACCGACCTTGCAGTTGTCGCGATAGAGCGCGACGCACTTGATGCCGGTGCGCCAGGCGTCGATCAGGAGCTGCTCGATGTCCTCGACCGAGGTGTCCTCGGGGACGTTCACCGTCTTGGACATGGCACCGGAGAAGAACGGCTGGATGGCCGCCATCATCCGCAGGTGCCCGCCGTAGGAGATCGTGTTGTCCCCCATCGCGCACGCGAAGACCGGGAGGTGGGCGGCGTCGAGGTCGGGCGAGCCGACCGCGCTGTGGTGCTCGTCGATGTAGTTGACGATCCGTTCGACGGCCTCGTCGGAGTAGCCGAGGCGACGCAGCGCCCTCGGAACCGTCTGGTTCACGATCTGCAGCGACCCGCCACCGACGAGCTTCTTGTGCTTCACCAGGCCGAGGTCGGGCTCGATGCCCGTGGTGTCGGCCCCCATCATGAACGAGATGGTCCCCGTCGGCGCGGCAACCGACAGCTCGGCGTTGCGGGCACCGTGGACGGCGATGCGGTCGAGCGCATCAGACCACAGCCGAACCAGGTGCTGGTTGAGGTCGGGCTGGCCTTCCACGGCGTCGACGGCCCGTGCCGCGTCCAGGTGCAGGCGGTACACGCCGGTCCACGCCTCGGCGTCGTCCGCGAACAGCGGCGCGGGACCGAGCCGAGCCGCGAGCTCGGTCGAGCGCACCGCGGCGGCTCCGGTCAAGATGCCGGTGATCGTCGCGGCCCAGGCCCGGCCGTCCTCCGAGTCGTACGGCAGGCCCAACGCCATCAGCGCTGCGCCGAGGTTCGTGTAGCCGATGCCGATGTCGCGGGCAGCGCGGGCCTCTGCTGCGATCTTGTCGGTCGGGTAGTCGGATCCACCGACGAGGATGTCCTGCGCGGTGACGACCACCCGGACCGTGTGCTCGAAGCCCTCGGCGTCGAACGTGCCGTCCTCGGAGAGGTAGGCCAGCAGGTTGATGCTCGCGAGGTTGCAGGCGCTGTTGGCCAGCCGGAGGTGCTCCGAGCAGGGGTTGCTGGCCTCGATCCGGCCGGCGTTCGGGGTGGTGTTCCAACGGTTGATCGTGGTGTCGAACTGCACGCCCGGATCAGCGCACTCCCATGACGCCTCCGCGATCTCTCGCAGGATCTGGCGGGCCGGGACCCGGCCGACGACGTCGCCGGTGACACGTGCCATCAGCTCCCAGTCCCGACCGTCGAGCGCGGCCTGCATGAACTCGTCGGTGAGACGCACCGAGTTGTTGGCGTTCTGGTACTGGACCGAGAACGAGTCGGCGCCGTCGAGGTCCATGTCGAAGCCCGCGTCGCTCAGCACACGCGCCTTGCGCTCCTCGACCGCCTTGCACCAGATGAACTCGGAGATGTCGGGGTGGTCCGCGTCGAGGATGACCATCTTGGCGGCACGTCGGGTGGTGCCACCGCTCTTGATCGTGCCCGCGGACGCGTCGGCGCCGCGCATGAAGCTCACCGGGCCCGACGGCGTCCCGCCGCCGCTCAGCTGCTCCCTCGAGGAGCGCAGCTTGGAGAGGTTGGCGCCGGCCCCGGAGCCGCCCTTGAAGATGACGCCCTCCTCCTCGTACCAGTTCAGGATCGAACCCAGGTCGTCCTCGACATCGAGGATGAAGCATGCGGCGGCCTGCTGGCGGGCACCGGGAGTGCCGATGTTGAACCACACGGGCGAGTTGAACGACACCCGCTGGTGCAGCAGCAGCCAGCGCAGCTCCTCTGCGAAGGTGAGCGCCTCCTCCGGATCGGCGAAGTACCCGTCGCCCTCGCCCCATTCGGCGATGCGACCGACCACCCGGTCGATGACCTGGCGCAGCGACCGCTCGCGTCGGTCGGTGCCGAGCTGTCCGCGGAAGTACTTCTGCGTGACGATGTTCGACGCGGTGACCGACCAGTCCACCGGGAACTCCACACCGGTCTGCTCGAAGGCCACCTCACCCGTGCGGAAGTCCGTCAGGCGTGCGTCACGGCGATCCCACTCGACCTCGTCGAACGGCGAGCGACCGGGCGTGGAGAAGCGTCGGTCGAGGCGGACGGCGGTGCTGGGGGTGACGCTCACGTGGGCGCTCCTCGGGAGTTGTGGGGGTGTGCGGGCCGGATCCGAACATCCTCGTCGAACCATGTGACAGTCGACGACGGTCGGGTGTCACTCGCCAGCGCGGCGACGCGCCCGCTCGTGACCGGGGGCGGGCGCAGACGACCGGGCGGAGGCCGGACAGGACGACCCGGCGACCCTGAGGTCACCGGGGCCCAGACCCCCAGGAGTCGCCCGACCCGACGGATCGAGTGGGCGTCAGCCACCATTCCGGCCGCCCACGCCGCGGCCCGCAGAGAGGGACACTACGAACACCCGCCTGTGGGTCGAAAGGGGAACAACATGTGGATTTCTCGTCCAGTTTCCCACAGGCCACCCCGTGGCGACGGTCGCGACCGATGTCGTGACCAGGGCGGGGCACTTTCCACGACCCCGACCGAGCGACGGGAGCAGCTTGGCTCAGCGATGCGCCGTTAGGGTCTGATCGTGCGCCAGCTGCTGCCCATCGACGTGCCGATCGGCGATCCCTTGGATGCACTGGCCGACGACGACCGGCCCGTGCCGGCGAACCGGCCGTGGGTCATGGCCAACATGGTGGCCAGCGTCGACGGTGCGTACGCGATCGACGGCAGGTCCGGGTCCCTCGGCACCGTCGGCGACAAGGCCGTCTTCCACTCGCTGCGGGCGCTGGCAGACGTGATCCTCGTCGGCGCCGGCACCGCCCGAGCCGAGAACTACCGCCGACCCGACGCAGTGCCCGATGCGGCCGCGGCACGGGCGATGCGGGGCCAGGACCCGTCGCCACGCCTGGTGCTCGTGAGCCGGTCGGGCCGCATCCCTGCCGATCGACGGTTCCTGTCCGGCGCTGGGCCCGTGCCGCTCCTGGTCCATGCCGAGGACCTGGACCCAGCAGCGCTGCCGGCCGGGGTCGACGCGCTCGAGTGCGGCGCCGAGGACGGGGGCGTCGACGTCCCGGCGATGCTCAGGGTGCTGCGCGACGCCGGCGCACGCTGGCTGCTGTGCGAGGGTGGGCCAGGCCTGCTCGGACAGCTGCACCGCGCCGACCTGATCGATGAGCTGTTCGTCACCACGTCGCCGACGATGGTCGGTGGTTCCGACGTCGGCATCCTCGGCGCCGGCGATGCAATGCTGCGCCGCCGGTCGCTGCATCGCCTGTGGCTCGACGACGAGGACGCGCTGCTCGCGACCTATCGACGGGCCTGAAGCTGCCAGTCTGCGCCGACGCTTGCGAGATCCACGCCTGAGTGCGAGGAGCTGAGCACCGGACCTGCACTCCGACGCTGCGATCTGCCGATGCTGGCGGTACCGGCTCGATGGACAGCGGTCACGACGGGGGCGGTTCGACCAGCAGCTGGATCTCGCGCTCGAAGTCCTCGGGGCCCTGGAACCCCTTGTAGACCGAGGCGAAGCGCACCGCTGCCACGCCGTCGATCCGACGCAGCTCCTCGAGCACGAGGGCACCGACCTGAGCGCTCTCGACCTCGCCACCACGGACCGCGAGGCGGTCCTCGACGCTCGAGAGCAGCGCATCGAGCACCAGCGAGTCGATCGAACGGCCCTTGCATGCCGACTCCAGGCCCGAGCGCACCTTGGCCCGCTCGTAGGGCTGTCGTCGGCCGTCACGCTTGACGACCACCAGCGAGACCTCACCGATCCGCTCGAAGGTCGTGAACCGTGTGGCGCAGTGCTCGCACTGGCGTCGACGACGGATCGAGGTGCCGTCGTCGGCAGCGCGGGAGTCGACCACCTTGTCCTCGAGTCCGCCACAGCCGGGGCACCGCACGGCGAGGACCCTACCCGCCCCTCGCCTCGGGCGATGAGCGGCGACGTTGCCGTCAGCCCGGGTTGAGGGCCGTCAGTCGAACGAGTCAGGGAGCTGCAGGACCTGACCCACCCGGATGGGCCTCTGGCCGTTGAGCGCGAGGATGGCATCGACGGCGACCCTGCGATCGAGGCTCGGCGCGTACCTGGCGGCGAGCTCCCATGCCGTGTCGCCCTGCTCCACGACGTGGACCGCGCCCGATGCCGCTGGTGCACCCTCGAACGAACCGAGCACGGCCCGCCCGATGCCCGCGACCAGGTTCGCGGCGAGGAGGACGACGAGGACCCCGACGACCGCCACCGCGACCCGTCGCATGAGGTAGGTCCGTCGCATGAGGTGGGTCGGTCGCATGTGGTGGGAGCGTGCGCTGACCGGATGAGCCATCGTGACCGTGGTCGGTGCGATGGCGAGGGGCGCGGAGCTGCCGCGCAGGAGTCGGAGCTGGGGACGCGGCGCCGCCTCGACGAGGTGGTCACCGGTGCGGAGGTCGATCACTGCTGCCATGCGCTGAGTCTCCAGAGTTGGTGTGACACTCCCGTCCGAGCAGGTCGTCGGTCGGTCGTTGGTGTCGGCCGGTCGTTGGTGTCGGCCGGTCGTTTCGTGTCGGCCGGTCGTTTCGTGTCGGTGTCCGCTCGTTCGACGAACACCCGTTCGCATGACACCGTGCACGAACGGGTGTTCGCTGTCAAGCACCCGATCGAACGACTGTTCCGGGAACGGATGTTCCACCACTTCCGAGATTCGGCGTGCTACGGTCCAAACACCTGTTCGATCCACGCCAGGAGGACCCCGTGAGCGGACCGAGATCATCCAACCCCGACGCCCCTTCCGGCAGCGCCACCGCCGACAGCGACACGCCCGACAGCGCCGCGCCCGGCACCGCTGGACAACCGCCCGTTCCTGGGGTGCAGCTGACCCAACGCCAGCACGACATCCTGGCGTTCATCGAGAAGACCGTGGGCGATCGCGGCTACCCGCCGTCGGTGCGTGAGATCGGACAGGCGGTGGGACTGGCATCGCCGTCCACCGTGCACAGCCACCTGCACACCCTGCAGAAGCACGGGTACCTGCGACGCGACCCGACCAAGCCCCGGGCGATCGAGGTCACGGCCGACACCGCCAGTGGCACCACCGCAGAGCGGCGCCCCACCCGCCACGTGCCGCTGGTCGGCGACGTCGCCGCGGGGACCGGCGTGCTGGCTCAGGAGCAGGTGGAGGAGCTCGTGCCGCTGCCTGCCGACTTCACCGGTGAGGGTGAGCTGTTCATGCTCCGGGTCCGTGGCGATTCGATGATCGACGCCGGGATCCTCGACGGCGACTTCGTCGTCGCCCGCGTCGAGGACAAGGTTGGCAACGGCGACGTCGTCGTCGCCGGCATTCCCGGGGAGGAGGCAACGGTCAAGACCTTCACCCGCTCCGGCAGCAAGGTCACGCTGCTGCCGGCCAACGATCGGCTCGAACCGATGGTGTTCCCGGCCGACGAGGTGCAGGTCTTCGGTCGGGTCGTGACTGTCCTCCGCAAGCTCTGACCGGCCCCGACCGACCAGACGGCATGCTGGTCGGTCGGACGAGTCAGTTGGCGTGGAGCGACTCGTTGAGCCCTTCCTGCCAGGTGCCGGCGCGTGGCAGCACCTCGACGGCACCGCTCACGGAGTTGCGGCGGAACAGCAGGTCCGGCCGGCCGCTGAGCTCCTTGGCCTTGGCCGTCGTCCCGTCGGGCAACGTGACCACTGTGCCGGCGGTGACGTAGAGGCCGGCCTCGACGATGCAACCGTCGCCGAGTGAGATCCCGATGCCGGCGTTCGCTCCGATGAGGCATCGCTCCCCCACCGAGATCACCTCCTTGCCACCGCCCGACAAGGTGCCCATGATCGACGCGCCGCCGCCCACGTCGGTGTCCGCGCCGACCACCACGCCGGCGGAGATCCGACCTTCGACCATGCACGACCCCAAGGTGCCGGCGTTGAAGTTCACGAACCCCTCGTGCATGACGGTCGTGCCGTCGGCCAGGTGCGCACCCAACCGGACGCGCTCGGCATCGGCGATGCGCACACCGGACGGGACGACGTAGTCGATCATCCGCGGGAACTTGTCGACGCTGCTCACGCCGATCATGCCGCCGACGCTGCGGATCGCCCGCTGAGCGGCGGGGAACGATGCGACATCGCACGGGCCCAACGTGGTCCAGACCACGTTGGACAGCAGCCCGAACTGGCCGTCGAGGTTCAGGCCGTGCGGCTGCACCTTGCGGGACGACAACAGATGGAGGCGAAGGTAGACGTCGTGGGCGTCGACCGGCGGCGCCGCCAGGTCGACGATCGAGGTCATCACCGCGACCTTGCGCACCGGCAGCGCGTTCGGCCGCTCGACCAGACCGGCGAGCGCCTCGAACGCCGCGACGTTCGGGTGGGTGTCGGGCTGACCGGCGTGGACCTCGGCACGGGCCAGCACCTCGGCGATGACCTCGGGGGACAGCACGACGGTGCCCTTCGCCGACGCGGTGGCGCCCACATCGTGCACCACCGCGGCGAAACCAGTGGCGGCGCCCACGTTGATCGAAGTGAACCAGGTGTCGAGCACCGCACCATCGGCGTCCGCGACAGTGGCGATGCCGACGCCGAAGGCGGCGGGCTCGGTGAACTCGGGCCGGCGGCGGGCGGAGTCGACGAGCTCCTCGAACTCGGCGGGAGTCGTCGGTCTGGTCAGGTCGGTCACTGCTGCTCCTGTGCTGGGATCGCTGACGATGCGGGGATCTGACGGCGCGACCACGACATCGGTGGCCGTCGACGCCCCTAGATCTGGGTTGGGCCGTTGGTGAGGAGGTCGTCGAGCGCGCGGTAGGCGCGCTCAAGGCTCGCACGCTCGACACGCTCGTCCTTCGTGTGTGCCAGCGCCGCGATGCCGGGACCCAGGTTCACCGCAGGGACGCCCCACTCCGTGAACCGGGCCACGTCGGTCCAGCCCAGCTTGGCGCTGACCGACAGCCCGTGACGCTCGATCAGCGTCGCCACGACCGGATGCTCGAGGGCCGGCGGGGCTGCTGGCGACCGGTCGTCGACCTCCACCGTGTCGCCGGACTCCAGGAACGGTGCGAGCACGTCGCGCACGTGGGCCTCGGCCTGCTCGGTCGTCCTGTCGGGAGCGAACCGATGGGTGATCGTCACCGAGGCCCGATCGGGCACGACGTTGCCGGCGACGCCACCCTCCACGTGCGTGGCCAGCAGCGCCTCATGGAACCGGCAGCCCTGGAGCTCGGGGCGGCGGGGCTCGTAGGACTCGAGGGCGACCAGCAACCGGCCCAGGCGGTGGATCGCGTTGCGGCCCATCCACG
>JACDJB010002332.1_pt1 | contig 13888 bp, 14 predicted proteins | sample 7454121 | NCBI WGS metagenome assembly JACDJB01 (sample SAMN14253290, study PRJNA609438) | sludge metagenome | isolation source: sludge after 25d culture with pyrite | collected 2018-12-20 | reverse complement strand
GTTGGCAGCGATTTCTGGGATTGCGCCTGCCGTCGTTCCAACGCGCCAGCAACCTGGTACCAGACGTTAAGGTCTTTATCCACCAGCCAGTCGATCAAGCCGCGAACCTTTCCGTCGATCTCTTCCGCGACATCCGCCTGCACTTCCGCCTGGAACTCAGTTTTGATCTTATCCGGCTTGGCAAGGTCGAGAATGCGTGTGAGTTTCATGGTGTTGTCCAGATACTCTTGCCCGCGATTTTCGAAGCCGTTGAGGATGTTTTCCACATCAGCCAGGCGGGGTGAAAGCTCAGCCGCCAGTTCGCGGCGGTAATTTTCCAACATCCCTTCCAGAGAAGAAGCGAGGATTATGTCTTCGCTGATCTCACGCGTCTGTGCCTCATTGCGGGACTTCGCTTCTTCCAACAGATGCGCCCCGACGCCAAGCGGGTTTCGCAGTTTTAACTCCAGGCGTGAATTGTCGTCCAGGGTCTCGGTGATGTAGCGCTCAAGAGCGGTGATGCCGCTGGCGGAGCGGGAAGCCTCTCGCTCGGCATCAGTTGCCGCGAGTGCGGCTTTTTGTGCCATCCTCGCGGAAACGCTGAAAACCTCGGGTTGAGATTTGAGAATATTCGCAGCATTCTCGCGCACGAAGGCTTCCACTTCCTGGCGAGCCTGGGCGTCTTCGAGAATGTCGCTCTTGTTGATTACAATCACAATTTTCTTGCCCCAGGCGATAATCTTCTCAAGGAAGAGACGTTCGCTCTCTGTCAGAGGGCGGTCGGCGGAGGTGACAAAAAGCACCAGGTCGGAATGGGGCACAAATTCGTTCGTGAGGCGTTCATGCTGACGGTTGATGGCGTTGGTACCGGGGGAATCCACGATGTTCAGCTCTTTGAGCAGTGCCAGGGGGTGGGTGACAATCGCGAAACCGTCGTCCACAACCTGCTCACCAACCGTTTCACCAAAGCGTACCAGGGTAACCCGGGCTGTGGTGGGGGTGACACCTTCGGTCAAGACCTTCTCGCCCAACATCGCGTTAACCAATGCGCTTTTCCCGGCATTGAATTCACCCACTGCCACGATCAGGAATAATTCGTCGAGTTGGTCAATCGCCTTTCGCAGGTTGTGCAGGGATTCATCGCTGAGATTGAAGGCTTTCAGAGAAGCAAGAATCTCATTCAGGCTCTGCTTTTCAGTTTGCAAAAAAAGCAGCTGGTCGTTGGTCAGAAAAGATTGGCGCATGGTATGCCTCCGGGGCATGATCTGTTTTATTTGGGTCTATTATACCTTTGCGGGGATGGGAAATTGTCAGTTGCAATCGCCAAGGTAGACGGGATAAGAGCTGTGTCTGAGGTCTGCCAGGAGGGGGTGTATCGCATGGGGAAAGAGATCAACCTCGGCGAGCTTGTCCAGGTCCACCCAGCGGACCTCGAGCTGCCCGGTATCGGGATGAGTGCCTCGCGAGGGTTCGTAATCCTTGGGCAACTTACATTTGAAGTAGAACTCCACCTGGTGAATGTCGGGATTGATTCGCGAGAATTCGTGCTGGCTGGAGCGGTATTCGCGGATAAAAAGCAGCTTGCGCACCTTCACATCCGCCCCGATCTCTTCCTGGCATTCCCGTATTAGCGCCTCAGGTAGTGTTTCGCCCCAGTTTTGCCCCCCACCAGGCAGCACGGCGTAGGGACCCTCCTGGTCTTGTTTGATGATCACGAGGATCTTTCCATCGCGGATGATCACCGCCTTAGCCGAGTTGCGGACCTTCAGTCTCTTTTCCATATGAACTTTTGGATTGTACCGCAAATAGGTTCCCGGGACACCGATAAAGCCTGGTTAAGAAAGTTTGTATAACCGGTAATTAAACTGGAACTTCACAATCGACGGCAAAAAGAGGCGGTGATAGATCGTGTCGTTATCAACGTTTAGGGCTATGTGAGGGGCTTTGGGGTTGCGGGGAAGAGCAGAGATGCAAAAAACAGCTTCCGCGCAAACGTTAGCTGACAAAAACGGACTTCATTTCGTCAAATATCTCCTCGCGGATGCGTGCGCAAATTGCCTCAATCAGGTCGTTTTCAGGAAAGAGCAGGTTTTTGGGAATGCGCGAGAACCCACTGCCCCAGAAGGAGTCTGCCGTGGGGATTGAGAATTTGGCAATCAGACGGTTTTTGAAGTCCAACTCGGATTTATTGACGTACGTGTCGGTTATGTCGAGCGTGCCGCAAAGGTAACCCTCCTGAAAATACGGGCGTAAGGCTTCGGGCGGGCAGATTGAAAGCAGCCGAATGATCACCAGATCCTGTTCGCTGTTGTAGGTGATGCGGTTAGTGGTGTAGGGCAGCCCGAACACATACACCATGCCTCGCTCAGCCTGGTTGCCGAGCTGGGCGAAAGTCGCGGCGACGCGCAGGGATTGGGTCAGGTCGAGCAGGGGCGTGTCGCAGACGCCATAGTGTTGCAGGATGCTCCAGGCGATGTACTGCTTGCGCCGGACGTCCACCCGACCGTCCAGTTTTTCGCGGTCGAACGCTTCGATCAGTTTGTAGGTGGCAATATCAAGCAGTTCAAACCGGGAGCGGATTTCCTGGGCGGTCAGGATGTCTTTGCGGTAGATCGCGGGGTAAAACGTGCTGGAACCAGCCTTATTCTGGAAGTCCTGGCTTTGACCACGGAAAAAGAGCAAAAAATCTTTATTCAGGAAGGAGAGTTGGGCAACCTTGCGGACGAGTTCGTGATAGCTCTGGATCGGAAAAGGCGCGGTCTTTCTCAGCACCTGACCTTCAACGTGCTTTTCGAGATCGGGAAAGAAAGACGGTGTAATCTCGCGCATGTCAAACCATGCCTTTATTTTATCCCAAAAGACAAATCTATGGGCAATTGGAAGCGGTTGTGGGCAGGTGGTTTGGGTTTTGTGCGGTGAGTGGGCACGATCCGCAAGATAGTCGACAGGTTTTCGGATAAACTATTAGTGAGGCAGGTGAAAATGATCGACTCTATCCAACATCGCAGAAGCATCCGAAAGTTTACAGACAAACTTATCGACCCCGATAAGCTTCAGATCGTGCTCGAAGCCGCCAGGCTGGCTCCATCTGGAAACAACAAACAGCCCTGGACCTTTATCGTGGTCCAGGACGAACAGCGGCGCCGGGCAGTGATGGAAGTTTGCCATGAGCAGAGCTGGATGATGAGCGCGCCGGTTTTTATTGTGGCGGTGGCGGATATGGCTGAACGGGTGGAGATCAAGCCTGGCTTATGTCTCGATGAAACCAGCCCTCAATGGGAGCTCAAACGTGCCATCCGCGATACGGCAATTGCCGCCGGGTACATTCTGCTCGAAGCGGACGCGCAGGGGTTGGGGACCTGTTGGGTCGGGTTCTTTGTTCAGTCAGAAATTAAGCCTGTGTTGGGGATTCCGGAAGATAAATTTGTATTAGGAGTCATTCCGGTCGGTTATCCAGCGGAACAGCCCGCCGCGAGACCACGCAAACCGCTGAGTGAGATCGTCCGGTTTGAGAAGTGGTGAGCCGCTTAGCGCCCCCAAGCCAGCATGTTTTGGCGCGTCAATTCGATCTAACTCATCCGCCTACACAACATCCGCGTAAGAAAGCCCGAGCTCCGCGGGGGCTACTTTTACACCGGCGAAAACGCCAAAACTCAGGTCCTGGAAGGCATGACCAGTATTCTGGTTATAAACGGACAATAGCGCGGTATAGCTGAGGTTGATGCGCTGCTCCCAGTCCAACCCGAGCAAACTGGCAGTCTCCCTGACGTGCTCGGCGCTTGAACCTTCGAGCTCGATGAAATTTCCGTAAGGCATTTCATCCACTGACGCTACAAGATGGTTCAAGTTAAAGTTCTGGCGATATTTTTCATACGTCAAATAAACCTTAAAGCCCAGCGCTTCAAGGATCGCACGCGCCGACTCAAAGCTGCTGACAACTACCTCGAGCTCGGTTCTGGTGATGACTCCATCCACAATCTCGCCCGCTTTTTTAACCGTCAGGATTGCCTGGTCGTCCTGCCTAAGGCGCAGCACCTGGGCACTCTGGCTCAATCTCCCTTCGGGAGTGTCGAAACGGAGGTTGGTTTCCAGTACGCGTGGACGAATTTCAACAGCGCCGAGCTGCTTGAGCTTTACCAACAGGGCTGGAAGGTTGGAAATAAGGAATTTAGCCTCAATTTCCTGATTATTCGTGTTCATTGTTTCTCCGTTTCATTTGCAGGCGGCTCAGCCCCGCCAATAGCAGCCAGGTGGCATGCACGCCAATGGACCAAAGCGCGTTTGTGCCGCGTTGTTCAGGCGCCCAAAGCAAAAGGCGTTCCAGCCAGTAGGCAGCAATGTTCATCAAAACGCCCGCCCAAGGCAGCCAAGCAGCCGCCTTGTAATTTCGACCAAGCATAATCCAGATAGCCAGGTTGAGCAGCCCCATCAAGCTCCCCGCCGCCGCCAGGTAGATCGGCAGCCAGGCGTGTTGGCTGAAATTCAGGATGTCGGGATATTGCTGTATGGTGCCATACAGGCGCAAGAAACCTGCCGCGCCTGCAACAAGGAAGCTAAACCGCAGCAACTTTTCAAAAATTCCGGGTTTCGTCGAAATCATTCAACCTCTCCCGGTAAGTCGGTTAGGATGCCCATCTCACCCAGCGCCGCTCTGACCCTTGCCTCACAGCCGGGCTTAACCACGACCGCGGCGGCGCCGAGGGTCTCCCCAAGGCAGCCAGAGGCTCTTGACTCGCGCAATTGATCGAGCAGCTCAGGCTCTGCCAGGCTCAGCACCAACAACGGTTCAATCCGAGCTTCCCGACCATGGCTCTCCCAACGCGAAAGCGCCTTCTGGAGCGCGGGTGGAATGCCCGGTTTGCCATACTTTCGCAGCAAGCTGCGCAGGTGTTTGAGCTCCAGACCTTGTTCTGCTGCTGCTTGCAGCGATGCAGGTGTGAGTTGATAGGTGAAGCGGTCCGAACCCAGCCGGCGCCATTCCGTGAAACGCGAGAGTTGATACCGCGCGAAACGCGGCACGAGGGGCGGCATCTCAAGCCTGCCATCACTGCCCACCAGAACCGGCTGACTCTCCTCCGGAAGCTCAAACGGGGCTTCTGAGCCAAGAACCTGCCCAAACCAGGGTGTAAGCCGGAATGTTTGGCTTTCGGGCTGCTCCGCAACCTGACCGGTTTGTGCCAGACCGAACACGACGAGCAAGTCGGCTATCAGAAAGCGAACGTATTGCCCCTCAACGTCCTGCCAATGCTCAAAACCATGCAGCAAACGAGCGTCAGGACCGGTGCTGCTGATGATCCAGGTGTTGTAATCCGTTCCGCCGCGCAAAAAATCCGGTTGATGGCGGAAGATTTCATCCGTGAAATCCTCCATTTTGAACCAGGTCTCGGTTGGAAGTTTCGCAAGAAGGTCAAGCACCTTCAGGCGAGGAGCGATTGGAGAATGCTGCCAGTTTCCTTCGCAGCGAAGCTGCGGCATCAGGCAGAGTTCATCAAAACCAGGGTTTTGCGCCCAATTATGCGCCGTCCACTTTAAGGCTTCTCCGCGGGGCTTTTCGAGCAGGACACGCGCGTCTTCGTTGGGCTGATCCTTCTTGTCGAGCAAGCCGAGGGCTTTCGCCAGGGTTAACAAAAGCTGCCAATACCCCGAATTTTGGGCACTCAGGTGCGGCAGATTTTGCGTGAAATCCATGCGCAGCGCGGCAAACAGCGTACAGAGGTCATCCAAAATTTGGTCTTCCCGGGGCGGGTTAGCAATCACTTTCGCGCTTGCCCAGGCAGGAAGCTGGCGGGGAGCAGGCCCGGCAGGGACCGTTATTTCGGCATTTTGCAGCCGTCCAAGGAACTCCTCCGGGATATATGCGAACTCACTCAACTCCTGGTTTTCCAGCAGGGTAGCACGCCCGACCAACCCCATATACCAGAGCCTCTCGGCAGTGTTTTGTGGAAAGCGGTGGGGTTTCTCGCGCTTTCTACGGGCGGGACCCATCGGACGAAGCTCGCCAAAGGAGTGCTCAAAGGCTTGCCATGCCATTTTGCCGTTTTGATTGCAAAGCTCATATAGCGCCGCAAGGGAGGTTGAGGGCAGGGAGGCAATCACCTCTTCGAAAAGAGGATCAGAGGTCATTGCGTTGGCGAGCTCAAGCCAAGCCGCGCGTTTTTCCGCCGTGTGAAGTTCGACTCCCCAGAGCTCGGCGATATCGCGTGTAAAAGCAAGGTCATAACTTGCTAAAAGACTTTTCAGATCCGGCATGATGATAAAAAGTATACATCAATCTCCCCCGTCACTTCGTTGAGGTCTACTCGATTTTAATGCCCTTTACACCTTCGATGGAGGAAATGACTTCCAGCATATCCTCAAGTTTTTCATTGCGATTAAAACGTGCCACGATTTCAAGCCGCATGTGTTTGTTTTTAACGCTTTTTTGAACGCTAAACGCGAGGAGGGCGTCTGCCATTTTTGAGATGGTTTTTCGGACCTCGCGCAAAATGCCTTCGCGTTCGTGCACATCTACCACGACCGTGCGGATCACATTCACCCGCACAAACTTCTTTTCAAACCGTTCCACGAGAGTCAGCACGATGATCGTGATGACAACCGCAAACAACGAAACCAGGTAGTAACCGTAGCCGATTGCCATGCCCACCATGGCGGTGGTCCAGAGGGTCGAGGCGGTGGTGAGACCTTTTACGTTAAACCCGAAGCGCAGGATTGCCCCCGCGCCAAGGAAGCCGATGCCCGAAATGACCTGCGCCGCCAGGCGGGCAGGGTCGGAGCCAAATTTTATACCGATATTGACGGAAAGGATCATCACCAGAGCGGCACCCAGGGCGAGGATCATGTGCGTGCGCAAGCCGGCGGGTTGGCTGTCGCGCTCGCGTTCATAGCCGATGATCCCGCCAGCAACCAAAGCTGCTGCCAGCCTCAGGAAAATTTCAAGTAATGGTATCTCTGTCATCCTGTTTCCACTTGATTAAGGATGTTTATTCTACTATAAATGTTAATAAATGGTTAATTACATCCAGGTTGTAGAACGTCTCAACCCAACTGATTTTATCTCAGGCTCGTTTTTAATCACGCCTCTGGCGAAGCGTTATTAAGCTTGATTGTCGCGATCAACCCCATAACCAGGAGCACCACCAGAACCACATGCACAACCGCACTGACGATGTCGCCGACAACGATTGAAAAAACCAGGTCTGCCAGGTAGAAAACAATGCCAATCGCGTACAGAAGGATGTTGCCGCGCCGAGCAAAGATTCCAAAAACCACAAATATTGCCGCGAGAACGATGATGATACCCCAAATCAGAGTGGGGTTGGGAGCTGCCAGTAAGAGCCCAACGTATTGCGGGACGCCCAACCCAAAAACGAAGCTGCGTTTGACGCTGACGATATCCATGACCTGATTAAAGATCGAGAAAAAAGCGATCCAGAAAAAGTAGGTTGCACCATTTCTGGCATTTTGTTCCAATTGGGCGCGTTTTTTACCTTCAGGGGTGTCGTTTTTAGATGTTGGGGTGGTGGTCATAGTTCCTCCAATGGTTGATCAGATAAAAAGCCCGGTTAGCTGCCAGGGCGATCCGGCTGGAGCAGCGCGGGGTTGACTTCGCCGTGCTGCCATTTGGTTTGGCAAAGTGACGCCCATTCGCACTCGCCGCAAACCTCCGCGAGCAGATCAGTCAGAAGGATGTCTTCGTAAACCATCGCGCAGAGATCGCGCAGGGTGGTGGTTTCGCCTTGTTGAAGACGCCCCCGGGTAAGGTGTAACACGCGTTGATCAAACAGCAAAGATTTTGCTTCGTCAACACAGTGATTGTTGAGCATGTTCGGACATGCCTGGCACAGGGCGTCGCAACTGCTCGTGAGCATGATCCCCTGGTCGGGCATGCTGAGAAAAGCGGTCATATTCTCCACGAACGAAGGGCTGTAACCCTTGCCTTCGAAGAATATGGCACAAAGCGCGTGGTGCGGACGCAGCATTACCGGAGTGGATCGTGGCTTTTGTTCTTTCACGGGTCTTGTCTTCCTATACGAATTGTAATGGATGACGCGCCTGTTGTTCAACCGGGTTGCCAGCGGAAATTAACTGCCCCAATCGGTGCGGTAGCGGTTTTTTCCTCGCAGCCACTTTTCCGCTGAAATTGCCGCGATCGCGCCGTCTGAGGCGGCGATAATCGCCTGCTTCACATGCGAACATAACACGTCTCCAACCGCGTAGACACCCGGGATTGCCGTCTGGTTCTCACGGTCCACCTGCAAGCAGCCTTCCTCGCTGATTTCGAGCTGCCCCACCACAAAGTCGGTAATTGGCTTACCTCCCTGAAGGTAGACGAACGCGCCTTCCACCGGCAGGCTTTCTTCGTCCTTGCTGCCGCGAGTTGAAAACTTCAGGCATTCCACCTTGTGCTCGCCGCAAATCTCCCGGACCACGCTGCCTGGATGCATTATGACGTTTTCTTTTTCGGTGAGCTCCGCCAGGGTTTCGGGCAAGGCGTTGATCTGGTCGCTGGGCGAGAAGAAATGCAGTTTGTTGGCAAAGCGGGTCAGGTAGAGGGCTTCTTCGATCGCCTCATCACTCTTGCCGACCACTGCCAGATCTTTCCCCTTGAAGAAAGCCGCGTCACAGACGGCGCAGTAAGAAACGCCGCGCCCCAATAACTCCGCTTCTCCTTTGATCAGGTTGGTTCGCCCCATCGAGCCGGTTGCGATGATCACCGCACGGGCGGAATAGACCCCAAAGTTGCCAAAAACGGCTTTTGGATTGCTTGAGAGGTCACTGCCAATCGCTTTGTCGTTGATGAATTCCGCGCCAAACCCCAGGGCTTGCTTACGCATCACCTGGAGCAGCTCTGAGCCGTCAATTTCACCATCCACCCCCGGGTAGTTGGCAATCTTGCTGGTGGTGCCAAGCGCGCCTGTGGTCAGCCCTTTATCAAGGATACCCACTTTTAGCCCGGCTCGAGCGGCGTAAATGCCAGCGGTCGCTCCGGCTGGTCCACCGCCAATAATCAGAATGTCATAAAGCAATGAGTCAGAACCTTCCAATCTTCACCTTCTTTCGGTAATCCTCCTTAGTATACAGGGGGGATGCCGCATTCTCCATTGATTGTACGAACTGATTGTCCGGAGATGCTGACTTTTGAGAGTTTTTTATAGGCTTTGGGTACTATATTAGGGTGGATTTCAGTACAATGGACTTGTGATGACGAAAAAATTCTACAAAATGACTCTGGCTGAGCGTCATGAGTACCTCCTGCAGAACAGCAATCTTAAAGCGGAGGACCTGGAAACCTGGCTGCCTTCTTCGGGGTTGAGCTTCGAAACCGCCGATCATATGATTGAGAATGCGGTTGGGCTCTTCAGTTTGCCGCTGGGGATTGCCCAAAACTTCATCGTGAACGGCAAGCCGGTTTTGGTGCCGATGGTGGTGGAGGAGCCTTCTGTGGTGGCTGCTGTTTCATACATGGCAAAGCTGGCGCAGCCAGGCGGTTTTAAAGCCTGGATGCACTCCCAGGAGATGATCGGGCAGGTGCAACTGCTCGACCTGGCAGATCTCAACACCGCGCGGAGCCTGATCGAGAGCCATAAACCTGAGCTGCTCGAACAGGTCCGTGCCCTGAACCCGGGACTGACCCGGCATGGCGGCGGCGTTCGCGAGCTGGAAGTACGGCGGATCGAACAATCCCCGATCGGGTCCTTTCTGGTTGTGCACCTGATCCTGGACGCGGCAGACGCGATGGGCGCGAATATGGTCAACACCGCGGTGGAGAGCCTCGCCCCCCTGTTGGCAGCACTGACTGGCGCGAGGGCACACCTGCGGATCCTCAGCAACCTTTCCGACCGCCGGCTGGCAACCGCCGAGGTCAGCCTTTCGCTTGAGAAGCTCGCCTTTGAGGGCTTCGGCGGGGAACAGGTGCGGGACGGCGTGATCGAAGCCTGGGCTTTTGCTGAAGCAGATCCATACCGTGCCGCCACACACAACAAGGGCATTATGAACGGGGTGGATGCCGTGTTGCTGGCTACCGGTAACGACTGGCGAGCGGTGGAAGCCGGGGCGCATGCCTACGCGGCACGCGGCGATCACTATTCGAGCCTGAGCACCTGGACCGCCGGCGAAGATGGCAGCCTGAAGGGCAGCCTGACTTTGCCCCTGGCAATCGGCATTGTTGGCGGCGCGACACGTGTTCACCCTGCCGCCAAAACGAACCTCAAACTGATGGGCGTCGAGCACGCCTCGGACCTGGGTGAGATCATCGCCTCGGTCGGTTTGGCGCAGAACCTCGCCGCGCTGCGGGCATTAGCCACAGAAGGAATTCAAAAAGGGCATATGACCCTGCATGCCCGCCAGGTGGCGTTGGCGGCAGGAGCGGCTGATGAGCAGGTTGAGGCTCTCGCGCGGGAGCTGACCGCCGTTGGCAAGATCACGCTGAGCGAAGCAACACGTATCCTTAATCAATGGAATGGAAGTGACCATGGAAACAACCCACAATCATGAAATGGAAAAGGGGAAACTCTTAATCCCAAAACGCAAGGTCGGCATCTCCGGCTATGGCGCATACGTCCCACGTTACCGGTTGCCCGGAGTGGAGATTGCCCGAATTTGGGGCGGGAATGAGGACGGTCTGCCTGTGACCGAAAAAGCGGTGGCGGGGCTGGATGAGGACGTAATCACCATGTCCATCGAGGCAGCCCGCAACGCCCTGAAACGTGCCGCGATTTCGCCGGAGGAATTAAGGGCGGTTTGGGTTGGGTCCGAATCGCACCCATACGCGGTCAAACCCAGCGGCACGGTTGTCGCGGAGGCGATCGGTGCTTCGGGCAGTGTCAGCGCGGGCGACTGGGAGTTTGCCTGCAAGGCTGGTACTGAAGCCATGGTGGCGGCGATTGGCATGGTTGGGTCCGGCATGGCGGATTATGCCATGGCAATCGGTATGGATACCGCCCAGGGGAAGCCTGGCGACGCGCTGGAATATACCGCGGCGTCCGGCGGCGCGGCTTACATCATCGGTCCCCAGCAGGACTCACTGGTCAGCATCGAAGCCGTTTACTCGTTTGTTACGGATACCCCCGACTTTTGGCGGCGTCAGCATGCGATTTACCCCGAACACGGACAGCGTTTTACCGGTGAACCGGCGTATTTCACACATGTCTCCACCGCGGCAAACACAATTATGGAAGAATCCGGGCTGAAACCAGCTGATTTTGCTTACGCGGTCTTCCATCAACCCAATGAAAAGTTCCCCCGCCGGGTGGCAAAGTCGCTCGGCTTCAAAGATGAGCAGATCGAAGCAGGTTTGCTCTCGCCCATCATCGGCAACACCTATAGCGGCGCAGCCATTATCGGTTTGACGGCTATTTTAGACGAGGCAAAAACAGGTGACCTGATCCTGATGACTTCATACGGTTCCGGCGCCGGATCAGACGCGTTTGTGCTAAAAGTACGCCGCGCGCTAAAGGACCGCCGGGGCAGCGCAAGAAGCACCCAGGACTACATTGCCAATCGGGTCGGGATTGACTACGCCACCTATCTCCGTTACCGCGGGGAGATTGTGACTGGTTAACATGACGGGTTATCCTGAAGTTGTGATTGTCGGAATCAGCCAGCTGCCAGTAGCGGAATATTGGGATCTTTCACTGCGCGAGCTGGCGGGGCGGGCGTTGCGATCCGCGCGGGAAGACGCGGCAGGGCTTCAGCCTCAGTCGATATATATTGGCAGTATGCTGGCTGCGAGTGCCTCACACCAGGCAAACCTGGGTTCGCTCGTCTGCGAAGCGGCAGGGCTGGCAGGGCAAGCCGAAGGCGTCACAGCAGAAGCGGCGGAAGCATCCGGCGCAGCCGCGTTGAACCTTGCCTGGCAGGCAGTTCGCTCAGGGATGGTGGATGTTGCGGCAGTAGTAGGCGTGGAGAAGGTAACCGATATTGTCGGCGCGGGGCAGGAGCTGAACTTGCTTGGAGCCAGCCTCGACGCGGATTATGAAGCCGCCGAAGGGCTTACTCCAACCGGTCAGGCGGCTCTGCTCTTGCAGCGGTACTTGTTCGAACACCAGTTCCCGCGTGAAGTGCTGCGGGTGTTTCCAACTATTGCCCGCAACAACGCGGTGAACAATCCCAACGCCATGTTCCGCAGGGCTCTCTCTGAAAAAGCATACAACCAGGCTTCAACAGTGGCACAACCGCTGAACGCGTTTGATCTGGCGGCACACGCGGACGGTGCCGCGGCTTTGATTCTGACCCGGGCGGAGCTTGCCCCAAAAACGCTGCCCCATCGCCCAGTCAGGCTGTTGAGTTCAAGCCTGATTGCGGGAAGGTTGGCTGTGCATGACCGTCCGGACCCGCTTTTCTTTGAAGCCGCCGCGGTGTCGGTCGGACAGGCCTGCCTGAAGGCGAATATCCCGCTGGCGAACGTTGATTTCTTTGAATATTCAGACAACACCACCCTCCACGCGCTGCTCTCACTCGAGGCGGCGGGTTTTGCGCCGCGGGGGCAAGCCTGGAAGCTCGCGATGGACGATTCCCTGACATTGCAAGGCTCACTACCGGTGGCGACAATGGGTGGGCATATGGGACGGGGCTTTCCGTTGGGAGCCTCGGGTGTCTATCAGGCTGTGGAAGCTTGCCTGCAACTGCGCGGTGAAGCCGGAGCGAACCAGATCCCCCACGCGCATTACGGCATGATCCAATCGTTGGCTGGAACAGGCTCTGCAGCTGTCACACATATCCTTTCGGCTTGAAGATGATTGGGAGTCTGGCGCTTCCGGTTTTCCTGCTGGCAGATGGTTCGAACCGCAAACAGAACCGCGGCGCCTGCCACGGGATGGCTGCCTGATGGTACAATCGGACCATGAAAATCAAGCGTTGGCATATTGTTTTGGGAATTCTGATCAGCGCGGTCTTTCTTTTCCTGGCATTCCGAAAAATTGAATTTAATCAACTCTGGCAATACCTGCGTGCCGCGAAGTGGGCGTGGGTGCTTTTGGGGTTGGTTTTTTACTTCATGGGCGTCTGGGTGCGTACCTGGCGCTGGCAAGTGCTGCTCAAACCTCTCAAACACCTTTCGCGAAGGCAGCTCTTCCCGGTGGTCTGCATTGGCTATATGGGCAATAACGTCTATCCTGCCCGGGCTGGCGAAGTGCTGCGGTCGATTCTGCTCAAACAGTCGGACGACGTACCAATCTCGGGTTCGTTGGCAACGATCGTGGTGGAGCGGCTGTTCGACGGCATCACCATTCTGGCTTTGGTCTTGTTAAATTTCCGGCAGTTCGTGCAAATCGCGCCAGATGCGGAGTGGGTAAGCCGTATTCAGACCGGTTCGATCCTTGTTGCTGGTATCTTTGGGTTGATTCTCATCGTTTTTTTGGCGATGCTCTTCCTGCCGAAACAAACACAGGCTGTGAGCGGTTGGCTGATCAATAAATTGCTGCCCGCGAAACTCCGCTCGAAAGTAAGCGGAATACTGGATAAATTCATCGAAGGGCTGCGGGTGCTGCGTTCACACGGGCAATCGCTTTTGGTTCTTGCTCTCTCCATGTTGGTCTGGGTGCTTGAAGGCGGATTGTATTGGGGCGTGATGAAAGCCCTTGGGCTCGATCTGAGCTTTATGAGCCTGCTGCTGGTTGAGGGCGTGGTCAACCTGGTGCTGCTAATCCCTGCCGCACCCGGCGGACTGGGCACCTTTGATGCCGCCGCAAGGTTCATGCTTTCGCTTTTTGGCATTCCGGCGGAACTGGCGTTAGGTTACGCCCTGATGCTGCGCGTTGCGCTTTGGATCCCCATCACTGCATTGGGCGCCATCTTTTTCGTCAAAGAAGGCTTCAGCCTGAGCACCAACATAGAACAAATGCAGACGGATTACAGTTCAGCAGAAAACACTGATAGCTCATACAGGAAGGACTAACCATGACTGAAAACC
>JACDJB010002331.1_pt1 | contig 13889 bp, 14 predicted proteins | sample 7454121 | NCBI WGS metagenome assembly JACDJB01 (sample SAMN14253290, study PRJNA609438) | sludge metagenome | isolation source: sludge after 25d culture with pyrite | collected 2018-12-20 | reverse complement strand
CGGTCGGCTCATAACCGATTGGTCACAGGTTCGAGTCCTGTAGGGCCCACCATTTCTAAAAGTGAGAATTGCGTAGTGAGAAGTAGGAATAATACGGAGGAATACCGAAGCGGTCATAACGGGGCGGTCTTGAAAACCGTTAGGGTGCAAGCCCACGGGGGTTCGAATCCCTCTTCCTCCGCCATATACATATTTTCTAATAAAATGTCTGCATGACCACATAACCACAGTTTTTTAATTTCAAACATCATTCTATTCATGGCCCGTTGGTCAAGGGGTTAAGACACCTCCCTTTCACGGAGGTAACAGGGGTTCGAATCCCCTACGGGTCACCACTGGTGCTGTGGTGTAGGGGTCAACATGCCGGTCTGTCACACCGGAGATCGCGGGTTCAAATCCCGTCAGCACCGCCACTCTTCAGGTCTATTAGTGATCTATATGAGCACCGCCTATATTTTCCGTTGCCTATATTTTCCGTTATTGCCATTATACTCTCCTAGACGAAACTATGCATTTTGGTGTATAATTCGTTAGTAGAGTTTTTTACTTTTTTGTAAGGAATACGCATAGTCGCGGTATGAGTGATGGGCTTCATTACTCATATTGAGGAAAGTCCAGACTCGCCCAAGCTGAGATGCTTGGAGTGTTTGTGCCTTGTGCAAACAAGGGCAGTAGAGTGTCTACTGACGGCGGTGAAAGGAACTCACTGAGTTCTCATTAGCCCTAAGGTGCCACAGAGACGATACCTTTCGGTGACGAAAGGGTGGAACGCGGTAAACCCCACAAGCGAGAAACCCAAATTACGGTAGGGGAACTGTTCTGAGGGAACTCAACCAAAAGGACAGATCGGGTAGCTTACTCGATAGATAGATGACTATGACTCTTAGTACGAGGCTGGCAACCAATTGAAGTACGGGAGCACAAAAACTGGCTTATAGTATTCCTTACTGCCATAAATGTACACTAGCAAACCTTCCGCTTGGGAGGTTTTTTTCATCAATCCGTCTATTAAACAGGACCTAGGTCTAGGTAGTATTACCAACTAAGGGCTGTTTTTTGCATGACACCCATACTGTATGATTCAATACATGATGAATTATTCACAAGAATCTTAATGAATAATTAAGTAAATCTTAACTTATGATATATTGATTTATTGTGTTATGAGTCTCATACTAAATGGTAGAAAGTTGAAAAAATAGGGAGGATATAATCGTGGATATCAAAAGAATACTTATTCTTTCCGCGAGCTTTGGTGAAGGCCATCGGCAGGCAGCAAATGCAATAAAAGAGGCATTTGCCCTACGGCATCCAGAGATAGAGATAGAAGTGGTGGATTATATACATCAAGTAAATCCAGTATGGAATCGTTTTGCGAAATTTTGCTATATACAGGGGATCAAGCATATTCCGAAGGTTTATGGTTATTTCTATAAACAAATTAATCGTATTCCGCCGAGCTCACCTTATCACCGTCGCGTTAATTTATTTGGAGCGATTATCGGTAGAAATAAACTACTTAAATACATTACTAGTTTTGATCCGCAGATCGTTATTCATACGTTTCCTACTTCCGCCAGTGCGGTTGAAGAATTAAAGCGTGAGCATAAACTCGATATACCATCAGTTACTGTGATTACTGATTATGCACTTCATCGTCAGTGGATTCATAAGAGTACCGATTTGTATTTTGTAGGCTCAAGACTCGTACGTGATCTATTATTACAAGAAGGTGTTGCAGCTGAGAAGATTCGGATTACGGGAATACCAATTCGTCAGGAATTTTATCACCAATTTGATCGGGAGCAAATTAATCAAGAACTAGGCTTAGATCCTCAAATTCCTACGGTATTAGTTAGCGGTGGGGCTTATGGAGTTTCGTGCCATATCAATAATCTTTGCAAGCATTTATTTGATTCCGATGAGAAAGTTCAAGTAATTGTTGTTTGTGGACGTAATAAACGACTCTATGAGCATATGCAAGAGCGTGCTGCTACTTCCAAGAATAAGGCGTTGATCTATGGCTTTGTTAACCGGATGGCAGATCTGATGTCTGTTTCTGATCTAATGTTTACCAAGTCCGGCGGTCTTACGACTTCAGAAGGAATTAAAATGGAGCTACCGATGATCTTTTTTAAACCTATTCCTGGTCAAGAGCTTGCAAATGCCAAGTATTTAGAACGAGCTGGAGTAGCGCAGATCACTTCAAATGATCAGCAACTTGAAGCTGTTTTTCATACTCTTATAAGCAACCCTGATCAGCTTCAGGCGATGAAGGATGGTTTTAAGGCTTTGAAAGCTGATATTATTATGGATTCTTTGGATCGTGTGATTTTAGATATGGACCAGATGGTACAGCGTATAGAAATCTCTCAGTAAGTTCAATTTACTGGGGGATTTTTTCTTTGCTTTCTCTTTTTCGTTTTTTTTGTTATTCTGGAGACAAATATAGATATCAGGAGGGTCTCCCTTTGTTAGCTGTTCTTATCTTTATTCTTGCATATTTCTTAGGAGCTATTCCCTTTGGTGTTGTTTTTGCCAAGATTAAAGGGGTCAACCTTCTTGAAAGTGGAAGCCGAAGTACTGGTGCTACGAATGCTTATCGTACTGCTGGTCCAGCTGTTGGTCTCGCTACTGCACTTTTTGACATCTTGAAGGGTCTTGTAGCGGTATGGATTGCCAGTCTTGTCCTAGAGCCTGCTTGGCAAATATATGTTGCCGGTCTATTATCGATTTTGGGACATACCAAATCGGTCTTTATGGGATTTAAAGGCGGGAAAGCAATTGCTACTTCTTTTGGCGTATTTCTCTATATTAATCCGATCCCTATTTTACTTACAGTGATTTTTTGGGTTGGAACGATGATTTTTACAAGAATTGTGTCTTTATCATCGATAGTAGCCGCAATTGTGTTTCCATTCATCTCTCTCTTTTTTTGGAAGGATTGGCTTGTTTTCTTATTCAGCGTCGCTGTTGCTGTTTATGCTATTTATAGACATAAGGAAAATATCGTTAGACTCCTACAAGGTAAAGAGAGCAAGATTGTAGGTACGAAACGAAATTTAAAATAAGAAAACAACTTTTCTATGCGGTAAACAAAAATAGACTCCTGAAAAGTGGGAGTCTTTTGATTATTAGAAGGGGATAAAATGTTTCAATTAAGCAAAAATGGCGAACGAAAATTATTGCAATCCCTATATGCGACTTTAAAGAGCCAAGCATCCTTAGCGGCAGTAGCTTATGATGAAGGTAACTACGATGAGGTCAAGCGGATAGGGCACTCTTTACGCGGGAATTCAGGTGCTGCCTATTTTCATCTGACTCGAGTGGGTGAAATTGGAAGACAACTTCATAATATTGCAGAGCTTGATTCATCCACCTTTTCCATTCTTTTATCAGAACTGCGGCAAATTGTAGAGCTGTTACAGGAGAAGATCGAGTCTAACTAAGGTATTTGGCAATTTGTGGCTTTATACTGTCGATTGCGATTGCAAATCCTATTGACTGCGAGTTACGGACAATTGCTGCATTCATACCAATTACTTCACCATGTATATTAAAGAGTGGCCCACCGCTATTTCCTGGATTGATCGCAGCGTCTGTCTGAATCACATCCTCATATACATGGTTAGCAGTTCGAATGGTGCGATTCTTAGCAGAAATGACACCCACGGTAACTGTATTATCGAGTCCTAATGGATTTCCAATCGCAAGAACCCATTCGCCCACTTTTGTATTTTTGGAATTACCCAAGGTGACGGGCTTTAATGGTCGAAAGGTATCGACTTTAAGTATTGCAAGGTCATGCTGTGGATTGCTCCAAATGAGGGTTCCAGGCCGTACTACATTCGATCCTAGGCGGACAGAAACATTCCGCGCATTGGAAACAATATGTTCATTGGTCATAATGTATCCTGATGGATGTATGACAAATCCTGTCCCAAAGCTTTTTGATTTTTGATTATTCTCCTCGGGTCTTGGAAAGAGGAAGTTGTAAAAGGCTCCATTCATCGAATTTGGTGTAGAGTAGTCTTGCGTTTCTATAGAAATAATACTATTTTTAACACGTTCTACGATTTCAACAAAATAATTGGCTGGATGAACAAAGGCTGGATTAGCAACTTTAGTTGGAACGGCTTGGTAGCGGTTTTTTTTCAACTCAATCTACACCCCTTTCTATAGAATCAGTTTCGAGCAATGCTTTCGGAGTAAGGGTATATGTTATCCTATGTACGTTAGACAGGTTTGGAGAGCCTAAACATTAGTTAGATGAGCCTTGCTTTTTAAATATGTTATGATAGGAAAAAAGAATTGAATAGGAGAGGGAGGACCTTGGTTAATTCAATACTGATTGTGGATGATGAACGTGAAATCGGAATTATGCTGTCAGAAGTGATAAATGGAACTAAGGTTGATCAAGTCTTCTCAGGTAATGAAGCGATTTCCTACTTGGAACAAAATAGCCCGGACCTCATTTTTCTTGATCTTCAGCTTCCTGAAATCAATGGTTTGGAGGTTTTAAAGCATATCCGTGCAAGGGAGCTCGATTCGATTGTTGTGATGATTACAGCTTTTGCAACTGTTGAGGCTGCGGTTGAGGCAATGAAAATTGGTGCTAATGATTTTCTATGTAAACCAATACAAATTTACGATTTGCAAAGGTTAGTCGAGCAGTATACTGAAGAGTCTGCAATGTCTATTTCAGCGAAAGCAAATTCATTAGAGGATGTTGAAAAGCGTCATATTGCTTCCATACTTACTCTTAATAATGGTAATCGTAGAAAAACGGCAGAGGATCTAGAGATCAGTCTACGTACTTTATATTACAAGATCAAACAATATGATTTAGAATCATAGCTGGATAACGTTATTTCTGATTACTTGAGAAATTCTCATTTACTGACATCCCATATTATGGTAAGGTATTGGTAGGAACTGTAAATAGTTCCGAATTCTAATATGGAAGAAGGGATATGTAAATGGGAGCTAGATTGCTCAAGATTGCAGCGGTCTATTTTGTTATTGGCGTAGGGTTCGGTATGTACGCTTCAATCACCACGGATTTTAGATTTACCGGTGTTCATGCTCACGTAAACCTCTTGGGATGGGCTTCTCTCGCTTTAACTGGTTTAATTTATCATTTATTTCCAAAGGCTGCGAATCACTTTTTAGGTAAAGTTCATTTTTGGTTGCATAATCTGGGATTGCCGGTTATGATGGTCTTTCTTTTTTTACTTATTTATTTAAGCAATCCAGCAATGGAAACTGGGATTGCGATTGGTGGCATTTTGACAACACTTGGTATTCTTGCGTTTTTAGTTAATGTCTTCAAGAACGTATCTGCTTCTGAAAGTACTAGAGTAGATTCATCTAAATCATCATCTATGTAGAGCATAATAGTAATGAATACGTAGATCTATCACTTGTGGGTGATAGATTTTTTTTGTGATTTGCTTACGTTTTTATACCAATCTAAAGAAAGGATAAATGCTAGTGATCTAGAATTGAAGTGATAAAGGAACTCAAATTGTTAGGAGGAAAACTAATTGTATAAAGCAGAGCCTTTTCGTATTAAGATGGTTGAACCGATTCGATTGCTATCACGTGCTGAACGTGAGCAAAAAATTATGGAGGTAGGTTATAATCCGTTTTTACTTCGCTCAGAAGATGTGTATGTTGATCTCTTGACAGATAGCGGTACAGGAGCGATGAGTGATCGACAATGGGCGGGATTGATGATGGGGGATGAATCGTATGCAGGTAGCCGCAGCTATTATCGTCTAGAGGAGAGTGCTCAGGAAGTATTTGCTCATCGATATGCTATTCCTACACATCAGGGCAGGGGAGCTGAACAGGTTTTATTTCCGCTCTTAATCACCTCGCCATACCAGTTGGTCATCGGCAATATCCATTTTGATACAACGCAGGCACATATTGACCTAGCGGGAGGAAGAGGGGTCAACCTAGTCATTGCAGAGGCTTATGATACGGCTATTGATCATCCGTTTAAAGGAAATATAGACCTACAGCGTTTACGTGAAGTGCTACAGACGACTCCTCGTGAGGATATTGCCTTTATTTTGCTGACGATTACTTGTAACAGTGCAGGTGGGCAGCCTGTATCAATGGAGAATATTAGGGAAACATCAAGTTTGGCAAAGCAATATAGCATCCCTTTATTTTTAGATGCAGCTCGGTTTGCTGAAAATGCATACTTTATTAAACAGCGTGAAGCAGGCTATGAGAATGCTTCGATTAAAGAGATCGTTCGTGAGATATTTTCCTATGTCTATGGCTTTACGATGAGTGCCAAAAAGGACGGACTTGTCAATATGGGTGGCTTGATCGGTATTCGAGAGGATGAGGAACTCGCAATGCAAGTGCGTGGTAGAGTGGTTCCCTTCGAAGGCTTCCCGACTTATGGGGGGCTAGCTGGACGTGATATGGAGGCGTTGTCAATTGGTTTACATGAGGTCCTAGACTATGATTACTTAGCACATCGTATAGGTCAGGTTGCTCTATTGGGACGCTGGCTCGAAGAGGGTGGGATTCCGGTACAAAAACCATTAGGTGGTCATGCTGTATTTGTTGATGCCAAAAAGTTTCTGCCGCATATTCCTGCCGAGCAGTTCCCTGCCCATGTATTAGCAGTGGAGTTATATAGGGAGGCTGGTGTACGTGGCGTTGAAGTAGGCTCACTTATGGTGGGTCGAGATCCTAAATCAAAAGAGCAAATTGTCTCACCCTATGAATTTTTACGCTTAACAATACCGAGACGCGTCTATACGGATAACCATATGCGCCATGTAGCAGAGGGATTGATTGCAATTTACCAACGTCGCGATCAATTACGTGGGTTTACATTTACTTATGAGCCTGAAATCCTCCGTCATTTCATGGCCAAATTCAAACCGATCAATGAATAGGAAATTGCTTAAGCTTCTCCATTCATGATAAAATGATGCTCTATGAGGCAACTATTGTGAGATTGGAGAACTTGAAATGCAATATCGATTAATTGCACTAGATGTAGATGGTACATTGATCAATGATCAATTTCAAATCATGCCAAAGACCAAAGACATTTTATTTGATGCATACAATAATGGTATGATGATTGCTCTATGCACAGGGAGAGGCTCTGAATCGACAATTCCGCTCATGGAGGAGCTAGGTGCTGAAGGTCCAATTGTGGTTCATAATGGGGCAATCATCCTTCATTCGCGAACGAAAGAAGTCTATGGACAAGTAGGCTTCCGAATTGAAGAATTACAAGAGCTCATCTCGTTTTGTCGAAATGCGAATGTCCATATGGATGTGAATACCGCCTTTGATCTCTATGTAGAAGCGGTTACACCAGAGGTTGAGTCATTATATTTGGAATATTATGTGCGTCCCAAGATCATTCCTAATGTCCTAGAGTTGAAGGATGAGATTGTGAAGCTCTCAATTCTCGCTGAGGAAGAGAGGATTCCAGGCATCTTGTCACAATTAAAGCAGCGATTTCCACAATTCCGCATTACACAGAGCGGCGAAAATTATATTGATGTGATTCATCCTGCCGTTAGTAAGGGAGAAGGTACTGCCTTACTGACCGACAAGCTTGGGATTTCCTTGGATCAGGTGATCGCTTTTGGCAACTACTATAATGATATTGAGCTGTTATCCAGTGTCGGCATGGGGATTGCCATGGAGAACAGTCCTGATGAGGTGAAGCGTGTAGCCAAGGCGGTCACAAAATCCAATAATGATGAAGGCATCTATCATGCACTGAAAAAATATTTGTATTAGTAAAACCCTATTGACTTCTAAGGCGAATATTAAGAAGTCGATGGGGTTATATTTATTCAATATTTGAATGATTAAGTAGGATCTGAACAGCCTCTTCTAAGTGTTGTTGATCGACTTTATCAAAGCGATTTTTAATCGGACTATCGATATCAAGCACACCGATTAAGCGACCGTCTTTAATCATTGGAACAACGATTTCCGATTGAGAAGCTACATCACAGGCGATATGCCCAGGGAATTGGTGTACGTCTGGGACTACAATTGTTTTCTGCTTTGCTGCTGTTGTGCCACATACGCCCTTTCCGAGTTCAATGCGTACACAGGCTGGTTTTCCATTAAACGGCCCCAATATCAATTGTTCCTCTTTATATAGATAAAACCCTACCCAGTTCACATCTGTTAATAGATGATAAAATAGCGATGCACTATTAGCCATATTGGCGATAAAATCATGCTCCCCCTCTAATAAAGCCTTGAATTGTGAGAGTATTTCAGGATAAATCTCTTTTTTATTCCCCTCTAATGCTTGTAATACAAACATAAACTTCCCTCCTAGATTGCATTTCTTCATTTATATATTCCTATTCATAAAATAACATACTTTGATCATACGTACATCCAACAAAAATATTTTCATAATCCCTCCAAAAATCGACGGTATTCTTCGTATTAATAAATGAGCCGCTTTAAATGATGTAGTTACATTACTAATTTATGAACATGAGAGGATGGATTTTATGATAAAGGCAAAAGGGATCGTGTTTATGCTTTTGATTGCTTTACTTACGTTTGGCTCAGCTGGACAAATATTGGCTGCTCCAAAGATTGAGTCTATAACTAAAACAGATGGTCGAGTACAGCTTGTTTTAGAGTTTGATGATCTCAAAGAAGCTGAATGGGCAAAAGAATACATCATGAAAATGCAAGCATTAAAGGTATTCACTGGTTATACAGACGGAACATTTCAACCGAACAAGCCTGTAACCCGTGCTGAGGCAATTGTTACAGCTGTACGTTTATTAGGTTTAGAGGATGAAGCAAAAGCAAAGGCAACAAATACAAAGTTAAATTTTAAAGATGCAGAACTGATTGATAAAAAATTCAGTTGGGCAAAGGGCTATGTTATGGTAGCACTTGAGCAGGGGCTATTTGATGCATCAGAGGACAAGCTTATGCCTGAGAAACCAGCAAGTCGCGTTTGGGTTTCAACATTACTAGTAAAAGCGCTTGGCCTACAAAAAGAAGCGTTACAGCAAATGAACAAGACACCGAGCTTTTCGGATGCAAAGCAGATTCCAGCTGGCTCTGTAGGTTATGTCAATATAGCGGTGGAAAAAGGTCTCGTAACAGGATATGACAATGGTAGCTTCCAACCGAATAAAAATGTTACTCGTGCTGAAATGGCTGCTTTATTAGACCGTACAAATGATAGCCTGCTCGAAAATGATGGTACGATAAAAGTGAGTGGAACAATTACCGATATCGTTCTACCTGTAACTGTATTAAGTAATGAACCAGAGGGAACAGTAACAAGAAGTGTATATGGAAAAATAACAATTCTTGCAGAGAGCAATCAGCTACAAACATATGAATTCGCTACGGGTTTACTCGTTGGATACCAAGGTAGCTACATTAAGGTAGATCAATTAAAAGTAATGGATTATGTACGATTAGTTGTAAAAGATAATCAAATAGTAGAAGCCAACATTGTGGAACCTAATGAGTTAAAGGATGAAGAAAAATCAAAAAACAATGTTGGGATCTCCGAATTTAAACTTGAAATAGAACTAGGTGAAAAAGCTGAAGTAGAGATTTCCCTGAAAAATAAGGGAAAAGCAGAAGCTAAAGTAGAAATTGAGTCCAAAACACAAAAAGTAAAATTAAAGGGTAAGGAAGCTACAGACTTTATTGCGAAACTATTAACAGAATCCAATATTTCCGATAGCATGAGTAATGAAGAAATGGTAGAAGCCCTTTTAGCTGCACTTGAAATAGACGTAAAACTCGTTAATGAGCTTGAGTTAAAAATAAAGTTCGCAAATGGTAAAGAGGTAAAAGTAGACACAGACAAAGAAGAATAATTAATGACATTACGGATTGACCAGGAGCTAAAACGGCTTCCTGGTTTTTTTGATCCCATATTTTTGGATACTATAATAGATAGCTAGATAAAAATATGTTTAAAAGTTGGGGTTATAACAGAAAACGTTTATTTAGTTCCAAATACCCAGTGATTATTTGCAATATTTTGTTATATTAGATATACAGTTGACAACTATTGACAAAAAATGATGGTTGTTGAAATCAAATACGCGTATTACAGGAGGTTGCTGGAATGATCATTTGGAAGGGCTGGGGAGGTTTGGTAATTGTATTTGCCGTTATATTCTTAATTGCTACTGGCTCGGTAGTTAGAGCAATGGGGTTTGAAGCGGATAAATGGGCAATGGGAGTTGCCTTGATCTTAACAGGAATTCCTTCATGGTTTGTAGGAAAGGCACTGAATAAAAAAACGGACGGAAAGGTTTTTGTCGATAAAGATTCGGGTGAAGAGTTTAAAATAGGACCTCAAAATACATTGTTTTTTATAAGAATGGAATATTGGGGCCCTATATTAGGTGTAATTGGTATCATTACTATTATTTATTATTTTATTTAGTAAAAACAAGTCTTTTAAAACAGGGACTGCTAGATGAGCAGTCCCTAATTTTAATGAATGGGTGATTGGATTGGATCAATTAAGAACATATAGAGGACAAATTTTGTTGTTTTTACTTTCTGTAGTACTGTTTATATCACTTCAAGCACCAATACCAGAATTTATCGATCCATATCTAATAACAATAGTTTTTTTGTCTTTATTTTTTCGATATATAATTAATCCACATTTACGCTTATCTTGGAGAGAGCTAGGCTTGGCTATTGCTTGGTCATTTATTATCCTAGCTATTTATTTTCATATAAACCAAAGAATTGAAATGATTTTTTCACAAGGCAATCTATTAGATGGGAAGTTATTATTGGGAACGTTTTTAACGTTTCTTTTGTCTTTTTTATTCATTTCTACTTTGCTTTGGATACCGTTAGCTGCGGGTGTAAAGAAATTAAAATGGTATCAGATTCCATTAGCCGCATGTACAATGTTTTATAAAAAAGGAGATCAATTAATTACAGGTTATCAAATTGGTTTCTTTTTCTTACTTCTTTCATTGGTTGTAGGGCTATTTATTCCTTATGTGGGGGCTTTGTTTTCCATCTATTTATTGGTGCTTTGGATCAATTGGTTATATCAATTGATGACGAATAAACCTATCGAGAAGACGGTGCAAGCTCCACTAAAAGGTTCTATACGCATGATGCCTCTTCTTGGATTTACCATCTTAATTACAGCTTATCTAGTAAGCGTTAACTTCAATTCTATGTCTTTGCTAGGCTTACTCATAGGAGCTTTAATTCCATTCATTTTTTTATTATTTGTTCAGATAGCACTTACTAGATACATCATCAGAGTGGTACTAATAATTGTTTCATTCACTCTGTTCTCGCTCTTTTTAGTATTGAGCAGAATTTTACTGCTCTAATTCTTGATATTGCAATTATTCCACTGGGCCAGTCCATTGGCTCATGCCCCCAGAAGTATTGTAGATATGCTTGAAGCCGTTTTCCGCTAAAATATTACTTGCTGTTCTAGAGCGATTACCTGAACGGCAAACGACAATATAGGTCTTCTCTTTGTCGAGCTCAGTGAGTCTAGTTTCGATCTCTTGAACAGGATAGAGTAATGCATTGGGAATATGACCTTCATTAAACTCCTCTAGCGTACGAACATCGAGAACGATGACCTCGGGGTTCTCTTCGATCATTTGTTTTGCCTTATCTAAATTAATGGTTTGATATGAATTCGTAGCTTTCCCGCAAGCAGTTGTAAGACTGAGTACGATTAAAATGATAATACCAATTGTCTTTTTCATCGTTTTCTTTCACTCCTATAGTAGATTAATTAGAGATTGTGATGATCCCTAGTCTATTATAGGTTATTTTTATTATCGTTTAAAGCGACGAGGTACTTTTGAAATAAAAAAGTGGGCTCCAAAAAAATCCTTTTCAATTTGGACGTGCTACGATATAGAATGAACGAAAGTGGTAAACTGATTCTATGGAGAGTAAAACCAAATGAGTAGGAATGTGATGTGAGAAAGATGAATTCGATGAAGGTGGACAATCCTCTAATTATTCAAAGTGACCGCACGCTACTCCTAGAAGTACAGAATCCGCTATATGAGGAAGTGCGTGATGCGATTGCTCCTTTTGCTGAGCTCGTTAAAAGCCCCGAGTACATTCATACATATCGTATAACCCCATTAACGCTTTGGAATGCAGCAGCTGCGGGTATGAGTGCGAATGAGGTCAAGGAGATCCTTGCACGCTACGCCAAATATGGTGTTCCAATAATGATTACGCAGGAAATAGGCAAAACGATGGAGCGCTATGGCCTAATCCAGATCATTGCAGATGAAGGAAAGCTGAGGTTGACCTCTAAGGACCCGCTTGTATTGAAGGAGATTACTCAGTACAAAGTGATTCAAAAGGTGCTGAACTGTTCGACGACTGCTGAACTTTTTGAAATTCCACTCGGTTCGAGAGGTGTTATTAAACAAGAGCTGATTCGATTAGGTTACCCTGTACAGGATCTTGCTGGCTATTCTGAAGGGGCAGAGTTAAAGGTAGCCCTTCGTCAAGAGTCCACTTCGCACAAACCATTTGCTTTACGTGACTATCAGGAGCAATCGGTCAACGCCTTTTACGCTGAAGGGAGTGTTTATGGTGGATCGGGTGTTCTAGTTCTTCCGTGTGGGGCAGGTAAGACGATCATTGGACTTGCTGCAATGGCAAAGATCGGAATGGAAACACTTATTCTCACGACGAATAGTACCTCTGTAAGACAATGGATTCGTGAAATCCTCGACAAGACGGATTTAACTGAGGAAGTAGTTGGTGAATACACAGGAGAGCGCAAAGAGGTTCGGCCTGTAACCGTAGCTACCTATCAAATTCTCACCTATCGTTCTGATAAAGAGGATGTCTACCCGCATCTACAGCTCTTTAACCAACGGAATTGGGGGCTAATCATCTATGATGAGGTCCACTTGTTACCGGCACCTGTTTTCAGAATTACGGCGGATATTCAGGCGAAGCGTCGCTTGGGATTAACGGCTACTCTAATCCGAGAGGATGGACGAGAAGAGGATGTCTTTACACTCGTTGGCGCCAAGAAAGCTGAGGTGAATTGGCGTGAATTAGAAGCGGAGGGCTGGATTGCAGAAGCCATTTGCACAGAGATTCGCATACCGATGTCACAGCATTTACGTGAGCAGTATATCGTTGCTGATCTTCGTAATAAATATCGAATTGCTGCTGAGAATCCAGTCAAGCTCGATGTGATTGCTGAATTAATTGATCATCATCAGCACGATCAGATTTTGATCATTGGCCAATATATTGATCAGCTAGAGTTTATCGCCGCTCGATTTTCTGCGCCAATCATTACAGGAAAAACACCACAGAATATACGTGAACAGCTTTATCTAGATTTTCGCACCGGAGCATGTAAGCTATTGATTGTATCCAAGGTAGCGAACTTTGCCGTCGATCTCCCTGATGCAAATGTAGCGATTCAAATTTCGGGGACGTTTGGCTCTCGTCAGGAGGAGGCGCAACGCTTGGGTCGTATTTTACGCCCCAAAAAAGGTGAGAATAAAGCCTATTTCTATACGATCGTGACTCGTGACAGTAGGGATCAGGAATTTGCGTTGAAGCGACAGCTTTTTTTAATTGAACAGGGATATACTTATCGAATTATCGATCATGATGCAGGTAATATAGCTTTATCTGTCGAATAATCAATAGACTAGATTTGTTAGGGGAGTGTAGGACGATGACGCAGAACTTTTATATTGATAAGAAGGGTATTTTAGAGCATGAACGCACATATTTTTTAAATGATCTTATTCCAGTTGAGGAAAATTTAGAGCAGCTGGAGAAGTTTATCAACATTTGTTTTTCGGAACAGGGAGAGCAAGTTGTTCAAAGTGGGCGTG
>JACDJB010002330.1_pt1 | contig 13889 bp, 13 predicted proteins | sample 7454121 | NCBI WGS metagenome assembly JACDJB01 (sample SAMN14253290, study PRJNA609438) | sludge metagenome | isolation source: sludge after 25d culture with pyrite | collected 2018-12-20 | reverse complement strand
GATCGTCGAGCTCACCGATGGCGGGGTCGACTACTCGTTCGAGTGCATCGGCAACGTCAAGCTGATGCGCTCGGCGCTGGAGTGCTGCCACAAGGGCTGGGGCGAGTCGATCATCATCGGCGTGGCCGGCGCCGGGCAGGAAATCTGCACGCGGCCGTTCCAGCTGGTTACTGGCCGGGTCTGGCGCGGCTCGGCGTTCGGCGGCGTCAAGGGACGCTCGCAACTGCCCGGCTACGTCGACCGGTACCTCGCTGGCGACATCAAGATCGACGAAATGATCACCGAGGTGCTGCCGCTGGAACGTATCAACGAGGCCTTCGACCTGATGCACGAAGGCAAGGTGATCCGCTCGGTGATCCACTACTGACCGCCGCCCCCGGATCATGGTGAACATGCCGTAGAATGGCGGCCCGCGTGGAACCGATGGAGATCGGGCGTGGCCGGATGTCCATCGATCCCCGCGCACGTCTACCGAGTCTGCACATTGTTTCCACCATATTGCATCAGGTCTGGATGGTCGGCGAGTCAGGGAGTCAATGATGAATCATGCGATCGAGGCCGGCGCTTGCCGGGCCCGCTACGTGCGGGGCGCGCTGGGTGTATTCCTGCTGGCCGGGGTGCTGGCCTTGCCTGCCGTGGCGCGGGCGCAGTCTGCAACGGCGGCATCGGTGGAGCCGGACCAGCCGACCGATGCATTGGTGGCGCCCACCAGCGCCAGCGATTTCACTGCTTCGCAACTGGACCTGGTGCTGGAAGGCAGCTGGCGCCCGGAGGCTGATCGCGCACGTGACGTCTACCGCCACCCCAAGGCCACGCTGCAGTTTTTCGGCGTGCAACCGGACCAGACGGTGATCGAGATCACGCCCGGAGGCGGTTGGTACAGCGAGATCCTGGCGCCGCTGCTCAATGACAACGGCCACTATATCGCTGCGGTGGCCGCGCCGAAGAGCGGCGACGAGGCCCGCCGCGACGACAGCGCGCTGGTGCGCAAGTTCGCCGCCGATCCGGCGCACTACGATCATGCGAAGATCGTCGAGTTCGACCCGCGCGCGCCGGTGTTCGGACCACCCGCGTCGGCCGACATGGTGCTGACCTTCCGCAACGTGCACAACTGGGTGATGGCCGATACCGCGCCGGCGATGTTCAAGGCGTTCTTTGCGGTGCTGAAGCCCGGCGGGGTGCTCGGCGTGGTCGACCATCGCGCCGCCGATGACGCGCCGCTGGCGGCGGTCAAGAACAGCGGCTACCTGCCGACGCACCATGTCGTGAAGCTGGCGGTCGATGCAGGTTTCAGGCTCGAAGGCAGCAGCGAGATCAACGCCAATCCCGAGGACACGCACGATCACCCCAAGGGGGTATGGACCTTGCCGCCAACCCTGGCGCTGGGCGACAAGGACCGCGCGAAATACCTGGCGATCGGCGAATCGGACCGGATGACCTTGAAGTTCGTCAAACCGGTGCCGCCCGCGCCGACCGTGTCGACGACCTCGGCCCCCAGGGGGTTGGAGGGTGTCGAGTAGCACCTCGCATGCTGATCGCTTTCAACAAGCCCTACGGTGTGCTGTGCCAGTTCACCGACCCGCAAGGTCGTCCCACGCTGGCTGATTTCATCGCGCAGAAAGGCGTCTACGCGGCCGGGCGGCTCGACCGCGACAGCGAAGGGCTGCTTCTGTTGACCGATGACGGTGCACTTGCCCATCGGCTCACCGATCCGCGCCACAAACAGGCGAAGACCTACCTGGCACAGGTGGAAGGCGACATCGACGAGGCCGCCGCAGGAGCCTTGCGTCGCGGCGTGATGTTGAAGGACGGTCCGACCCTGCCAGCCGGGGCGGATATTGTCGTCGAGCCGACCTGGCTGTGGCCGCGCAACCCGCCGGTACGCTTCCGCAAGGCGATCCCGACCAGCTGGCTCAGCCTCACCCTGCGCGAAGGGCGCAACCGGCAGGCGCGCCGGATGACCGCCGCAGTCGGTTTCTCCACCCTGCGCCTGATCCGCATCCGGATCGGCGACCATGCGCTGGAAGGCCTCGCCCCCGGCGAAACCCGCCGCCTGGCGTAGCAGCCCGCCGGCGGGCGATGTTCCTGCTCGGGAATCGGGAATCGGGAATCGGGAATCGGGAATCGGGAGTCGGGAGTCGGGAGTCGGGAATCCTGATCAGCGTCGAATCCCAGCCGACCTATCCCTTCTCCCCCCGGGAGAAGGTGGCGCGAAGCGCCGGATGAGGGTGCGGGCGAAGCGTGGAGTCGAAGCCTCGAATATTGCAACCATACGCTTCGCCCCAAGCCCCTCTCCCCCGCAAGGGGACTCCCAAGGTCGCCGTCGGGAGTGGGGTTTTTGACAGCTGAAGTTCGACGCTGATCAGGTCGGGATTCGCAAAAGCAAAAGCAAAAGCAAAAGCAAGGGCGTCGCGCGCGGCCCAGTTGCTACGAAAGCGGGGCGAGTGCGAAGAACGCCTCGGCGGTTGCGGTGGTGTTGGCCGCGGTCACTTCCGCGCTCTCGCCGCGGTGGCGTGCGACTTCCTCGCAGATGTGTTTCAGGTACATCGGCTCGTTACGTCGGTGCGGCGGCTGCGGCCGCACGGTGCGTGGCAGCAGGTAGGGCGCGTCCGTCTCGATCATCAACCGGTTGGCGGGAATCTCGCGCACCAGTTCGCGCAGATGGGTGCCGCGGCGCTCGTCGCAGATCCAGCCGGTGATGCCGATGTGGCAGTCCATGTCCAGGTACTCGCGCAACGCCTCGCCACTGTCGGTGAAGCAGTGCACCACTGCGGCCGGAACCTTGTCGCGATAGCGCCGCAGCAGCGCGACAAAGTCGGCATGCGCATCACGCTGATGCAGGAACAGCGGCATCTGCACCTCCACCGCGATCTGCAGTTGACGCTCGAACACCTGCCGCTGCACATTGCGCGGCGAGTAGTCGCGGTTGTAATCCAGGCCGGTCTCGCCGATCGCGCGCACCGCCGCGTCGCGCGCCAGCCCGCGTAGCAGCGCATCGGTGGCGTCGTCGTAATCGATCGCGTGATGCGGGTGCACGCCGGCCGTGGCGACCAGCTGCCCCGGGTGCGCGTGCGCCAGCGCCAGCGCGTGCCGGCTGCCCTCGGCGGACGCGCCGGTGACGACCATCCGACTGACTCCGTTTGCCTGCGCGCGCCGCAGCACGGCATCGAAGTCGTGGCGGAACGATTCGTGACCGAGGTTGGCGCCGATGTCGATGAGCTGCATGTCCGACCTGTATGGCATGGAAGTTTTTTCCGGGAACCCGGGAGTGTGGACAGGTTCCCCGGCTTTTTCCAATCGAAGTCGCTCCCAACCAGGTATGAGCCTGGATTGGAAGAGACTCTTGCTGGTCGCCATTCCTGTATCTGGATCGCCTTGTGGTCGACGCACGTTTCGCGCACCGTGGCACCGGCAGTCGTCTGTACGCGGACTTGTCCGCCACCGCACGTGCGGCCGACATTGCCGCCATTACCTGCGAGTACCACCTTGCGTATCCTGTACGCGCGCGAGACGCATGCGAATCGATGCTCTCGCCCGGCATTCGGCCGTATCGGCGCCGATGAAGAAATGTTCGGTGGGCTCGCCCAGCACCACGCGTACACAATCACGCTGCAAATCGACCACACGCAGGCCGTTCGCGGTGAGCTCGGACATTTGGTAGGGATGACTGACCTGCGTGGTGACCGGCAGGCCGGCCGCATCTAGCAGCGTGTTGCCATCGGCATCCACGGCGCGTGCGCGCGCGTCGACATGGGTGGCGCCGGTCAGCTCGGCCACGGTTTCAATCCCCACCGCGACCAGCGCAGCGGTATCCAATTGCACGATGATGTCCTGAAAGCGCGCCCACGAAGGTTGCGGATCAAGTTTTACATGCAGAGGCTGGTCGGCGCTCATGGTGGTTTCGTGGCGCGGCACCGGGCAGCGTCCCGCTAGTTGCCGAACGGCGGCTCCACACCCGCCGCCAGATGGAACCGGCTGATGCCCTCGAACAACAAGGGCAGCGCCGCGCGTTCGACCGCACTCAGCTCCGGGTGCCAGGCGTCCAGCACCAGGGCCGTGCACGGGCCGGGGCCGTGGTTCCACAATTCGTGCGTGAAGCTGCCGTCGTACGCCACGCACGTCCCCGGGCGCCAGGTTTCCTCGTGACCGGCAATGCTGCGCACGCAACGGCCGTCCACGCGCAGGGGAATTTCCACGTTGACCCGGGCGTTGGTCAGGCCGTGGCTCGGCAAGATATGCGTGCCGGGGGCAAGCGTGGCGAAATACACGTTGGGACCGAGGTTTTCCACCTGTACGCGTTGCGGCAGCGACTCCACCGCCGCCAACGTGCGGGGCCAATGTTGCGGCGCGGCCGGTTCCCGGTCGCCGTCGCGATAAAGGAACCACGCGGCGAGCTGCGCGCCAGCGTCGCCGTCGAGCACGCGCTGTTCACGCAGCAGCGACAGGTCGTGCGTGCCGAAATAAGGCTCACCCGACCGCTGGGCGGCCGCGGCATCCAGCTCGGCCAGCCAGGTATCGCCGGCGGCCGTCAGCGTCACCATGCCCGGCATGTGCGCGGCATCCAGCACCGGTTCGGCGGACAGGTCCGGGATCTGGAAAAACGCGCAACGTTGCCGCGGATCGGGGTTTGGCGCCGCTGCGTGCTTGAGGTAGATGGCAAGGCCGTGCTCCACGCGCGCAAGTGCCGCGGCCCCGTACTGCGCGCGCACCGGTTGCATGAGTTCCATGAAAATCTGCTGCTGGTGGTGCTGGATGTAATCGATGGCGTGCCGCACCACCGGCTGCAGTGCCGGTGGCGTGGTGTTGCGGTTACGCCAGCGAAACGCCGCCTGCGCGGTGGCAATGGCGTGGTAGTACGCCGCGGTTGCGTCGTAGGTGCTGCCCAACCGTTCCAGCGCGACCGCCCGATGCAGCGGCGCCGAGAGCTCCTTCGGATCCATCGCGATCACTTGATCGAAGGTGTCGATGGCATGCTGCGCGTGGCCCAGCGCCAACTGCACGATGCCGAGGTTCTTGCGGAAATTGGCTTCCTCCGGGTCGATCTGCACCGCCCTTTCGATGTGCTCGCGGGCGCTGTCAAACTCGCCCCGACCCAGCTCGCACATCGCCACGAAGTTGAGCGCTTCCGCGTGGTCTGGCTGCGTTTGGAGCGCCTCGCGGTACAGCGCTTCCGCCGCCTGCGCGCGGTGCACCATCACCTCGCCGCGCGCGCGCAAGACGGGATCACTTTCGGCGCCACTGGTTGCTGTCATGCCGGCCTGCCCAATCCACTGCATGGGGCAATTGTGCGACGTCGTAGAACTTTCTCCATGACTTGGCGCAAGCCCCGCCCATCGCCGTCGTGCCGGGCGGCCATTCCAGCGCCGGGTCTGATTCAGGTCATTGCGTGGATGCGCCCACCGGCTACCGTGCCATGGTTTTCCTTGCGCGAAGATGTCCGTGTCGCTTCCGCTTCTCCTGCCGAGCACGCCGCTGCCGAGCGGCTGGTCCATCGATCCGGTTACTGGCCACTGTGTGCGCATCAGCGACGGTGCGCAGTTCGGGCCGGCCACCAGCCGCGCCATCGCGTGGTCCACCCGGGACATTGCCATGCGGCTGCCCGCGGCAACCGGCCTTGCCGTGGATGTCGCACGACTGCGCAACGCGCTCGGGTGCGCGGCCACCGGAGCGGACGCGGCGGCGGACAACGACGATCCCGCTGCGGGCGCAGCCATCCATGCCGTCGGTACCGAGCTTGCCGCGCACGGAGCCCACGCCTGGCAATGGCAACCGACCCGCATGATCACGGCCCGCTTCCATCAACGGCTTGGCTGCTTTCTCGATGCCGTCGGCGTGGACCGCGCACATCATCCAGCCACCCAGGCGCCGGCGGGTGAACTCTGGCTGCTTACCGGACGTATCGGCCAGCTGGCGATACGCAGCGAAAGCATTGTTCACGGCAGCGCAGACGCTACCGTCAGACTGCTGGCACAAGGTTGCGCCAGTGCCGGTGATGCTCTGCAGCGCGCCCGCACCTGGGCGATCGAGGCTGCCTGCCAATACTTGGTCGAGTCGGCCGAAATCACGCTGGCCCTCGTGCGCCGGATGCCATTCCACGAGTACGACTCCGGCTGTGCCGCAGTAACGCACGCCGTAAACCAGCTCTTCGTGGGTTTGTCAGCGGAAAGCGCAGCACGCCGGCCTGCCACCCCACCTGATCCCGGAACCGCCCATGACCCTGCCTGACTTGTCTGTCACCATCGCCGCGCCCCCCGAACACGATCCGACCCAACCCACGCCGGAGGAACTTGCCGCCATGCATCGCCTGGCAAAAGTGGCGCTGGGCAGCTCCGGCCAGGCCAACCGTTGCGCCAACTTCCTGCTGGCGTGGGTGGACGCAGACCGCTTTGATGCCTACGACCCGACCGACATCTGGGCGTGCGATCCGACCGTGATCCGCGACACCGTGACGGTTTTCGGCCTGATTGCGCGCGTGTCCGAATACCCGGAATGGCTGGACCCCACGATCTGCGACGACCTGGCGGCCATTGCCGCCAAGTGGCGCCGTTAGCCGGTCCGAATCGCACGCTGGCAGCGCAAGGCGCCGTGTACGCCACGCTGTCCACGCAAAGCTTGATGGAAGTCAGGGCGTCGCCGATGGGCACTCCATACCATCGGGCAACCAGTGCGCGAGTGCGATGGGCGGTGCCGATCGGGCGTGGTTGCGGTGAGCGTCGAGTTTGTCATTTCCACACGCGCGTTTTCGTATCTGGACGAATGGACTGCGCAGCGCCGCTCGCGGCCGGGTGATGAGATGCCGGGCCCGTCACGCGTGTGCAAACCGCTCAGCGGCCGCCGGGTGCAGCCGCGCCGGTGGAGTGTTTACCAGGCTGACCGGACAGCCTCAGGAGGTTTTTGCCGTGCATGATCCACGCCCCATTTCACCGCACCTGGGTATCTACCGCTGGCGCATCAACATGGTGCAATCTTCCTTGCATCGTCTGACCGGGCTGTTTCTTTCCATCGGCGCCGCCGCAATGACCTGGGGCCTGATCGCCGCCGCCTCCGGCCACCATGCGTGGCAATTGTTTGCGGATTTTTCCGGCAGCTGGCTCGGCCTCATGGTGTGGTTCGCGTGGATCTGGGCGCTGCTGTTCCACCTTTGCAACGGCATCCAGCATTTGTTCCACAGCCTGGCCTGGGACTATGGCCCGCAGCACATGCGTGACCGCACGCGCAACCCCTCGTACTGGGCCACCGGCTGGTTTGTAGTGGGGGTGAGCACGGCGTTGACCGTGCTGACCTGGGTGTTGTTGCTCATCAAGTTGACCGGAGGTGCGGCATGAGCGGGTTCCCGGGCCAATCCAGCATGCGCGATCCGCTCAAGACAGCCCGCCACTGGGGGCCGTCGCGCACCGGTGTTCCGCATTGGTGGTTGCAGCGCCTGACGGCGGTGGCGCTGATTCCCCTGACACTCTGGTTTGTGTTTTTTGTCGTCGGCCTGGTCCCTGCCGACCATGACGCCGTGCTGGCGGCGATCGGGCAACCCGTTCACGCGTTCGCGCTGATCGTGCTGACCGTGTGCACCTACTGGCACGGCATGCTGGGGCTGGACGTGATCATCGGCGATTACGTGCATACGCGCTGGTGGGAAGTCACCTTGCAGATCGCCTTGCGCTTCGGTGCGTTACTCGGTGCCTTGGCCACGATCCTGGCGGTACTCGCCGCCTGGTTCATGCGCCTGCAGTGATTCCATCTTGATTTGAAAGGACAACGTGCAACATGCCTGCCGAAGCGTACAAGGTTGAAAAGCATCAATACGACGTGGTGATCATCGGCGCGGGCGGCGCCGGCCTGCGCGTGGCGCTGGGCCTGGCGCAGGCCGGGCTGTCGGTAGCCTGCGTGACCAAGGTTTTCCCCACCCGTTCGCATACGGTGGCTGCCCAGGGCGGCATTGCCGCGGCCCTTGGCAACATGGGCGAAGATGATTGGCGCTACCACTTCTACGACACCGTCAAGGGCGGCGATTGGCTGGGCGACCAGGACGCCATCGAGTACATGTGCCGCGAAGCGATTCCTGCCGTCATCGAGTTGGAACACTTCGGCGTGCCGTTCTCGCGCACCGAAGACGGGCACATTTACCAACGCCCGTTTGGCGGCCACACGATTCGCCACGGCGAAGCGCTGGCGCAACGCAGCTGCGCGGCGGCCGACCGTACCGGCCACGCTATTTTGCACACCCTGTACACCCAGGCGTTGAAGCACAAAGTCAAATTCTTTGTCGAATATTTTGTGACCGATCTGGTGACCGACCCGCGCACCGGCGACGTGAGCGGCGCGCTGGCCATCGACCTCACCGAAGGCAGCGTGCACTTTTTCCGCGGCCATGCGGTCATCCTGGCAACCGGCGGCTACGGGCGCACCTATTTTTCCTCCACCTCGGCGCATACCTGCACGGGCGATGGCGGCGGCATGGCGCTACGTGCCGGCGTGGCCATGCAGGATCTGGAGTTCGTGCAATTCCACCCGACCGGCATTTACGGTTCCGGCTGCCTGATTACCGAAGGCGTGCGCGGCGAAGGTGGTTACCTCACCAACGCCGACGGCGAGCGGTTCATGGAGCGCTACGCGCCACACGTGAAGGATCTGGCCTCACGCGACGTCGTCAGCCGCGCCATCACCGTCGAGATCCGGGAAGGCCGCGGCGTGGGCGAACACCGGGATCACGTGCTGCTGAACCTGGCGCACCTGGGCAGCGACACGCTGCACGAACGTCTGCCGGGCATTTCCGAAACCGCGCGCATCTTCGCCGGCGTGGACGTGACCAGGGAACCCATCCCGGTGTTGCCGACCGCACATTACTGCATGGGCGGCATCCCCACCAACATATACGGCCAGGTGGTGCAAAAGGTGGGCGCGGACAACGACCACATCATGCCGGGCCTGTTCGCCATCGGTGAAGCGGCGTGTGTGTCGGTGCACGGCGCCAACCGCCTGGGCACGAACTCGCTGCTCGACCTGATCGTGTTTGGCCGCGCGGCTGCACAGCGCTGCGCCGAGCTCATCGAGCCGGGCACGCCGTTTGCCGGCTTGCCCACCGACGTGCTGGATCCGGCGCTGGCCCGGCTCGACAAGGTACGGCACGCCAGGGGCGGCACGCCCACGGCCCAGCTGCGCGAAAAAATGCAGCGCACCATGCAAAGCGACGCGGCGGTCTTCCGCACGGCCGAAACGCTGCAGCAGGGATGCGAGCGGATTGACGCGATCCACGCCCAGTTTGAAGACGTGCACGTATCCGATGCGTCCCTGATCTGGAACTCCGACCTCATCGAAACCCTTGAGCTCGGCAACCTGCTGGTGCAGGCGGTGGGCACGATGCACTCGGCGGCGGCACGCCCCGAAACCCGCGGCGCCCACGCGCGGGACGACTTTCCCGAGCGCGACGACGTCGACTGGATGAAGCACACCCTCGTCAAAGTCGATGACAAGGGCCGATGCACACTCGACTACCGGCCGGTACACACGCAGCCGCTCGATGACGAGGTGCCAACCATCCCGCCGGCCAAACGCGTGTACTGACCGAGACGCCACGGCACCCGCCGCGCGCGCAGACTGTTTCGTTTCAAGAGAGAATCCCATGGCCCAGTTCCGATTGCCGCAGATGTCCCGGGTACAGAAGGGCAAATACTTCGCCGCCAAACCGGGCGCCAAGAAGGTCCGCAAGTTCAAGGTCTACCGCTGGGACCCGGAGGTCGGGGGCAATCCGCGCACCGACACCTTCGAGGTCGATGTCAGCGATTGCGCGATGGTTCTGGACGTACTGCTCAAAATCAAGAACACCATCGAACCCACCTTGACGCTGCGCCGTTCGTGCCGCGAAGGCGTGTGCGGTTCGTGCTCGATGAACATCAACGGTGAAAATACGCTGGCGTGCACCAAATCGCTGGACGATTTGCGCGAGGGCCAGGTGAACATCTACCCGCTGCCGCACATGCCGGTGATCCGCGACCTGGTGCCGGACTTCACCCACTTCTACGCGCAATACGCCTCCATCCAGCCCTGGCTCAAGACCGACAGTCCGGTGGGCTCACGTGAGCGCCTGCAGTCGCCCCAGGACCGCAAGAAGCTCGACGGCCTCTACGAGTGCATTCTGTGCGCCTGCTGCACGGCCTCGTGCCCGAGCTACTGGTGGAACCCGGATCGCTTCCTCGGCCCGGCCGTCTTGCTGCAGGCCTACCGCTGGATTTCCGACTCGCGCGACGAGGCCACCGGCGACCGTCTGGACGAGCTCAACGACCCCTTCAAACTGTACCGCTGCCACGCCATTCTGAACGGCACCAACACTTGCCCGAAGGGCCTGAACCCGGCCAAGGCGATTGCCAAGATCAAGCGCCTGATTGCCGAACGCACCATCTGAGGGCGCACCCGTGCGGGTCGAAAACCATGCCCGCCGGCAGCGTACCGCCTCGTGAACGCGCCCGGCGCGGCGCCGCGACCGTTTGGCCTGTGGACGGCCATGGCGCTGGTGGTCGGCAACATGATCGGGGTCGGTATCTTCGTGCTGCCCGCGTCACTGGCGCCATATGGCCTGAACGCCCTGTTGGCCTGGGCGGTGGTGTGCGTGGGCACGCTGGCGCTGGCCGGCACCTTTGCCGGGCTGGCGCATCTGCTGCCGCGCGCCGACGGCCCGTATGGCTACATCCGGCAAACCTTGGGCGAGATACCGGCATCATTGGCGCTGTGGGCCTACTGGGTATCGGTGTGGCTGTCCAACGCCACGATCGCCACCGGCGTAGCCGGATACTTCGTGATTGCCTTCCCCTCCGCGGCGGTCCTGCGTCCGGACGTGTTGGCCATTGCTTTTGTGTGGGCGATGGTGCTGGTGAACGCATACAGCCTGCGCAGTGGCGGTGGCGCCCAGATTGTCAGCACCGCCATCAAACTCATACCCATGCTGGCCATTGTCGCTTTGGGCGTGTGGGTTCTTGCCACCACGCCAGGCCGCTATGTGGCGCAACTGCCGACCACGCCGCTCAGCCCGGGCGGCGTGATGATGGCATCAACCATCGCGCTGTACCCGATGCTCGGTATTGAATCGGCCAGCGTGCCCGCCGCGCGCGTCCAGCGGCCGCACTGGACGATTCCTCGCGCAACCCTGATCGGTACCGCGTTCACTGCATTGATCTACGTGACGGTATTTACGGTGCCGCTGCTGCTGGTTCCGCAAACGCAACTGGCGGGCGCGGTGGCACCCTTTGCGTTGCTGACGCAGCAGTTGGTGGGCGGCGCGTCCGGGCGCTGGCTGGCGCTGTTTGTGGTGATCAGCGGCCTTGGCTGCCTCAACGGCTGGACCTTGCTGGTAGGACAACTGAGCCGCACCCTGGCCCAGAACGGCCTGCTGCCGGCGGCCATGGGCGACAGCAACCGGCGCGGCGCACCCGTGTTGGCGCTGGTCGTCACCGGTGCCCTCGCATCGACGATGGTATGGATGAGCTACAGCGACTCGCTGGTAGCCATGTTCACGTTTCTGATGCGCGCGGTGACGGCCGCCAACCTGCCGATGTACTTCGGCTGCACGATGGCGTTGTTGATCGCGTGGCGGCGCATGCAGGCCACCCGCTGGCTGCTGGCGGCGGCGCTACCGGCAGCCGGCTATGTGCTGTTCGCCCTGCTTGGCCTGGGCGGCGAGCCGGCATTGTTGGTGCTGGTGCTGCTGCTCGCAGGCGTGCCGCTGTACCTGCTTGCCCACCGACCCGGCAGGCAGGTTCGGTCCGCGCACCCGACAGGCGGCGAGGCGCGCGGGCGGTAGCCGTCACCCGGACGCCGGGATGCGGCGTTCCACGCTGCCCGGAACTTCCGCGACCGACCGGTACCGCAGGCCTCGCACGCCACCGGCATGCGGTGGCGACCGGCTCACATGCCGTTGTAGATCGGCCCTTCGCCGCCGTGCGGCGTGGTCCAGACGATGTTTTGTCCCGGGTCCTTGATATCGCACAATTTGCAGTGGATGCAGTTGGCGGCGTTGATCTGCAAGCGCACCGCGCCATCCGGCCCGCGCACGAATTCGTACACGCCCGCCGGGCAGTAAACGGCTTCCGGGCCGCCGTATCTTGCCAGGTTCACTTGCACCGGCACCGCCGGATCCTTCAACGTGAGGTGCGCCGGCTGGCTCTCGTCGTGGTGCGTATTGGACAGGAACACCGAGCTGGCGCGGTCGAACGTGAGCTTGCCGTCGGGTTTCGGATACTCGATCTTCACGCACTCCGCGAGCGGCCGCAGCCGGGCATGGTCGGGTGTGCGGTGATGCAGGTTCCACGGAATGTGTCCACGCAGCAGCCATTGCTCCACTCCGGTCATCACCGTGGCCACGCGCCGGCCGTAGTGGAACCACTGCTTGAAGTTGCGTGATTTGCGTAGCTCCCGATACAGCCACGAGGCACGCAATGCCTCGGGATAGCGAGTGAGTTCGTCACGGCTGCGTCTGGCCACCACCGCCTCGAACGCCGCATCGCCCACCAGCATGCCGGTCTTGATCGCCGCATGGCTGCCCTTGATGCGCGAGGCGTTCAGCACGCCGGCTTCGCAGCCGATCAAGGCGCCGCCCGGAAACACCAGTTTGGGCAGCGACGCCAGGCCGCCGGCGGTAAGCGAGCGCGCACCGTAGGCAACCCGTCGGCCACCCTCGAACACCGTGCGGATGGCCGGGTGCGTCTTGTGACGCTGCATCTCTTCGAAGGGCGACAGCGTGGGGTTGCGGTAGTCGGTGCCAATTACGAAGCCGACGGCCACCAGGTTGCGCTCCAGGTGATACAGGAACGAACCGCCATAGGTCTGCGCGTCGAGTGGCCAACCGGCCGTGTGGATGACCAGACCCGGTTGCGCCTTGGCCGGATCGACCTCCCACAATTCCTTCACGCCGATGGAATAGCTCTGCGGGTCGCAATCGGCGTCAAGCTGAAAGCGCTCGATCAGCTGGCGGCCCAGATGCCCGCGCGAGCCCTCGGCAAAGATCGTGTAGCGCGCCACCAACTGCGTGCCGGACGCGTAGGCGTCGGTACGCGTGCCGTCCCGGGCCACGCCGGTTTCGCCGGTTTCCACGCCGCGCACCGCGCCATGCTCGTCGTACAGCACCTTGGCGGCGGCAAACCCCGCAAAGACATCCACGCCCAGCGCTTCGGCCTGCTCGCCCAGCCAGCGCACCACGTGTCCCAGCCGCACCACGTAGTTGCCGGCATTGCGGAAACACGGTGGCAGCAGCCAATGCGGCGTGGCGCGTGCGCCGGTCTGGGTGAGAAACAGGAAGCGGTCCTGCGCCACCGGCAGCGTCAGCGGCGCACCGCGCCCGGCCCAGTCGGGAATCAGCTCGGTGAGCGCGCGCGGATCCATGATGCAGCCGGAGAGGATCTGCGCGCCGATCTCCGGCGCTTTTTCCAGTACGCACACGTCGATATCGTGCTGGCGTTCACGGGCCAACTGCTTCAGGCGGATGGCTGCCGCCAACCCGCCCGGGCCGCCGCCCACCACGATCACGTCATATTCCATCGCCGTGTTGTTGCTCATGCACCACCTCGTTCAAAGCCCCATTGCGGCGTGTCTGGTTGCACGCCCCGCCCTTGTCCGCGCTCCTAATCCATCCGTATCGTGGGCCGTGCGCTGGCGTTCAAGCGGTCAATCAGCCACAGCAGCCAGCCACGAAGCACGCCATGCAACAGCATCTGATGGCGGCGATAGAGCAACACGTGGCTGAAGTGCGCCAGGCGACCGCGAAGGGTGACGTTCTTCATCAAGCCGTATTTCCCGAGCGAGCCGAACGCATCGTAATCGGCCAGCGATACCAGCGCGCCGAAATCGTGATAGCGGAACGGTGGTACCGGCGTGCCGCAGAGCACTGCGTCGGGCAGGTGGCGAAT
>JACDJB010002329.1_pt1 | contig 13895 bp, 17 predicted proteins | sample 7454121 | NCBI WGS metagenome assembly JACDJB01 (sample SAMN14253290, study PRJNA609438) | sludge metagenome | isolation source: sludge after 25d culture with pyrite | collected 2018-12-20 | reverse complement strand
GGAAACTCAATGCATGGACGCCGCGATCGCCGGTTTCGGCTTCGCCACCCGCATCGGTCGCACCACTGGCCAGGCGTCGTGCGGCCTTTTTCGCCTGCTGTTCCCGGGCGGCGTTGAACGCCTGATCGAAATCCGAAATCAACGGCTCGGCCTCATCCGGAGCCCCGGCGGCCCCCATGATGTCGTCCTTGCGAACGATATGGGATACCGTGTACAGGTCCCGCGCCTCCACGCCCTTCAAGGCAACATCAATGAGCGAGGGCGGCAGAAGGTTTGCTTCAATAACGCCGGAGGTTACGGGCAGGGAATCGGAAGCGCGCAACGCGCCCGGCAACATGCGCGGGCCGCCGCCGAAGATGCCGTAAAAGACGTGCGTGCGCGCGCTACGCATCTCGTCGGTAGTCGGGGCAACGCCATCGGGGTTTCCGGAGATCGCGCCGCAATGGAGTCCGTGGTAGGCGTCATACGTGAGCTTGGCGTTGAGGTTCTGGATCAAGTGATCCTCGATGACGCGCGCAGCGCCCCGGCGCAGCATGCCGCGCCAGGTGGAGGCCGGAATGACCGGCACCTTCTCGCTGAAGCTCGACGCGCAGTTTTCGTCGGCGGACTCCTCGTCGTTCGCCTTGCGCACGCCGCCCAGGAACGCCGTGGCGCTGCGGGTCAGCGTCAGCGGATATCCCCTGTCGCCGAACGTGAACGTGCCGCCAGTGCGGCGGCTGCCGTCGGGGGCCCAGCGCGCAGCGCCGGGCTGGGTGATGTGGAGCGGCGACGTGGTGGTCAGGACGCCTTCGATCGTGTATTTGCGGATGTCATTCATGTCTGGTTTCCTTGTAGAAAAAGTTGTACTGCGCACTCACTCGCCGCGCTTGGCGGCCAAACGATCCTTGATGCAGGTCTTGATCGGGTCTTCGTGCTTCGCCTTGTTGAGGACGGAAAGCCCCCAGAGCTCGCCTTCGCCCAGCCCGTCAAGGAAAGCAAGCTCGTTCGTACGCCCGGTTTTCCGCATCCATTCCCGGAAACGCGGCGGAATCATTCCGTGCTCCGGGTCTTCCATCTTGCGATCAAGCCGTGCGAACGGATGGTCAGGCTTGAGGTTGATCGCCTTGCCCTGCGTGTCCTTGATTTCCTGACGGATCGCGTCGGCCAGGTCGCGGCAGATGTCCGAAGCCTCAAGCAACAGAGGGCGATTGATGGTGAGGAGCGTACGCCCCACCGCGAGGCGGATCAGGTTCTTGTCCGTCGTGATCGGCGCACGCCAGGCGACGTGCTGACCCATTGTCGTCGCGATGTAGGCGACAAACGGCGGCTCCGGCGGCGTGAGCAGGAACCAGCGGCGCTCTGCGTCGAAAGACAGCATCCACGCACCCTCCGCCGAGTAAACCGCCGCGGCGGCGCGGGTCTGGTACACCTGGAACGCCTTGGTGAAGAGGGTGGCGCAGGACGGGCACACGGCGAACTCGCCGCCAGGCGCCCCGTGGACGGCAAGATATTGCCAGTCGGTGAACGACCCTGCGTCCGGACGGAGAACCACGAAGCGGCCTCCGCACGGGATCGCGACGCCGCAGGCGCCGCAATGGATATCGTCATCAGCGACGATACCTTCCGGCGCGGCGAGCGTTACGCCTGCATGACGGGCAACCGAGTCGAGAACGATTCGAGAGGACGACGCAATCATTCGGACATCTCCCCGATTGCGCGGCGAATGTCGCCGTAGCCTCGCGTGCGCAGCCCCCCCGTCTGGACAGGCCCAGTAATACGGTGCGGAAGGATAAAGGTCAGATCGCGCGCAACGAACGCGAGTTCGCCTCCGGCCGTCACCGGGACGCCCCACTTCGGGGGTTCGACGAATCGCAGGCCGCTGAGGAACAGGCCGCCTGTCTGCGCATTCTGCTCCCGGATGCCAGACAGAATGACGTCTGCGAGAAGAGGCAGGAACTCCGGCTGTATCTCGCGAACCTCGCCCGAGCCTTCTTCGGGCAGGGCCGCCAGGAAATCCTGGTAGCGTTTACGGCTGCGGTTGCGCGGAATTACCAGCTTGCGGATGTGGTAGCGGGTGAACTTGCGTTCCTTGATCTCGTGCTCGCCATGAACGATCTCGACCGGATGGTGCCCGCCGAAAGCCTGATCGAGTGCGCGAGCAATCTTTGGTGCCGCCAGCAACGCGGCTGCGGCGGATTCGTCGTCTTTGTCTGTGTCGCGCTTGAAAACACGCACCCCCACCCAACCCTTGCTGCCGACGAATGTCACGCGCGGAGCCCCAGGCAGGGGCTTGCCTTCCTCGCCCATCCAGAAGAGACGGGGGGGGGCGTCACTGCACAACTTCGCAGCCACGAATTCCCTGAACGAATCCGGGAACCACGGCCCTCCGCCATTCGGGCGGAATCGAATTTCAATCCACATTGCTTGCTCCTTCAGCGTTCGCGTTCCCCCACAACAAAGGGAAGGCATCCTTCACCAAAACCCGGTTAGGGTCTAGACAACACCGTGGACTTTACACGCGTTTTTCGCCCTGTCAACAAGAAAATCCCACACGACCCATTGTTCTACACCCAAACCCGGTTAGGTCTATATTTTCATTGACAGCAACACACCCGCCTGTACACTGCTTGCAACATCATCACGAGCAGGTTTGCCCGCATGAACGTATCAATCGTCCTTCCCGCCGACCTGGTGCCGGCGTCCGCCACCGACACCAAGCGCTGGGTTATCGACACGGCCGTGAATGCGGCCCGGGCGGGCGTACAGCCCATCACCCCGGACAAGTCCGGCAAGAATCACAACCTCAAGGCCTATCTCGGGCAAGGGGTCATGTCCGCGTTTTCGGCGAAGCCGCGCGACGTGCCGATGTCGGAGTACATCGCCGGGCTGGTCAACGCGGCGGTGATCGAATCACGTCGCCAGGCGCGCGAAAACGGACGGGCGGCACAAGAGGCCGCGGCCCCCGTGGGGTTGCGTCCGGAACAGCAACGGCTTATCGAGCACGCCGAGGCCCAGGCGGCGCTTGGCGGTGTCGTGTTCGCGGAAGCTGGCACCGGCGTCGGCAAGACGATGGCCGCGCTCGCCATGGCCGCGCGGTACGCCGACCGCACCGGCCGGCCGGCGGTGTTCGCCGTGCCAACGCTTGCCGTACTGGCGCAGGCCGTCGATGAATACACGAACCATCTGTCGCCGGCGATGATGGGGCTCGCGCGCAAACCCGAATTTGCGTTCCTGATCGGGCGGGGGAACTTCGTGAACCCGGCGTTGCTGCGCGACATGATCGACAACCCCGGAGACATTCCAGCCACCGGGGTCGAGCAGGCGCGCGCCTGGGTGAATGCAGGCGCAGGAGGCGCGCCTGGCGCGAAGACCGCGCTCCTGCACCGGTCGGTGCCGGACTTGGCGTGGCTCGTCGAGGACCTGCACCACGCGGCCCCGGATTTTCCGGCCGACCAGGTGCGCCTGAGCGAGGAGAGTCCGGAAGACTGTCCGGCTCAGGCAATCTACCAGCGTTTCCGCGAGAAGGTACGCTCCGCCGAGGTGGTCGTATGCACCCACGCCATGCTGGGGCTTGACGTGCTGGTTTCGGCCCGCACGCCGGAGGAGCTTGAAAACCGGCTCACGGACATCGACCATCGGATCGAATCTGCCGTGGAGAAGGCGAAGAGCAAGCACCCCGCCGATGCCGAGAAGCACCGCCCACCGGAGACGCTTGTTCGGGATCGCGCGCGAGCGGAGGCCAGGCTCACCGAAGCCCGGAAAGAGGTGAAAGACGGGGCGGATCTTTCGCCCATCCTGCCGCGCTACGGGTTTCTGCTGATCGACGAGGCGCATCAGTTTGAATCGGCGATTGCGAACCTGCGCAGCAGCGAAGTCAACCCACGGCTGCTGGCGGCGCAGATCAGCGCGAAGATGGATGTTTTTGTGCAGTGCAAGCGCAAGACGGCCGCCGAGCAGACCGTCGGCCTGCTGGAGCAACTGCACGGGAAGCTGTCGAGCCTGGGCGCCAAAGTCGACAAGGAGCGTGTACGGTTGAACGGCCCTGCTGAGGGCAGGCACCGAGGTCTTGCGGACGCCATTGCGCCGATTATCGAAAAACTGGCGGGCAAGAACGGGCCGAAGGAGGTGACGCGGGTCTGCCCGTCCGCTCGGCCATTGCTCTCTCCGCTATCTTCCGTCGTACGCAACCTCATTGAAGACGGTGATGGCGTCTGGGTGAACTTTTCCCCTCGCCGACGCTTTCCTTCGCTGCACACCGGACCACGCACGATACGGTATCTGCTGGAGCGCATCTGGGATCGCGTCGACGCCGCGGTGCTACTGTCTGCAACGCTTGCGCTACCCGACATCAACGGGTTGCCCAAGGTAAGTTTCCTGGCGGCGCAGCTTTCAACACCCTCGGCGCGAATGAAGGTGATCTCGCCGATCGTGCAGCCATGGCTTTATGCACCCGTGCTGCATCCAGTCGGGAAGGGGCGGCACGATCTACGCCCGCCGGTGATGGATGGGGGCGGGGAAATCAAGGCGGACAAACAGTCGCTGGCAGGATGGGCGGAAGCGATTGGCGGCGAAGTCCGTCGTGTCGCGGAAACTGCGAATGGAGGGACGCTTGTCCTGACGAGCGGCTACGACCGGGTGACCGCGATTGCGCGTGCGCTGCCCGATCTGGCGGAGCGGATCGTGGCGCAGCAGCGGCGTGGTGGCGTTCGGGCGGCTCAGGCGCAATTCGAGGCGAAGGCGCGCGCGGGGCTTCGCCCGATCTGGCTGGCGACTGGGCCGGCCTGGACCGGCCTGGATGTGTCCGACAAGAGCCTGCCTGCCGAACAGGATTTCATGTTGACCGATCTGGTCATCACGAACATCCCGTTCAACACCAACCGGAGCACGACGCACCAGGCGCGTCTGGAATGGATGAAGCTGGCCGAACGCGATCGGGCAGCGCTTGAATTCAAGCAGGGTATCGGCCGCCTGATGCGTCGCCAGGGCCTGCAGGGTCGGCGATTGCACATCCTGGACCCCCGAGTGTGGACCATGACCCCCTATTACACGCCGTTCCGCCGGATGTTGGAGCCGTACCAGCACGGCATCTGAGGCTGCGTGCTTGCAACGCCGGCGGGTGACGATGGATGTAGTCCGGGCGTTCGCTTCCGACCCGCGGCTGCGCTACCCCCCCGCCATAATCCGCATCACCCCCCCGCGCTGCTCGATGTGAAACGCGTTCAACACGTTCATGCCGAGCAGTCCCTCCTGCGTCTGGTTAGGTAGCACCCCGACCTCGACGTTTTCGAGGACAAATTCGCCGAACGAGAGGCGGGGGATCAGTGTGGAGCAGCCCTCGACCTGGCCGTTGGCCGTGTAGAACATGCGGGGCGTGCATGAGCGAACGCCGGCTGCATAGGCTGCGGCATGGGAGAGCGAGGTGAGGCTTGCGCCAGTGTCGACGACGAAGGTGACCGGCATGTCGTTGACGCGGCCGGCGACCTCGTAGTGCCCGGTGATCTGACGGGTGAGTTCGATCACCCCGGCAGAGGGCGCCTGGCGCACCTCCGGCGGACGGCCCCGAACGTCGGCGTAAAGCCCTTCCGGGCGCCCGTCTTTCGCCGCCTGCAGGGATAGCGCCAGGATCTGATTGGGGCCGACGTCGACGGGGTTGGACGCATCCCACCGGTGAGCGTTGACCATGCCGACCTTGCTGTTGCACCACTGCCCGCCGCGGCGTAGCCGGACGGTGTAGCGGCCCGGCGGCACGAGTGTCTGGGCCTTTTCGCCAGGCCAGACGTACAGGGCGAGGAGGGGGGCCGTGGCGGCGCGCGGCGTCAGATAGACCACGACGATGTCGCCGTGCTGGTTTTCGAATTCAAGGGCCGCCGTGGGATCCTCCGGAATCGCGTTCTCCCCGAAGGTCTCGACGAACCCGTTTTTCGGGAGGGCCGCGGGATCGCAATCCTCACTCGCGGGCACGGGGGCGTCCACGATGGCCGGCGTGCCACCACCTGGCAGCCCCCGGAAAGCGACCGCGAAGCCCAGCGCGAGCACGACCAGGAGGATCCAACCCCCGGCACCGAAGCGGCGTTCCCGAAGGCCATCATCTTGATCGTCAAATGCCATTGCGTTTTTTCCCCGCAGACTCTGCCGCGGCGGCGTTGATCGCGGCGTTGCGCGGACAAGTGTTCATCTGCATGCCCGGACGAATTCCGTGGCGGGCGAACTCTCCCTGCCGGACCTCAAGCGCGAAGCGGACGTCGCCGGACGGGCAGTGGGGCGTTTCGTCGCGCGGGGCCATGTCAGCGAGGTCGGTGATACGCCCCCGGTCGTCGATGAACGCGATCGACAGAGGCAGCGGGGTATCGCGCATCCAGAAGCAGTGCCGGCCGGGCGCGTCAAACACGAACAGCATGCCGGCGTCGGCGGCAAGCTCCGTGCGCCCCATCAATCCGCGCGCGCGCTGCGCACGGGTTTCGGCGACCTCGACCTGGAAGGCGTGCGCGCCGATCTGGAGCTGCTGGCTCTGCATCGGCGGATCTTCGCACGCGGCGAGCAGCAGGGTTGCAAAAAGCATGGCCACCGCCATCGCGTCCCGCGGTGGCCGGCTACGCATCGAAACGCTGCATTTCTTCCGGCGTAACGTCGTCTTTTCCGTCACGTCTTTCGCCATATCCATGCCGTCTCCTTAACAAATTCCCGTTGTGCGCGCGAGTTGCCCCCAGCGCCGCCATAGCATTTCGATGTAGTCCCGAGGGGACAACGTGCCCTTGTAATACCCGAGCGCCCAGGCGTCGTTGCATTCGACCAGCGCTGTCTCACCGGTGTCGAGCACGCCGACGTCGATACTGAATGCGGCCGGCGCATCCGGCGCCTGCGCCATGACGGCGGCCATCTCGCCAACGAGGAAGATATCCGGCGTCGGCATGTCGTCCGGCCCGTCGTCGTAGCGGCCATCGCCGCGCACTTCGTTGCCGATCACGTAGTACCGGAACTCGGAGAGCCAGGTCACCGGCTCACTGGTCCAGACCTGCGTCTCGGGCGGCAGGGACAGAAAAGCGCTGTACTGCTCTCGGTCGTGATCGGAGAGGAGGTCCGGGTCGTCGAAGACGAATCCCGTGAACGCCTTGGTTGTGGTTGGCTTGACGAACTGGCGTCCAGTGACGCGCCCGGCCGCGCACCGGCGAACGGCTCGGCGCAGATAGGGGCGCAAGGGCTCGGGGTAGGAGATGTTCCCGGGCTCCGCGATTCCGGCGAGCGCGATCGCCCTTCGCACGAACTCGACGCTGCCGACAGGCAACGCCGCGCCCTGGCGCAGCGCAACCTCGTGGTCCGCCATGGATTCGAACGGCACCGCCGCGATCGGCACGTCGGCCGTCATCGCGTACTGCGCGGCGACGCGCGGCTCGATGTGCGATGTTCCGGCCTGGCGGAGGATGGTGAAGTCAGCCATGCGTCGCCTCGCGCATCATCGCGTAGGTTTTTGGCGCAGATTTACCCGTCGACATCTCCTCCTTGAAGGTCGCCAGCAGATCGTTCCAGCGGGCCGCCAGAGCGGTCCACTGGGGCGACGCGCCGCTCATGGCCGGCACCTTGTCGTGCGCCTCTGTCGCATCCAGAAAGAGGATACAGCGCCGAAGGTCGTCGGGATCGTGCGGGTGGGCATCGCGCGCATCCCTCGGGACACCGAAGATGTGCTTGCACATCGCGTTCGACGAGGCACCGCGCTCACCGGTACGCAACCACATGGCGACCTTGTGCAAACCCAATTCCGTTGCGGCCAGGTAGTCGGCGTGCCGTTTTTCGGAAACAGGCAGATCCATTTTGCGAAGTTCCTCCAGGTCGTCCGGTTCCCCAAGCACGAGTGAAGCGCCGATGCGGTCGGCAATATCGGTTGCCATGAGCGCTTTCTTGCTGAAGCCGTGGAGCAGCATGCTCATGTCCGACATGGGGATCGGGCCAAACACAACCCGGCACCGGCAGATGTTCCTGACCACAAAACCATGCTGCGGCGCCCCGCCGAACTGCATGTTGATTCCATCGCTCATTGCGCCTCTCCGTTCGCCACTTCCACCAGCACGTCGCCATGGCAGGCCTTCGGGCTGCAGAAACACACCAGGTCCTTGCCCGCCAATTCGCGGCGAACATCGGCCATGAGCGCCGGGCGCGCGAGCAGCCAGGCGCGGTACTTGGCGATAACCTCGTCGCGGTCGCCGTCCCGCCCGATCACGAAGGGATTACCCCACTTGCTGGGGCGTCCGATGTATACCGCGCCGGACGGCACGCCGTCGCGGTATTTGTTGAGCACGCGCGGGCCGTGCTGGGTTTTTTCGGGGAACAGATCGTTGGTCATTTCGAAGTCCTTTCGCGCCTGCGCAGGCGCATGAGAATCGCGCGTTCACTGGGCGGCGCCCCCTCGAAGGGATGCGTACCCGTGAGCCGTGCGCGTGTTTCCACGGCGAGCCGAAACGCGCTCTCATAGCCGTGCCGAGACACCCAGAATCGTTGTCGGTCCTGTTCGCCTTCGGGGGTTGTCCACACGGCCAACCAGGCGACGACGCGCTCGCCGCTGCGCCGGTCAACGGTGGGGCTCACGCCTGGTGCGCCGGACACGTTGCGGCCATGCCGGCTGTGATGCTTGCGTCCGTGTGGCGTATAGCCCAGCCGTCCGGCGAGAGTTTTTGTGGCTTGGTCGCGGAACCGCCGGGCGCGAACGAGCGCCGCATCCGTTCCGCCATGCTTCGAGTCACTGAAAAAACGCGACGCGAGAACCTTGCCCGCCGCCGACACACGCACGAACCAGCCGTGGGCCTTCTCATAATCCATGCGGGTGAGGTAACGCATATCTGGGGACGAATGGTTGCTCACGACCGCCGCGCCCTTTCGGTAGCGGCCCCGGGGTCCAGCACGCCGAAGGCTTCCGCCACGGCATTGCAAGGCGGCATCGAGTGCTCGCGCAGCGCGGTATTCCATGCGTCGCCCTGCTGGGTGGAGGAAACGAGATACGCCAGGCGTCCGGAGGCGAAGTAGACGGCCGCATAGCCGCTGTAGTTGCAACGGACGACAGCGGTATGAGCGCGCGTGACCGCCTGCCCGCCGATGCCTCCGTACCCCAGTGCGGTACTACCCCAAACCTGGGGGAAGAGGTAGGTCTCGCAGTCCTCCGGAGCGGGGCGGCGGCGGCGCTGGTTCACGGGAATGCCACGCGCGGCGAAGAATGCCCGGCGCTCGTCGTCGGAAAAAATGCCTTTGCGCTGCGTGTAGTACACCTGGCGCTGGTCGTGCGACAGCGAGTCGAGGTGGACACGCTCCTGCCAGTGGTCCTGTTCCACCCATTCAATGTCCGGAAGATCCCGCAGGCATGCGGAATACAATGCAGCAGCAAGCGTTTCGATAGTGTTCAAGAGGCGTCTCCTTGGGGTATAGGCTTGCGCCGGGCTGCTGCGCGGCGCTTGTTTTCGGCATCGCATATCCGGCAACGGGCAATCCGCCTGCCGTCTTCCGTGATGCGAACTTGGAATGGATGTCCGTTCGGGCAATGTGTTTTGTGACGGACGATCTGCTTGTGGTTCGGATCCAGCTTGCGGAGCCGCGTGTTGATGCTCACACGCTCAACTCCGACGATAGACGAGATTTCGTCGATCGTCTTGCCTTCGCGTCGCAGCGCCAGGATCGTGTGGTTATACCGCTCGCCGAGCATATTCATCGCCGCCTGTTTGGGGAACGGCAAGGCCTCAACCGCGGCGGCGAAGGCGCGCTGGCGCTCGGGGGTTTGCGCCTTCCATGTGCGGAAGGTTGAAGCACTGGGCATGGCGGGGCGCGAAACCGCTTCTGTCAGCGTAACCGCTTCGGCACGCATGACCTCGATGACCCGCCAGTAATCCTCGTCACGGAACTGCGATTGCCGGTCCGATTGCGCCGCGCGCTTGTATGCGGACTCCGCTTTCGCGCCCTGATCGCGCTTTTTCTGGCGCATCATTTCCGCCTGCTCCGGGCTGCCCATTACCTTCCAGTTGCCGGCTTCGACCGTCTCACTCAGGATTTCGCGGTGGAGCGCCTTCGTTTCCTCGCAGGCAAGACCGAAGGTGCGCGGCAGATGATACTGATCGCGGTATTCATCGAGGTCGACCCCATGGAGCTTCGCAAGATGGATACCAAGATGCCGGAAGGCATTGCCGCAGATCAGGCATGTGTGGCCATTGGGCGAACCTTTGAGATAGCGATCGATTTCGTCCTTCGTCTGGAAAGGACCGATTTTCGGGAAGCCTTCCTGGACGATGCGGCGGCGCAACCGCCGGCGCAGGTTTTTCGCTTCCTGAGCGGTCGCGGCCCCCGTAATTGCGCGTTCCAGGGCGCCTTGCTCGACGCGCATCTCCATGCCCATCTGGCGGAGCTTGTCCCAGAAGGGATCACCTTCGTGATGCTCGGCGTGAGAAGAGGCGGGCGGCGTCCAGCGGTCGCCGGGGATGAAGGGACTTGACATGTACGCTTTCGTCCTCAGACTTCCGTTCGTAGTTGCGGTGGTATCGTCACAGTTCTTCTTCGGTGAACGCCGAGGTGTAGGTCGGCTCATAGCCGCCCTGGACCCAATAGGCGCTGTTGCACTGCGGGCAGGTGACCGAGGCGCGTTCCTCGCGCGGAGCGATGGCAAACAAGTCACCGTCGGCGAAATTGCTCTGCATGTCGTCGTCATCGAGCGCGTAGCCACAGCCTGGGCACGTTGGGGTAGGACGGTTCCATGTGTAGTGCTTATCCATTTGCTCTCATTCCTGTGTTATGCGCCGTCATCGACCGCTATCCCATTGCCACGAAGCTTTGCACTCGGCGAATTCATCGGGTACCAACATCTCAAGCGCCTGTTCAAGCGCCAATTGCTTATGCTCAGAGCAGTCCGTATTCAGCCCTTCGATCAGCACCGAGGTAATATCCCGCATTTTCTCGTCGTCAATGACAGTTTGCGATTTGGTGCAAGTTGGCAATTCTGGCAAGTTTTCCACCTGCTCCACCACGTGCACCGTAGCCACGCACAACACCTCATTCCCCGGGTGCGCTGCGCAGTCAGCGAGGTACTGCTTGTTGACCGCGTTAGCCAACCGTAAGGCTTCAAGTTCGCCGGTCATAACATCAACCGTATCGGGGCCGGCAACTCTTAATTCAAAGTTCATGGTTGTAACTTTCTATAAGGTGTAATTTTCTATAACCAGTAAGCCATTGAAAATTAACGGCATCTCAAAATGCGTTATGCCCTTTGCCGCGTCTCGCGCAGCTCGGGCGCCGTCAGAAACTGCCGGAACGTCAGGTCCGGCCAGCAGTCGCGCACGTCCAGGAATTTGGCGTACAGCCGCTTTGGCTTGCTTGCGCGGATGGCCTTGTGGCTCGCCATAGCTGCGCCGCGTCCCGTCACCGTGGTGCGATACCAGTCGTAGCAGCGATCCACCGCGTAGCGCTCCACGAGGCCCGCGAGGGCCATCCTCCACATGGCAACGTCGCCGTGAGGCGCGGCGTAGTAGTCACGGTACGGCTTCGGCTCCTTCATGTAGGGGTCATTGATGCCAAGCATGTGCCGCAGGGTTTCCAGTTGCTCAGTTGTCGGGTTCATCGGTTACTCCGTGGCCGTGAAAGCGGCCCCCTCATGTCAAGTGTTGGGCTTCATGAAGACGTACCAGTGGGTTCCGGCCTGCTTTCCGGAGGTGTTGCCGAACAGTGGCCGCCCATCGTGAAGCCCAACTGACGCTTCGAGCGGACCTGCCGCAATCATCGTTTCTTCCATTGTCACGCTCCTTGATTCATTGTCCGTACATCCACTGCCCGCCAGCGCTAGTGCTGGCGGGCCATGCCTTGTACTCCCGCCCGTCAAGCCGATCATCGCCGCCGCCCTTTGTCCGTAGGAACGTGCAGTCGAGCTCAGGCACGTACCACAGGTCCTTTGGCGCGATACTGCTACTGTCAGTAGTGGACGGCAGCAGTTGCCACAACCCCGTCTGCTTGAAGAAGAAGGGCACCCGAGCATCCTCGCACTGGTCGCGCAGGCGGCGAGCCCAGTCCGGATGCATCGGGCGGGCCTTCGGTCCGCTCTCGCCACCGACGACCACCCAGTCCAGGCCGGCCTGTTCTCCATCGTTATGCAGATAGGTGCCAAGGGTGTCCCCGTCGGGCATGACGACTTCGCGGAGGTCCACCGACCCCAGCAGTGGCTCGCACGAGACCCAGCGCACGGCCGCGGGCGTCTGCAGCAGCAGGGGGATACGCTCGTCGGCTGCGGCCTGGTTTTCCACCGAAACACCAAGCCAGACATTCGGCAGCGGCCAGCCTGGCGCAGGCTTTTCGCGTCCACCGGGCATCTTGATCTGCTGCCCGGCGCGCCAGACATGACGCCCGCCGGCCGCACGCTCCGTGAGGTAGGCAAGCATCCGCTCGGGCCGCTTGGTGAGCACCTGGAAGGTGTGGTCCTGCGCCAGCGCCATGACCGCGAACACCTGGTCGATGAATTCGTCCGGCACGTCTTCGTGGAAGAGATCGGACATCGAGTTCACGAAGATCATGCGCGGCTTCGACCACCGAAGCGGCTGGTCCAGGCGCTCGGGGTGGCATGTCACGTCCGTGAACGCGCGCCCCTCGTAGGCGGGCAGGTGCGCAAGACGCGCCCAGTCCCGCTCGGCGTAGCAGTGCTTGCAGCCCTGGGTGACCTTGGCGCACCCGGTCACAGGGTTCCAGGTCGCCGAGGTCCAGGAGATGCCAGTCTTGTCCGCCATCACGCCGCCTCCTGCTTGCCGCCCGCGCAAAGCGCGGTATAGCGGTCGGACAGGGCCAGGTACAGCTGGTGGCTGAAATCGTCCGCCGTCGCGTCGAGCATGGCGCAGATTTCCGCCATGTGCTCGTTGTCTTCGCGACCGCCCCACGTCTTGACGTACTGACCGGTGCGGTAACCGTGATCCTGGCGAAATCGGTTGAGCACGTTCTTGGCGACGTACATGACGAAGACATCCTCCCATGTCATCTCGCATTCGAGGAGGATGGCGGTGAAGAGGGACACACTGAAGCGGCGCGAGACGGCAAGACCGACCAGAAGCTCCAGTTTCGCCACGAGATCCATCGACGCGAACCAGTAGGGGCGGCTATCGAATTCCACAGAGGACTTCGGCGAGGAGATCGCAGCATGAAGACGGGAGGCGGCACTGTCGACCTCCCCCTTGCAGGCGAGGAGCTGGGCCGACAGAGCGAAGTGCCAGATATCGACCAGTTCGATCTGCAGCTGGGGGAGGTTGCGCGATTGCGCCTTCCACCACTTCCAGCCGGCGTGATCGATGGCCTCGACCGCCTCGACCGCTGCCGCCCGGAGAAACGGGTTCCCGGTCTGAAGCCAGCCGGGATCGACAACCCGGTTGATCGAATCCTGGAGGCGCACCATCGTGGTGACCTGTGCGATGCTCGGTACTGCCATACAACTACCCTTCCTTTCGAACTTTTCTCAAAACGGCTCAGAATTCGATCTGAGCGATTTTTTTCATGCCGGATGACCCCGATGGCCGTCCAACTCCTGAAAACGCTGCCACAGGGCTTTGTGGTGAGTCTGGTGATGGTTTTCTCCTGAAGACCATCAACGGTTGTCCTGTGATCCTGTTGGTTGTTCCAACCGGATTTACCTTCCTCCTCCTCCTCTGCCGCCTCACCCGAAGGGGGAGGAAGTAGTGGATTACAAATGATTACTAAGGTTTTATTGATTAAAGAATGATTACCCCAAAGGGAGTGAATTGGCTGAAAGGCTTTATGGACGCGGCATTCCGGGCAATTCGAAGGGCAAAAAACCTATCTGTAATCCCCCCTCCCGCTATCTGTAATCCCCCCTCCCTTCCTATCTGTAATCCCCCCTCCCGCTATCTGTAATCCCCCCTCCCTATCTGTAATCCCCCCTCCCGCTATCTGTAATCCCCCCT
>JACDJB010002327.1_pt1 | contig 13898 bp, 11 predicted proteins | sample 7454121 | NCBI WGS metagenome assembly JACDJB01 (sample SAMN14253290, study PRJNA609438) | sludge metagenome | isolation source: sludge after 25d culture with pyrite | collected 2018-12-20 | reverse complement strand
CGGGCATCGCCAACGTGGGGGCCATCCTGAGCGGGGCCAATAACAACGGGCTGCATTCGGCCAACGGCATCACGGCCATGTTCATCGCCACCGGGCAGGACGTGGCCAACGTGTCGGAGTCGAGCGCGGGCATCATCTACCCGGAGCTGACGGCCGACGGCGACCTCTATCTGTCGATCACCATCCCGTCGCTCATCATCGCCACCCACGGCGGCGGCACAGGGCTGGCCACGCAGCAGGAGTGCCTGAAGGTGCTGGGCTGTGTGGGCCGGGGCAAGGTGAACAAGCTGGCGGAGATTATCGCCGGGGTGGTGCTGGCCGGGGAGATCTCGCTGGCGGCGGCCATTTCGTCGTCGGACTGGGTGAGCAGCCACGAGAAGTATGGGCGGAATCGGTAGGGGCGAGTGACGAGCGACGAGTGACGAGTGACGAGCGACGGAGGCGACTCCCGTCGCCCGGCGCTGAGTCCGGAAACCGGGTTTTTTCCGAAAACCCGGTTTCTGTTTTTTTGGCGGCCTCATGGCACGGCGTTGATCTCGGCGGCCAACGGTTTCGGCTCCGCAAGGTGTTGTATTCATCGGCAATAGCATATATAATACCGCATATGAGCCGGCCGGGGATTGTTATCGATACCAACGTGATCATCGCGGCTCTTCGCTCTCAACGCGGAGCGTCGGCTTTTCTGCTGTCTTTGCTCGGCAAAGAATATTTCGAGATGCATCTCTCCATTCCGCTTGTTCTGGAGTATGAAGACGTGCTGATGAGACAACGCGATGAGCTGGGCTTATCTGCAAATGACGTCGAAGTGCTGGTCGATTCCCTGTGCGCGTTGGGCATTCGACACGAGCGAATCTATTTTAACTGGCGGCCGTCGCTGCCTGATGAGCGAGATGAGCATATTCTCGATCTGGCCGTTAAAAGCAATTGCGAGGCCATCATCACCTACAATATCCGGGATTTGGGCGGCGCGGAGCAATTCGGCATCCGCGCCATCACCCCGCAAACGTTTCTGCGGGAAATCGGAGTGATTTCATGAGTAACGTTGTAAGCCTGCGCATTCCAAAAACCCTGCACGAGCAGGTGAAGGAGCTGGCCAGGGATGAGGGCATTTCGCTCAATCAGTTCGTCATGCTGGCCCTGGCCGAGAAAGTGACGACGCTACGGACCATCGACTATCTGGAGCGGCGCGCCTCCCACGGCAGCCGGGAGCGGCTGCTGGAAATCCTGGCCAAAGCGCCGGACGTGGAGCCGGAGACCTATGACCGGCTCGATGGGAAGCCGGGAGAATAGGAATTGGCGGCCGGGTGACTTCATATTGACTTCGCGGTCAGGCATATCCGCGGTACAGCGGCCGCGGATATGCCGCGGCCCTAGGAATCGTCCCGCTTCGGCCACAGCAACCTGTACACAAGGATGACGACAAAAATCCCTGTGATGACCACCGAGACAAAGAAAACCGCCAGCGCCCATTGCGCCAGGACCGTTCCTATATCACCTGCGACGGCCGAGAAGCTGGCGGCGATGGCCGACCCGACGAGCATGCCCACCAGGACGATCCCGAGGATGACTTGCTGGGCGATGCGGTGGAGGGTGCTCATTTCCCTGGCCACATCGGACGTATCGACGTGCAATTCAAACCGGCCGCGCCGGTACATGCCCAGCCAGCCGAGCGTGGCGTCCTTGAGCGACGGCAACTCCTTGACCAGGTCCTGGGCCATGATGGATGCCTGACGGGTGAGAATCTCCTTCACGTTGTCGGCCGTCGTCTCCTTCAGGGCAAGCTCCTTGACCGTGTCGAAGCCCATCTCCACCAGCCCGCCGCCCTCCGGGTAGAGGGCCGTATAGATGGCCTCGGCCTGCATCATCGCCTTGATGGCCAGGGTTAGGTCCGAGTCGAGACGCAAGCCATGCGTGGCCAGCATGTCGAAGACGATGTTCATGAGCGGGCCGAAGGACGCCGGCGAGTCCGGGTCCATGTAGCGGCTGATGACCCGCTCGAAATCCTTGTAGAACGCCGAGTCATCGACGCGCTTGCGGAACGGCACGCTCAGGCTGCGCACCGCGCGCGCCAGCCCGGCGGGGTCCTTCTGTCGCGAGACCATCAGCAGGTTGATCAGGTTCAATCGCTGGTTAAAGTCGATCTCGCCCATCATGCCCATGTCGAGGAAGCCGACCGTGCCCGTCTCCAGGTCGACCAGAATGTTGCCCGGATGCGGATCGGCGTGGAAGAACCCGTCGATGAGCAGTTGCTTGATGAGCGCTCGCAGGATATTTTTCCCGATCTCAAGGCGATCCAGCCCGGCCGCGTCGATTGCCTCGACGTTATTGATCTTGACTCCGGCCATGAAGTCCATGGTCAGGACCTTGGAGCTGCTCAACTGCGGATAGACCCTGGGAACGGCGACGCCGGGCATTCCTTCCATGTTGCGGGTCAGTCGCTTCACGTTATACAGCTCGCCGCCGTAGTCCAGCTCGCGGATGATACCCTCGCCGAACTCCTCGATCATCCCCGGCAGGTCGATGTCGCGGGCATATTGCGACCGGCGTTCCAGCACGTTGGACAAGTTGCCCATGACGCCGATGTCGGCCTTCATCTGCTTGCGGATGCCCGGCCGCTGGACCTTGACCACCACCTTCGTGCCATCGGCCATCACGGCGCGATGGACCTGGGCCGTGGAGGCGGCGGCGAACGGCGTGGGGTCGAACTCCTGGTACAAACGCTCCGGCGCGTTGCCCAGCTCCTCGATGATAATCTCGCGCACCTCATCGGAGGGGAACGGCGGCACGTTGCTCTGAAGCTTGTTGAGTTCGAGCATCCATTCCGTCGGCAACACCTCGGCCCGGCTGGAGATGATCTGGCCCATCTTCACGTAGGTCGGGCCAAGCTCCTGGAGCATCAGGCGGACTTTCACCGGCAGCGACAGCGGCTCGACCGGCTCGCCCGGCTGGTAGATGAACGTCTGCATGCGCCGGCGAAACGCGCCCAGCGAGCCGCGGTCCAGCGCCATGTCGAGCGCGTAGCTGCTGATTGTGTTGTAGATTTGCTGGAGGCGCAGGCTCTCGCGAGCCTGGTCGATACTGCTGCTGCGTTGTTTCATGATGGATCACCCTGATTTTGTTCATTCGCATCCGCTTCGACGGGCGCCTGGGCAGCAGGCTCAAAGACGGGAATCTGCACCGGCGCGCCGCCCAGACTGAACCAGTGACCCATCGTGCTCGGTTCCGGGCGGTCGTCCCGCAGCGGCGGCCGCAGCCCCAGCAGCGTTTCGAAGAACACGCCGAGCAAGCCGACGAGAATCGCCGCGACAAGCGTCCACAGGACGCCGTCGCTTTCGAACCAGCCGGGCGTCAGCCGGGCCAGCATCCTCAGCATGAAGAAGTTAATCACGATGAGAACCAGGCCGAAGGTGATGAACAGGAACCGAAACATGATGAATTGCAGGATGGGCCGGATGAAGGCGTTGAGCAAGCCGAAGATGAACCCCGAAGCCAGCAGCGCCAGAACAAGCCGCTCGGCCTGGAAGCGAATCCCCGGCAATACCAACGCAGTCAGGCCCAATGCCAGGGCATTGGCCACAACCTGAACAAGCATGAGACGCCAGTTGAATTGGAGCTTTCGAATGTTCGCCATAATGAGTATTATGGAACTATTGAACGGAGTTTGACATCACCAAAATGGCGCGGATAGGGTGTATTTTTTTTGTCGGGATAGCCTGCGCACCCTCCATACTTGATCGCTTATACAAGTTTTTGCTATTTTGGCTATAATTGGTAAAAGGCTCTATCCCGTCACCGCCGGGCCTTTGTTACCTTCGCAATCATCGACTATCATGAATGCCTTATGACGCCATCACGCAAGCCGGGTATGATAGTCCTGCACACCAAGCTCTACCGGCCGGGTGTGACGAAGGGCCTCATTGTCAGGCCCCGGTTATTCGCAAAGCTCGACGCCGGGCTGGAGGGGCCGTTGACGCTCGTCGTCGCCCCGGCGGGATTCGGCAAAACTACCCTCGTCAGCTCCTGGCTCCAGACTTTGGACGGGGATCATGACACCCCCTTGCCCTCCGCCTGGCTGACCCTGGATGAAGGGGACAAGGATCGCGACGTTTTCCTGCAATACTTTATCGCCGCGTTGCAGACTATTTTTCCCGAAGCAGGCGCCGAAACGCTCAACATGCTCAACGCCCGCCAGCAGGCGCCGACCCGGGTTTTGCTGAACAGCCTCAGCAACGAAATCGATGCCTTGCCCGGCCGGTTTGTGATGGTCATGGACGACCTGCACACCTCCCACGGCCAGGCCCTGTTCGACACCCTGAATCAATGGCTCCAGCACTGGCCGCGCCGGTTGCATCTTGTCTTCCTCTCCCGGTTCAACCCCCCGTTATCGCTTCCCACCCTGCGAGCGAGAGGGTTGGTGACCGAGATTCAGTCACGCGATCTGCGATTTACTCCGGCCGAGGCGGTTGAGTATTTCGATCGCGCCCTGGGGTCTTCCATCGACGAATCCAGGATTGTCCTGTTGCATGAGCGATTGGAGGGCTGGATAGCGGGCCTGAAAATGGCCTCGTTATTTTTTGGCGAGCACAAGAGCGCGAATGATCTCACCGCGGGTCTGCTTGATAATGACGCCTTCATCATCGACTATCTGATTGAAGAGGTGATCGCCGGCCAGCCGCCGAAAATTCAGCGCTTTCTGCTTAAGACGTCCATCCTCGATCAATTCTCCGCGTCGCTGACCGAATCGCTGATGGACGACGAGGACGCCGAATGCAACGTTCACGAATGTATTGATTATGTCAGGGCAGCCGACCTTTTCCTGATCCGGCTGGACAACCAACAGGAATGGTACCGCTTTCACCATTTGTTCCGGGACGCGCTGCGGCAAAGGCTGCCGGCTATGATGCCCGCTCCACGGATCAAGGAAATGCACGTCCGCGTCGCCGAGTGGTTTTGCGCCCACGGTCTGCCCGAGCAGGCTATCCATCACGCCATGGAGACGGGCGACCTGGAATTGGCGGTCTCGTACATGGAGCAAGGTTTGTGTGACGTGCTCAACCGCGAGGACAGGTCGATACTGGAACGCTGGCTGCGAATGGTTCCGGAAGAATTCATCGCTCAAAGCCCCGGGCTGTTGATCATGCGCGCCTTCCTCCACGCCTTCCGGTGGGAGATTGGCCCCATGACCGAGGCGACCCGACAGGCGGAAGCGCTTATGGATAAAAGCGATTCCTCCGAGCGCGCGCAGATCTTCCTGGGCTTGATCGGCGCTCTCGAAGGTTCGTCGTATTATGACGTCAATCAATATGATCAGGTCATCACATACAGCAGGCAAGCGCTTTCAAGCTTGCCGCCCCAGTGGCAATACCCGCGGGGAATTGCCGCTTCCTATGTGGGCATGGGTATCCATGCCTCCGGACGCCCCGAGGCTGCCCAGCAATTCCTGAGCGGGCAGTATGAATCATACCGGGACAAGGGAGACAGCTACGCACTGCGGCTTTTGCTGGCGGTGGCGATCAACCATATCCAGTCCGGCAACTATGAAAATGCCGAACGAACCGCCCATATGATCCTGCGACAGGCGGATCAGGGCCGTTTGCCGATCATGAAAGGCTGGTGGTATTACCTTCTGGGCCTTTTGAATTATGAATGGAACGAATTGGATAAGGCCGCCGAATCCTTTGGGCAAGTGGTCGATTTGTTCTATACGACCCAGCTCGCTGCCGCCCGGAACGGCATGATTGGGCAGGCCTGGACTTTCCAGGCGTTGGGCCGTTCCGCCGAGGCGCTGCAAGCCATCAACAGGCTGAGTGAGGTGGACCTGGAAATCTCCGGCTACGAACAAATCGACACGACATCCGCGCGCGCCCGGTTGCTCCTCATGAACGGCGGCGGCGAGGCGGCCGAGCGGTGGATTGATATGGACACGTCCCGGCTGTCGGACAAATCACTCCTGATCTGGATGGGGCACCCCCCCGTGCTCACCAGGGCGCGCATCCTTCTGGCGCGCAACAAGGGAGCCGATTCCAAAACGGCCCTGCAACTTCTGGACACGGTCGGCCAACTGGCCGAGCGCACCTTTAACACCCGGATCACAATCGAAGTTCGGGCCTTGCGCTCGCTGGCCTTGCTGAACCTGGGCGATGGCGCCGGCGCGCAAGATGCGCTCGTTCGCTCGGTTGAACTGGCGCGCAACGGCCGTTTCACGCGCACCTTTGTGGATATGGGGCCGCAAATGCAAACCCTGTTGAGCCGGATCGCCGGGCACGCGACAGTATCGAAGACGGTCGGTCGCATCCTGGCCGCTTTTCCGCAAGCCGAACAGGCGGGGCCGGCGCTGCCATACCCCCAGGCGCCGGCCGCAACCCGGGACGGCAACTACAACGACGGCGAGCTTGACGAACGCCTGACCCAGCGCGAGCTTGAAATCCTGTTGCTGATGGCCGAGCCGGTCAGCTTCAGGGACATCGCTTCGCGGATGGACATTTCCTATACGACAGCCCGGCGCTACACGATTAACGTCTACAGCAAGCTGGACGTTCATTCGCGCTGGGAAGCCGTCGACAGCGCGATCCGCAAGGGCATCATTGCCCCTCGCTAACAGGGCGCGGTAACGGCGAAATCATCCCGCGCTTCGAGCCAAAACCCTTTTGTCATAGCGAATTTCGCACCATGAATACATCACTTTGGTGATGTTAATTTGCGCGCCAATCCGTTACCCTGCCTGTATGATGTCACGCTCAGCCCATGACTTTGATGGCCCGGCCGCCTATCAAATCACCGTTCGGGGGGTGGTTGCCCTCGGCTGGTCAGGGCGACTGGAGGGCATGACCATCAATCGCCTGACGCTGGACGACGGCACGGTATTCACGATCCTGACCGGCGAATTGACCGATCAGGCTGCCCTGAGCGGCGTGTTGAACACGCTTTATGAATTGCAGTTGCCGCTCATCGCTGTGAACAAGCTGCCATTCGACGGCACGCGCTACCAATCGTGAGCCGTCGCCGGCGCGGCCGCACCGGCGACCCAAGAACGCAGGGAGGTATCACATGAAGACGGTTATCTGGATCATCGCACTCCTTCTGAGTGCCGGCGCGCTGGTTCTGCTCATCGGCATGGGACGCCCGCCGTCGGTGAGCGAGGCCACGGCCGATTTTTGCACCGACATGAGCAACTACACGCAATCGCTGCTGGATCTGCGCGCGATCGACGAGAATTCGACAGTCGAGGACCTGCAAAGCGCCTGGGCGGCCGTGGGCGAGAGCCGGGAGGCGGTGGAGGAATCGGCCGCCACACTGAGCGAGGCCCGGGCGGCCGAAATGGAGGCGACGTACGATGAACTCCAGACCACCGTCAATTCCATCCCCAACGACGCCACCCTGGCCGAGGCGCAGGCCCAGCTGCGTCTGGGGACGCTGAACGCGGTGGCCTCCGCGGTCGATACAATGACCACGACGTGCAAGATCAGCATTCCCCAGGGCGCGACAACCCGCCCGCAGCGGTGAGCAACCCCGTCCATAAGGAGAGGAGAAAATGACCCAATTAACAGAGCCGTTACCGGCCGAGACCAAGCCGAAGAAGAAATTCGAGTTTCCGACGGCTTTCACCATCCTGTTTCTATTGCTGGTCCTGATCGCCGCCGCGACGTGGCTGATTCCGGCCGGTTCCTATGACTACAACGCCGACGGCGAGCCGATCCCCGGCACCTATCACGAAGTGCCGCCCAACCCCCAGGAGTTGCTCAAGAGCGCGCTCAAGGGGCCGATCAACGGTATGTACGGCATCGAGGACGAGACGGGCAACGTCGACGTCTGGAACTACGGCGAGTTGTTCGGGGCCATCGACGTGGCCCTGTTCGTGCTCATCATCGGCGGCTTCCTGGGCGTGACGATGAAGACCGGAGCCATCAACGCCGGCATCGCCTGGGTCGTCGACAAGCTGAAGGGCAAAGAGAAGTGGATGTTCCCCATCCTGATGACCATCTTCGCCATCGGCGGCACGAGCTACGGCATGGCCGAGGAGACGCTGGCCTTCTACGCGCTGATCATCACCGTCATGCTGGCCGCCGGCTACGACGGCCTGAGCGCCGCGGCGCTGATCATGCTCGGCGCGGGCATCGGCGTCCTCGGCTCGACCGTCAACCCGTTCGCCACCGGCATCGCATCGGGGTTCGCCGGCACGACCATCTCCGACGGCCTGATCGGGCGGCTGGTTATTCTGATCATCGGCACGGCGCTGGGCATCTGGTTCGTGGTGCGCTATGCCGAAAAGGTGAAGAAGGATCCGTCCAAATCGCTTATCTATGACCAGAAGGCGGAAAACGAGAAGCAATTCATGACCGGCGGGTCGGGCAACGAGTTCGGCGAATTCACCGGCCGCCACAAGGTCATCCTCGTCCTGTTCTTCCTGGCTTTCGTGGTCATGGTCTACGGCGTCATCCCCTGGGCCGACCTGGGACTGCCCGTTCCGACGTGGTGGTGGTGGTTCCCGGAGATGACGGCCAACTTCCTGTTCTTCGGCATCCTGATCGGCCTCATCGGCCGGCTGGGCGAGAAGCAGCTGGTCGATACCTTCATCGACGGCGCGCGCGACATGCTGGGCGTGGCCCTCATCATCGGCGTGGCCCGCGGCATCACCGTCATCATGAACAACGGCATGATCACCGACACCGTGCTCTTCTGGGCCGAGCAGGCCGTGTCCGGGCTGAGCAGCGTGGCCTTTATCATCGTTACCTACCTGCTCTATTTGCCGCTGTCGTTCCTGATTCCCTCCAGCAGCGGGCTGGCGACGGTATCCATGCCGATCATGGCCCCGCTGGCCGAGTTTGCCGGCGTGCCCAGTTATCTGGTCGTGACGGCCTATCAGACGGCCAACGGGCTGATCAACCTGGTGACGCCGACGTCGGCCGTGGTCATGGGCGGTCTGGCCATCGCCCGCGTCGGCTATGGGGTGTGGCTGCGCTTCGTGTGGCCGTTGTTGCTCTTGTTGGCCGGTCTGAGTATTCTGGTGCTGGCTGGCGGCGTATTGCTGGGCTAACTATCCCAAGGAGAATAGAAAATGGCATTCAATCTGCGCAATCGCAATTTCCTCAAGGAACTGGACTTCACCCCCGAGGAACTCAAGTTCCTGCTCAAGTTATCGGCCGACCTGAAGGCGGCCAAGTACGGCGGCTACGAGCAGCAGCGGCTGCGGGGCAAGAACATCGCCCTCATCTTCGAGAAGACCAGCACCCGCACGCGCTGCGCGTTCGAGGTGGCCGCCTATGACCAGGGCGCGCACGTGACTTACCTGGGGCCGTCGGGGTCGCAGATAGGCCACAAGGAGTCGATGAAGGACACCGCCCGCGTGCTGGGCCGCATGTATGACGGCATCGAGTATCGCGGCTTCGGCCAGGAGCTGGTCGAGATTCTCGGCGAGTATGCCGGTGTGCCCGTCTGGAACGGCCTGACCGACCAGTTCCACCCCACGCAGATGATCTGCGACATCCTGACCATGATGGAGCACAGCGACAAGCACCTGGGCGAGATCGCCTACTGCTATCTGGGCGACGCGCGCAACAACATGGGCAACTCGCTGATGGTCACCGGCTGCAAGCTGGGCATGGACGTGCGGCTGTGCGCCCCCAGGGCGCTGTGGCCCGACGAGGAACTGGTGGCCACCTGCCGGCAGGTGGCGGCCGAGACCGGCGCGCGCCTGACGCTGACCGAGGACGTGGACGAGGGCGTGAAGGGCGTGGACTATCTCTACACCGACGTGTGGGTTTCCATGGGCGAGGCCAAGGAAGTGTGGGACGAGCGCATCAAGCTGCTGAAGTCCTATCAGATCAACGCCGACGTGGTTCGCCGCACCGGCAACCCCAACGTCAAGTTCATGCACTGCCTGCCCGCCTTCCACAACCGCGAGACGAAGGTCGGCGAGGAGATCTACGAGAAGACCGGCATGGAAAGCCTGGAAGTGACCGAGGAAGTCTTCGAGTCGGAGCGTTCCATCGTCTTTGCCCAGGCCGAAAACCGTATGCATACGATCAAGGCCATCATGGTGGCGACGCTGGGAGATTAACAGGCAGTGGGCAGTGGGTATAGTGGTCAGTGGTCAGTAAGTAGTAGGTCAGTAGGTCAGCAGGCAATGGATAGGACAAACCGGGTACTGACCCACTGACCACTTTCCACTGTCCACTAACCACTGTCCCAGGAGTTGACCGATGCACAGGTCCCTTGACTCTCAACTGAAAGCACAACGCGCGCCGCTGAAGGAAGCGCTCATCGAGTTGGTGAGAATACCGAGCGTCTGCGACGAGGGCGCCGGGGGGTTCCCTTTCGGTCCGGCCGTGGACCGCGCGCTGCGCAAGGCACTGGAGATCGCCGCCGGAGTGGGCTTTCGCGTCCATTATGGCGAGGGCGGCTACTACGGCTACGCGGAAGTGGGCGACGGGCCGGAGATGTTGGGCATCCTGGGCCATCTGGACGTCGTTCCCCCCGGCAATCCGGAGGATTGGGCCTCTCACCCGTTCGGCCCCGTTGAACGCGACGGGATGCTGTTCGGCCGCGGCACCCAGGACGACAAGGGGCCGACGCTGGCCGCCCTGTTCGCCGTCAAGGCCCTGCTGGACGCGGGCGTGACCTTCAACAAGCGCGTCCGCTTCATCTTCGGAACGGACGAGGAGACGCTGTGGCGCGGGATCAACCGCTACAAGGAAAACGAGGAACTGCCCACGATGGGCTTTACACCCGACGCCTGCTTCCCGCTGGTCTATGCCGAGAAAGGCCTGCTCCAGTGTGTGCTGGAGGGCGAGAGCCACGGCGGATTGCGACTGGCCGGCGGCTCGGCTTTCAATGCCGTGGCCGATTCGGCGACTTCCTGGGGGCCGCATCAGGATGAACTGGTCGAGGAACTCCGTTCGCGCGGGTATGAGTATGCCCGCAACGATGACGTGTTGATCGTCACGGGCAAGGCCGCCCACGCCATGGAGCCCGAGTGCGGCATCAACGCCATCGCCCGGCTGTGCATCGCCCTCGACGCCCTGGGCACGGAGTCGGGGGCCGTGCGCTTCATCGCCCGCGAGGTCGGGGAAGACCCCCACGCGACGCCCATTTTTGGCCCCTGCGCCGACAAGCCGTCCGGGCGGCTCCGGTTCAACGTGGGCAAGATCAACATCGGTGAGCGAGAGCAAATAGCCGTCGATTGCCGCATCCCGGTCACCGTATCGAAGGAGAAGATAGCCGACAAACTGAGCGCGGCCGCCCGGCGGCATGGACTTGTCTGCCGCGAGGTCGACTGGCTCGGGCCGCTCTATTTGCCCCAGGATCACTTCATGATCAAAACGCTGATGCGCGTCTATGGCCTCATGAGCGGCGATCTGATCTCGAACCCGATCGCCATAGGGGGAGCGACGTATGCCCGGGCCATCGACAACTGCGTGGCCTTCGGCGCGCTCTTTTCCGATGAAGCGAACACGGAGCACCAGCCCAACGAGCGGGTGGTGCTGAAAAATCTGTACAGGGCCATGGAAATCTATGCCCAGGCCATCCACGATTTGACCCGCTAAGTGAATATGGAACTCTCATGGACGCCGAACCGGTAGCCAGGCTGTTGCCTCCCATCACACGCTCGCTAATCGGCGTGGCTCTGGTCGGCTTTGTGCTGATGCTTTTGCATCTGGCCACACCTATTCTGGCGCCGATCCTGTTCGCGTTCTTTCTCGCGGCGATGGCCATGGCTCCATTTCACCGGCTACAGGCGTGGGGTGTCCGGCGCGGCCCGGCCCTGCTGCTGATGGTCGCCATGCTGGCGGCGGGCGGCGTGGCCCTGGCCCTGCTGATCCTCGTATCGGTCAGGAATCTGCAAGCCGGACTGGCGGCGTATAGCGATCAACTCGCGGTGCGTATGAACGAGCTGGAGACCAGCTTGTCGCAAATCGGCCCCCGATTTGACGGACTGGACAGGGAACTGTCGGCTCTCGGCACGTCGGGGCTGAGCGCCTTTTTGCGCGCGTTGGCCGGCGTCGCCGGCAATGCCCTGATCAGTCTGGTAATTGCGGCGTTCTTCCTGTTCGAGTTTGATCGTTTCACGGCCATCATCAACAGTGAGCAAGTGCGCACCGTGCCGTTCGTGGGCCAGATACCGGAAGTTGCCCGAACGGCCGTGCGCTATTTCGGCATTCGCACGCGGCTGAACCTCATCACCGGCGCCGGCGTCACGCTCATTTGCCTGGTGTTGGGGATCGATTATGCTCTGTTGTGGGGTGTGGTGACCTTCTTTCTGAGCTACATCCCCTACATCGGCCTGCTGACGGCGATGATACCGCCCGCCTTGCTGGCGCTGGCCGAGCATGGCTGGCCGCAGGCATTGCTGGTCGTCGGCGTCATCGTGTTCATCAATCTCCTGATCGAGAACGTGGTGGAGCCGAGCTACACGGGCAAACGGCTCCAGCTTTCGCCGACCGTCGTCTTTCTTTCCTTTTTCCTCTGGGGTTGGCTCCTGGGGCCGGTCGGCGCGTTGCTCTCCATGCCGATTACGGTCCTGATGTTGCTGGTGTTCCAGGAGCATGAGGGCACGCTCTGGCTGGCGCGCATTATCGGCCGTGAATCCCTGAGTGAATTGGAGGTTGTGTCATGACGGAAAACCAGACAAACAACACATTAAACGATATTTCACCAGGTGCGGCCGACAAGAAAATCACCCTTCGTGGAGCGGTATTCATCGGCATTGGCTCGATGGTCGGTGCGGGAATCTTTGCCCTGTTTGGCGAAGCGGGGACCATCGCCGGGGCGGCCGTGTGGGTGTCGTTCCTCGTCGGGGGCATCATCGCCCTGCTGCAAGGGTATTCTTTCTCCAAGCTGGGCGCGCGCTATCCGAGCGCGGGCGGCATGATCGACTGGATCGTGCGTGGCTACGGAAGCGGGCTGTTCACCGGCGGCGTGGTGATGCTGGGCTATTTCTCGATCATCATCGTCACGGCCATGGTGGCTGTCTCCTTCGGCAATTATGCCGTCGAATTGTTGCTGGGGGCTGACGCGCCGGCCATTTGGGTCAACATCTTCGCCTCGGCCATCGTCATCCTGCTGACCTTCATCAATTCCATCGGCGCGGAGACGGTGACCCGGGCGCAGACAGCGGTGGTCAGTGTTGTGCTGGTCGTCCTGACCGGTTTCGCCATCGCAATGCTGTTGCAGATCAACCCCGCCCTGCTGTCCCCGGCCGATTATCCACCCATGAGCTACATTCTGGCCAGTGTGGCGCTGACCTTCTTCGCCTACCTGGGGTTCGGCGTTATCGCCTTCACCGGCGGCGATCTGGAAAACCCAAAGAAGAACATGCCGCGAGCGATGTACATCTCGTTGGGGTTCACCATGTTGCTCTACGTCGCCCTGGCGGTCGGCGTCTTCGGCACGCTGACGGTGGAAGAAGTCATCGCCAACGCCGACACGGCTTTGGCGGTGGCGGCGTTGCCCATCTTCGGCCAACTCGGCTATACCATGATCTCCATCGCCGCCATTTTTGCCACCACCGGGGCGATTAATTCCCAGCTCTACGCCTCGATCGGCGCTACCTTTTTCATGGCCAAGGAGGGCCATCTGCCGCCCGTCTTCGGGCTGAAGCGCCGGCGAAACAAGGGCGGCACGCAAGGGCTGGTTATTTCGGCGCTACTCATCCTGCTGATGGCCAACTTGTTTGACGTGGCGGCCATCGCTTCCATCGGCAGCGCGGTGGCCCTGGCCATCTACGTGCTGATCACCGTCGCCCATCTGCGCATGGCCGGCGAGACCGGCGCTTCGCGGCCGATTCTCGTCCTGGCCCTGATCGCTACCAGCCTGGCCATCCTGTTGTTCGCCTGGTACACCTTGCGCACCGAGCCGGAATTGTTCGCAATCCTGGTGGCGACGATCATCCTGGCCTGGGT